>JAABUU010001764.1_pt1 | contig 34150 bp, 39 predicted proteins | sample 5559301 | NCBI WGS metagenome assembly JAABUU01 (sample SAMN10711884, study PRJNA513360) | rock metagenome | isolation source: Antarctica rocks | place: Antarctica: Victoria Land, Richard Nunatak white
GTAACATGACACAGACCGATAATCAAATGAGTGCGCCTTGAAATTAAGGTCCGTAAATTGTCGTAGGCGCTAACGAAAGTTCTGGGAGCACCCACGCTCCCAGAATTTCCCCCAGACCATCATCGTCACTGCGCCCTCCTGGTCACATGCTCTCACGAACCGGCCTCATCGCGCCCGCGAAACGTATGGTCGTTATCGTAGAGTTGTGGAAACAACAAGCACGACAAAGGATGAAGCGATAGTGTACAAGCGGCGCGACGTACGGCCGCCCGAGATCGGGGGCAGGCAACGAAAGCTTGCGCGATTCGTTCTCCCAAAATCGCATGGATACAAAGCCATATGGGGGATGAGAAGGTAGCAGGAGGTGCTCCTAGACAACGTGACGGTCGATAGTGGGCGACATTCCCATCCCCTGATGAACGTGGGAATGCCGCACCCCTATGGGACTGATCATCAAAGGAGCGGGCGTACGTGCTGCGGGGGGTATACACTGGGGGACCGAGCGGCGGCCGAGCCCCTGACACACGTCGCGTCCCTGGTGGGCGTGGTAGGGGAGAGCATGGCCCTGGATGCGCGTCCGAGTTCGCGCGAAGTGTGCGTCTGGTTGAGCGGCGAGGTGCGCGAGGTGGCGCTGGCCGTCTGCATCGCCACGTTGCAGGCCGATCCCAATTGGCAGCGCGCGCCGCAACTATTTCATGCTGTGACGGGAGAGCGCATCATCTGTGGGCTGGCACATGATATCCGCCCTGTAGGTATGTGTGAGTACGTCACCAGGTCGGTGACATAGCCGAGGATACCCGCAGGTGTCATCGCCGGATCACGCGCGGACGTGGGCAGGAATCAGATGCGACGCTATCAGGGTATAGTGCGAGAACCATCGACCTCATGTGGCAAGTTGTTGGCACGGACCCACATGTCTCCTCATCGTGGCTCCTTTACGCGGCCAGGACGGCACGGATGAGTAGAGTACAAGCCACGACAGCGGAAGCCGCCCTCGAGTGACACTGGTCCGCGGGGCCAACGCGCCCCGGTCGTCGTCAGGTGTCTCCGCGCCTGAGCCTGATGCGCGCGTCGAGCGCGACCGCGCCCTGCCCCTCGTCGCGCACCATGATGGGGTTGATGTCAATCTCGTCGATCTCCGACACGTCCTCGACCAACCGCGAGACGCGCAGCAGCACCTCGCGCAGCGCGCGCACGTCGGCGGGTGGCCGGCCACCATACCCCTGGAGCAGCCTGGACGCCTTGACGCTCGCGATGAGTTCCTCGGCGTCGACGTCGGTGAGCGGATGCACGCGGAACGCGACATCGCCGATGATCTCGGCGGCCACCCCGCCCAGCCCGAACGCGACCAGCGGCCCGAACACGGGATCGGTCACCACGCCGACGAGGCACTCCACCCCGTCCGGCGCCATCGACTGCACCAGCGCCCCGTCCATGGCCTCCCCTCGGCCGTGCGCGACGAGAGCGGCCTCGATATCCCGGTACGCGGAGGCGGCCGCCTCCGGCGACGCGACGGCGAGGCGCACGCCGCCGACATCCGACGTATGCGGCGCGCCACGCGTGGCGCGCTTGACCGCCACGGGCGCGCCGAGGCGGCGGCAGGCGTCCGCGGCCTCCGCGGGCGTGTGGACGAGCATCTGGGCGGGCATGGTCACGCCGTACGCCCGTAGCACGTCCCTGACCTCGTCGGGTCCGAGCCAGGGGCGTTCCTCGCGCGCGAGGGCGCGGTCCACGACGACCCGTCCCGCCGCGCCATCGATCCCCAGTAGCGGTGGGATCTGTCCCGCCGCGCGACGCAGCCACGCCGCCCGTGCGGCGGCGTGGCCGAGGGCCCGCGCCGCAGCCTCGGGGTAGGTGTACGAGGGGAGGGCGATGGCCCCGCGCAATGCGTCGGGGATGCCCTGAAAGCCGGCAAAGCAGCAGAGCACCGGCTTCGTTGTTGGCCGTCTCACCGAGCGGCGGGATGAAGAGCACGATCACGGCGTCGATCGCGGCGTCGGCCAGCAGGTGGCGGAGCGCCACCCCATAGTCCGACGCCGCGCCCGTGGCCGGCAGGTCGATCGGATTGGCGACGTGGGAGGATCGAGGGGCCACGAGTTCGTGCAGGGCCGTTTGCGTCGTCTCCGACGGCATGGGCAGCTCCAACCCGGCCGCGACGCACGCGTCGGCGCACAGGACGCCCAGCCCGCTGACGTTGGTCAGGATGCCCACGCGGTTGCCGCGCGGCAGGGGCTGGGATGCCAGCAGCAGCGCCGCGTCGAACAACTCTTCCAGCGTGTCGCAGCGGGTCATGCCGGACTGACGGAACAGGGCGTCGACAGCCACGTCCGTCCCCGCCCGCGCGGCCGTGTGCGCCACGTCCCCCCGCTCCGTCACGGCCGTGGCGCGCCCCCCTTTGACGGCGAGGATTGGCGTGCGCGCCCCCACGCGACGGGCGATGCGGGCGAAACGACGCGGGTTGCCGAACGATTCGAGGTAGAGCAGGATGACACTGGTCGCGGGATCGTCCTCCCAGCGCTCAAGCAGATCGTTGGAGGAGACATCGGCTTTGGCGCCGAGCGAGACGAACGCGGAGATGCCCAGGCCGAGCCGGCGGGCGTGCTCCAGGAGGGCGAGGCCGAGCACGCCCGACTGCGCGGAGATGGCCACCGCGCCGCGCGGCGGCAGCGCCGGGGCGAGCGTCGCGTTGAGCGCTCCGCCTGCTCCGTCCACGTCGGTGACGAGCACGCCCATGCTGTGGGGACCGATCAGGCGCACGCCGCGCTCGCGGCACAAGCCCAGCAGCGCGTCCTGGCGGCGGCGTCCCTCGTCGCCGACCTCGGCGAAGCCGGCGGACACGACGACGAGGCCGCGCACGCCCGCGTCGAGGCAGGCCCGCGCCGCCTCCAGGACGGCCGAGGCCGGCACGGCGATGACGGCCAGGTCGACCGGCTCGGGGATGGCGGCGACGGTTGGGTAGGCGCGCACGGAGGCGACGGCCGACGCCGCGGGGTTGACCGGGTAGACGGCGCCGGCGAAGCCGCCGGCCAGGAGATGGCGGAACAGCACATGGCCCGTCGCGCCGGCCCGGCGCGACGCGCCGACGACAGCGACCGCGCGCGGGCGGAAGATCGGCTCCAGCGAGGCGGACGCGGCCACATGCAGGCGCGCGTCGGCGCGCGCCCTGTAGGCGGGATCGGGCGCCAGCGTGACCTCGACCTCGACCACCCCGCCGTCGAACCGACGGCTAGTGCGGAATCCGAGTCCCGCGAGCAGGCCGAGCATGCCCCGATTGGCGGCCAGGACCTCGGCCAGCAGCGCGCGGATGCCGGCGCGCCGCGCGTCCTCCGACAGGCGCTCGAACAGGACGGTCCCGATACCATGTCCGTGTGCGGCGTCGTCGACCGCGATAGCCATCTCGGCGCGCGCTGGGTCGCGCAGCGGATAGTAGGAGGCCAGCGCCACGATGCGCCCGTCGCGCTCCACGACGAGGGCGTGCCCCGCGGTCACGATGTCGAGCGTCCGGTCGTCGATGCGGACGCCCCCCGAATGGAAGCGCAGCGCGCGGCTCTCGGGGGAGAGCCGCGCGAACAGCGCGGCGACCCCCGCGCGGTCAGGGGGACGCAACGGCCGGATCAAGACCTGGCCGCCATCGCGCACCAACGCGAAGGTACTGGACACTGACACCTCGCCTCCTCCCACGGGTTCTTTTCCAGGCCGCGTACGTGACGATAACGTGTCACTTTGATCGATAAATGGCTCTCCCGCGACGCTATGTCTGCTCTTACGTGTTACAATTACAACATTCGAGTAGACATTGGACGGCGGCAACGTAGGAGATGGACTCTGTGAACCTAGTCCTTGCATTGACGCATCAGACCGGCGTGCGATTTGCCGAAATCGGGTTCCTGCTCATCCTGATCGCCGGGGTCTGGCTCGTCGCTGCTGAGATCCCCGCATTCAAGTTCGCGAGGGCCAGGACCATTGTCGCAGGCGTACTGCTCGCACTCAGTGGTCTCCTTCTCATCATCGCCACCTACGGGGGTGGGTTCGGGTAAGTGGCTGTCATTTGACGGCTGGCCGGCGGCCCAGGATGGCGGAATACCTGCCGTTGCTCTGAGGGTGGCGGGCTGCGACATGCCCATGCTGCGCGCGATCTCGTCATAGTTGGGGCCACGGAAGAAATACCTCCCTGCGGAGGTCGCATCGCAATCTACGCCATCTATCGCTGAAGCTCTTACGCCACTTATCAAAGTGACAATAACGATCACCGCGCGGCATCCAGACGACGCGCCCAGACTACGCGCCGGTCCACCTCCAGTCGCGGAGCGCGGGCTCGTCCTCCAGGTGCGCGCGCGTATGCGACGGCCTTGGCGATCAAGGAGTGCAGTTCGGCGAGTGGGGCCGGCATGCCGGGATGTGTCGCGCGCTTGACCGCCTCGATGGCCAGGTCGTAGCGGCTCATCCCGTTGAGCACGACCATCAGAAACGGTGTGGTCGTGGTGCCCTGCTCGTTGAAGCCGCGCACATGGAAGCGCCCGGTGTTGGCGCGCCCATGCACGATCTCGTGGACGGCGCGCTGGTAGCCATGGAAAGCGAAGATGACCGGCTTGTCGGCCGTGAACAGGTTCACGAACTGGGACTCGCTCATGCCGTGCGGGTGCTGCTCGGGCGTGAACAGGGTCATCAGGTCCACCACGTTGACCACCCGCACCTTGAGCTCCGGGACGTGCCGGCGCAGCCACCATGCCGCCGCCAGCGTCTCCTGCGTCGGGACGTCGCCGCACGCGGCCAGCACCACGTCGGGCTCCGCCCCCATCTCGTTGCCCGCCCACTGCCAGATCGACGCGCCGCGCGCGACGTGCGCGATGGCCTCGTCCATGTCCAGGTATTGCAACTGCGGCTGCTTGTCTTGCACGATCAGGTTGACGTAGTTGCGGCTGCGCAGGCAGTGGTCGGCTACCGCCAAAAGGCAGTTGGCGTCGGGCGGGAAGTACATGCGCGAGACCTGCCCACGTTTGGAGAGCATCACGTCGATCAGGCCCGGCCCCTGATGGCTGAAGCCGTTGTGGTCGTTGCGCCAGCAGGTCGAGGTCAGCAGGATGTTGAGCGAGGCGACCGGCTCGCGCCAGGGCAGACGCAGCGATTCCTGTAGCCACTTGGTGTGCTGCACCGTCATCGACGCCGAAACCATGGCGAACGACTCGTACGTCACAAACAGGCCGTGTCGTCCCGTCAGTGTGTAGCCTTCGAGCCAGCCGTGGCAGGTATGCTCGCTCAGCACCTCCATCACGCGCCCCGCTGGCGACACATGGTCGTCGATGGAGATGGTGGGGCCGACGAAGCAGCGATCCTCGGCCTCGAAGATAGCGCCCATGCGATTCGAGTTGGCCTCATCGGGGCTGAAGAGGCGAAAGGTCTGTGGGTTTTTCCGATAGACGTCGCGCAGCATCTGGCCCAACCGGCGCGGGGACTCCTCGAACGTGGCGCCGGGTTCCGTGACCGCGACCCTATAGGCGCGGATGTCGGGCAGGTCGAGGTCGGCCAGGAGCCGGCCCCCGTTGGCGTGCGGGTTGGCGCCCATGCGCCGATCGCCCGTGGGGGCCAGCGCGGCCAGCTCGGGCATGAGCCGCCCCGCGGCGTCGAATTGCCGCTCCGGCGCGTAGCCGCGCATCCACTCCTCCAGCATCTGGAGATGCGCGGGGTTGGCCCGCACCTCGGAGAGCGGCACCTGGTGCGCCCGGAAGGTGCCCTCGACGGGCAGGCCGTCGACGACTTTTGGCCCGGTCCAGCCCTTCGGCGTGCGCAGCACGATGGCCGGCCAGCGGGGACGACGCGTCACGCCCCGCGCGCGCGCCTCGCGTTGGATGGCGCGGATCGTGTCGTAACAGGTGTCGAGCGTCGCGGCGAACGCCTGGTGCGCCGCCGCGTGGTCGTCGGGGTCGTCGGCCTCGACGAAGTGGACCTCATAGCCGTGCCCCTCCAGCAGCGCGCGTACCTCCGCGTCGCTCGACCGCGCCAGCACGGTAGGGTTCCCGATCTTGTACCCGTTGAGGTGCAGGATGGGCAGCACCGCGCCGTCGTGCGCCGGATTAAGGAAGGTGATACCCTTCCACGAGCCCTCCAGTGGAGCGGTCTCGGCCTCGCCGTCGCCGACCACCGCCGCGACGATCAAATCGGGGTTGTCGAAGGCGGCGCCGAAGGCGTGGACGAGCACGTAGCCCAGCTCGCCGCCCTCGTGGATCGAGCCGGGCGTGGTCACGCTGACGTGGCTGGGGATGCCGCCGGGCGTGGAGAATTGGCGGAATAGGTGGCGCATCCCGTCCAGGTCCGGCGACACGTCCGGGTAAATCTCGGAATAGGTCCCTTCGAGGTAGACGTTGGCCACCAGGGCCGGGCCGCCGTGCCCCGGGCCGGCCAGGTAGATCACGTCGGCGTCGCGCTCCTTAATGAGCCGGTTGAGGTGCACGTAGATGAAGTTGAGGCCGGGCGAGGTGCCCCAATGGCCGAGCAGGCGCGGCTTGATGTGCTCCGGCCGCAGCGGCTCGCGCAGCAGCGGGTTGGCCTGCAAATAGATCTGGCCGATCGTCAGGTAGTTGGCGGCCTGCCAGTAACGCTGCATCGTGGCAAGCAGGTCGTCCGAGAGCGGCCCCGCGACCCGGCGCGGCGCCGACGGCGCCGCGTGACCATTGTGAGAGGCCGCGACCTCGCTGGAAATATCGACGTCGAATGTGTACATGCGGTGCTCCTTCGCTGTTCGTGCCCCTGTGTCTATGGAGGCGTGTCCTGTGAGGGGGAGGGGCGCCTCCCCCTCTCCCGTTAAAGAGAGGCGTGCCCCGGCATCGGGGTGGAGCCGCGCGTCGACCTGGCACGACCGCTCCCGCTCGGGCCGGGGGCTAGCCCCGCAGTGGGCCGCCATGCGCTCACGGCGCGCGCGTCCCCGTTGGTCGGGCGATCAGCACGGGGCAGGTGGCCGTGTGGAGCACTCGCTCCGACACGCTCCCCAGCAGCACCGCGTGCATCTCCCCCCAGCCGCGGCTCCCCATGACGATGAGCCCCACGCCGCTCTCCGTGGCACAGCGCACGATCTCATCGGCGGGCGAGCCGTGGCGCACGGCGGTCTCGACCGGCATGGTTGTGTGTAGTTCCGCCACCGTCCGCTGCAGGGCCTCCTGGGCTGTCCGTTCCGCCAACGCGGTCACCGCGTCCTGGGTCTCCTGGGAGAGCACGTTGCCGCCGTACATGCCGTACCCGACGTTCGCGCCGTAAAAGGGCACCGTCGCAAGCGGCACCACGGCCAGGACCGTGACGCGGGCCAGGGCGGCGGGGTTGAGGAGGTCGCGGACCACGCGCGCCGCCTCCAGCGACGGCTCCGAGCCGTCGGTTGCGAGGAGTACCTGTATCGGTGTCATCAATGGTCGTCCTTTCTCATCTCTCATCTCTCGTCTTGGCGCGGTGTGGCGACCCCACACCCGCGTCCGCTGTCTCCGTGTATTCGTGCGTCAGGCGACCCGCGGTCGTCCCTGTCCTGGTTCACCGCCAGATCGGTCGGTCCTGGTCCGGCGCGACGCGCGGCGGGGCGCTGTGTCGTGTGGGCCTCTCAGCCCCCGTCATTCCGACGTCTGAGACGCTCATCTAGGCCAGGCGATGGTGAGCAGGAACGCGCTCTCGTCGAGCGCTTCCACGTCATGGGCGACGTTCGGATCGAGCAGCAGGACCTGGTCGGCAGGTCGATCGTCTGGTCGTGCACGCGGAGGCGCACGCGTCCCGTCAGCGTCTGGATGGAGAGGCGCCTGGGCGCGATGCTCCTCCATCCACCCGCCCTGTCGCAGCGCGATCACGACGATGCGGAGATCCGGTTCCTTGACCAACGTCTTGGCGTTGCGTGTGCCCTGTCGCCAGCTCTCCTCCGTCTGGAGACGCTCCACTTCCACGCTAAGATCAAAGGTGAGCAGCGCGTGAGCCACCTGATGCATCGGACGCGCGGGACTGCCCTGTGTCTGTCCGGCCGGATACGCGGTTGACGATGGTCCGCCCGTGTGATTCGTTACCACCATACGTTGTCCTTCTCCCCCACCCTCGTGGGCGTTTCATACCTGTAGACGTGTCCACACAGACACGTCGTGTGTCGTGTTAGTGCGGTGGCCCCGCTCCCCGTATGCGCGGTATCTCGCGCGTCAGGACGACCACGACGGTCAGCCAGGTGATGGCAATGCAGCAGACACTGGGCAGCGTGGACCAGGAGCGCGCCCCCCACCAGGATGACGCCCCCGAGGGCGAGCACGGTCCCGCTCAGGGTGGTGGTCAGTGTGACCATATCGACGAGGCCAAAGGCGAGGCAGACAGCCACCAACCGGACGCTGCCGTACCCCAGCCCGAGCGCAGACGCGCGTGTCAGCGGCGGGTGTGTGATCATGGCGTTTCTCCTTCCACGTCCAAACGTGCGTTGTGTGGTGGTCCATCGGCCTGCCCCCGCCGTGCCTGCGGCTGTCGTCGGCCGACGAGCGCGCCGCCCACACCGATCAGTACAACCCGCGCCCTTAGCGGCACGCGGCCTGGCTCCCCAACCAGGCCCACGCGCGACGGATGACCGGATCGGCCGCGGCGCCGAAGGTCGCGCCCGCGTTCGCAATCGTCTCGTCGGGGGCGATGGGCGCGTCGTGGGTGTGTCCCCGGCGATCGACGCCGATACCGTCCATCACGAGCATGAAAGAAGTGTCGGCGAGGAACACGGTCCCGTTGGTCGTCGGCACCCCGTACGTGGGCTCGCCGAACGTGCGGGTGTCCCGCCGGCCGAGGAACGCCATCAACACGCCCTCGGCCGCGCTCGCCGTCGGGTGCGCCGTCAAAACCGCGACGGGCGGGTCGGGTCGCTTCAATCGATAGGGGTGGGCGAACGCCTGCGGCGACTGGCCGGGGCCGGTCAGCACACGCCCGTCGCGATACCCGTAGGCGTCGATGAGGCTGCCGTCGCGATTCACATACCCGACGAGCGTGCCACCATCGCCCAGGATGGGACCAATCCCCTGGATCATCGGCGCCGTCGTCCCGCCATTGTTCAGGCGTAGGTCGACGATCCACCCGCAGGCGGCGGTGGCGTCGAGCCGGCGGATCAGGCCCTGGAGCGTGGGGGCGTAGGTGGTCGTCGCGTACGTGCCGTAGGTGGCGAACAGGCGGACGTACCCCACGCGCCCGATGCGGCGTCCGTCGGCGCCCAGTTGCGTATCGAACGGCCGTGCGGCCAGCGTCACGGTTCGGGCTGTCCCCCGCGCGGGCCGCCAGCGGATCGTGGCGGCGGTGGGGCCCGCGCGCTCCAGGGTGACGTGATCGCCCGCTTTGACGCCGGCCCGGGCGGCGGCGCTGCCGGGATAGACGAACAGCACCTGCCCCTCCCGCCCCACGTCCCCGGAGGAGCCCGCCCCGCTGTCCAACACGTAGCCCGGATCGGCGCTCGTCCCCGCGAAGAAACGCACCGCGGAGGCCGGGTCGTGGAAGGCGCTGTGGCGGTCGCCGAGGCTGCCCAGCACTGTAGCGATGACGGGGTACGTGGCGCGCGCGGACGCGGCGCCGTTCGCGCGCGCGACGCCGCGCGGGACGACCTGGCCCCAATCGACGCGGTTGGCGAAGTAGGCGGTGGCCCGGATATCGGCGAGGGCGGCCGCCAGATACATGCGGGGCTGCATGAAGACGACGAGGAGGGCGGCCAAGACGATGGCGAGGAGCGTGAGGAGTAGGCTCCCGACGACCGCGCCGACCCGCCGCGCCACGCCCCGCCGCAGCGCGGGGACGGGCGCCCCGCGCGGCGTCAGCGCGGAGCGGGCGGCCCACACGCAGAACGCCCCCAGCGGGAGGCACAGCGCGAGCACGAGGCCGACGACGGCCACGGGGGGCAGGTAGAAGGCAAGCAACACGGGGAAGCGCAGGATCTCGGTCCCCAAGGTCACGCCGTCCCGGACGCGCGCCGAGGCGAGCACGGACCCGGCGAGGCCGACGATCAAGAGGGAGAGCGCCCCGCGCGCCACGACGCCGACCAGTGCGGGTCCCACGCGCGGCGGCGCGGGGGTGATAGCCCCAACGCGCGCCCCCGACACGGGGGTGATAGCCCCAACGCGCGCCCCCGACACGGGTGCGGGCAGCGCCCGCCACCAGAGGCACAGCAACATGAAAAGGACGGTCAGGACCAGGGCCGTGTAGGTATGATAGCCCACCGCGTCGAGCAGGCCGTACAAAAGGGTGACGCTGACCACGCAGATGGCCACCCAGGCGCGGGCGCGGGGATGCGGCCGGACGGTCACCGCGACGGAGATCAGGGCCAGCGCGACGAACAGGGCGAGCGTCGGCCCATGGAACGGCGCGGTCAGGACCAGCGCGTAGAAGACCGCGAGATACGCCGGGACGCGCGCCACGTCCGGCCAGGCGATGGGCGCGACCGTGGCGGACGTGGGCGTACGACGGGATGTGGACATACGGGCCCTCCTGTGATGGCACGACCGGTATCGCTTCACACGCCTAAGCGCTTTTTCTACAAGTTAAGGATTTTAAGCCGTTGTCAAGGCCATTTTTGCAGCTTTTAAGCCAACCTGACAGCTGCCATGTTGCACAAACGCATGAGGCGCATGGCGTAGCGACAGCCGTGTGTGGGAGCAAAAGGCTCGTGGACGTACGGCGTATATGCTGCTACGCTCCCTTTGCCACCCCGAGCGGCGGAAATGCGGGTACTTGACATGTGGCTCAGAACCTTAACTTGTAGGCAATAGCCTAAGCGCCTTCTTTCAATGATGAGGACACACGCAGCCGTGAGCCAGGCGACGCCGGCGCAGATCGCCGTTGGGAGGACAATCCAGCGACTGACGTGACCGATAGACAGGGTATAGGGCGATGTAAGCACGGTGATGATCGCGGCAAGCGAGAAAAGAAGACCGGTAAGATAGTAGGGCCACATCTTAAACAAAGCGGCGATGGGGAAGAAATGAATGCCAACGATGAGTAGAATAGCAGGGACAAGATACTCATAATGGTGGAGCAGCAGCAAAACAATGTTGGCAAGCAAGAAGCACAGGCATTCTAGGCTAAAGACAGCGCCGAAACGTCGCGTTACCTTTGTGCGTGCCGCTGTAATGGCGGGAGAAGACTCCCGAGGCAGGCGCAGGGCGGCACGTAAGGTGGAAATAATAGAGGGATAGAGCGCGAAGGAAACCACAAGGACAATAAGCAGGAGCACGAGAACTTCCAAGACGCTCGTGCTACTCATGGCAACCACTCCCAAGGCAGCAACGGTGCCTGCAATGGTCATCCACAGCGCACCAATAGCATCTCTGAGAATAGCCGAATTCTTTGACACAACAAATTGAGCCATCTCGTAAAACCTCCTATACATGCGGGAAGGGATCAAGCACCGAAAGCGTCGTAATACAGCCACTTGTGGCCTAAGATATGGTTCACTCGACGCTCAGTCAAGCTTGACAGTTTATGCCGCCGGCAGGCACAACACTGTCAAGTTCGTTTGAACCAGGCCTAACACCACAAGCGGGGGTGACACTCTACTCTATAGTCCACTGTACGCAGCCGGATGCGCCGTGTCATGACGAAAGTTCATCCCGGAGCGAGAGAGTAGGTCAAACAAGACCCCAAACAGGCCGTGACGGTCTCGTTTGACCGCGCGGGACGGACGGGCTCGTATGGTAGAGCGCAAAGGGCGGCACACCTTCACCCCTTGTGTTCGACGACTATGGCGCCTGCGATATGGTCATAGGGCGTCCGGCGGTCGCCCACGAACAACGCGGCCGCGTACCAGGCCGCACCCCCCAGCGCGAGGGCGTGGCCGGCGACGTTCCACACGCCTGGCGGCGAGACAAAGGGTTGGCCCGGCGTTTGCCACAGGGCCGTATGCGCGAGTTCCCAGGGAGCGAACTTGACCGCCGCCCGGACCAAACTGCGCCACAGGGGGACACGTCGCCCGTCCGTGGTCGTCACGCGCAACCGCCGTGCCCGTTTACCGAACGTCGCCTGAGAACTCGACGCTTCGGACAGCGCGACGTACAGCGCCACAGGCAGGGTGAGGGTGAGGAACGCCACCGCGTGGCCTTGGATCTTCTCGGTGTCCGTGCGCGGCAGCCCGCGCTGTTGATGCAGCAACGCACGACTGGCAAAGCCGGCGCCCGTGAGGAGGCCGATGTAGGCGGCGATCACCGCGTCGTCGATGGCAAAAGCGGCGACCCGCTGTGTACCTCGTGCTCCAGCGGCGCAGGTCGTCATGCGCATGCGGCTCCTTCCTGACAGCCCGATCCTATCGTCGTCACCATTATGATACTGTAGCGGGCAGACAGACTGGACAGACGAGCCCTTCCGGGACGTGAATCACACTGACAAAGAGGAGCTGCAGCCGTGCAGCAGGGGGCCGCAGCACATCGCGGGGGACACCCTGATTGAGGCGCTGGACGCGCTGGAAGGGGGCGACGCGGCGGGGGCGACCGATGCGTTCGGGCGCGCGTGGGTGGATGCCTACGGCGTGGACGACGTGGACGCTACCATCACCAATGTGATGGGGACGTTCAGCGCGAGCCTGTAGGAATAGGGGTGCGACTATCATTGACATCATCGCACTCCCCGATGCCGCGCGCCGATCAGCACAAAACCGACGCCGACGAGCACGCCCAGGCCGGCTCTCAGGCCCCGCCAGGTCAGGGGGATCGTGGCGCTCCCGTCTGCGATGGGGGACACCGCGGGGTCGAGATAGCGGTCTAAGCGCGCGCCCGCTGGGGTAGCGATAGACGCACGACTGGCGCGTGCCTGCCAGTCATCCGCCAGGGCGCCATACTCGTCGCGGGCCGCGTTGGCGTGGCGCGCGATCACCAGGTCCGCCGTCGGAGTAGCGAACAACCGGCGCAAGGAGGCGATCAGCAGCGGCTCGGGCATCCGATCGAAGACGTGGAGCGAGGCGGGCGTGATCGGGATACCCAGCGCGTGCAGCACCCGGAAATTCTCGCGGACCGCACGCACCAGCAGCACCAGCGCGTCGCGCGTGCGCGCCAGGCGATAGATGTCGCCTCCGGCCATGTAGAGGGCCGTGCTCACCGGCAACGTCCAGGTGATATGCGTCGTGAGCCAGGCCTCCATGCGCGGGCTGGTCGCGACGGGAAACCCGGCGTCCGCGAACGCCCGGACGATGGCGGTGAGGCGCGGCGTCACCTGGCCGTCCAGCTCGCCGACGGTCGTCGCCTGTTGCCAGCGCGGGAGCACATGATAGCGGACCACATACCCGTCCCGGCTCCCCCCGGCGCCGGCGAATCCCAGCACGACCCGCTCCCGGCCGAGCGCCGCGATCCAGGCGGCGGGGCCGACGGGGTTGCTGACCATGAACAGCACGGTCGGGGTGCGCCGATTGGCCGCAAGCGCGGGGAGCACGGCCGCCACCTGATTCCAGCGCATGAGCACAAGCACGAGGTCATAGGCGTCGTCGGGGGCGAGGCGCTCGACGGCGGAGACACGGGTCGTGGTCCGCGCGCCGGTGCGCGCGTCGTCCAGGACGATGCCGTGCGCCCACAGGTCGGCGAGGCGCTGGCCGCGGGCGAGCATGGAAACGGTGTGCCCGGCGTCATGCAGGCGCGCCGCGTACACGCTCCCCAGCACACCCGCTCCGTACACCAAAATAGTCATTTCCGTGTCCTCCTCATCGTAGAATCCCCTATCAAGAGCGCGCGCCACAGGGGCCGCACGGCGCGCTGTCCATGACACGGTCGAAGGTCGCGCCGCGCCGCCTCATCCAGATCGTCGCGTGCCGCTGCGAGGCCGGAGGAGTCCGTCTTTATCGTCACGAGCCGTGCTCTCTCTTTATGCATGCGTGCCAGCGGTCGTCCTCGGCACGAGTGCGGGGGCCGCCGCCACCGGTGTCCGCTGTGACAGCCAGCGCGGAGAGCGCGGGCTCTCCACGAGCTTGTAGTAGCGGACCTTGACCACATCCAGCACCAGCACATAGAGCACTGTCATCAGCAGGACGACGCCGACCTCCGACAGCGGCGGGGCGCTGAAGGAGAACAGGCGCGCGACCGGGGGTACATAGGGAAGCGCCAGCGCGAGCACGCCGGTCAGCGCCATCGCGCCCAGCAGCGGCCGCGATGGCGTCACCGCCTTCCAGAAATGATCCCGGTTGCGAATGGACAGGATGACGATGAGTTGTGTGAAGGAAAAGAACAGATAGAGGCTCGTCTGGCTCGCGGACGCGATCTGCCCGCGCAACGTCAGGAAGAAGGCGAGCTCGAAGAGGGCGGTGAGGGTGCCCAACACGAGCGAAATCGAGAGCAGGGCACGGGCACTGTAGCGATCCGGCTGTTCCAGTTCATCACTGCTCACCGTGTCGGTGGAGATCGCGATCAGGGGCAGATCGGTGAGCAAGCTGATCAGCAGGACCTGGCGCGGCAGCAACGGCAGATCGGCCGAGAGGAGGTAGAGGAGCGCCAGGGCAAAGAAGTTGCCGAAGTTGCCCACCATCGTGTACTTGATGTACTTGTTGATGTTGGCGAAAATGGTGCGGCCGTACTTGATGGCATTGATGATAACGCCCAGGTCCTTGTCGAGCAGGATGATATCGGCATTGGCTTTCGCCACCTCGGTGGCCGCATCGACGGCGATGCCGACATCGGCGAGCTTGAGGGAGGGCGCATCGTTGATGCCATCGCCCTGATAACCGACGACCGCCTGCGCCTTGAGCGCCGTGATGATGGCGAATTTCTGCTCCGGCGAGACGCGCGCGAACACGTTGCACGTCGTGACCGCATGGGTGAGATCCTCGGGGGACAGCGCGGCCAGGTCGTCGCCGGTATAGACAGTTCCCCCGTCGGGGAGGAGACCCACCTGCCGTGCCACATACGCGGCCACCTCTTTGCTGTCGCCCGTGAGGATCTTGATGGCGACGCCCAGCCCCTGGGCCGTGGCGATGGTGTGTGCGGTACTGGCGCGCAGGGGATCGGCCAGCGTCACGAAGCCCAGGAACGTCACGTCCTTTTCCTGCGCCAGGATGTCGGTTGTCGCGGGCGACGTGAGTTGCTTGTAGGCGATAGCCAGGTGGCGCAGTCCCTGCTGGCCCTCCGCGGCAACCTGGTCGCGATACTGGTGTGCTAAGGGGCAGTGGGCGATCGCAAGGAGCGTCTCCGCCGATCCGATCACGACGAGGTACGACAGGCCGTGCGCGCTGTCCGCGAGGATGACGCGCCGCCGCCGGTCCGCCGGATCGAAGGGGAGTTCCTTGACGATGGTCAACGCGCCGGCCTGGCGCGCGATGTCGGCGGGGATATAGGCGGCGAAGGCGGCATCGAACGCGCTTTGGGTGCCCTGTGCGCCTCCACTGTCGCGGTCCATGGTCGCGGCCGCCAGGGTCTGGAACAGATGGTCATCGCTCGAGACGAGGCGCTGGATCGTCGGTTTATTCTCGGTCAGCGTCCCGGTTTTGTCGGTGCACAGGAGCGTGACGTTGCCCAGATCCTCCAGCGAGGACAGGCGCTTGACGACGACCTGCTCCTTGGCCAGGGTGAGCGCGCCCCGCGAGAGGGTGAGCGTGGCGATCACGGGCAGCGCTTCGGGCACCACGGCGACGGCCAGGGCGATGACGAAGATCAGCAACAGCGACCAGTGGGCGGCGCCTCCGCCCAGGGCAATCTTGAGCGCCAGGGTCACGGCCAGCGCCACGCCAATAATCTTCATCAGCAGCGTGCTGAAGGCCCGCAGCGACTTCTCGTAGGGGGTGACCTTGTGGATGCTGGTGGAGAGCGCCGCGATTTTGCCGAGCGCGGTCTCGTTGGCGATGGCATAGACCACGCCCGTGGCGGACCCCTTGTCCACGGTACTCCCGGCAAACAGCACCGACGCCGCGCCGTCGGACGCGCCGGCCTGGACGGCTTTGGGGACCGGGACCGATTCGCCGGTCAGTTGCGACTCATCGACCTGGACGCCCTCGGCCGTGAGCAACTTGACGTCGGCCGGGACGACGTCGCCTTCTTTGAGGGTCACCACATCGCCCGCCACGAGGTCCGCGACAGCGAGCAGGGCCGCTGCGCCCGCGCGCGTGACCAGGATCTTGGCGCTGATCAGGTGGGAGAGTTTCTCGACCGCGCGCTCCGAGCGATACTCCTGGGAGAAGCCGAGCCCGGCGTTAATCAGGAGGATGACCGCGATGATCACGCCATCGGACACGTCTTGCGTGGCGAACGCGAGGACGGCCGCCACGACCAGGAAGTAGATCAGCGCGCTCTGGAACTGCCGCGCGAGGACGCGCAGCGCCGCGGTCCGCTCCGTCGTCAGCGCGTTCGGCCCGTCCTGTTGGCGGCGCTGTGCGACGTCGGCCTGATCCAATCCCCGCGCCGAGCTGTGCAACTGTGCGAGCAGATCCTGCGCGGACATCCGCGCTGCGGCCTGTTTCTCCATCGCGTCTCCTCTATCATCGTGCTGTACGGCGCGGGCACGCGGGACCCCTTGCCACGTCGTGGTGTCCGCCGGGGCCGGGTCCTCGCGGGACAACAGGTGTGACATCGTAGGCGGTGCCGCGCGCTAGCGCCGTTCGCCGCGTCCCTGTGGCCGTCGTGCCGCCCAACGCCGTGGCGCGACGTTGGCGCTCCCCCCGCTTCAGGGAGCATAGCGCACGCCGACGCCCTGTGTCATGACGAAACTTCATCCGCGCCGCAATCGGGCGCGGGGCAGAGCCTCTACCGTAGCTGCCGCTATCTCTCGGAAAACTGGCACATAGCGACCACTCCGCTTGACAGTAGGCGGCAATCACCGCGTCGTCGATGGCAAAAGCGGCGACTCGCTGTGTGCCCCGTGTTCCCGTAGATCCGCACCTATCCGTGCCGTCTACCGCGTACCGCCGCTGGACGAGGCCCGTCATGGCTGGCGTCCGTCGAGGACACGCCAGGCCTGATCATACGCTGCCTGATTGATCTCGCTGGCCGCGTACCGGCGCTGGAGGATTCCGATGGCTGTCTCGTCCGCACCACGTCGGCTCGCGTTGCCGCCCCAGATGGTCCACAGGACCAGCGCCAGCGCGGCCGCCACGCCGAGCAGCATGAGCAGCATCAAGATAAAGGCGGCGAGGTCCATTCCGCCAAACCCGTCCATCATGTCTGTCTCCTCTGGTGCGTCCGGGGATCGTGCGCCGACGCGTTCGTTTCCGGCTGCACTCAGGGCGTTTCCGCCGTGCCCGCACGGACGATGAGCACCCCGGCCACGCCGCCGTGCGCCACGCGATCCGCCACCGAGCCCAGGGCCCAATGCGCCAGGCGCGCCCGCCCGTGCGTCCGGTGCCCCCACCCCGACGCCGTCATCACTACAAGGGCATCCGTCCCCGCCGCGTCGGCGATCGCCGACGCCGGATCGTCGTGCGCCACCCGCCATTGGTACGCCAAGCGCTCCCGTGTCAGGCGCCCGGCCACCTCCCGCAGATAGCGCTCGGCCTCCGGCGCCTCCTCCACCCCATCGACCGCGCGCAGCACCACCACCTCGCGCACGACGGAGCCCGCCAACCCTTCCACCATCCCCAGCGCCTCCTCGGCCGCCGCGGAGCCGTCGAGGGGGACGACGGCGCGCTCCAGGGCGACGGGCGCGCCCCACGCAGCCACCAGCAGCGTGGGGGCCGCGCCATAGCGCAGCAGGCGCTCGGCGACCGAGCCGAGGACAAAGCGGGCCAGACCGCTGCGCCCGTGGCTGCACACCACGACGAGGTCGATCCTCGCGTCGCGCTCATAGTCAAGCAACGTGGCCGCGACATCTCCGGTCGGGTGCGCGAGGCGGACCGGACTCTCTCTCCCGCCGGTGTCCGCGTCCGCGCGGAGCTGCCCCAGGGAGGTCGCCGCCCGGGCCAGGTAGGCCGCCGCTTCCCCACGCTCCGACGCCATGAGGTCGTCGTAGACGTTGACCGGCGCGTAAAGGGCGGCGGTGCTGACCGCCGGGGGCTCGACCACGCGCGCCAGATGCAGCGTCGCGCCGGTCGCCTCCGCGAGCCGCGCGGCGACCGGCAGCGCCCGCTCACCGCGATCGGACCCGTCGAGGGGGACCAGAATCTGCTGGACCATACTCATCCGCCTCTCGCGCGGCTCACGCGTCGTTGCCGCAGGCTGCGCTGCCCCTGCGCCAAGGCGCGTCCACACCAGTACAACCCGCCCAGCGCGAGGGGCAGGCCCCAGATCAACGCCCCCCAGACGTGAGCGGTCAGGGCGGTGTAGATCAGGCCGGTTCCGATCAGACCGGCCAGGGTGGCGCCCAGCACCAGGGCCATAGCCACACCGGCGCGTACAGTGGTCAGGCGCGGGCGGGTCATGGCCGACCTCCCGCAGGCACGCGCGGCTCCGGAAAGGACGCCACGGGCGCCGGGGGGGACGGCGCCGCCGTGGGCGCGGCGCGGTCGCGATAGTAGTCGCGCCAGATCAGGCGGTAGACGCCGAGCAGGCGCGGCAGCCGATTGAGCCCCGGAATCCAGGGCAGCAGCACCAGCGCCAGCGTGAGCACGGCGATCGTGGCCATGACCAGCGCATCCGCGTTCGGCGAGCTGGCATAGGCCGGGACCTGATACCCCAGCGTGTAGAGCCAGAGCCAGGCCTGACCGGGATAATTGCCGGTCTCGTTCATCATGCCCCACTGCGAACCGACAAGATGGAAGCGCGCCGCCGCCGCGGGCAAGGCCGCGGATTGGAGGAAGAGGATACTCCGCGTGTTGTCGGTCGAATAGATGCGCGGGCTGTTGTCCACGGCCGGTTCGAGCAGCCCCGACCGACCGAGGTCGAGCAGCCCCGCCAGCAGCGGCGCGACCGGGCCGTAGCCGCCCGCGGGGAGTTGCACGCTCGTCCCCTGGACGCGCGCCTTGGTCAGCGCGGTCCCGTAGGCGGCCTCCCAGGCGGCCTGGCGCGTCGGCGTGGCACCGTCGAAGGTCCGAAGCGAGGCGGCGACGGCGGGCTCCATCCGGGCCACGTCGCGCAGCGGCCCTAGCACCATATCCTGCGCCGTATCAATAGGGATATGCACGCCCGCGAGGCGTTGCAACGAGACGGGGCCCAGGAACTGCACGGAGCCGCTGCCGCTGTTGTAGGGCGGACCGTAGCTGTTGATGCTGTCCGTCCCGTTCAACTCACCGAGCGCGGTCTGGACGAAGAGGAGCGGCGCCGTGGCGGCGACGTGCTGCACGGTCAACGGCGGCTCGTCGGGCGACGACAACGCCACGGACAGCCCGACCACGAGCACGCCGACGACCAGCAGGCCGATCAGCCCTTCTTTGACCAGATCGTAGGGCGCCAGACAGATCCCGTGGTAATAGGCGCGCTGACGGGGGCTCATGGGTGGACCTCCTCACCGGGGGCCGGATACGGGCGCACCACGCCACGCATGCGCACCAGGAGCAGGTGCAGGCCGACCAGCGCGCTGACGATGACCGGCAGGATCGCGATGTGGAAGCCATACATCTGCCCGAAGTTGAGCACGTTGAAGAAGGCGCCGACGCCGATGGCGTTCATGGCGTCCTTGCCCTGCTCGGCGATCCACTGCGCGTCGAAGTTCTGCTGCGAGATGTAGCCGGTGAAGGCCGTGCCGATGCCGACCAGGAAGCAGAGTACACCCACCACCCAGGTGGCGCCGCGCCCATCACGCCAGGCACCCTGAAAGAAGGTGGTCCACAGATGCAGCACCAGGAAAAAGAAAAACGCCTGGACCGACCAGAAATGCACGCTGTTGAGGAAGTGGCCGGCGGACGAGACGTGCCACCAGGTAGGGCCGGCCATGGCGAGCACGATCCCCGACAGGATCAGGATGACCAGAGCGGCGATGGTCGCGATGCCGAAGAGGTAGACGTAGGAGTGGACGTAGGCCGGCAGTTCGTCGGGCAACAGATCGTCCAGCGGCAGGTCATGCCGCAGGCGCTCGCGCAGGGTGACGGTGAGGTTCATCGCGGACCTCTCGTCGCGCGGCGGTGCGGGTAGGGCAGGACTAACGCCAGCCCAAAGACGACCAGCATCAGGATGATGACCACGAGGTTGGGGACCGAGAGTTGGATGAACCCCCACTGCACGTAGGCGGGGATCTGGTCCATGGGGCACGCTCCTTCCTGCTTTCCGTTAACGGATCGGGTGAGACAGTGGGGCAACCGTCTGGCGTCCGTCTTCCATAAGGCGGCTCGCCTCGCGTTTCGTCGCAAACGTCATGAGATGTCCCAATACTCGCTGCGTGCGGGCGTGACGATCGATCGCCGGTCTCCGGCACAGGCCGAGGCGTGGCGCATCCCTGGTACACCGCCGCATGACGAGGCGCGAGGGGCGGGAAGCTCACGGACCCCATCCCCATCAGCCCGCGGCACGATGATCCGGCCCGCCGCCCACGCGCGCACTCTGTACACCAGTATGCGCGCCCTGACGGGCCCTGTCATGACGAAACTTCATCCGCGCGGCGCTCGCGCTCCGGATGGTGCGATCCCCTGCACGCTCACAGTGCGGGCCTGGACGTTGTGTCACGCGGCCAGCGCACCCGTCGACCAGACCACCGCTGGGGCACAGGCTACGTCACTTGTCCGCCACCTGTCTCCGCGGTGTCGCCCACGCTCTCCACGATCTCATCGTAGACGCGCGTGGGTTCCACCGCCCAGGGGGCCATCTGGTCCCGGTCTAGCCAGCCCAGCCCACGCATCGCCTCCGCGAGTTGGGCGTGCTCCGCCCACTCACTCAGCACGAGATACTGCGTCGGCCGCGTGCTGTCGCGCAGCAGACTTGCCCCCCGGAAGCCAGGGTAGCGGCTCCGCGCGTCCCGCAGCGTGCGCTATGCCTCCTCCCAGGCGGCCTCGTGCCCGGGCGCGACCTCCACCGCGGTCACCATCCTGATCATCGCTCGCCCTCCCTACGCGTCCCTATCCACGTCGTCGAGGTCCTGATTCGGGTTCCGCCCCGGGAAGAACCAGTCCAGGAAAGGATGGCCGCCGCCGATGACGAGGTTGTCGGTGACGTCGACGACGCCAGCCGTGTTGTGGGCCAACGCGATGAGCGCCTCCTTGGTGACCTCGTTCGCCACATGGCCGGTGAGGGTCACCGACCCGCCTTGCGCCGACACATCGATCGGGGGCGCGTGCGGCTGTATCCTGGCCTGGATCTCGCGCTCAATGGCCTGGGTGATCGGTTCATCCGTGGCCCAGCCGCTACTCCCGGTGGTCATTGTGTTCATCGTTCGCTTCCTCCCTACAACCCGACAACGATTCAAGACGCCAGTGGCGATCCCCGAGTGGATAGGCGCTGCCGGGGCACACAAGACATCGCTGTGCCATCCACTCACCTTCCCGGCGTAATTAGAGATACCGCAGCCCCATTCCCATCCCGCCCATGCCCCCATACGGCGTGACGCCGTAGTAGCCGTAGACGCCGCCCCAGTACCCCTGATCCGTGTCGTCGGCGAGCGCCGGGTCGTAGAGCGGCGCGGCGCGCAGATGCTCCCGTGCGCGATCGATACAGACGGCGTGGGGCATGACACGCGTGATCGCCTCGACGGGGATCATGACGCGGGTGCGGTCGAGCCCGAGGAAACCGCCCGACGCGACACGCAGGAAGCGCACCGTCTCCTGGTCGTCTATCATGAGGCCATCGACAGCGCCGATCTCCTCCCCCGTGTCATCCAGGACTTTCCGGCCCCGGATATCCTCGTCCACGTTTGCCACCGTCTCGCCGGTATCGCGCAACGTCCGTAGAATTGTCGTCGTCATGGAATGCCTCCTTGTGTTTCTCTAGTGTCCAGCGCCCATTGTCGGAGCGTCAGTGTCGACACTCGGGGTGTAGTCTCCCCACGCCGACGTTCGTTAGGTGGTCGCGTCTGCATGCGGCGCCAGCGGAACGGTCGGTGGACGGCGCGCTGCGGGTATAGAGGGCGCCGCGGCCAATCCCCCAGCGAGCCAGCGTGTCGTGGGCCACCAGGCGCTCCAGATCCCCTTGCAGGGCGGTCGCCGCGATCGGGAGATCAAGGGCGGCGACAATTTCATCGGGGGCACAGCCGCGCGGATCGCCGCCCGTTAAGTAGGCGGTGACCGCATCCGCGACGTCTGGCCCCCGCGCTGTGTCTCGCTCGTGTCGGTCCATCTCGTGTTGATCCATGTCTCCGTCCCTTGCTCTCCCCACGCGTGAGCGCCAGACCACTGCCCACGTGCGGCCATGTGTCGGTGTCAGTGGCCCCTCGTTTGTCCTAACAGATCCCCCAGACGCACGGCCAGGCGCACGTTCCCCGTCGCGTCGGTCCCCCCAAAAGCATGCAGGGGAATGTAGATGTCCCGGGGGAAGAGGACGCCGCGCCGCGCCACCAGATAGCTGCCCTGCGGCTCGTAGCGGTCGAGCGTCCCAACCGTCACGCCCGCTGTATCGTAGACCATGGCGCCCACGGTCAGGTGTTGTGCTGGCATCCGTTGTATCCTCTTCTCTTCGGTGACTATCTGATGACAACCGGGCGTGTGGGAGCCCTGCGGACGACGCTGCTCACTGGCCCGCGTGCGCGTCTCCCGACGCGACGCGCAGGAGGAGCATTCCGGCGACCGGGCTATGGGCGACGCGGTCGGCCACTGAACCCAGCGCCCACCGCGTCACCCCGGTCCGGCCGTGTGTCGCCATCACCACGAGCGCCTCCACCCCCGCGACGGCGGCGATCCGTTCCGCGGGATCGCCCTGCTCCACACGGCGGCAGACCGACAGATGCTCCGACAGACGCGGCGCGACCGCGGCCAGGTAGCGCTCCGCCTCCGGCCCCTCCTCGGGTGTGGCGATCACACGCAGCAGCGTGACCTGGCGTACCATCGTGCCGAGCAGGCCCTGCAGCGCCTCCAGCGCCTGCTCCGCGCGTGCGGAGCCGTCGAGCGGCACCACCACCTGCGCTAAGGTCAGGGGCGCGCCATAGGCGCGGACGAGCAGCAGCGGCGCCGTCCCGTAGCGTAGCAGGCGCTCCGCGACCGAGCCCAGGGCGAAGCGGGCCAGGCCGCTGCGGCCATGGCTGCACAGCACGACCAGCGTGATCTGTGCCTCCCGCTCATAATCCAGCAGCGCTGCGCCGACATCACCCGTCGGGGTCGCGGTCAGCACCGCGAGGCCGGTCGCGGCCAGACGCTCCTGCTGCGTCGTGAGGTAGGCCCGCGTCTCCTGCTCCTCGCGCGCGTAGACATCGGCGGGCACAAAGGCCGGGATGGGCGCCCAGGTGGCATGGGCCAGCAGGTCGATGACGCGCACCAGATGGAGGCGGCCGCCGACCGCCTGCGCGAGGCGCGCGGCGGTCGGAAGCGCGTGCTCGGCAAGTTCCGATTCGTCCAGCGGCGCCAGGATTTGTTCACCCATGGGGTCCCGCTCCTTTCTGTTCTTCTGTTCAGCAGTGTCAGGCAGCGCCCTGATCCGCGCGTCCGGCTCCTTCAGACGGGCGGCCGGCGGGGGGGGTACGTCCGGTGAACCACGCCGGCTACCCGTCCGAGGGGGACCTAACCAAACGCCTGATCCTCTGTCTGCGGTCATGGGCTGCCCCGACGTCTACTCGTGTGCGGGCAGCGCCCTGTCCCACCACATGTCTCGCCCCAGGCCGTCACCCCGTAGCCAGGGCCACGCGCGTCGAGCGGCGTGGCAAGCCAGGCTCCAGGGTGACGGCTCACGCCTCAGGAGGCGTTGTATGTGTACGTGCGCACGTCCCGACCGTCGGTCTCGCCCAACACACGCCGGGCCGACTCCAGTTCCCCCGGTGTGCCGTGGATGGTCACCACCAGCTTGCCCCCGTGCAGCGCCTCCTGATACTTGAGTACATGGTCCTGCTGCATGTGCCGCCCCCAGAGCGCGCCCAGCAGCCCGCCCGCGGCGCCCCCTTCCAGCGCGCCGGCCACGGTGCTCGCCAGGGCGCCCAGCACGACCAGCGGGCCGATGACCGGCACCCAGACGAACGCCGCGCCCGTGAACAGGCCGACGAACCCGCCGACCCAGGCGCCCGCGCCCACGCCCTTGGCTGAGGACAGGGCCACGTCGCCCGTGGTCACGTAGCCCTGCACCTGCTCGCGCGCTTCCAGCCTTTGCGTCACGATGGAGATCTGCGCGGCGGCGATGCCCGCGTCGAGGAGGCGGCGCACCGCCCGCTCCGACTGGTCCTGGGTGTCGAAGGTCCCGACGACCATGTCCTGTGCGTGCATTGTTCCGACGACTGTGTCTTGTGTGTGATCCACGACCGGCGTCATACTCTGTCTCCTCAACTGTCCAGAAAGCCCCGTCTTGACGGCGGCACATAGCATTATCATTCAGCGATGGGCGCCGGGAGCGGCATGCCTCCCCGCGACAGGACCTGCGAGACGGGTGGTGTACGTTGCCGTGCGATCCCAGCCCTGACACAACTCAAACGATGCACCCGTCCACGACGATGCTGCAGCACCCATGAGGGAGCATACCGCGCCCCAGTGGCCCGCGTCATGACGAAACTTCATCTCGGCAAGGCCGGGGCGCGGTATAGTGGACATAGGCCAGCCGCACGCAACGCGCCGTCAGAGTAGCGGGGACGGGGTCACGCAATGGCGTCGCTGTCTGCGTCTGTATGCCCGCACGGCCACCGACGCATGTGTGGGTGGGCGGACCAGCGCGCACCGTCGTCTCGTGTTCGCCTTGCCGCACGGCTAGAGTCTGTTATGCACTTTGTGTGACACATGGTATACTATAGTTATGACAGCAGAAAGCACTACGATAGAACGAACGGCGTACCCGAGCGATGTGAGCGACGAGGAATGGGCACTCGTCCCCCCCTACCTGACCTTGATGACCGAGGACGCCCCGCAACGTGAGCACCCGCTGCGCGAGGTGTTCAACGGCGCGCGTTGGGTCGCGCGCACCGGGGCGCAGTGGCGCTTGATGCCCCACGACCTGCCGCCCTGGTACACGGTGTACCAGCAGATGCAACGCTGGCTGCGCGCGGGTGTCTTCGAGGACCTCGTGCACGACCTGCGCGCCGTATTGCGCCTGGCCGAGGGCCGCGACGAGGCGCCGACGGCGATCATCCTGGATGGCCGCACGCTGCAATCCTCGCCCGAGAGTGGGGCGCGGGCTGGCTACGACGGAGCCAAACGGCGCAAGGGCTCCAAGGTCCACCTCGCCGTCGACACGCTGGGCCACTTGCTCGCCCTGTGCGTGACGGCGGCGAATGAGCAGGAGCGCGCCCAGGTCGCGGTGCTGGCCGCGCGGGTGCAGGAGGTGACCGGCGATACGGTCGAGGTCGCCTTCGTCGACCAGGGCTACACCGGCGACCAGGCGGAACAGGACGCCGCGGCACACGGCATCCGCCTGGAGGTCATCAAGCTGCCCGCGGCCAAGCGAGGCCTCGTGCTGCTGCCGCGCCGCTGGGTCGTTGAGCGCTCTTTCGCCTGGATAGCGCGCTTCCGCCGCCTCGCCCGCGACTTATGAACGCCTGCCCGAGACCCTGGCCGGGCTGCATGTCCTCGCCTTTGCCATCCTGATGCTCACGCGTGTCGTTCATGTGATGGTCCATAGCGTCTAAAGTGCATAACAGGCTCTAGTGAGACACGCGGTAGCCCGCCCACGCCGTGGAGCATGAGAGCTAGGCGCGCGGACGGGCGTAGAGCCAATAAAGATAGAGTGTAGCGTCCGCGTTGAGCGCGGAGGAGGCGTCATGGCCCACACCGTTTACCCACCCGAAACGATGGAGAGCAGCGATAACCGTTGGGTCGTGGCCTGCGATCCGCGGACCGGCCTCTTCTGGCGCTCCGCCCCGCCCAGGGGGATCATGGCCGCGTGTGGTCATCCGGTGCCGCGCGGCGGCATTTACTACCGGACGACCGATGGCCAGCGCGTCTGCGCGGCCTGCATGCAGGCGTGAGGAGACGTGTCGCGTGCGCGTGGTCACGGACGACCTCAGCGGACTGCAGGGGCCGGATCGGCCCCTGCGTGAGCGCACGACGAAGCGGGCGAAGATGTGGCCTTCGTGCGCCGCGATCAGTTCCTGACAGATGAAGAGGCCCAGATTCAGGCCGACGTGTGCAGGGTAATCGGCGCGCGCGACCTGTATAGAAGCGCGCGCAGAGATGGGGTGGCTGATCGGCCGCGATACCCCGGCCGTAAACCTGCTGTGGGGCCTCTTCGTTCATCCGTGCATTATTATTGTTAATTCGTCGCACGGATGAGCGAAGAGGCCCCACAGTTCATGCATCGTGACGCTCTCGTCGTAGACCTGGCACGGCCGCCCCCCGCTGGGGACGGCGGCGTGCGCCGCTGTGGGTCGCCGTGCGCTCACAGCGCGCGCGTCCCGATCGGTCGGGCGAGCAGCACCGGACAGGGGGCCGTGTGGAGCACCCGCTCCGACACGCTTCCCAGCAGCACCGCGTGCATCTCCCCCCAGCCGCGACTTCCCATCATCAGCAGTGCGGCGCCACTCTCCTCGGCGCACCGGACAATCTCCTCGGCGGGTGAGCCATGGCGCAGGAACGTGTCGACCGGTATGGTGGTGTGCAGTTCATCCTTCGTGCGCCGCAGGGCCTCCTCAGCCGTCCGCGTCATAGCCGCGGCCGTCTCATCCCACTGCTCTTGCGCGAGTATGACACTGTACGGGCCGACGTACGCATTCGTGGTCGATGTCGGCGCCACGGCCACGATCGTGATGCGTGCGACGGCCGCGGGGTTGAGGAGATCGCGGACCAAACGGGCAGCCTCCAGAGATGGCTCCGAGCCATCGGTCGCGAGGAGCAGGTGTATTGGTGTCATGGAAAACCCTCTTTTCTCAATCGTCGTGGCGTACCATCCATGGAGTGTCCTCTCCGTGTACGGCGTCCCGTGTGTCGTCCTATGGTGATCAGCGCGTCTTGTCTAACGCCCGTCTAGCTACCCGGTGTGATCAGGCGGGCGATGAGGAAGGCGGCCGCCGCTGCCAGGCCGCCGATGATCATGGTCTGCAATGCGCTCCGGACCGGACCCGCTCCCGTGAATCGGCCTTTGACATAGCCGAAGCTCAGCAGGGCGAGCAGCGTGACCGCGACCGACAGGAGGAGCGCCGTGTGTGTCGTCGGCGACAGGATGTACGGCGACAGGGGGATCAACCCGCCGACGATATAGGAAACGGCTATCGTCACCGCGCTGGTGAGGGCCCGCTTCGGGTCCGGTTCCTCCAGCCCAAGCTCGAAACGCATCATGAAATCTATCCAGGCGTCGGGGCGCTCACGCAACGCCGCGACAACCGGGGCGCTCTGCGCCGGCGTCAGGCCGTAGGAGGCGAAGACATCGGCGACCTCGGCGACTTCCGCCTCCGGGATCTCGGTGGTTTCGCGCTGCTCCCGCACGCGTTCACTGGCGTAATGCGCGGCATCACCCCTCGCCGCGAGATAGCCGCCGAGGCCCATGGCGATCGAGCCGGCGGCGACCTCGGCGAGACCGGCCGTCACCACGATGTGCGTGGATGCGACGGCGCCGGAGAGTCCGGCCGCGAGCGCGAACGGAACGGTCAATCCGTCCGACATGCCGATCACGACATCGCGGACGGCTTCTCCCGCCGTAAAATGGCGTTCAACATGGGGCGTTTGTGGCACGCTGCGTCTCTCCTTCTTCCCTAATTCAGCACAGCCGAAACCAAACTTTGTGTGACCGCCTGTGATCGTATCAATTGGCTGGCCGCTGCCGCTGTCAATAGGGCGCGGAGTGGTCGTAGCCGATCTCCATGACCTCGCCCCGAAAGTAGCTGAACTCTCCCGCCTCCAGCGTATAGGCGGCGTCAGCCTTCATAGGAATGCGAAAGCCGTGGATCTCGCGGTAGTCGTCCCATCGGCCAGTCCAGGGGCGCAGGATCAGCCGCTTGTGCTCCTCCCGGTACCGCTCAGCGGTGAAGTGGGTGTAGCGCCCCTGCGCGTCGATGTGCATGATCCCGGACGCCGTGACCGGGGGCAGGGAGATGGTGACCCGTGCGCTCCCCGCATCGATGGCGTCCCACCGGATGCAGTCGGCGAGCAACGCGGTCGGGAACCAGGCCATCTCACCAAGGTAGCGCAGCAACTCCCCTGATCCGTCTCCGGGCCCCAGGCCGTCCCCAACGGGATGACGGATAGGGCCTTGATCAGGAAGGCGCCGTGCCCGTCGGCGTACGTGTCCTTGGCCGAGACCGACACGAGGGGGAAGGGGTGGAGCGTGCCGTACCACAGGAAACCGGGAGGGCTGGTCGTGACATACTGTTCCGCCGTCATGGGGAGCCAGGGGGAGCCCTCCCGCATCGCCATCGCGCCGCGCTGTGTGAGCCGCACCGTCCGGATAGGCGCCTTCCCGACCACCTGGGCGTAGTGGAGATACCGCTGCACCGGTTCCGGCAAGCCGGCGAGGCCCGCGTCCGTGATGACACCACCTCCCGTCTCCTGACCGCGTGCCAGGAGGTCGCGCGCTTCTCCCTCTATCGTTCGTGTCATCGTGTCGTTCGTGCTCCTTTCGCTGGCCCTGGCCTCCGCCCGACGCGCGCTCCAGGTCCGCATTCCTCGGGAGTTAAACTTGTCCCCGAGGGGCTCCTGGCCGGAGACTGCGGACATAGCCGCCCAGCAGTCCCAGCCCCACCAGCGTGACCAGCACGAACAATGGCACGATCGCCAGGGACAGTGTTGGATTGATGTGGTGCGCGAAACCCGCGTCCATCACGACACTCACCCCCACGACCGTCATGATGGTGAGGGCCATACCGGCGAGCGGATACCCCCAGGGCCGCCGCCGCCAGAGCCAGACATCAGCGAGGGTGGCCAGCGGGAGGAGAAAGCTCAGATCCAGCACCTCAACGGGATTCGTCAGTTGCCTGATGTGCGCGAGACTGAGAGGCGCCGTATGGCTGACGAGAGCGGGGACGATATCCTTCATCCAGGTCAGGACGAACAGCGCGGAGACAACGAGCAGATAGAGGGCGACGGCCTGCACGATCCAGCCGGGATCGCTGCGGGGGCGCGCGTCGTCCGGGTTCAACTGTGTGAGCAGCGCGACGAGACACCACGCGGCGAGTGAGAGAGCGGCCACATAGACCAAGAAGAGACCGTTGAAGGCGACGTCGAAGGAGTAGATCGCAAACATATAGACGGCATACCCGAGGATGCCCAGCCAGACGATGCGCGCGCTGATGGAGCCGTGCGCCGCGAGAATCATCACCGTGATGAGGGTGGGAACCACGACGACAAGCGTGACGAGGTCGGTCGCCTGTGCCTGAGCAACCCAATCGGGCGTATCGTGGTAGAGGCCTGGGACGAACAGGCCGGCCGCCGAGGCCACCACTAGCAGGGCGGCCAGCCCGCTCGACAGCCAATAGGCAACCACGGGGGCACGGCGCTCAGGCGTCGGCTGTGCGTTGAGACCAGACGCCACCGGTCGTGGACGGGATGCGGTGCGTACCATACCATAACTCCTTCTCGGTCGCCGACACCCCCCTCAGGGAGTAGTGAGGCGGCGGGCGCTCTCATGACGGCTGTCTGTGATCAGGCACGTCGTCGCTTGTCGCGTCCGTCGGTCGATCAGGGCACCAAACGTGATCTCAGGCCAGCCAATGGCGCGACAAGCGACGACCTCGACGTTGACGATCCATGCGCGCAGTGATCGTTCGGCCACGAACCTGGTCGGCACGCTTCAGCGTTCCGCGCCGCTCAGGCCATGGTGGTCACATCCGTCGTGGGTCGGCGCGGGCTCTTGAACCCCTCCGTCGTGGGATAGCCCAGGCGGAAGGGCATCAGCGGGCGCCAGCCGCCCTCCGGCATCAACGCCGCCAAACCCGTGGTGATCTCGCGCTTCTGGCCAGTCACCTGCTCCCGCTCGGCGCGCTCCACGGTCTGGTTGAGCGGTTGCATCGCCAGGCCCTGGGTCGTCGCCCACAGGTGCATCCGCTGCCACAGCCGTCCCGCGTCCAGCCGTTGCCGATTGTCGCGCGGATTGCGCGCCACGATGACGCCGAAGGCCGCCGCCGTCGTGAGCTGCGGGTCGCGGGTAGAGGTGAGCCACGCCTGGTCGTTTGATGCCCGTGACTCCGGCGGCAGCATTTTGCCGAGGACCCGAGTCGGGGCGGACAGCCCGGCCGTGTCGATCGTGACCCCGTCCTTCCGGCGCTGGAGGTCCTGCCAGTCCCCGCGCCACCAGCCAAAGTCGTCGACCGACTGCGGGCGATCGGCGATGAAGGCCGCGGTCGCCCGCATCGTCAGAGCGGAGAAGGCCTGCTTCGCGGTGCTGCTGGTGTACCACACGATCCCGATGTCCGCCACGGTGTTCAGGGCCTGCAGGCGCGCGCGGAGGGCCGCGCTGAGGGGACGCGCCGTGTCGTACGCCCCCCGATTGGTGTACCGCCGGGGGATGGCCGCATAGAGCGGGGAGACGGGGGCCGCCCCGCGGTGCAGCGTGAGCGTCGCGACATGCGTGGGGTCGCGCGGATTGGGCAGGAGCGTCAGCCCGTGGACGTAGCCGTGGGGGGCGGCCGCAAGCGTCAGGTTCTCCAGGGCGCAGCCGAGGGAGAGGTACATCTCCCGCAGCAGCGGGTCGATGGCCCCCAGGTTCCGGCGCAGGTCGGCGTGGAGGGTGATCCCCGTGGGCGTCACCCGGAACAGCCAGGGCTGGCTATCATGCGCGTTGGCCGCGAGAATGGCGGCGCGCACGAGGTTCAGGGTCCCGCCCCCGGGCGTGCCCGCCCCGTCGCCCCAGGCGGCGTAGGCGGGACCCTCGCCCGTCGCGAACACGCCCTGGTCGGCCGCGCGCCAGAGCGTCCCGCCCGCGGCCAGAACCAGGAGCCCGGCGCCACCGCCGAGCAGGACGGTGCGCCGGCTGCGGGTTGGTACGGCGCCAGCCTCTGGCGCCGGCGTTTCGGGTGTGGGAGGGGCGGGAGGGACAGCGGGAGGGACAGCGGGAGGGACAGCGGGAGGGACAGCGGGAGAGGCAGGGGGACGTGGTGTAGATATGGTCGACATCGGTCTGTGTCCTTTCGACGTGTCATAGGGATGACGCCCGCTGAGCCCCCGCTGAGCCCAGTGCGGCGCCCGCGGTGGCGTGCGCCCAGCGGACAGGTACGTGGGCAGCCTGATCGGGCCGCCCACCCCTGCCGTGGGTCTGTCCCGTGCCGAGACCAGCACACGGCAGGCGCCTCGGGCCGGGTCCTACGACGACGCGCTGCCGACGAGCTGCGGCGGGACCTGTGCGGTGGGGGTCTGTGAGCCCTCCTCCTCCTCGGTCCGCTCGATCTCGATGGTGCAGTGGCTGAGCAGCGCCGCCAGGGCGCCCGCCTCCGCGACGACCGGCGCCACCAGCGCGCCGACGACGCCGACCGTGACCGTGAACTCGACCACCGGGTGTCCCTCATGCGTGATGATGATGCGCCGGACATTGCCCTCGTGGATCAGTTGCTCGACCCGCGCGGCAAGCTCGCTGGACTTGATCGCTTCGAAACTGTTTCATGTGACTCGTCCTTTCCAATAGATTGGGGCCCCCCTGCGCATCGCGCCGGCGAGGACCCACGTCGGCCGCTCATTGGACGCCCAGGAGGGGCGGCGCGTCTCCCAGGTGTTGGGGGCGTAGCGACGTGGAGTGGCTCGCCCGCTGTGACGTGCGGCATCCTCGGCGAAAACGAGCCGTCCACGACACTGCTACAGCCCCTGTGAGGGAGCATAGCGCACGCCGATGCCCCCTGTCATGACGAAACTTCATCCGCGCGGCGCTCATGCGCCGGACGGAGCCTCAGAGCGGGGCGGGGCCGCCTCCGCGCGCCGCTTGATGCCGAGCAGGCACTTGCGCATCATCACGATGTCCGCGAACTCCACGAGCAGGTCGAACAGGATCGTCAGCGGCGCGGTCCAGCGGTAGCGCATGCGCACGCGCGTGATCAGGCGCGTCTGCCGCTCATCAAGCGGGTCCAGACCCCAGTACCAGGTGGTGTCACCCGCCTTGTCCCCCCACAGCATCCAGCGGTTGGGCTCCAACGCCTTCACCCATTGGCCCTGCGTGCCATCCGGACTCAGCGGGATCACGTCCCCGACCGCCAGGTGCTGGAACTCCGGCATGATGCGCTCGGCGCTGGGGCGGCCCAGGTTGTCGAGCCAGTCGTAGCTGTACCAGCCGGCCCGTGTGACGCCGATCTGGATCAGCCAGGGCCAGATCTCCTCAGGCCGTGCGGTGATGGTGACGGCCCGTGTGGCGTTGAACGTGGGCCGGGGAACACCGTCATCGCCAGGCAGCGGCCGCGCCACCTCGTCGTCGGTGGCGCCCCAGCGGAGCTGCCAGGGTCGGATCAGGCGCCGGTACACGGCCAACGCTATCGTACTGCTGAGCGCGAGCCCACCGGCGCCGCGCACTGTCAAGAGTCGTGTCATGGGTGATTTGTCCTTCCTTCGTAGGCGACGGCCCGCTGGGGTCCACCCCAAGGGGTGCGCGGCTGACCGCCGACGATGGGCGGTGAATGATGCTCCTCCACCGTCATCACGGTGCGACGTGTGCGCGATCCCGGACGCTGATCGGACACCTGCCGGCGCGCCGCCAGGCGTTGACGACCAGGGCGAGCACACCGATGAGCAGCGGGGGGGTGCAGAGCTGGGGAATGCGGTCGGCACACCAGCGCGGTAGGAAGATGTCCGACACGCGGCCGCTCTCGGCCCCCAGGGCCTCGGCCACCTGGGTGAGCGGGCAACGCCCGTGGTTGACCACAAAGACGGCCGACTCCGCGAGCGCCACCGTGAGCGCCGGCTTAGTCCAGCGCGACGGACGATCGCGCAGGCCAGCGACGAAGATGTGGAGGATGGCGGCGGAGTTGACAAGGAAGATCGCGGAGTGGATCAACTTGATGGCGACAAGGGCGCCGCGTCGCCCGAGCGCCCGCGGTGGAGCACGGCGTGCCTGGTGCTCCGGCGTCGTCCCGCGCCTCCTCCCGCTCGTTGCCGTCGTCCGCGCGGTGGGCGCATCGTCCCGTGCCTGCATGACAGACCCTCCCTTTTCTGCCAGATGTTGTGGCTCCTCCACATCGTGCTGCCCACGAGCGGTGGCGTATGCGGTCTCCATCCGTCGAAACACCCCACGACTCTCGGCGGTCGCCGAACGAGCGGAGATGTCCAGCGTATCCTGACTCCGCCGAACGCTCACGTCCGCACCTCAGGCCCCGTGTGCACGTCACGCCACGCCCTGGCGCGCGTCGTCATGATCGCGCGGATCGTGAGCAGCATGATGACACCGACGATCTGGCCGCCAAGGATAACACGGTTCAGGTCCAGGGCCGGGTGCCAGCGCACCGCGCCATCTTTGATCACATACGCCCCGACGGGTCGCGCGCCCACCCCGAAGCCGCCCCCCGACCCCGTGCTGTCCGTGCCATCACCGCGCCCACCGCCGCCGCCACCGGCCAGCGTGGCCGCCGGAATGATGGTCAGACCGTCCTTCTCATAGGGCTCACCAAAGACACGCTTGACGGTCAAGACGTCCCGCGCCTGTGTCATGATATCCTGTACGTTCATTGCGTCCTCCTTCATCTACGCTATGACCACTCACCATTTACAGCCGCTCTCCTGGCGGCCCCTCACGGGTCGCGGAGGCGGCCCAAGACCCTGGTATGCGGGCTGTTTAACGTATCTGTGAGACACATACATCTTTTCCGCCGCACTGATGCGCTAACCAGCTAGCACAGGCGTCAAACCGATACACGTTCTGTTCCTCCCCGTCGTATCAGGTCATGGGTAGATCTTGTCATCGCGGACCTTGACCACCTCCAGTACCAGCGCATCGCGCACCGTCATCAGCACCACCACGCCGACCTCCATGTGGAGCAGGGTGCTGGAGGTGTGCGATCGGGTGGAGATAGGAAATCGCCAAGACGACCACGCCGGTCAGCGCCATCGCGCCCATGAGCGGCCGCGATGGATACGACGGCGCTGACCGGCGTGATCACGGTTACGGATGGACAGGATGACGGTTAACGGCGCGAAGGACAAAAAACAGGTGGAGGCCCGTCCAGTTCACGGACACCACCTGACCGTGCAACGTGGCAAAGAACGCCCGCTCGACGAGGGCGGTGAGCGTGCCCAGCACGAGCGACGTCGAGAGCAGAGCGTGAGCATCCGCGCCACGCCCTGTTTCTCCATCGCGTCTCCTCAATAGCATCGCTGCACAGCGCCTGCCCTGTATGCGTGATGGCTCTATCGGCGCTCCCTCGATGGTGATAGCGGTGGCCACGGAGCGACGACGGCACAAGC
>JAABUU010001766.1_pt1 | contig 33974 bp, 29 predicted proteins | sample 5559301 | NCBI WGS metagenome assembly JAABUU01 (sample SAMN10711884, study PRJNA513360) | rock metagenome | isolation source: Antarctica rocks | place: Antarctica: Victoria Land, Richard Nunatak white
CTGGATGAGGTGTCGAAGGCGATCATCGAGCAGTTGCAGCAGGACGGTCGGCGTCCGTACGCGGCCATCGCCGCGGCGGTTGGGTTGTCCGAGGCGGCGGTTCGGCAGCGGGTTTCTCGTTTGATCGGTTCCGGGGTGATGCAGATTGTGGCGGTCACCGATCCGACGCAGGTCGGCTTCTCCCGGCAGGCGATGATCGGGATCAGGGCCGAGGGCAACGTCGGCTCGGTGGTCGCCGCTTTGTCCGCGATGGACGAGGTGGACTACGTGGTGATCACCGCCGGTTCGTTCGACATCCTCGCCGAGGTGGTCTGCGAGGACGACGAACACCTGCTCGGCCTGCTCAATGACCGCATCCGCCCCATCGACGGGGTGCGCTCCACCGAATCGTTCCTGTACCTGAAGTTGTCGAAACAGACCTACACCTGGGGCACCCGGTGACTGCGCCGCCGGCCTTTCCCCCGCCACCCCTACCCGGACCTACCCAGGGAACAACGATGAGCGACCCGACCCGCACCGGCAGCCCGACAGGCAAGGCCACCGACCACCTCTGGATGCATTTCACCAGGATGGCCGCCTACGACACCGCGCCCGTCCCGATCATCGAACGGGGTGAGGGCAGCTACATCTGGGACACCAACGGCAAAAAGTACCTTGATGCGCTGTCCGGGCTGTTCACCGTGCAGGTCGGCCACGGCCGGCAGGAGCTGGCGCAGGCGGCCTATGACCAGGCGGGCAAGCTGGCGTTCTTCCCGATCTGGTCGTACGCGCACCCGACCGCCGTCGAGCTGGCGGACCGGTTGGCGGCGTTGGCGCCGGGAGATCTGAACAAGGTGTTCTTCTCCTCCGGCGGTGGGGAGTCGGTCGAAACGGCGTGGAAGGTGGCCAAGCAGTACTACAAACTGGTCGGCAAACCGAACAAGCACAAGGTGATCTCACGGGCCGTCGCCTATCACGGCACCACGCAGGGCGCGCTGTCGATCACCGGCGTCCCACCGTTCAAGGAAGCGTTCGAACCGTTGGTGCCGGGCACCTTCCGGGTCCCCAACACCAACTTCTACCGGGCACCGGAATTCGTCGCCGACGACGAGAAGGCGTTCGGGTTGTGGGCCGCCAACCGGATCGAGGAGGCAATCGTCGCCGAGGGACCGAACACGGTCGCGGCGGTTTTCCTGGAACCGGTGCAAAACGCCGGCGGGTGCTTTCCACCACCACCGGGCTACTTCGACCGGGTACGCCAGATCTGCGACCACCACGACGTTCTGCTGATCTCCGACGAGGTCATCTGCGCCTACGGCCGGCTGGGCACCATGTTCGGCTGCCAAAAATACGACTACCAGCCCGACATCATCACCACCGCGAAGGGTCTGACCTCCGGGTACTCGCCGCTGGGCTGCGCCATCATCTCCGACCGGGTGTACGAGCCGTTCGGCAAACCCGGTATCAGCTTCGCCCACGGCTACACCTTCGGCGGCCACCCCGTCTCCTGCGCGGTCGCGTTGGCCAACCTGGACATCTTCGACCGAGAAGACCTGCTGGGCAACGTGCTGCGCAACGAGAACGCATTCCGGACAACCCTGGAGAAGCTCTACGACCTGCCGATCGTCGGCGACGTCCGCGGCGACGGCTACTTCTACGGCATCGAACTGGTCAAGGACAAAAAAACCAAACAACAATTCACCACCGCCGAAAGCGAACGGGTACTCCGCGGCTACGTCTCCGCAGCGCTGTTCGACAACGGCCTCTACTGCCGCACCGACGACCGCGGCGACCCCGTCGTCCAAGTCGCACCACCACTGGGCGCCGGACAGGCCCAATTCGACGAAATAGAAACCAAACTCCGCACCGTCCTCGAGCAGGCCTGGAACCACATCTGAGAAACGCCCGCCCCGAACCGGTCTCGGCGGCCAAGTTTTGGCCGTGTTCGGACGCTCGTGACGCTCAACCGGCCATCAGTTCGGTGCGGCCGGCCGGGCTGCGCAATGGCAGCCACTTCGGAAGTATCTCGCGGGAGAGCAGGGCATCGGCGACCATGAACGCCGCGCCACGCAGGCCGGCCTGGTCCCCCAGGGAGGACCTGCTGATCTGCAGGGAGCGGGTGGCCAGCGGAAGTGATCGGCTGATGATGGTGTGCCGGATCTCGGCGAGATAGGCATCATCGGAGCGTGAAACGCCTCCCCCGACGAGAATGAGCGACGGGTTGAAGAAGTTGACCATCCGCGCCATGGTGACGCCGACCAGCCGTGCGGACTGGGCGAGCAGGTCGATCGCCACCGGATCTCCGTGCGTCGCGGCGTCGCTGACCGTCTGGGCCTCGATTTTCCCGTCTCGGTCCAAGGCCGCGGCCAAAAAGGTGCTCCGTCCTTCGCGGGCCGCGCGCTCCGCATCCCGGGCGATGGCGGCTCCCCCCGCGAGCGCCTCGAGGCACCCGTACTTCCCGCAGCGGCACAGGACCGTCGCGGAGTCGTCGACGGTGACGTGTCCGATGTCGCCGGCGCAGCCCTGAGCTCCGCGGTGCAGGCTTCCCTTCGTGACCAGGCCCGCCCCGATCCCCGTACCGACCTTCACGTAGACGAGATCGGCCTGTCCTTGCGCGAGGCCCGCGCGGAGTTCGCCCAGCGCCATGACGTTGACCTCGTTGTCGACCCAGACCGGTGCGCGGAAGTGATCGCCGAAGAAGGTCCTGACGTCGAAATCGTTCCATCCCGGCATCGCCGGCGGGGCTACCGGCCGGCCGGTAGCGAACTCGACAGGGCCGGGAAGCCCGATTCCGATACCCCAGATCGGCGCGTTCCCGACCGGACCTGCCAGTAGCTGCTGCTGCCAGCGTTCGACGACTCGGGTGAGGACGGGGACGGGACCGTCGCCGACCTCTGCAGGCTCCTCGTGTTGCACGAGCAGGGTGCCCCCGAGATCACTGATGCCGACCGCGATGCTGGTGATCCCGAGCTGGACTCCGTTCGTCTTGGCGGGGTCACGACGAAGCCGGAGGCGGTCCGGTTCACCGGCCGCCTCCTCGTCGCGGACTGACAGCAGCGACCGGGCCGCCGCCTTCCGCGCGGGCCTGCTCGGCGGCTGATCGAGTCGCGGTCAGAACCAACGTTCGAGAACCGCGGCTACTCCGTCCTCGCCGTGGTGCGGCGCGATCTCGCTGGCGACGGCGTGCACATCCGGATGCGCGTTGGCCATGGCGACGCCGTGCCCGGCCCAGGTCAGCAGTTCCAGATCGTTCGGCATGTCGCCGAACGCGACCGCGTCATCGGCGTCGATCTGCCATCGGCTGGCCAGCTGCTCGAGCGCATGTCCCTTGTTGACGCCGGCTGCGGCCACTTCGATCAGCCCGTCGTCGGTCGAATACGTGATCGACAGCTGATCGTCGACGCCGACGTCCAGCGCGCTGGCCCGTGCGGCCTTCGCCAGCGAGAATGAATCGCCGGTGCCTCTGACCAGCAGCTTTCCTGCCGGATCGGCCAGCAGCGCAGATCGGTCGATGATCTGGTGACCCCCGGCCGCCCACGGATGCTCGTACCTCGCCTCGGCCCAGAAGTCACGCACAGTGCTCCCGAGTCGCTCCACGGCCAGCGCGAAGTCATCGGTGTGGCCGGCCAGAGCATCCACGAACAGTTGCATCGAATGTGGCAACAGCGGGGCGCTGGAGATGATTTCCCCGGCTGCGATGTCGTACGTGACCGCGCCGTTCATGCAGACCGCCGTGCCGGCGAACCCGGCGTCGATCACCGGTCCGAGCCACACCACCGGCCGGCCGGTTGCGATGACGACGCGCGCGCCCGCGTCAGACGCCCGACGCAGCGCGGCCGCGTTCCGGGGGCTGACCCGGGTGCCGTCGAGATCGAGCAGGGTGCCGTCCATGTCCGACACGACCAGACGCGGAATATCGGAGATTCGGGAAGGAACGAGCACACTTCCAGTGTCCCACTCCATCGCCCCGGCCGGTCTGGGCCGGCCCGGATCGCGCAGCCGCCGACCTCTCACCCTCATTCACCGCAGTCCGGCGGCGTACCGATGGCGCGCCGCGCTGCTCCACTCCGGCCACCACAGCGCGATCGGAGATCCCGCCAACTCCGCCCGCAGATCGCGCCCGATGGTGCCCGCAGACCCGTCGAGCTCGAAGAGCGCACCCGACGACGGACACGCCTTCGGCGCCGCGCCGAGCAGGGTCACCGTGTCCATCACCGCGGCCCGGCCGAGGACTCCCGGCAATTCCCGTACCGCTCGATCGCGCAGGTCCAGGTCCTCGAGCAGCACCGGCCGACCGCCGCGATCGACTCGATTCGTCAGGCGCAACGCGCCGCCCCGTTCGCCGGACCGGCCGAGCACGACCGTCTCGCGGATGCAGGCGCTCGCGCTGGAATCGAGCTCTACCGTGCTACGGCGCAACACATTTGCACCGTCGGCGACGACGAACGGCTCACCGTGGAGGATCAGCAGACCGCCGGCGCCGATCGTCGCCCGAACGTTCCACTCCGACTGCTTACCCTCGGCGTTGTAGGCGACCGTTCCGGCGATTTCGACGATCTCCAGCCATGCTCCCGGCCCGATGTCCAATCGCAGGTCGACGCGATCGCCGCCCAGGAGCAGCGCGGTGGTAGCCACCAGGGCCACCTTTGCTCCGGTGGCGTCGCTGTTGATCACCCGGGGCGCGAGCCGGCCCGGAACCAATTGCAATCTCGACCGGTGGGTGCCCGCCTGGACTCCGACGACCGTCATACGGGCGCGGGCGCGGATCCGGCTGGAGAGTGCGCATGGGAGTGGACGACTGCTACCCCGCCTGGATCCGGATGACTGTGCGGCGCCATCGGGCCCGGATCTATCGCAATGTGCTCGCCCGCCCGGAAGGAGGCGAGCAACCCGCGCAACCACGCCGTCAGCTTGTCGATCGAGGCCGGATCGAGCCGTGACAGCGCGAGCACCGGACCGCCGTTGCGCGCCGCCTCGGCGTCGGCGACCATCTGCCGAACGTCGACCCCCACGTAAGGCGCCAGGTCGGTCTTGTTGACCACCAACAGGTCGGCGCGGGCGATACCCGGTCCGCCTTTGCGTGCGACGTCACCGCCGCCGGCCACGTCCAGCACAAAGATCTGCGCATCGACCAGGGCCGGCGAGAACGTGGCAGTCAGGTTGTCGCCGCCGGACTCGACCAACACCAGGTCCAACGGCGCGAAGTCGGCCTCCAGATCCTCGACCGCGATGAGGTTGGCGGTGACGTCGTCCCGGATGGCCGTGTGCGGACAGGCTCCGGTTTCGACCGCCCGAATCCGCTCCGGCGCCAACACCCCGGCAGACCGGAGCAGCCGGGCGTCCTCGTCGGTGTAGATGTCGTTGGTGAGAACGCCCAGGCTCAGGTCGGCCGCCAACTCCCGGCACATCAGTGCGATCAGCGACGACTTGCCGGTGCCCACCGGGCCGGCGACACCCAGCCGCAACGATCGCCTCCCCTGCACCGTCGCGTCGTCATCGCCGGCGATGCCCGGAGGCCGGTACCCGGCGGTGGCATGCGGGTCGGCGACGTTCGAGTCGGTGGCGTCCGAGTCGGTGGCGTTCGAGTCGAGCGATTGCGTTACCTCAGGCACGGAACAACCTCCTGCTGGTGGTGGCATGAATTTGTGCCCACTTCTCGATCAGCGGCGCCCCAACGGCGGGTATGTCAGCTGGATCGGTGAGTTCGGAAACGGCGGCCGCCAACGCTTCGATGTCATTCTGCGCGCCGAGAACCCAGGTGGTCGCCGTGATGGGATCGAGCGGAGCGATCTTCAACGCTGCCGACGCGACGGTCTGGGCCTCCTCGTAGCCGATCAGTCGTGCCAGCGATGCAGGCGCCAATCCGCTGCAGGCCGCGCACACCCCGAGAACCACCGCCCGGCAGGGCACGGGCAGGCCCGCAAGGAATTGCACGGCAGGATGTTCCGGCCACAGCCTGATGACCAGCCGTACCAGGCCACGACCCAGCAGCACCGAGGTTTCGCGCATGGCGGGGCTGATCGTCCGCGCCCGCCAGGACTCATCGGTCAAGGCCAACCCGGCCGCGATGTCCTGGCCAAGAGCGACGTGTCTGGCGACCACGGCCGTTCCCGCCTCGACCGCCGTGACCGTCCGCAGCCGGGCGCGGATGTACCGAGGAACTTCGCTCGCCGGCATGCCGGCGTTGATGGCCGGCTCCAATCCGGCGGACTGCGTGTGCGCACCGGTCGGCAGCCGAGCGTCCGACAGCAGCATCAACATCAACTCGCCGGCCCCTGCGGACGTGCCCGACTTCGCGCGCCCGCCGGCGCCTGCGCTCGCGCTCACCTGGACTCCCGTTCCTCCCGTTTCCGATATCGCCACCCCGATGAGCACCGTGGAGCTTTTCCAGGCGGGGCGCCCGAGGACGGCTCAGAACATGTTGTAGAGCTGGGCCAGTGGCAGCACGGCGGCGGGTGCCGGCTCGATTCGTTCGCCGTCGACCTTGATCGCGAACGTCTCCGGATTGATGTCGATGTCCGGCAGGCAGTCGTTGTTGATCATCTGCGCCTTGCCGACGTCGCGGGTCGGCGCAACGGCGACGAGCTGCCGTTTCAGCCCGAGCCGCTCGGCCAGGCCACCTTCGATGGCCGCCGGCGCGACGAACGACAGGGACAGCTCGGCGCCGATGGCATCGGCGAACGCCGGCCGCATCAACACCGGCTGGGGGGTCGGAATGGAAGCATTCGGATCACCCAGCGCACCCCAGACGATTGCGCCGCCCTTGAGAACCAGGGCCGGCCGGAATCCGAAGAACTTCGGTTCCCACAACACCAGATCGGCCATTTTGCCGGCCTCGATGCTGCCGATCTCGTGGTCCACACCGTGCGAGATCGCCGGATTGATGGTGTATTTCGCGATATAGCGTTTGACGCGAAAATTGTCGGCCGGCTGGGACCCGCCGATATCCCCACGACGCAATTTCATCACGTGCGCCACCTGCCAGGTCCGGGTGATCACCTCACCGATCCGGCCCATCGCCTGCGAATCGGAGGACGTCATCGAAATGGCGCCCATGTCGTGCAGGACGTCCTCGGCGGCGATCGTGGTGGCCCTGATCCTGGACTCGGCGAAGGCGAGGTCCTCCGGGACGCTCGGATTCAGGTGATGGCAGACCATCAACATGTCCAGATGTTCGGCGACCGTGTTGACGGTGTGCGGCAGCGTCGGGTTGGTGGATCCGGGCAGCACCATCGGCAGTCCGGCCAGCTTCAGGATGTCGGGTGCGTGCCCGCCGCCCGCGCCCTCGACATGGAACGCCGACAATGACCGGTTGGCGATCGCCTCGATGGTGGACTGCACATATCCCGATTCGTTGAGCGAGTCCGAGTGCAGTGCGACCTGAAGCCCCCATTCTTGCGCGCCGCGCAGCGCAGCGTCGATAGCGGCCGGGGTCGAACCCCAGTCCTCGTGCACCTTGTAGCCGCCGGCTCCCGCCAATGCCTGCTCGCCCAGCGCCTCCATCGACACCGTGTTGCCCTTGCCGAGCAACAAGACGTTGACGGGCAACGCATCCAGACTCCGATGCATCTTCTCCAGATGCCAGGCGCCGGGGGTCACGGTTGTCGCCTTGGTGCCTTCGCTCGGGCCGGTGCCACCGCCACCGATCGTGGTCAGACCGGTGGCCAGCGCCTCGTGGATCTGCGACGGCGAGAGCAGGTGCACGTGGGAGTCGAAACCGCCTGCAGTGAGGATCTTTCCCTCACCCGAGATGACGTCGGTCGACGGCCCGATGTGCAGGCTCGGGTGCACGCCGTCGGCGATGTCCGGATTGCCCGACCGGCCCAGCGCCACGATGCGACCGTTCCGGATGCCGACGTCCGCACGGACGATCCCCCAGTGGTCCAGCACGATGGCATTGGTGATCACGCTGTCGAGCGCGCGGTCCGCCCGAGAGGTGGTGCCCTGCGCCATGGATTCGCGAATCGACTTGCCGCCGCCGAACACCGCCTCCTCACCTCCGGCGGTGTAGTCCTTTTCGATCTCGATCCACAGCTCGGTATCGCCCAGCCGGACCTGATCGCCGACCGTCGGGCCGTAGAGCGCGGCGTACTCGGCTCTGGAAATCTCCACCATCAAAGAACACCCCCACCGTTTTTGACCTGCAGTCCCGGTACTCGACGGGCACCCTGCAATGCGACCGCGGCCACATTCCTCGACGCGCCCGGCTCGAAGCGACGGGAGGTACCTGACGGGATGTCCAACCGAAATCCGCTGGCTGCGATCCGATCGAAGTCCAACGCGGAATTTGCATCCGGCAGGTGCAGGTGGGAGCCGATCTGCACCGGCCGATCTCCGATGTTGGTGATGACCAGTTCGAGGCGTTCATCCTCGCCGCGGCCGGCGTTGAGCACGATGGTGCCTTCTGCGGTGTGGATCGCTCCAGGGCCATTGAAGTTGCCGGATGCCATGACGATCCTCTTTCGCTGCCGGTCGGACGCAGATGGACGAGTGCACAGACGGGTGGGGGCAGATGGACGGGGCGCAGATGGACAGATGAATGGACGGAAATGCTCAGGCGATGGGTTGGTGAATGGTGACGAGTTTGCGGCCGTCCGGAAAAGTGGCCTCCACCTGTACGTCGGTCAGCATCTCGGCTACTCCGTCCATCACCTGCTCGCGCCCGAGGACGTCGCGCCCCGCTGTCATCAGGTCCTCGACCGTGCGGCCGTCCCGGGCCCGCTCGATCACCCACGTCGTCAGCAGCGCAACGGTTTCCGGATAGTTCAGTTTGACGCCGCGCTCGAGCCGGTCGCGAGCCACCATGCCGGCCACCGACAACAGCAGCTTCTCGGTGTCCGCGGGTGTCAGGTGCATGTCTTCTCCCTCGATCTCGGCGAACTGTTCACGGACGAACACCCGGGAGTGCGCCGCGCACGAGATAGTGTTCGACGACGGCGCTGTCGATGCCGCCGGCGGCCTCGATCTCCGCCGGCTCGAGAGCGCCGCAGGCCAGTGCGGCGGCAAGATGTCGGGCCAGCGCGAAGGCCGTCGCCGGTTCGTCCAGCACTCCCCCGGCCCCCGGAACCTGGCGGTGGTAGTCACCCAATCGCACGGCCGCGTCCGACCAGCCCTCCCGGAAGAACGCGAACGTGGCGGCGAATCGAGTCGGCAACTGCGCCGGGTGCAGGTCCCAGCCCCGGAAGATGCCTGCCCGCAACGCCCGGTCCACCCCTTGGGCATGGGTTGCCCAGCGCCGGCCGACCGTCTCCGCATCGCCGATCGGCACCTTGTTGTCCGACCCGTCGGAGATCCGCACGCCCGTCTCCGCGGCGGCCAACATCATCAACCCCTTGGCGAAGTCGGCGACCGGGTGCCGCAGATTCTGTTGGGCACCGAGGATTCCCAGGCTGGCGGTGTAGTCGTAGGTTCCGAAATGCAGGCCGGAGACCCGGCCGCCGGCTGCATGGATCATCCGGGCGACCGGAACGGTGCCGTCGGACCCGAGAACGGTTTGCGGTGTCTCCACCTGGATCTCGAACCGCAACGAATCGGTCGGCAGGCCGTGGGCGCCTTCCAGTTCCGCGAGCACCGAGCAGAACACCTCTATCTGCGCGAGCGAGGTGACCTTCGGAAGGGTGATCACGAAGCCTTCGGGCAGGGCGGAACGGCTCAGCAGTTCGGACAGGAACAGATCGAGGGTGCGCAATCCACGACGCCGGGTGGCTCCGGCCAGACTGCGGATCCGCAGACCCCAGGACCGCGGCACCGATGACGCTGCAACGATTGTGGCCGCGCGCACCGCCTGGGCATCTTCTTGCTCGTCATCCTCGATGGTGCCCCGATGCGCCCGGTACCCGTCCTCGAAATCGATGCGCAGATCCTCGATCGGCTCGCGACCCAGCTTCGCGCGGGTCAGGGCGTCGAGCCGGGCGGCCTCTGCACCGGTGAGCGCGTCCAGCACCGACTGCCACTGCGGCGGGTGCGCATCGACGGCTTCGCGGGCGAGGTCCCCCCACTGTTGGATTACTCCCTCTGCATACCGTGGGACGGGGATGTACACCGTGTGCACGCATCCGGGCGTCGGCAGGCCCGGATAGGCCGCCCCATAGGCGATGTCGTCGGCGAGGAGCTCTCGATCCCAGTGACTCATCAGCTCGGCGCCTAGCCGAACCCGCGCCGGATCAGGGAATTTGCTCATAAGCCTGGAGTGTCAGAAAGTCCTGATAGCCGTTTTCCGTGGTCAGGTCGATCAGCAGGTTGCGGGCCTGTGCGAGCAGGTTGCGGCCGTGCGGCACATCCGCCCAAGTATCGGCGAGCGCTTCCGTTGCGGCATCTACGATCTCGGTGATCAGTGGGACCGTCACGATTCGCCCGGTGTCGAGGATCGTTCCGGCCTGCCGCCACTGCCACACCTGCGACCGCGAGATCTCTGCGGTGGCAGCATCTTCCATCAGATTCGAGATGGTCACCGCGCCCCGGCCGGACATCCAGGTGACGAGATATTGCAGCGCAACCGCGATGTTGCCCTGCAGCCCGGCCTCCGTCACGGCGGGCCTGCCGTTCTCCTGCAACGATCGAAAGTCGAGCAACTGGTCGGCGGTGACCTGCGCGTCCAGTCCCTTGGACAACTGGTCCACGCCGTCGCCCAGAGCAGCATCGAAGATCTCACGGCAGATCGGCACCAGGCCCGGGTGGGCCACCCACGAACCTTCGTATCCTGCACTCGCCTCCCTGGTCTTGTCGGACCGCACCTTGGTGAACGCGATCTCGTTGACGGCCGGGTCTCTCGACGGGATGAAGGCCGCCATTCCACCGATGGCGTACGCGCCGCGCTGGTGGCAGGTGGCGACCAGCAGGTCGGAATAGGCCTTCATGAACGGCGCGGCCATGGTGATCGAATTCCGATCGGGCAGCACGAAATCGGGCCCGGCGTCCCGGAACGTCTTGATGACCGAGAACAGGTAGTCCCAGCGGCCGGCGTTGAGTCCGGCGGCGTAGTCGCGCAGCTCGTAGAGGATCTCGTCCATCTCGAAGGCGGCCCAGATCGTCTCGATCAGAACGGTGGCGCGAACGCTGCCGACGGGTACGTTGCAGAACTCCTCGGCGAAGCCGAACACGTCCGCCCACAGCCGCGCCTCGAGATGGGATTCCATCTTCGGCAGGTAGAAGGCCGGCCCGAGATCGCGGGACAGCAACTCCGCCGCATTGTGGAAGAAGTACAGGCCGAAATCGACCAGAGCGCCAGACAGTGGTCGGCCGTCCAATGTGAGGTGCTTCTCGGGCAGGTGCCAACCGCGCGGACGCATCACGATCACGGCACGCTCACCGTCGGTCAGCGCGTACGACTTTCCGCCCTGCTGCAGCGAAATGGTTCCGCGAACGGCGTCGGCCAGGTTGAGCTGGCCGTCGATGACGTTGCCCCAGTGCGGCGTGTTGGCATCCTCCAGGTCGGCCAGCCACACCTTCGCACCCGAGTTCATCGCATTGATCGTCATCTTTCGATCGGTCGGGCCGGTGATCTCGACCCGCCTGTCCGTCAGGTACGGCGGAATCGGGGCAACCTTCCAGTTCCCGGCGCGAACCGACGCCGTCTCGTCCAGGAAGTCCAGCCGTCGACCCGCGGCGACCGCTTCCCGACGATCTTTTCGAAGCGCCAGCAGTTCCTGCCGCCGAGGTTCGAACTTCTCGTGCAGGGCGGCCAGGAAATCCAGCGCGTCCGGTGTCAGCACCCGACCCACCCCCGGTACCTCCGGCGCGCCTGCGACGATCGAGATGCTCACGGAACTCCTCTCCTGCGCCGGGCCGATCCGGCTCGGCTTCTTCTCGACGCGCAACGCGGCTTGCGGTCGACGTGCAACGCATTGTCGCGCAATCTCACCGGGTTCGCGAAGCGGCTACGCGCGTGCGGTCGTCAGAAGGCCAAACTACGGCAGCGATGCTCGCCTGGGTGTGCTACCGAAGGCTCTCGTCACGGTAGCGGCGCCACCCGCCGCTGTGCGAGATGTCGGTCAGGCAGTCCGACCCGTGAGTTTCTCGGCGGAGCATCACTGCGATGGCTGCGGTTCCGTCGAGAAGTTCGATGACTCCCAGTTCCAGTTCAGGCGGCTCATCAGGCATGAATCGGTCTCTGATGGCCGTCAGCGGGACGTCGTACAGCTCGCCCACCACCGAGACGCCGTCGGTTGCCGGCCAGAGGGCCGGGAACCGGTCGCCGACCGAGTAGAAGCGGTATTTGGCTGCGGTGTGCACCGGACCGAGAAGGGGATACTCGGCGATGTTGTGGTGCACGGAGCCGCCGCGCATGCCTTCACCGTTGACGAAGAGCGGGACGCCGACGCCCATCGTTCCTGCCTGGTTCATCACGTCCGGGCCTCTCGAGCGCTGCTCGTCGCGCCGGGCTCGGCGAGGTCGAGCTGGACGTCGATGTTGCCGCGGGTGGCCTTCGAGTACGGGCACCTCTGGTGGGCCTGCGCCAGCAGCTCGAGGCTCTTGTCGCGGTCGACGCCGGGGAGGTCGGCGGTGATGCCGACTTCGAGGGAGAAACCGGTGGCCTCCTTGATCAGGCCCACGGATACCGTGACGGTGGAGTCGGTCAGGGTGAGACCTTCACCGCGGGCTGTCGCCTTGAGGGCAGAGTGGAAGCACCCCGCGTAGCCGGCGGCGAACAGCTGCTCGGGGTTCGTCGCACCGCCGGGTCCGCCCTGCTGTCGGGGGGTGGCCAGATCGAGATCCAGCGAGCCGTCGTCGGTTCGTGCGTGGCCGTTGCGGCCGTCACCGGTGGATACGGCCGAGGTTTGATAAACGATGGGCATATGGTTCGCCTTTCTCGGTTGTCGATGAGTTGCCTGCTGGAAATGCGTTGCCCGTCAACCCTGGAGTTGCCGGCGCAGTTGTTCCGGCAGCTCGGAGTAGGCCAGGTGCAGGCGGTCCTCGATGATGGTGCGGGCGGTCTGTTGGTCCAGACGTGCCGAGCGGGCGACCGCGTTCGCCTGGGCCGGTGACAGGAGCTGGAACCACCGCAGCGCCAGTTGTTCTCGCCCAGCAGTGGCCAGCTCGCCGAACAGCCGGAAGCGGGCCATTCCGCCGTCGGGGTAGACGTCGAGCCGGATGTCGGTGATTTCTTCGGCGACGTCGATGCGGAGCCGGTGCGGTGTGTCGGGCTGCAGCCGGGTTCTGGGGAGAATCTCGGTCCAACCGGCATCGCCGTCGGGCACGTTGCCGGAGCGTGCGTCGTAACCGCGCAGCGACGCCCAACCGGGGGCGTTTCCGACGAAGTAGCTGGTGTCCAGTACGGCCAGTCGCGCCGATCCCGGCGCGGCCAGATGGATTTGGACCCAGTCGTTGCCCTCGTCCCGCCGGCGGGAGGTTTCCCAGCCCTCGCCCATCAGCCGGGCTTCGCCGGGGGCGATCAGGTTGTTGGGTGAGGAGTAGAACATGTTGCTGCAGCCGGTCACGGTGGCCCCGTTGGCCAGTGCCGCCAGATCGACTGCCCCTCGGGTGAGCAACCTGGGGTCGGGCACGACGTCACCGTGGACGCGCAACCTGGCGATGCCGCCGTCGGGATACATGCACAGCCGGACGTGGGTCATCCGCTGCTCCACCTCGACCGCGAAACTGTTGGCGGCGTCGCCTTTCACGGGGGACTTCGGCACGACCGTGATCCAGTCGGCGTCGACCAATTCTTGAGGCGAGGGATATCCGTCGAAGGAGCATCCTTCCACCGATATCTCCGGCGGATAGTTACCCGTGAAAAAGGAGGTGTCCACGATGACGCCGCGGACGATACCGGGCAGGCCGAGTCGGACCAGAGCCCAGTCGTGACCTGGTTCGCGGCGGCGGCGGGTTTCCCAGCCGTCATAGATCTGGCCCTTGTGGCCGAACGTGTAGGTCGAGTAGGCCGCCGCTACCGGCTTGATCAAATTTTCCCGCTCGGCGAACAGCTCGTCGTTGGCGAAGACCACGCTGCCGCCGAGCGCGCGGGATGCCAGATCGGGAAGGCGGGTGAACTGATCCTCGGTAGGTGACGCCGAGATTCGGGGTTCAGTGTGGGTCATGCCGGGCTCCTCTTCGAGTTCAACAGTTGGCCGCCGATGTGCTCGCCGGTGAGCTCACGGCCCCGGAGCCAGGTGCTGCGGACCACGCCGGTCAGCGTTCGCCCGGCGTACGGGGTGATGCGGTTCTTGTGGCGCAGGTGCGCCGGGTCGACCATGAACTGCTCGTTCGGGGCGAAGACGCAAAAATCGGCGTCGTAACCGACTTCGAGTCGGCCCTTGTGCTGCAGTCCGGCCACCTCCGCGGGGCGCTGTGCCATCCAGCCGATGACCCGGGCGAGTGGGAAGCCACGTCGGCGGGCTTCTGTCCACACGGCTGGCAGCGCGATCTGCAGGGAGGCGATCCCGCCCCAGGCGGTGTCGAAATCACCCAGGTCCAGTTGTTTGAGTTCTGGTGTGCACGGCGAGTGGTCCGACACGATGTAGTCGATGTCGCCGGCCGCCAATGCCTGCCAGAGCAGCTCGCGGTTTTCCGCATCTCGAATCGGTGGGCAGCATTTGTAACGGGTATCTCCGTCGGGTACGCCTTCGGCGTCGAAAACCAGATAGTGCGGGCAGGTTTCCACGGTGATGCGAAGCCCTTCGCGGCGGGCCGCGCGGATCATCGGGAGAGCGCCGGCGCTGGACAGATGCAGGACGTGCACGCGAGCCCCGGTGCTGCGGGCGGCTTCGATAACGCCTGCTATGGCGATGTTCTCGGCCTCCGCCGGGCGGGAGGTCACGAAGCTGTCGTAGGACCGGCCGCGCGGGGCGGGCGCATGTTCGATGGTGCCTTCATCTTCGGCGTGGACGATCATCAGAGCGCCGAAAGTATTCAACTCGCGGAGGTAGTCGGGCAGCTGCTGCTGGCTCAGCGGGGGGAATTCCGGCACTCCGGAAGGCAACAGAAAACATTTGAAACCGAAGACGCCGGCGTCGTGCAGACCGCGGAGGTCATGCAGATTTCCCGGAATGGCACCGCCCCAGAATCCGACGTCGATGTAGGCCTGGGAAGCGGCGCTGCCTTTCTTGACCTCCAGTGCCGCAGCATTCACGGTGGCCGGGATGCTGTTCAGTGGCATGTCGAGAATGGTGGTGATGCCACCGGCCGCGGCGGCGCGGGTGGCGCTGGCGAAGCCCTCCCACTCGGTGCGACCGGGCTCGTTCACATGCACGTGCGTGTCCACCAATCCCGGCAGCAGGACGACATCGTCGTCCAGGTCCACGATGCGGGCGGCGCCCGATTCGGTGTCGTCGGTGTCATAGGTGCCTTTAGTGTCTCCCGTGTCTCCCGTGTCGTAGGGCATGATCGAGGTGATGCGGCCGCCGGTGATGCCGATGCAGCTGGCCACCTCACCGCCGGCGATGATGGACCTGCGAGCGCGGATGACCAGGTCGAATTTGCTCATCAGCCGATGCCCGAACTGGTGAAATGCCTGGGAGTCCCGCCGGCCGGCCCATCGCGGAGCCAATCGCCCGCGATCTCGGCGGCGAGACGCTCCAGCAGAGGCCCCGGGTCTGCCATGCAGCGGGCCGGGTTCGGTTCGATGTCCAGCAGCGCGTACGCGTCGCTGAAACCTGCGGTGGTCAGCGCGATGCTGTCGAGCAGGTTCTGCCCGGCTACCGCGACGACGGGAACACCGGCTCGGCCGGCGGCCGCGGCGACGCCGGCCGGAGCTTTGCCGCGCAGCGTTTGGGTGTCCAGTGATCCTTCGCCGGTAATGACCAGGCGCGCGCCGGCGAGCTGCCGGTGGAAGCCGGTCAATTCGAGAAACAGGTCGATCCCCGATCGAGACTCCGCACGCAGCACGGCAATTGCAGCGAAGCCGACTCCGCCCGCGGCGCCGGCGCCCGGGGTGGTCGCGGCCGGATGACCGTCGTCACCGGCGGGAACACCCATTGCTCCCGCCACCAGCACCGACCAGCGCCGCAGGGCGCTCTCCAGCGCCTGCACCTGAACCGGAGATGCTCCCTTTTGCGGCGCGTAGGTCCACGACGCGCCGGTCGGACCGAGGAGGGGGTTGTCGACGTCACCGGCAAGGATGACGTCGACGCGGGCCAGCTGGGGATGCAGACCCGTCAGGTCCACCCGGTGAAGGTGTTCGAGCGCAGCCCCGCCTGGGGGCAGCTGGTGGCCGCGGACGTCGAGCAGTCGAGCACCAAGGGCGGTGAGCATGCCCGCTCCGCCATCGGTGCTGGCGCTTCCTCCGACGCCGAGGATGACCTGGTGTGCCCCGGCGTCCAGGGCAGCCCGGATCACCTGACCGAGCCCGGTGCTGGATGCGACCAACGGGGCGAGCTGACCGCCCGGCAATCGGTTCAAGCCACAGGCGTCTGCCATCTCGATCACGGCCACGCCGTCGCGGACGGCGTAGGCGGTGTCGACCGGGTTTCCGACCGGGCCGCTGACCCGCACCGGTATCCGCTCGAACCCGGCGGCGACCGCCGCGTCCAGGGTGCCGTCTCCGCCGTCGGCGACCGGTAGCACCACAGTGGAGATGTCCGGACGGACGCTGACCAGCCCACGGCGGACGGCCGCCGCGACTTCGACCGCGGTCAGGGAACCCTTGAATTTGTCGGGTGCGATCAGGACGTGTGCCACGGTCAGTCCAACAGGGCGATGGCGGTCGGTGCATCCTCGCCGCGCTCGGCCAGGTCCTCGAACTCTACGACGTGCGCGATGTCGACGCCGCCCATCGACACGTTGGTGACCCGCTCGAGGATTATTTCGACGACAACAGGCACCCGGTGCTCGGCGATCATCGCTTTCGCCTTTTCCAGGGCCGCGTGGATCTCGCCGGGCTCGGACACCCGAATGGCCTTGCAGCCCAAACCCTCCGCCACCTTGACGTGATCGACGCCGTAGCCGTTGGTTTCCGGGGAATTGATGTTGTCGAACGACAGCTGAACCTGGTAATCCATTTCGAAGCCGCGCTGGGATTGCCGGATCAGACCCAGGTACGCATTGTTGACCACGACGTGGATGTACGGGATGTTGAACTGCGCGCCGACCGCCAGTTCTTCGATCATGAACTGGAAGTCGTAGTCGCCGGACAGCGCAACCACGGGCACCTCGGGTTGGGCGACGGCAACTCCGAGGGCAGCGGGCAGGGTCCAGCCCAGAGGCCCGGCCTGTCCGCAGTTGATCCAGTTGCGGGCCTTGAACACGTGCAGGAACTGGGCACCGGCGATCTGGGACAGACCGATGGTGGAGACGTAGCGGGTGTCCCGGCCGAAGGCCCTGTTCATCTCCTCGTAGACCCGTTGGGGCTTGATCGGGACGTCGTCGAAATGGGTGCGGCGTTGCAGGGTGGATTTGCGCGCTTGGGTTTCCTTGGCCCACACCCCCCAATCGGGTAGGTCACCGGCATCGCGCCGTTCCCGGGCGGCCTGGACGAACAGTTCCAGTGCGGCTTTGGCGTCCGAGACGATGCCGTAGTCCGGGGCGAAGACCCGGCCGATCTGGGTGGGTTCGATGTCCACGTGCACGAAGGTGCGATCCTTGGTGTAGACGTCAAGGGCGCCGGTATGCCGGTTCGCCCACCGGTTGCCGATACCGAGCACGAAATCTGATTCCAGCAGAGTGGCGTTGCCGTACCGGTGGGAGGTCTGGAGGCCGACCATGCCGGCCATCAGCGGGTGGTCGTCGGGGATGGTGCCCCAGCCCATCAGGGTGGGAATGACCGGAACACCGGTGATCTCGGCGAATTCGGTGAGCAGGTCCGCGGCGTCGGCGTTGACGATGCCGCCGCCGGCGACGATCAGCGGGCGCTGGGCGCCGATCAGCATGTCCAACGCCTTGTCGATCTGGGCGCGGCCGGCGGCCGGCTTGTACACCGGCAGGCTCTGGTAGGTGGCCGGGTCGAATTCGATCTCGGTCATCTGCACATCGATCGGCAGGTCGATCAGCACCGGACCCGGGCGACCGGAGCGCATCAGGTGGAACGCCTGCGCGAAGGTGCCGGGAACCTGCCCGGCTTCCATCACGGTGACGGCCCATTTGGTGACCGGCCCCGCGATGGCGGCGATGTCGACGGCCTGGAAGTCTTCCTTCTGCAGCCGGGCGACGGGGGCCTGCCCGGTGATGGCCAGGATCGGGATGGAATCGGCCGAGGCCGAGTACAGACCGGTGATCATGTCGGTGCCGGCCGGTCCTGAGGTGCCGACGCAGACACCGATGTTGCCGGGGGCTGCCCGGGTGAAGCCCTCGGCCATGTGGGAGGCGCCTTCGACGTGCCGGGCCAGCACATGCGTCAGTTCGCCCTGATCGCGCATGGCGCGGTAGAACGGATTGATCGCGGCGCCGGGAAGCCCGAACGCGTGGGTGATGCCTTCGAGGCGGAGGATCTCCACCGCGACGCGTGCTGCTGTCATACGTGGCATGGCGAACGGCTTTCTGTGCGGATGCGACAGGTACGAGTCAGGAACGGAAGAAGGTTGCCGGCGAGGACCGTTGCCGCGCTGAGGTTCTCGCAGCAGCAGTGCGGCTCTGTCAGCGGCCGGAGAGGCGTTCCACGCCGCGGAGCAGACCGGAATGGTCGAGTCCACCGTCGCCGTTGGCCTTGGCGGAAGCCATCAGTTGAGCGACCAGCGCGCCGAGGGGGATCACCACACCGGCTTCTCGGGCGGCGGAGGTGACGATGCCCAGGTCCTTGTGGTGCAGCTCGATCCGGAAGCCCGGATCGAACGACCTGGTCAGCATGTTCTGAGATTTCTGATCCAGCGCCTTGCTGCCGGCCAGGCCGCCCCCGAGAACCTTCAACGCAGCCTCGGTGTCCACGCCGTAGGCCTCCAGGAACACGACGGCCTCGGCCAGGACCTGGATGTTGACGGCCACGATGAGTTGGTTGGCGGCCTTGACGGTCTGGCCCGCGCCGGTGGGTCCGACGTGGACGATGGTCTTGCCGACCGCCTCCAGCACCGGCAGCGCCGCCTGGTAGTCCTGCGCGGCGCCCCCCACCATGATCGACAGCGCGGCGTTCTTCGCGCCTGCCTCGCCGCCGGAGACCGGCGCGTCCAGAATCCGAAATCCGTGTTCCTGAGCCATTGTCGCGAGTTCGGTGGTGACGTCGGGCCGGATGCTGGAGAAGTCGATGATCAGGGCGCCTGATTTGCCGGAGGCGAGAACTCCGGCGTCGCCGGCCAGCACCTCTCGAACATCGGGCGAGTCCGGCACCATCACCGCAATGATGTCCGCGTCGGCGACCGCGTCGGCCACCGATTCCGCGGCGCGGCCGCCGGCCTGCACCAGCGCCGCCGTCTTCTCCGGGGACCGGTTGTACCCGACCACGTCGAATCCGGCGTTCTGCAGATGAACGGCCATCGGGCTGCCCATGATGCCCAAACCGATGAAAGCGATGCTCGTCATGAACTTCTCCTACACATGAGAGGAACGAAGAAAGGGGTCAGGGCCTGGAAATCTGCAGCCTTGGCGGACCCCAGAACATGGTCAGTTGGCGGAGCCGCGGCGGTCCAGGGGCAGCCACCGGAAGCTGGCGGCGCTGTCGGTCGGGTCCGACGGCTTGTACTCGAGGCCTACCCAACCGGCATAACCCGCGTCCTGCAGTGCATCGAGTTGGCGCTGCAGCGGAAGGTTCCCGGTGCCCGGTTCGTTGCGCCCCGGTGCGTCGGCGATCTGGACATGTGCAGCGCGGGACGCGAACTGGGCGATCGCGGCGTCCACGTCGTCTCCGTTGACTGCCAGGTGGTAGAGATCTGCCAACAGGCCGAGGTTGCGCTGCCCGGTCTCGGCGGCGACCCGGTCGATCACGGCGATTGCCTGCGCAGCCGTGAGCAGTGGATACCTGTCCGCGCCGCTCACCGGTTCGATCAACACGATGCCGCCGATCGCCGCCACGCCGGTGGCCGCCAGGCCGAGGTTCTGCACGGCCAGGTCGTCCTGCTCCTCGGGAGCCACCCCGTCGACCCGGTTGCCGTACAGGGCATTGAAGGCCTTGCAGCCCAGCTGTTCCGCGATGGAGACGGTCACCGCGACGTTGTCGCGGAACTCGGCCGCGCGGGCCGGCCAGGAAACCAGGCCGCGGTCACCTCCCGGCATGTCGCCGGCGTAGAAGTTCAACCCGGACAATGCGACCCCGGCGTCGCGGACGGCAGCGACGAACCGGTGCACGTCCGCATCGGCGGGAACGGCCCGGTCGAAGGGCCACCAGAACTCCACGGCGTCGAACCCGGCCGCCTTTGCCGCCGCCGGGCGCTCCAGCAGCGGAAGCTCGGTGAACAGGATCGAGCAGTTGACCTCGTAACGCAGTGACTGGGTCACACTCATCAATCCTCCCAAGATTCCGCTCTACGAAATAATGCTTTCGCAATATGAAAGAGACTACGACCTGTTCAGGTGTTCGTCAAGCGCCGAGTTCGGCAGGTGCTTCAGAGTTCCCAGGTGCTTCAGCAGAATCCCGGGATGCCCAGCCACGCCGAACCGGCGTCGGCGGCGTCGTCACGCAACACGGTGGTCTCGATCAGGCCATAGGGGCGGTCGGCGGCGATGAACACCTCGCCGGGGTTGTCCAGACCGAACGGCGACAGGTCGACCAGGAAATGGTGCTTGTTCGGGGCGGAGAACTTGATTTCGGCGACCTCCGTGCGGTTCTGCAGTACCACCGTGCCCATCGCATAGAGGCTCTGCTGCAACGCATAGCTGTGCGTGGTGGCGAACGTTTCCAGAAGCAGTCGCCGAACGTCGGCGAACGAGGCGTCCCAATCGACATCGGTGTGGTCGTAGCGCCACCGGGCCACCAGCGAGGTGGCCAGAATCCGATCGTCGGTGTCCTGCAGGGTGGTGTATTCATCCCGCAGGAACCCGTTGAATTCCGAGCCGGTGGTTTTTGCGATGACCAGGTCGGACAATCCCGACACGACGTGGATTCGCCGGTCGTCGCCGCGCCCGTCGATATTGACGACGGTATTACGGACCGCTCCCCCGGTGCGGGTGAACGCGTGGTCGTGTCCGTGGCCGTCCACCTCGATTCGTGCCCAACCGAATTCCTCCACCTCGATCCGGACGCCGGTGGCAGCCGGGGTCGCGGAGATGAGTTGGTCGCCAAGGGTGATCGCGTAGTCCTCGATGGCGCCCACACCATTCTTCTTCGCGAAGGCGAACGCGGTGTTCTTCTGGGTGTCGGTGGGCAGAACGGCCGCCTGGTCGCCCGTGACATGAGCGTCGACGAAGTTCCCGCGTAGCTGGGTGGTCACGTTGAGGTCGCGGATCTCGTGTCGCGCGGTCTCGCGGTAGATCCGGACCACCCGGTTCTCGGCTTTGCCGTACTGGTTGGGTCCCAGGACGATGCTCATGATGGCTAGCTCCCTTGGTAGGTCGAGTAGGCGAATGGGCTCAGCAGTACCGGGACGTGATAGTGCCGAGAAGAGTCGATCAGGTGGAAGGTCACGCTGATCATCGGATAGAACCCGGTCTGATCCGTGCTGGCGAAATACGTTGCGGTGTCGAAGGTCAGCCGGTAGATGCCGATTTCCAGCCGATCGGGGCCAAGGTCGCCAACCCTGCCGTCGGCGTCGGTGACGCCGACGGCCAGCTTCTGGGCGACCTGCTCCGTCAGGTCCGAGATGTGCTCGAGTCGGACCGGAACCCCGACGGCGGGGCGGCCCAGCGCGGCATCCAGGACATGAGTGGTGACGGCACTCATCGCTTGAGGGCCTTTCGCGCTCGCAGCAGGGCGATCCCGAACGGGCCTGGGCCCCTCTGCTGCGCACGCACAGCGAGATCTTCGTCAGCCGAGCTGGGTTGCACTGGTGTCACAGCACTTACCTTCCTCAATGGGGGCACGCCGCGGGGCGCGAAGTAATCGTGCGCGCCGTTGGGTGATCCGGTGCAACATCCGGCGGCCCGACAGCCCGAGCCGCCACCCGGACGGGCCTCGAGCGTTCAGAACGGTGCCGGCCACCGGGCTCAACTTCTGCCTACCGGAAAAGCGGTTTTGTATCGTGGATAATACTGGCCGCCGAATGGAAGTCAAGACTTCGATTGAATCCGCTCAGCGAAGGCTGCCGACGCAGCAGGGTCAGTTGCGCTCCTGGATGTCACCTCGTGCAACAATGATTCCGGTATACGGAATGCACGGCCCGTCTATCCTGCATGTCCTTGATCCGTCCGCAACCGTTGATCCTTGATCCGTCCGCAACCGTTGATCCGTCCCACCGTTGATCCGTCCCACCGTTGATCCGTCCCACCGTTGATCCGTCCCACCGTTGATCCCGCCCCCACCAAGGAGTACGACATGGCGAACCTCGACCACACCGCGACGGTTGCGCCTTTGGACAAGCGGTCGTCGGGAGTGCACTCGATCGAACGGGCGTTCAACATCTTGGAAACGTTGGCATTGGGCGGCAAGGCCATGGGGTTATCCGCTCTGGCCGGCGAATCAGGCCTGCCGCTACCCACCATCCACCGCCTGATCCGCACTCTGGTCGACCTCGGATACGTTCGGCAGGAACCCAATCGGCAGTATGCGCTCGGTCCGCGCATGCTCCTGCTGGCCGACAGTGCGCCGCACATGCTCAATTCTCTGGCCGAGCCCCACCTGGCCCATCTGGTGGACGAACTCGGCGAAACCGCGAATCTTGCCTCGCTCGACGGCGATCAGATCGTCTATCTCGCCCAGGTACCGTCGCGGCACTCGATGCGAATGTTCACCGAGGTGGGCCGGCGCGTACTCCCCCATTGCACCGCCGTCGGGAAAGCGATGATGGCCCTCATGCCGCCGGCCGATGTCCAGGCACTGCTGACCCGCACCGGGATGCCGAGGCACACCGAACACACCGTCACCGACCCCAAGGAACTGGCCGACCAACTGGCCTGGTCCAACCAACACGGATACGCCATCGACGATGGCGAACAAGAGTTGGGCGTCCGGTGCGTCGCGGTCGCCGTGCCCGGCGTCCGAGGCAGGTTGGCCGTGTCCGTCTCAGGACCATCCGGCCGGATGACGCCCGAAACTGTCGAGCGAGCAGTTCCCCTGCTGACCGCAACGAGCGCTGCGCTGGCCGCCGAACTCGGCTAGCCGTCCCGCAGGGCCGCCGGCCGAATTCACCAGCGCCCTGCTCACTGCCCGTGACCAGCCCGGACGTATTTCTGCGACCCATTGACTCTCCAATTATCTCGCTGTACGGTATCGCCATTCCGCTGAGCGGAAATGATCGTGGACGTTGGATCATCGACCCCCGATCGTCGGCGACCTGGGTGATTCCCGGTCTGGGCAGCAAAGGAGCAGCCATGCCAGGAGTACGGAGAAGCAAGCCCGAGGCAATTTCCGAGCCGGCAATTTCCCGGCCGGCGGGCCAACCGCACGAGCGTCATCCCGTCGACGAGGTGCTCTCGCCGGTGAAAATGGTGGTGTACGGACTGCAGCACGTGCTGAGCATGTATGCCGGCGTCGTCGCCGTCCCATTCATCGTGGGCAGCGCTCTGGGGCTCCCGTTCTCGGACTTGTCCTATCTGCTGGCTGCCACCCTGTTGTTGTCCGGCCTGGCGACCCTGCTGCAGACACTCGGCTTCTGGCGCATCGGTGCCCGACTGCCCATCGTGCAGGGCACGTCCTTCGCCGCGGTCGGGTCCATGCTGGCCATCGGTAAGGCCAACGGAGGTGGAGTCGACGGGCTCCGCTCCATCTTCGGCGCCGTCCTCGTCGCCGGAGTCGTCGGATTCGCCGTCAGCGGCATCTTCAGCAAGATGTTGCGCTTCTTCCCACCCGTGGTCACCGGCTCGGTGATCACCATCATCGGCGTGTCCCTATTGCCGGTCGCCATCAACTGGGCCGCCGGTGGAGTCGGATCAAAGGATTTTGGATCCATCAGCAATATCTGCGTCGCCGGGATCACCCTGTTGATCATTCTGGTGATCTACCGGTTCCTGCCCGGCTTCTTCAACCGAATCGCGATCCTGGCCGGACTGGTCCTGGGAACCGTCGCCGCAGCGTTCTTCGGCAAAGTGGATTTCAGCAAGGTATCGCAGGCAAAAACTTTCGCGGTATCCACCCCTTTCCACTTCGGTGCGCCCACCTTTCACCTTGCGGCCATCATTTCCATGGTCATCGTCATGCTGGTCATCATGACCGAGACCACCGCCGATCTGCTCGCCATCGGCGTGGTCGTCGACCGGCCCGCCGATGAACGCCGGGTGGCCGACGGACTGCGGGCCGATTGCCTGTCCACCGCGGTCTCCGGCGGGCTGTTCAACGCTTTCCCCTGCAGCGCCTTCGCCCAGAACGTCGGCCTGGTCGCCATCACCGGTATCCGGAGCCGCTTCGTCGTCGCCGTCAGCGGGTTGATCCTCGTCGTCCTCGGCCTGTTCCCGAAGATCGGCGCACTGGTCGCCGCCATGCCCATCGCCGTATTGGGCGGAGCCGGGCTCGCGTTGTTCGGAACCGTCGCAGCCAGTGGAATCCGCAGCCTGTCGGCCGTTAAATATGAAGGCAACGCCAATCTGATCATCGTCGCCGTTGCCATCGGAATGGGTATCATCCCCATCGCCGTACCAACCTTCTACAACGCATTTCCGGAATGGTTCCAGACCATTTTCGACTCCGGTATCAGCGCCGCCGCCGTCACTGCTGTACTGCTCAACATCCTGTTCAACATCGCCGGCCGCAAGGATGCCGTGGCGCCGATCTTCGCGGAGGGACCGGCGATATCAGTCAGTCCCGGAGATCAACCTGACGAGCGCGACGGTCACTATAGTGCCGGCGATATTCCCGCACAGCAAACATCAACGTCCAGTTCGGACAACCGCGCGAGGCACTGACTCCGACTGGTCGAGGGGCCCTGCTGACTTCTCGCCGCCATGGTCAGCAGGCGCGTCGACCTACATTCCTACGGGCCGGCTACATTCCTACGGGCCGGTCACCGCTGGATCGGCAAGACGCTGACCGTGCGCCCACACTCCGGCAACGTCGGCCGGGGTGGCCAGCGCGAACATCTTGGCCAGGGATTCGGGGATGTCGGCCGCGTGGTCCAGGTTGATCGCCAACGTGCTGCGCGCCGCCGGCCGCAGCCAGAGCGCATCGAAATCCTTGCCGACGCCGAAGTCGCCGACCCGGTCGTCCAGGCCGAGGATCCGGGCCCCCGCGCGGGTGGCCAGATACAGCAGATGCACCGGGGTCAGCGGTAGACCTTCGGCGCCGAGCAGCTGCTGCAGGAAATAGGCCTGCAGTGCCTCCTTGAGCAGGAACAGCCCGGTTCCGGCGCCGACATCAGAGCCGAGCGCCACTCCAACGCCGTGCTCGATGTGCCGTCGCAGTGGGAACAATCCGCTGCCGAGCGCGGAATTGCTGGTCGGGCAGTGGGCGACGCCGGCGCCCGATTCCCCCATGAGCGCCAACTCCGCGTCGGTGGCGTGCACATTGTGCGCAAATACGCTGCGCGGCGTGACAAGCCCGTGGCGCGCATAGGTATCCAGATAATCCTGAGAGCCAGGGAAGAGCTCGGCGACCGCCTGCACCTCGGCGCGGTTCTCATTGAGGTGGGAGGTGAACCAGACATCATCACCCAGTAGCTCACCGCAGACGTCCAGCAGCGCGTCGGTGGTCGACAGCGAGAACCGGGGGGTGACGGCGTACCGCAACCGGCCCCGACCGTGCCACCGATCGATCAGGTCACGGCTCTGAGCCAGACCCGCTTCCGGAGAGCACAGCAGGTCCGGACGCAGAATTCGATCGCTGACCACCAGACCAGTGGTGATGTTGAGTCCGCGATCCGCCGATTCGGCGAACAACGCGTCCATGGCCGGGGCGAAATGCGAACCGAATACCAGCGCTGTCGTTGTGCCGCAGGACACCAAACCGTCCAAGAACTCTCGGGCGACGACTTCTGCGTACGCCTTTTCGACGAATCTGCTTTCCTCCGGCAGCGCGCACCGGTCCAGCCAGTCCAGCAACGGCATGCCCAGACCGCCGATGGCTCGCAGCTGCGGAAAGTGGACGTGGGTGTCGACGAGCCCGGGTATCAGGATTCCGCCGCTCAGGTCGGTGACCGGTTCGTCCGGATGCTCGGCGCGCAGGGAGGCAAACCCGCCCCGGGCAACGATTTTCCCGTCGCGTACCAGCAATCCGCCGTCCAACTCTGCCCTCAGCGCCTCCGCCGGGTCACCGACGAAGGGATCGCCGGGGGTGTCGACAACGGTGGCGCGGAACAGCGTCATCGGGGAACTCTTCTTTCGGGTTCGGGCGAGGCGGTTGTCGCAGCGCCGGACGTGGCCCTCGCTCGGGGGCGGAGAAGTTCCAGCAGGGTTGCTGCGATACCGACGGCGATGACGGCTGGTTCCTTGCCGGTGAGCTCAGGCATGCCGATCGGGCAGGTGATGCGGTCGACGGTCGCTTGCTCGTGCCCTTGGTCCGCGAGCCTGCTCCGGAACCGGGTCCATTTCGCTGTTGACCCGATCAGGCCGATACTTCCCAGCGCAGGCGTGCGTAACGCGGTGTCGCACAACGCGAAGTCTTCGGCGTGGTCGTGAGTCATGATCACGACGTGGGCACCGCGCGGCAGCCCTTCCAGCAATTGCTCGCCCAGCAGCAGATGGTGGATCGTGACGTCGGCGCAGCCGTCCGTCACGGCGGCCAACCGTAACTCGTCCAGCTGGTCGGTCCGGGAATCAACCAGGTGCAATCCGATTTCCAGCCGGGACAGGATTCTGGCCAACTCGTAGCCGACATGACCCATCCCGAAGACGGCAACCACCGGACGGGCCGGTATCGGCTCCAGCAGCAAACGCACCACTCCGCCGCAGCACTGCCGGCCGTGTCGATTGCGCGCGTGCTCGGACAGAGGCGTCTCCTGGAACTCCGGAACAGCGGACCCGGCGTGAAGCAACTCGCGGGCTCGGACAACCGCTACCTCCTCGAGGTTGCCACCGCCGACGCTGCCCCAGGTGTGGGCGGCGCCGACGACCATCTTGGCGCCGGCGTCCCGGGGGGCGTGGCCGCGAACCTCGACGACCGTCACGAGCACTCCGGGGAGTCCGTCACGGCGCAGCTGTTGCAGGGCGCTCAGCCAATCCAAGTCACACCTCCGCGAGTGAAGGGACGGTGGCGCTGGACGCTGCCCCGAGATCGGGCGAGCTTCCCAGCGCTGTGCCGGCTGCGTGAATCGCCCAGTAGACGGCTTCCGGAGTCGACGGGCAGCCAAGTTCGACACTCCAGCCTGCCGGGCCGAACTCGGCGACCGCGTGCCGTAACGCTTCTCGCACACTGAAGGCCAGCATCAGCGGTGGCTCGCCGACCGCCTTCGACCCATAGACCACACCCGACTCGGTGGCCCGTTCGAACAGATGCACGTTGAATTCCTCCGGCATCTCCGAGAAACTCGGAATCTTGTAGGTGCTGGCCGCCTGGGTGTTGAGCCGGCCGCGGTGGGGGCCGTCGGAGGTGTCCCACCGCAATTCCTCGAGCGTGAGCCAACCGGCGCCCTGCACGAAACCACCCTCGATCTGCCCGAGGTCGATGAGCGGCGAGAGGCTGTCGCCCACGTCCTGAACGATGTCGACCCGCCGGATCCGGTAGGCGCCGGTGAACCCGTCCACTTCCACCTCCGACGCCGAAGCGCCGTAGGCGAAGTACTTGAACGGTTCTCCCTGCATCTGGTCGGAATTCCAATGCAGTCCCGGGGTCCGGTAGAAGCCGGCAGCCCACAGCTGGACCCGCTGAAAATAGGCGTCGTGCACCAGATCGGCGAAGGCGATCTGCTGATCGTGAAATCCGATCCCGGTGATCACGCCGTCGACGAAGCGGACGTCGTCGGGATGGATGCCGAGCTTGCCGGCAGCGACGACATTGAGCCGCTCACGGATTTGATCGCACGCGTTCTTGACGGCGCCACCGTTGATGTCCGCGCCGGAACTGGCTGCGGTGGCGGAGGTGTTGGGGACCTTGTCGGTCCGGGTCGGCGCCAGCCGCACAAAACTCAGTGGCACGCCCAGCGCCGTGGCAGCAACCTGGATCATCTTGGTGTGCAGCCCCTGCCCCATTTCCACACCGCCGTGATTGATCAGCACCGAGCCGTCGCGGTAGACGTGGACCAACGCGCCGGCCTGGTTGAAAGCAGTCAGATTGAAGGAGATCCCGAATTTGACCGGCGTCATGGCCAGCGCTCGCTTGGTGTTCGGATGGGTTTGATTGAACCGAGCGATTTCCTGCTTCCGGGCGGAAAAGTCGCTGCGCTGGGCCAGCACTGCCCAGATAGCCTCCAGCCGTTCGGCGTGCCGCACCGGCTGACCGTACGGAGTGGCCTGACCCGGCGCGTAGAAGTTGCTCCGGCGCAACTGTTCTGGCTCTACACCCAGCTGCGGTGCGCAGCGGCCCAGGATGTCCTCCATGACGATCATGCCCTGCGGTCCGCCGAAGCCACGGAACGCGGTCTGTGAGGTCTTGTTGGTCTTGGCGATCCGGCCGTGCACCTCGATGTTCGGAATCCAGTAGGCGTTGTCGATATGGCACAGCGCGCGGGCCAGTACCGGCTCGGACAGATCCAGGCTCCAGCCGCCGTCACTGGTCAGGGTGGCGCGCAGCGCGCAGATCCGGTTGTCCTGGTCGAAGCCGACCTGCCAGGTCGCGTGGAACGGGTGGCGCTTGCCGGTCATGGTGATGTCCTGGGTCCGGTTCAGCCGCAGCCGGACCGGGCGTCCGGTGAGCGTGGCGCCGAGTGCGGCGACGGCCGCGAAGCCGTGCGGCTGCATTTCCTTTCCGCCGAAGGCGCCGCCCATCCGTAGGCACTGCACCGTCACGTGGTGGCTGGAAAGGCCCAGTACGTGGGCCACGATCTCCTGGGTTTCGGTGGGGTGTTGAGTACTTGACTGGACGAAGACCTGGCCGCTCTCATCGATGGAGGCCAGGGAGCAATGGGTTTCCAAGTAGAAGTGTTCCTGGCCGCCGAACTCGAATTCGCCACTGAACTCGCGCGCGGCGCCGGCGAATCCGCTGTCGATGTCGCCGCGGGCGACGGTTCGCTGGTGTCCTTGGAAGCTTTCCGCGTCGATGGCCTCGGAAATCGTCATCACCGAGGGCAGCGGCTCATATTCCACCTCGACCGCGTCGGCCCCGGTGCGGGCGGCCTCCTGTGTCTCGCCGAGCACCCAGCACACAGCGTGGCCGTAGAACATCACCTCGGTCGGGAAAAGGGGCTCGTCGTGTTTGATGCCGGCATCGTTGACGCCGGGCACATCCTGGGCGGTCAGCACCCGGACGACCCCAGGCACCGCATACGCCGGTTCCACCCGCAGGCCGGTGATGTTCGCGTGCGCGTGGGGCGCCTGTACGGGCCACGCGTGCAGGGCGTCCTTGGTCCGGCCCACCAGATCGTCGGTGTAGAGGGCGTTGCCGGTGACGTGCAGGGCGGCGCTCTCGTGGGAGATGTCCAGTCCGACCTTCGGATTGTTGGGCCGGTCGGCCAGTGGTCCGTGGGTGCTCATCTTTTCGACCTCCGGTCGGTTGAAGCGGAGTTCTCGGGCTCTGGATTCTGGCTGTGGAATTTGAGTAGCGAGGTCCGCAGCATCGCGGAACGGTAGGCAGCGCTGGCCCGGTGATCGTTGATAGGAGTGCCCTCCTCGCCCAGCACGTCGGCCGCTGCGACCACGGACTCGCGGTTCCAAGGCTTACCGGCCAGCGCTGCCTCCGCGTCCAGCGCGCGCACCGGAGTGGCGGCGACGCCACCCACGCCGATCTTGATGTCGCGGACCGCTCCGTCCTGCAGTTCCACGGCGAAAGCTACTGCGACACTGGAAATATCGTCGAACCGGCGCTTGGAAATCTTGTGGAACGCGGTCAGCGATGCAACTGGAGCCGGGATTCGGATCGTCTTGATCAGCTCGCCAGGGCGTTTCACGGTCCGGCGGTAGCCGGTGAAGTATTCGGCAAGGCGCACCTCTCGCTCCCCGTCGCGCGAGGCCAACACCAAGGATGCGTCCAGGGCCAGCAGCGCCGGCGCCGCGTCCCCGATCGGAGAACCGGTACCCAGGTTGCCGCCCAGGGTGGCGCCATTGCGGATCAGCCGGGACGCGAACGTCGGGAAGAGCTGGGCCAGCAGCGGTACCCGGCCGGCCAGGATCCGTTCGACTTCCGACAGGCTCAGCGCGGCACCGATGTCGATCACCCGGTCGCCGATCGTCAGTTCTCGCAGCTCGTCCAGCCGGTCGATGCCGATGCTCATCGCCGCGCGGGCGTGCCGGATGTTGAGCTCGACGCCCCAGTCGGTCGACCCGGCGACCAGGCGAGCGTCAGGATTCTCGGCCAGCAGGTCCAGGACATCTGAGAGGCTGCTCGGGCGGACGAACGTGCCCTGGTCGCCGACGATCGCAGTTGTTCCGGCTGCCGGAGCCGGCCGACCGAGGCGGCCGAAGAGGGGATCACTGTCCTCCGGCTGGCCTAGAGCGTAGGCCGCGTCGCGGATGGGCCGATAACCCGTGCAGCGGCACAAGTTTCCACTGAGCGCGTGCAGGTCGAAACCGTTGGGCCCGTGTTCGTGATCCGGCGCGTGGCGGGGAGCGGTCGGACCGGAATCGTCGGGAAGGGCAGCCCGCTCCTGTTGGCCGCTCGGGCCGGCTTCGGCCTCGGGTGCCCGTTCGCTGTGCCCGGAGGGCGTCGGCCGGCGGTCGGCGCGGTAGTACTCCGATGCCATCGAACAGATGAATCCCGGTGTGCAGTAACCGCACTGGGATCCGCCGCGGTCTGCCATCTCCCGCTGGACCGGATGGAGCCGGCCGGGTCGGCCAAGCCCCTCGGCGGTAACGACTTCCTGGTTGTCCAGCGCGGCGGCAGGAACCAGGCAGGAGTTGATTGCGGTCCACCGGGCACCTGCGCGGCCGTCAGGTTTGGCCACCATGACTGCGCAGGCTCCGCACTCGCCTTCGGCGCAGCCCTCCTTGCTGCCGGTGAATCCGGCCTCTCGTAACCATTCCAGCAACGTGACCTGACCCCCGACGTCACCCAGGGTGCAGGTCCGGCCGTTGACCACCAGTTGAGGTTCCATCAGGTACTCCCATTTTCCGTCATCACGCCCGACTTCACAGTTCCCGCGCACAATTCTCACGCCGTCACTCCCAGTGTGCTCAGCAGTTCCTGGCTCGCACGCCGCACTTCCCGGGCTACGTCATCGGCATCGACCGTGGTCAGTCGCGACTTCTGGACCACCGCCGCTCCGTTGACCAGCAGCAGTTCCAGCGGCGGCTGGGATCCGAACACCAGGCCTGTTATCGGATCGGAGATGTCGATGTGCGGCAGGGTGTCCATCCGCCACACCGCGATGTCGGCGAGCTTGCCGACCTCCAGGGATCCGACCTCGTTGTCCCGGCCGAGTACCCGGGCACCGCCAATCGTCGCGATCTCCAGGGCCTGCCGAGCCGTCATCGCCGCCGGGCCGCCCTTGGCCCGGGCGAACAGTACTGCGTGGTGGAGCTCCTCCCACAGGCTGTTGGCCTCGTTGGAGGCCGCGCCGTCCACCCCGAGACCCACTGGCACACCAGCGTTCCGCAGATCCCTCACCCGAGCGATCCCTGACCCCAGCCGGGCGTTGGAGGTCGGGCAATGCGCGACACCGGTCCCCGTAGCCGACATCTGCGCGATCGAGGCGTCGTCCAGGTGCACGGCGTGGGCGAACCACACGTCCGGGCCCAGCCAGCCCAGGGAGGCCACATACTCCACCGGAGTTCTCGAAAAGCGTTCCCGGCAGTACTCCTGCTCGTCCAGAGTCTCGCAGAGGTGGGTGTGCAGCCGAACACCTTTGGCGCGGGCGAGTTCGGCCGCTTTCCTCATCAGCTCAGCTGTCACCGAGAACGGCGAGCAGGGTGACACTCCGACGCGCAACATCGAGTCGGACGAGGAGTCGTGGTAGGTATCGATGGCCCCCTCGGTGGCCGCCAGGATCGTGTCGATGTCCTCGACGACGCTGTCCGGTGGCAGGCCGCCCTGGCTGCGCCCCAGGTCCATCGATCCGCGGGTCGGATGGAAACGCAGACCGACCCGCTGCGCCGCTTGCACCGTCGCGGCGAATACGTCCCCGCCGTCCTGCGGAAAGACGTAGTGGTGGTCGGTGGTCATCGTGCATCCCGACAGGGCCAGCCAGCTCAGCCCGCCGGTCGCGGCAGTGCGGACGATGTCGGCGTCGATCCGCCCCCAGATCGGGTAGAGCGTTTCCAACCATCCGAACAGGGTGGAGTCCACGGCGAGGCCCCGGGTCACCCACTGATAGAGATGGTGGTGGGTGTTGACCAATCCCGGAGTGACCAGGCACCCCGCACCGTCGAGGTAGCCGGCTCCGGCGATTCCACGAGGCGCGCTGCCCTTGCCGACCGCAGTGATCCTGTTGCCCCGCACGGCGATGTGACCCGAGCTGTATTCATTGCCGAGTGCGTCGACGGTCGCAATGTAGGCGTTGTCGATGTACAGCGTCTCCAGTTCCGGAGGCGCGCTCATCCCGGTGGCCTGGTCAGCAGTTGTTCCAGTCGGCCGATGGCGATCTCGCCCAGTTGGCCGAGAACTTCAATGGTTTCGGTGGCTTCGTCGTTCCCCGATCGACGGTTCAACTCGTCCAGGATCTCGCCCGGTTCTCGACCGGAGGCGCGGATCAGGAACACCCGGTCGAATTGTTTCTCATAGGCGATATTGGCCACTTCGATGGCCTTTTGCACACCGGATTCTGCACCTTCCATCGCTGCCTGTTCCTGCCTGGAGAAGTCGGCATCGTGTCCATCGCCGGCGCGTTCGCCGATCCTGGGGTGCCTGGCCAGCGCGTCGTCCAGCTCCGACCCGGACAACCGGGCAGCGCTGAGCCGGGCCAGCGTCAAGACGTCCGCCGCGCTGCGGTACGGCCGATCGGCGACTACGTCGGACACCCACCGCGGCACGGCCAGGCAGGTGGTCAGTTCCGCCTCGGCTGCCTCGACCGACAGCGCGTTGAACCGCAGCAGCCCGGCGTCGACCGCCGTCATCTGGAGACATTCGGGAACGACGGCAGTTCGCCGCCACGAGAAGATGCGATCGGGTTGGCATCGGCGATCAGGTCGTTGAACCTATAATTGGCGATCTTCGAGATCTCCACCAGAGCGGTGGCACGCTCGACACTACGAGAATTGCTCATTCGCACCCAGCCGTTGTCCACCAGTTTCGAATAGTCGCCGACATCGCGGGCGCAGACGATCCACGGAAATGCGTACCGTTCCCGATAGGTGACGGCCAGCCGATGAATCTCGCCGTGGTCCTCCTCCGCCATCGTGCCCAGCCCGAGCGCGTGGTCCACCGCGTTCTCGTTACCGCCGAGATCTTCGCTGCCCAGATCCGGGAAGGAATGCATGAGTTGCTGCTGCTCGGTGTCGGTGCCGGAGAGCAATGCGTCCTGGAACGCCATTCGCAGCGCGAACGTGTCGGCGAAGGGCTTGGCAGCGTAGGCCCTACTGACTGCCCAGTCGTTGCCCTGCACCAAATTCGAGAAGCTGGCCGAGAACTGCTGCTCCGACATCGTATTCACCTGATCCAGGGTGACCAGCCCGGCACCCGGACGCCCCGCCACCGCCGGCCCGTGGCCGCCCAGATGGTGGAAGACGACGTTCAGGACGATGGCCAGAATGGCGCCGAGGGTTATGCCGCTGCCGAAGAAGATCTGTGCCCAGTGCGGGAACGCCGAGGAGATGAACGGCTGGGCGGTAACCAGGATGCCAAGGCCGACGCTGGTGCCGACGATGACGATATTGCGGTGATCGTTGAAATCGACCTTCTGCAGCGTTTGGATCCCCACGACCGCAACGGCGGCGAACATGGCCAGCGCCGCACCGCCCAGTACCGGGCTGGGAATTCCGGCAACAATGGCGGCCGCTTTCGGAATCGAGCCGAGGATGATCATGATGACGCCGGCGGTGACCACCACGAAACGGCTTCTTATCTGGGTCAGTCGGACCAGGCCGACATTCTCCGCGAAACAGGTGTAGGGAAATGAATTCAGCACGCCGCCCAAAGTAGTCGCCAGGCCGTCTGC
>JAABUU010001771.1_pt1 | contig 33915 bp, 33 predicted proteins | sample 5559301 | NCBI WGS metagenome assembly JAABUU01 (sample SAMN10711884, study PRJNA513360) | rock metagenome | isolation source: Antarctica rocks | place: Antarctica: Victoria Land, Richard Nunatak white
CCGCCCGACCCCCGCCGACACCCACCAAGAAGTAATAGACACACCCACCCAGAAGAAGGCACAATCCGATCCACCCCCGCAGAGAATCACGCGGACGAGTTACACCACTCCACGGGACTCACCCAAGAACTCGGTACGGATGGTCAACGAGGGCTGATCCCAGCGCATGCGGCCCATGACGTCGGTGGTGCCGGTGGGCTTGTTGCGCCAGCAGTCGGGCAGCAACTCGTCGGGCAGGTCGAATCGACCACCCCCGGGGGGGACACAGTCATAACGCAGCAGCGACTTCGCGGTGGGCCGCCGACCCAGGTGCAGGTCGGTACCGGTGAAGGTCCCGGGAACGTCGGCGCCGTCGAAGCGCCACACCCGCTCCGGCAGGAAATGATCGCGGGTGGCCGCCGGAACCCCGTGCAGGGCGTCGCGCACGGTGCGCCACGGAATCAGTTCGCCGACACCCCCGCGGGAGTGGGTCGGTTCGGGCAGATGCACCGGGCCGACGCGGGAGCCGATGACGATGGTGCGGTTGCGGCGCTGAGCGACACCGAAGTCGGCGGCGTTCAGCACCCCGTAGGACAGGCTGTAGCCGCGCAGGGCGCCGTCGGCGACGCTGCCCTGCAGGGCCTCGAACTCGCTGCTGGTCAGGAAACGGTCGACGTTCTCGATGACGAAGATCTTCGGTCTGGCCCGCACCACCAGCCGCAGGTACTCCTGCCACAGCTTGTTCCGCGGATCGGTGATGCTGCGGTTGCCGAGGTTGGAGAATCCTTGGCACGGTGGTCCGCCGATGACCACGTCGGCCCGGGGCACGTCGATGCTGCGCAGTGCGGTGATGTCACCGCAGTAGGTGTGACCGGCACCGAAGTTGGCGGCGTAGGTGGCCGCGGCCTGCAGGTCCCACTCCACGGAGAGAATCGGGTCATAGCCTGCGGAGACGAAGCCGGCGGTCATGCCGCCGCACCCGGCGAACAGGTCGATGACCTTCATGCCCAACTCCTCGCCGCCTCCGCGAATCACAACGATGTGACTCTACAGTCGAACCGCCCCGTGGATACGCTGGCTCACCCAGTCGTCGGAGTCGAGTTCGGGTGGAGGATCGAAGGAGCAACGGCAGGCATGCACCTCATTCCGCCGGAGAAGACCACAACCCCCGCGAGGTCGTCACCTCCCGCATCGAAGGCGCCGCCTCCCGTTGGGCGCGAACTCCCCCCGCTGCCACCGTCTGCGGCCACGCGTAGGCGTCTGCGTGCCCAGCGCCGCCGCGACACCGCACCCGAACTGGGTCTGCGGCGGGAACTGCACCGTCGTGGCCGCCGCTTCTACGTCGATCGTGCTCCCCTGCCTGCTCTGCGGCGCCGCGCCGATCTGCTGTTCCCCCGGTCCAAGGTCGCGGTGTACGTCGACGGTTGCTTCTGGCACTGCTGCCCGATCCATGCCACCCAGCCCAAGCACAACGCCGCCTGGTGGGCTACGAAGCTGGCCACCAACGTTGCCCGCGACCGCGACACCGACGCCCGTCTCGCCGCAGCCGGATGGGTGATCGTGCGGGTGTGGGAACACCAGGAACCCTGCGCGGCCGCCGACCTCGTCGAGCAGGTGCTGGCGGCTCCACCTCGTGCGCTGGGAACCTAACGATCCTTCGGTGGGAGAAGGACCGCCCTGACGAGGCTCAGCAGGGTGTCGGTGTCGGTGTCCGTGCTGTCCCGAAACGCCAGGGGGCCGTCGTCGTATTCGCTGTCGGTGACGTAGCGCCCGACACCCCATCCACGCTGCTCGCCACGCTCCCAGGACAGGCTGTCCTCGGCGTCGGTGATGAGCAGATGCTGCCCCGCTTCCAACGTGACCTCCAGTGCCGCGCACATGCCCCCGGTTTGGGTGAACACCGTCGGCAACCCTGCAGCCTCGAGGGCGGCGATGACATCGGCGTAGCGGGCCGTACCGACAGCCATCGCCTCGTCCATCCGGGATGGCCGGGTCATAGCCGCACCTGGACCCCGATGTGGCCGATGGCGGCGTGGAACCGGCGGGCCTCCTCGTTGGCCGCGGCCAGGTGTTGGTTCACCTGGTGGAGGTGGTCGGCGGCTTCGGCGCAGCGGGCGACGGGATCGTGGGTGTCGGTGTCATCGCGCAGGATGCGCCCGTCCGGGTAGTTGCCGGTCGCCGCAGCGCACTGCTCGGCGATGTGGGCCAGGGTGCTGGTCAGCTCGTCCAGGACGGCCCCCAGGGTGGAGAGGTCGGCTGCCTCGAGTTCGAGCGCAGTGCTGCGGGCGTCGCGGGCCACTGCATGGATGAGCTCTGCAGCGGTGGCGAGGTCGCTCACCAGCTGCGCTGTGTTGCCGTCGTCGGTACTCACGGCTGCTCCTTCACGGTGTCGAACTCGGTGTTACCGCCCGCCCCGATGATCGGGGGCCGGCCGAGCAAGCTGCTGACGTCGGCCAGGCGTTGCGTGGCGGTGCGTTGTGCGCGGCCGATGCTCACCAGGTGCGGGAATAGTTGGTCTTGGGGTAGTTGCTCGGCGGCTTCGGTCAGCGAGGTCGCGGCAGCGTGGAAGCCGCGTCGGTAGGCGGCGCAGACCACGGTGATCGCGTAGTGCCCGGCCGCTTCGGGGGCACCTCCGGCCATGGTGGCATCGGAGAGGGCACGGCTGAGCTGAGTGCCCCGGTGCCCGGCCGCTCGTCCCGTCTGGGTCAGGGCGGCGGCGACACTCGCCGGATCGTGGGGTTTGTCAACCTCGATCTGGGCGGCGATGAGCTCGAACAGTTCCCGGTACACCGGCCGCTCGAAGTCGCTTCGGGTGAGGGTGGCGGTGATGGTGCGAGCCACCGGCGAGGAGGACCACAACAACGAACACAGGCACAGGGCCTCGACATCGGTCCGCGGATCATCGAGCAGATCCCCCGCCTCGACGGGGCCCTCCGCAGTCTCGTCGAGAACCTCCCCGTAGCCGTGGCCCGGCCCGGACGGTGCCGCACTCATCACGGCGTCCTCCCCTCGTTGCCCGCAGTGTGCCCGATGGTCCCGACGCTGCCCGGGCCGTTGTCCGCGGGTGTTTCCCGCTCCGAGCCCGGACTCACCTCGGCTGTGTCCACCGGGCGGGTCCTGTGCTGGCAACAACACGCTCGGGCCACACCGCACCGACCCGCCTGGGTGTCCTCGCACTGCTCGACCCCACGCGTCACCCGACACGGTGCACAGATAACCATGATGGTGTCTCCTTTGGTACTGGTGTCCCGGGTTTGGCCGGTCCAACCTTTCTTCGCCCCCCGCTGGCAAGGAACGAAGGACGGCGGGTGGGCAGGAGCGCAGTACCCGCCGCAGGCGGGCCCGGCCCCTGGTAGAGCGCAGCGGGCCAGGGGTGCGCAGCGACGAGCACCCGCCACACTGAGAGCCCAGCCGACCACCGTTCTGTGGATAACGGGAGGGTGGGGACAACCTGTGCCCCACACCCTGCCCCGGGTTCAGGAGTGCTTGGCCAGCGTGGCCTTGGCGATGGCCGCGGCGCGGGTGAGCATGCCCAGGGTGGTGGCGTGCGCTTGCTGGTCGAGCACCCGGAACAACAGCACCCCGACCCGGATGTGCAGACAGTTGCGCCGGTGCGCCCAACTGTCCAAACGGCCCGGTGCCAGGGTGTGGGTGCTCACCTCATAGCCGGGGATCTCGCGGAAGCCGACGGAGATCGCCGGAAGGTAGGCCTCGTCCCCGATCTCCGCACTGACAATTTTCGGGTCCAGGCGCTCGGGAATCCGCTTGGCCGCACTCTGGAAGTCGGCGAACGCCTCGGCCACCGCGTCCACCTGGTCGGCGACACTAAAGCCCCACCGCGGCCTTCGAGACACCCGCACAGTCGGCTCGGGCCTAGCGGGTCTCGACAAGGACTCCCGCGAGGAACTCGGTCAGTTCTTGGTGTCCGTCGAGCGGCAGCACGTGGGCCACGTACTGGTCGGGCCGGACGAGCACCATGGCGCCCGCGTCCCGGTCGATCCCGCGCAGGTCGAACACGTCGCCCGCCGCGAGGTCGGGGCAGAAGACCTTCTCGTGGTCGACCAGGCCGAAGCGGCCCTTCCTCGGTCGCAACACCGCCGGCAGCGTCGCCACGTCCAGGTCGCGGTGGGACTGCTGGAACACAGCGCGGACATCGAGGACCGTGTCGGGGTCAGCGCCAGATGGGGTGTGGCGGGCGAGTGGGGAGTCCGCCGAGGCCAGGGCGTCACAGAGCTGCCGCGCCCGGGAGCCTGGGCTTGCGGGGTCGGCGCGGTCGGCGAAGACGTAGAGGCGCCACGCGCCGTCGGCCCGGGCGGCGTGGCCGAGGTGGACGGGGCGGGCGTCGGCGAGCCGGACCACCGGGGCGGAGTGGAACCGCATGCCGACCGGGAACCCCGCTGCCACCTGCTGGTGCGTGGGCTCGGCGGTGATCATCGAGGGGGTGTAGCGGGTGGCGACACCGGCGGTGAAACGACCCTGGGCGGTGAAGTGGCGCTGGAACTCCGCCGGCTCCCCGTCGCGGTCCTCATGAGTCTCCCTCGGCGGGGCGCTGAACATCCGCGCGAACTCCCGGTCGAAGTCGATGAGCTCCCGGGCCACCACCTGTCGCTCGGCGGAGTAGGTGTCGAGCAACTCGGGTCGGGCGGTGCCCCGCAGGACGCTCGCCAGCTTCCACCCGAGGTTCCACGCGTCGGCCATGGAGACGTTCATGCCCTGTCCGGCCTTCGCGCTGTGGGTGTGGCAGGCGTCGCCGGCGATGAAGACCCGGGGCAGGCGGGTGCCGGTCTCGTCGGCGGGCACGTCGTCGAACTTCTCGCACAGCCGCTGGCCGATCTCATAGACCGACCACCACCCGACGTCGCGCACCTCCAGGGTGTACGGGTGCAGGATCCGGTTCGCGACAACGGCCAGCTTCTCCGGGGTGACAGCCCCACTCTCCAGCAGGTCCCGGTCGTGGACTTGGTCTAGCTCGATGTAGAGGCGCACCAGGTACCCACCCTCGCGCGGGATGACGAGCAGGTTGCCCTGGTTGGCCGAGAGGATCGCCGACTTGAGCCGGATGTCGGGGAAGTCGGTGTCCACCAGGACGTCCATGACGCCCCAGGACTGGTTCATCGGGTCGCCCACCAGCTCGCGCCCGATCGCCGTCCGGACGCTGCTGCGCGCACCGTCGCAACCGACGACGTAGCGGGCCCGGACGGTCGACGTCTGGCCCGTCTGCGCGCCGTCGCGCACGTGCGTGAGCGTGACGGTCACCGGGTGCGTCCCGGTGTCGTCGACCGTGACACCGGTGACGGCGAGCCCGTAGTGGGGCTCCAGCCGGCTGGCCGAGCGGGTCATGGAGTCGCGGAGGTAGGCGAGCATCCGGGCCTGGTTGACGATGACGTGGGGGAACTCCGACAGGCCGTCCTCGACGTCCTGGATGCGCCCGGTCCGGACGATGAGGTTAGGGGCCTGTGGGTCCGGGCGCCAGAATGACACCTCATTCACCCAGTAACCCTCGGCGACGAGCTGGTCGGCCAGGCCGAACGCCTCGAACATCTCCACTGTGCGGCACGCGACTCCGTCGGCCTGGCCCACCTCGAGCGGGCCCTCCCGGCGGTCGATGACCGCGGTCGTGATGTCGGGGAACGCGGCCAGCTGCGCGGCGAGCACCAGACCCGCCGGGCCGCACCCGACGACCAGGACGTCGACCTCCTCGGGCAGGCCCGCGGGGCGGTCGGCCACGGTGAGGTGCGCCTGGGCGACCAGCGGGTCTCCCGGGCGGTATCCGTCGAGGTAAAACTGCACGTCGTCATCTCCTGCGGGCGGGCTCCTCTGCCGGGTACCCACTCTGGCTGAGACGGACCCGGCAGATTCCAGTGAACGTCGGTTGACACACTCAACTCTGGCTGTGTTCTGCATAGAGGGATAGGGGTTTTCTTCTGTGAAGAACAAGCCGGCGTACTCGACCGCGATGCGGTGTCTGTCCACTGCCACCGTCACGCGGCCTTGAGAGCGTCGAGCTGCAACGCCGGGGCCTGCACCGTGTTCGACACGTCGCGTACCCCAACAGCTCGCCCCTGACGGTCGACTGTGCCAGAACGCACCGACAGGACCAGGTGTGACATATAGACAGTGCAGCTGAGTCCCGCGACAGACCAAGGCCGGGTGCGCGGCCTCCCCCCCGTTACCTTCGCCTGCGACACTGGAGCACTCCCCCGGTGTCGCAGAAACGATCTTGATCTCAACCGGTCAGTGCAACCCGATCGTGGCCAGGACGCCGCGGTGGCACCGCACCAGGAGTGCCTCAGGTCATGCCAGGAAGTTTCATGCTCCAACACTCAGCTCCCGCCAACTTCGGAGATGGCGTGTCGTGGGGGGACAGACGTGGCCACGCCCGCATCGCACGGGCGTTTACCAATGCCTCGGCGCTGTAGGCGTTTGCCTTCCTCGACACCGTGCCGTCCTCAGTGCCGGTCGGCGATCAGTTTGGCCAACAGTCGTTGTAGCTCTATGCGCTCGGCGGCGTCCAGCGGCCCGGTGATCACCTCGGTCAGTGCCTCCACCCTGGGCGTCAGGTCGCGCAGCGCCTCCTCTCCGGCCGCAGTTAGGTGCAACTCGTTGCGGCGGGCGTCGGTCTCGCTGCGGCGGCGCTGCAAATCGCGCCGGAGCATGAGCCGCTGGACGACGTCGGTGGTGGTGGAACGATCCATTCCAATATGTTCACCGAGTTGAGTCTGGTCCAGGTGCGGAGAGGCGGCGATCGCGTTGAGCGCGGCGAACTGGGTCGAGGTGTACGCCGTGGACACATGTGCGGCCCACAACGCGGTGTGCAGCTGCTGCGCCCGCCGCAGCAGGTGACCGGGCAGCTCGCCCAGTTCCAGCGACCTCGCCACGTCGAGTTCAGTCGTCATAGCCGTCGCGCAACGTCTGCGGCTGACCGACCGGGGCCAGGGCCAACGGGCCGCCGAGCACCGCCTGCGCCGCCGCGGCCGAGAACCCGGGTGCTGGCGGCTCCGCAGGCGGAAGCGCCGACGCCCATGACTCGGCGTCATCGGTGGGTTGATAGCCCAACTCGCGTCCTTCGGTCATCGACCAAATACCCCGGGTGTTGGCGCTGACGCCCCAGGCGCGCACGAAGCCCGGCGACGGCGCGCGCAACGCCGCATCGACCAGCCGGCCGGCGTCATCCGGTGACAGCCAGGTCGACAGACCGCGACCGCCTGGAGGCGCCGAGAAGCAGGAGCCTATCCGCAGGCAGATCACGTCGAGACCGAAGCGGTCGTGGAACAGCGATCCCAGCGACTCCATGGCGGCCTTGGACCAGCCGTAGTAGGTGCCCGGCCGGGGCGGGCAGTCCGCCGGGAGCGGCTCATCGCCAGGCGAAGGAGTCGGGCGCATACCAGCGATCTGGTTGCTCGACGCCAGCACCACCCGCGGCACCCCCTCCAGCCGCGCCGCTTCCAGCACGCACCAGGTTCCCTGCACGTTCGTCTCGAGGATGTCCCGCCACGGCATCTCCAGTCCGTGGCCAGCCAGGTGCACGATGGCGTGGGCGCCGCGCACCACTGCGCGCAACGCATCCAGGTCGGTCACGTCGACAACGTGACCGCCTTCGCATGGCACCAGATCGACCACGCGCAAAACCCGGTCAGCGGCTGGAAGCCGCGTTCGCAACATCGCACCGATCCGCCCCGCCGCACCGGTGATCACCACGGTCTGCCCGGCTGCTTTCACCATTCCATCCCATTCCATCGCTCGGCTCACCTGGTGGGCACGACGCTTGACCGTGTCCCACCTCACATCTAGCATCGCAGAAATTGCTCAGTACACAAACCATCCAAAGGTTCATCGCCAAGGAGGCCCGATGACCGCCACGGCCATCGCCGCACATTCGGTAAGTCGACTGTTCCTCTCGACTTCCGGTCCGATCTGGGCAATCGCCGACGTGTCACTCGAAGTGGCCGAAGGCGAGTTCGTCTGCCTGGTCGGCCCATCCGGCTGCGGTAAGTCAACCCTGCTGCGCATCCTTGGCAACCTGGACCAGGCAAGCGCAGGTACCGTCTCGCTCGCCGCCGGTGATGCGCCGATTCCTACGGCCTTCGTCTTCCAGGAGTACGGCACCTTCCCCTGGGCCACGGTGCAGGACAACGTCACCTTCGGGTCCCGGATGGCCGGAATCAAGCGCGCTGACTACGAGCCTGCCGCGCGGGAGTGGCTGCGCAAGGTCGGTCTGACCGACTTCGCCAAGGCCTACCCCAACCAGCTCTCCGGTGGGATGCGGCAACGGGTGCAGATTGCCCGGGCCTTCTCCACCGGCAGCCCCGTCCTGCTGATGGACGAGCCGTTGGGCGCGCTCGACGCGCAGACCCGGTTGCTCATGCAGGAACAGCTCATCCAGCTGTGGGAGGCCGAGCGGAAGACCGTCGTTCTAGTGACGCACGCTATCGAGGAGGCCATGCTGCTCGGCGACCGCATTCTGGTCATGTCCAGCCGGCCGGGCCGGATCAAGGAGGAGATCACGGTCCCCTTCGCGCGGCCCCGGTCGATGTCGGTCGAGGCCGACCCCCGCTTCGCCGAGCTGCGCATGCACATCTGGGAGTCCCTGCGCGACGAGGTCGCCGCCGCCGAGATGGCCTGAGGAGCAACGACATGACCACCACCGAATCCGCCGCCACCGCACCGACGGGCAACGCCCCGCCGCCAGCTACCACCGGCGTTCCGGACGAGAACATGATCATCACGCGTGAGCTGCGCAAACACCGCCGCCTGCGCCGACGCGACCTCGCGCTCGCCGTGCTCACCCCGATCGTGCTCCTCGTCGTCTGGCAGATCCTCGCCACCACGGGCGCGATCGACGACCGCCTGTTCCCCGCCCCGAGCCGGATTGCGGCAAAGGGGGTGGACCTGGTCCAGACCGGTGCCCTCTTGCACGACACCGCCGCGACCGTTCAACGGCTGATCATCGGCTACGTGATCGGCTCAGTATTCGGTGTCCTCGCCGGCCTGCTGATGGGCTCCTGGCGATCGGCGAACGCGGCGCTGTCACCGACTTTCGCCGCGCTCTACGCATTGCCCAAGATCGCGATTCTTCCGTTGCTGTTGCTCATCTTCGGTCTCGGTGAGACACCGAAGGTGCTGTCTGTGGTGATCACGATCTTCTTCGTGCTGCAGATCAACACCCTCGCCGGCATGCGGCAGATCGATCCGCGCACCCTGGAGGCCGCGCGCTCCTATGGGGCTACCGGCCTCAAACGCTTTCGCTACGTCGTTCTGCCGGCCTGTGTGCCGGCGATCTTCACCGGCCTCAAGGTCGCTGCCGGCCTCGGCGTCGTCGTGATCATCGCGGTGGAGTTCGTTGCCTCCGACGACGGGCTCGGTTACATGATCTGGAACGCCTGGAGTCTCTTCCAGCCGGATCGGATGTACGTCGGACTCGTCGTCGTGGCAGTCCTCGGCGCCGTGCTCACGGGGCTTGTCAACATCGTTGAACGCTTGAGCGTTCCGTGGCAACGCGTCGGCGCCCCCCGCCGTCGGCGTATTTCTGCCCTACCTGGAAGGAAGAACATCCGATGACACGAAGACTGCGCGCTCTCTTGTTGCTGGTGCCGCTGCTTGCCGCGGCAGCCTGCGGTGGGTCCGCCACCTCGGGATCGGGCTCAGGGTCCGGCGACCAGGGCGTCACGACGGTCAAGGTTGTCCACGCCCCGTCCACCCTCTTCGCTCCCCTCTACATCGCTGACGCCAAGGGCTACTTCGCGGCCCAGGGCATCAAGATCGACCTGCAGACCGTCAAGGCCGGTCAGGACGCGATTCCTCTCGCGGCCAGCGGCAAGGTCGACGTCGTCGTCGCCGGCTTCTCGGCCGGCATGTTCAACGCCGTCTCCAGTGGCCTGGAGATCAAGGTCGTCGGCTCGATGGGCTACACCGACGGCACCAGCCCGGCCCCCACCGCATTGGAGGTGGCCAAGCCCCTGGTCGACTCCGGCCAGATCAAGTCCCCAGCCGACCTCAAAGGCCGCAAGGTCGCCCTCTCCGGCGGTGCCGGTGGCGCCGGTGGCTACCAGCTCGACGCGATCCTGCGGGAGAAGGGTCTGACCCTGACCGATGTCACTCCGGTCAACCTCGCCTTCCCCGACATGGAATCGGCTTTGCAGAACGGCAGCGTCGCCGCCGCCCTGCCGCCAGCACCCTTCACCACCAAGATGGAGGCCAGCGGCGTGGCCACCGCGCTCGCAATTCCGCCGGCCGGTACCACCGCCACCGGCGTGATCTATGGCGGTCAATTCACCAAGAACCCGGTCGCGAAGAAGTTCTTCGCCGCGCTGCAGAAGGGTGCGGCCGACGCGCAAGGCGGGGCCAAGAAGTCTGATCAGAACCTGCAGATCCTGGCGAAGTACACCGGCCAGACCTTGGACGTGCTCAAGGAGGTTCCCTTCTACACCTGGGATCCCGACCTGCACCCGCGCACCGATCAGATTCAAGCCCAGCAGCAGGCCTACCTCGACGCAAAGCTGCTGAACTACGACAAGCTCCTGGCACCGGACACGTTCATCGCCGCCTCCTTTGCGCAACAGAAGTGACAGTGGGTCACGTAGCGATGCGCGCGGATGATGCTCGTGGCCGGGCGCCGCAGGGCCCTCGCCAGCACTACGACGTCGTTGTGGTCGGCGGCGGGGCGGCCGGCGTCGCTGCGGCGGCAGGAGCAGCAGACAGCGGCGCCCGCACCCTGCTCGTCGAACGCTATGGCATGCTCGGCGGCGCGGCCACAGTCTCCTCGGTGCTGAGCTACTGCGGCATCTACACCCAAGGCGAGCCGTGGGAGCAGGTCGTGGCCGGCGTCGCCGATCGGGTGCTGGCCCACCTGGACAAGCTCGGCGGGTGCGCCGAGCGGATCTCTCGCTCCAGCGGCAACAAGTTCCTCGCCATCGACCCCGAGGCGGTCAAGCTCACCCTCGACCGGATCGTCACCGACAGTGGCGCCGGTCTCCTGCTGCACGCCCAGGTGATCGACGCCTGGAGCGAGCACGGTCAGGTAAAAGGTCTGCTCCTGCTCGACCACGGCGGCGGCCGGATCGAGCTCACCGCAGAGGCCTTCGTCGATGCGTCCGGCGACGGCAACCTCGCATTTCTCGCCGGTGCCGCCACTATGCAACCCGAACCGGGCGAGGTCTACCAGTCCGGCACGATGATGATGCGAATCGGTGGCATCCCCGCCGGCGTCGACACCTCCGCGGCGACCCTGCGTTCGGCGGTGCACGCCCACGTGGTCGCCACCGGTGTCACCTTGCCACGAGAGACCGGCGTGCTCGCCCGAGTGCCGATCAGCGGCGACCTGATGGCCATTCTGGCCGATGTCGACGTCGACCCGCTGGATGCCGACAGCCTGACCCGCGCCGAGCTCGCTGGTCGCAGCACCGCCTGGGCCTACCTGGACGCGATTCGGCGCCACCTGCCAGGAGCTGAGGGGGCGTACCTCGTCAGCACCGGTCCACAGCTGGGGGTCCGGGAGGGGCGTCGGCTGCTCGGCCGCGAAGTCATCACCCGCGATGACGTACTCGACGGCCGCAAACGTTCGGACAGCGTCGCCCGCTGCGGGTGGCCGATCGAGTCGCACCTTATCCCGGGCCGCAGCGTCTACGAGTCCGTTGGTGGCCGGTCCTGGTACGACATTCCCTACGGTGCGTTGCTCTCGCAGACGCACGACAACCTCTGGGCGGCAGGGCGGATCGTCTCCTGCGACCGAGATGCTTTCGCCTCGCTGCGGGTGATGGGCACCGCCTTCGCCACAGGCCAGGCCGCCGGGGTAGCTGCCGCGGACTGGGTCACTCGACACAACCATGACATCGACGCCGTGCGGAACGCGCTGAGGGGCCAAAATGCTCTGGTCTGAACCCACTCCCCCGAGGAGCTCGCGGTCGCGCTGATCGACGACGTGCAGGCGATGTTCACTCGGCGCGCGTTGAGCCGGTCGGGTATAAGCTGGAAGGACACCACTGTCCACTAACCCTCATTTTCCGACACTCCTCGACCGGTGTGCGTCGACGCGGGTGGTCACTGTCGGCAACTCGCGTCGGGAAACAACGTCGATTAACCCATGATCGGGGTTATTGTCGACGGATGCTGGTGGGGTACGCGCGGGTCTCCACCGCCGAGCAGAACCCGGACCACCAAACCGACGCCCTGGCCCGGGGATTGTAGAAGTGTCGGGCGGCTGAGGACACCGCAACTTGGGTTTTATCGGATCTGTGCGGATGCTGCGGCGACGTCGTAGCCGGCGCGGGCGGCGATCTCGACGTAGTCGTGTCTGGAACCGGCGAGGTTCCGTTGCAGTGCTTGAGGATTCCATACCAGTCCGGTGATGCATTTGTCGGCAAAGTAGGTGGCGGCATCGGTGAGGTCAGCGAGGCTGGTGGTCAGCGCGTCGAGGATGACTGGTTCCATCACGTTGAGCTCGAGTTCGCCGGCAGCGACGGCCATTTCGACGGTGGCACCGGCGCCGCGGATGCGGTAGCTGAGTTGCATGACCAATTCTGGAATGACGGGGTTAACCTTCCTCGGCATGATCGAGGATCCCGCTTGCAGTGCAGGCAAGGTAATTTCCCCGAGGCCCCCGGTAGGGCCGGAGGACAGCAGCCGCAGGTCGGCGGCGATCTTCGCGAGAAGGGTGGCCGCCCGCGAACACGCACCGGCGAGGGTGGCGTAGGGGTCGAGGTGGGCCAGTGCGTCGAAGAAGTCATCAGCGACGGTGAGGTCGTGCCCGGTGAGCGCGGCGACGTGTTCGACGGCGATGGACGGGTAGCCGGCTGGGGCGCCGAGGCCGGTCCCGACGGCGGTCGCGCCCAGCGGGACCGAGTGCAGTGACTCGGTGGCGGTGTGCAGCTGCGCGTGGACCCGCTCGATTCCGGCGGCATGCGCACGGTGTGTTTGCCCGACGGTCAATGGCACGGCATCCTGCAGACAGGTACGCCCGAGCCGGGGCTGCTCGTCGTATTCTGCGGCCTTGCTCAGGAACGCCTCGCGCAGGTGCGCGAGCGCGTCCAGCGCCGGGATCGTTCGGTCGAGGAGCGTGATCGCCATCGCGGTGGGGTAAGTGTCGTTGGTGGACTGCGACGCGTTGACGTGGTCGTTGGGGTGCACGGTGAGGTCACTGTGTGCAGCGGCGAGGAGCTGGGTGGAGCGGGCAGCAAGGACTTCGTTGATGTTCATGTTCGCTGAGGTACCGCCCCCACCATGCACGAGCGGGATCGGGAACTGATCCGAATGGTTCCCCTCGGCGACCTCGGTGGCTGCTGCCACGATGGCGGCGCCCCGTTCGGCATCGAGGACGCCCAGCTCCATGTTGGTCTGGGCGGCGGCCGCCTTGACCAGCGCGTAGGCGCGGACGAACTCCGGCAACTCCTGACAGCTCCGGGTGCCGGCGGGGAAGTTCTCCAGTGCCAGGCGCGTTTGCCGGCCGTAGATCGGCGGGGCACCTTCACATGTGACTGCTACAGCGGTGGACATCCCTACTCCTGAATCGTCGTTCTGGTCCGCCGTCCGGGGGCACCCGAACGACCAACGATGGGTCGAGACCGTCCTCGGTGACCCGCAGCACTGCTACCCGACCTCCGACACGGTTCCGATGACGGCATCAGGTACACGATCGCAGAACGATGTTTCTGTAACAAGCACTATTGCTGCCACAGCAACTAATCCAAACGCGACCTGCCTTGCTGTGACAGCAATCACCACTTCCCCCACAGCACATGATGGTTCTACGTTCGCGGCCAAGCTCAACTGCGTGGGCGAAGACGTGCCGGTGTGGGACCGCGGCGATGGCGACCATCCGGGCACGCTATGACGAGAAGGAGGTTGTGATGACGACGTTGTCCATCGATGACGCGCCGCTGACGGGTTTCCATCTGCGGGTGGCGGCGTTCACGACGGGGGGCCAGTTCTGCGATGGCTACATCCTCGGGATGACCGGTATCGCCCTAGCGGTCGCCTCACCCGAGCTGGGGTTGGGGACGATCTGGAACGGTCTGATCGCCGCGGCCGCGTTGGCCGGCATCCTGGTCGGCGCGGTCGTGTTCGGGCCGGTGTCCGACCGGATCGGTCGGCAAAAGCTCTACACGCTCGATCTCCTGGCCTTTGTCGTCGGTGCGGTGCTCCAGTTCTTCGTCGAAGACGCCTGGCAGCTGTTCCTGCTTCGGTTGCTGATGGGCGTGTGTATCGGCGCCGACTATGCGATCGGGGAACCGCTGCTGGCCGAGTTCACCCCCCGCAAGTACCGCGGCAGGATGCTCGCGTCGCTGAACGCGGTGTGGACCGTGGGCTACGTCGTCGCCTACGTCGTCGGGTTCGGGCTGCAGCATCTGGGAAGCGGCTCCTGGCGGTGGATGCTGGCCAGCGCCGCGATCCCCGCGCTGCTGGTGGTGCTGTTGCGTTTCGGTACCCCAGAATCACCACGGTGGCTCGTCAGCAAGGGCCGCGTGGAGGAGGCCCGAGACATCGTGCACCGCTACATCGGCCCCAACATCGGCATCGGCGACCTGGAAGCCCACACCGGACCCGAGCGCAGCGCCATGGACTCCCTCCGCGAAATCTTCAGCCCCCGGTGGCGCACCCGGACCATCGTGGCCGGACTGTTCTACGCCTGCCAAACGGTGCCCTACTTCGCGCTCTTCAGCTTCGCCCCCCAAATCTTGAGCAGCCTGGGCCTGCGCGATGAGTTCACCGGCGGCCTGGTCCTCAACATCTTCCTGCTGCTGGGCGCGGTCGTCGGCGTGCTCGTGATGGACCGACTACCCCGACGGGCCTTCCTGTTGTGGTCCTTCGGGATCGCCGCGGTCACCCTGGCTCCCCTGGGTCTGTGGACTCACGCGCCGGTGATGTTCAGCGTGGGACTGTTCGCGGTGTTCGCGTTCGTGCTCGCCGCCGCCACCAACCTGGACACCTTGTACCCCAACGAATTGTTCCCCACAGCACTGCGCGCCTCCGGTGTCGGCGTGGCCGTGGGGATGAGCCGCATCGGCGCGGCGATCGGAACCTTCCTGCTGCCTCTGGGGATCAGCGGCTTCGGGATCGGGCCGGTCCTGCTCGTGGGCTGCCTCATCCTTCTGGTCGGGCTGGTGGTGTGCGCGAAGTGGGCCCCGGAAACACGGGGCGTGACCCTGGAGGAAGCATCCGGTGCGCACACACTGGTCGACACCGCGATGCCTGTCGTCCCACAGCACACCGCTGCGCCCATCGGAACGTTCGACCGGCAGGACTGATCTCGATGAATACCCCCCGGGTCCGCGTCGCGCTGTACGCACTGGGCGGCACTATCGCCGCCCAGTCCCGGGGGCCCGGTGGTGGCGCCCATCCCGACCTCACGCCGGACGCCCTGCTCGCCGCGGTCCCCGCCGTCGCGGAGGCCGCTGACGTCACAGCCGTTCCGTGGCGGCAGGTGATGTCGACCGAGCTCACCCTGGTGGACCTGATGGCGGTGGTCGACTCCGCCCGGCGGGCGGTCGTCGAGGGGGCGGCGGGGATCGTGATTACCACGGGCACCGACACCATGGACGAGGTGGCGTTCGCGCTCGACCTGCTGTGGAGAAGTGACGCGCCCCTCGTGCTGACCGGGGCGATGCGCCGGGCCGATCAGCCCGGCGCGGATGGCCCCGCCAATCTGCTTTCCGCTGTTCGGGTCGCGGCCAGCCCTGCCGCGCGCAGACTGGGCTGCGTGGTGGTGATGAACAACGAGATCCACGCCGCCCGACACGTCCAGAAAACCCACACCACCAACCCGGCTGCGTTCCGCAGCACCAACACCGGTCCGCTGGGTCAGCTGCACGAGGACCACGTCAGCGTCCTGATGTGGCCGGTCGGACGCCCCCATCTGCCCATGCCCTTCCAGGCCCCAGCCCACCTCGCGCCGGTCGCGCTCCTGCGCTGTGGGCTCGGCGACGACGGCCGAATGCTGTCCCGCCTCCTCGATCTGGGCTACACCGGCCTCGTGGTCGACACCGCCGGCGGGGGTGCCGTCCCGGCACACTGGGCCGAACCTCTGGGTCGGCTCGCCGCCTCGATCCCCGTCGTTTATGCGAGCAGGACCGGGGCCGGCGCGGTCCTCGAAGACACCTACGGGGCCGCCGGGTGCGAGAAAGACCTCAGCGCCCGCGGTCTCATCCCCGCGGGAATGCTCGACGGCCTCAAAGCCCGCATCCTGCTCACCCTGCTGATCTCGCGCGGCGCGGATACGGGCGAGCTGCGCGCCGCGTTTCGCTCTCCCTACACGTTGTAATGCTCTCACAGCAACGATAGTGTCGTGGGGTGGCGCCGATCCCGAACACCTCCACCGTCGGTCGCGTCGCTGCTGTGCTCCGCGTCCTCGGCGCCGACGATCGACACACCGAGCTGCCGGTCAGTGAAATCGCCCGGGCCATCGGTAGGGAGACCAGCCAGATCTCGCGCATGCTCAAGGCGCTCGCCGCCACCGGACTCGTCGAACAAAACCCGGAAACCCGGGCCTACCGACTGGGCTGGCAACTCCACGTCCTCGCCACCAAAGCCGGCGACCAGCGCCTGCTCCGCGCCGGCCCACCGGTGTTGCGTGCCCTGGTCGCCGAAACCCACGAGACGGCGCTGCTCTCGGTCCTGCAAGGTGCCCGGTCCTACACCATCCTGCGGGAGCGCTCCCCGCATTCCCTGCAAGCCGGCGGCCGCGTCGGACGCACCTCACCCCTGCACGTCACCGCCTCCGGCCGGGCACTGCTCCTGGATCGCTCCGATGAGGAGATCCGCGACCTGATCGCCGACGACATCGACTCCACCGATTACGGACCCCACGCATTACGCTCCCTGCCCGACGTGCTCAACCGCCTCCGACAGGAACGAAGCAACAGCTGCACCGTCGCCGCCGAAGAACTCGAAATCGGCCTCGTCGCCATCGGCGCACCCATCCGCGACAGCACCGGCCAGATCATCGCCGCCATCAACGTCTCCGGACCGACCAGCCGCATGCTCAACCACATCGACACCCTCAGCACCGCCGCCAAGACCGCGGCACACCGCCTCAGCACCGCCACCACCCGCAGCGACCAGCACCGCCGTTAGCGAGACGCCCATGATGCGATCATCGTCATTTTGGGGCGTTCTCCTGCTCCTGGCCATCGGTGGCGGCTCGGGTCGGGGAGGTGGCGGCCCGCAGGGGAAACTGATGAGGGAGGACAGAGTTTCCTCCGGAACAGCGAAGGTGGCCTGATGGATGGGGCAGTGTCGTTCCTGGTCAACTGCTCCATCCTCTTCACGGAGCTGCCAGTGTTGCAGCGGCCGGCGGCCGCCGCGGCCGCCGGTTTCGATGCGGTGGAATTTTGGTGGCCTTTCCCAGAGTCGGCCCCCGCGCAGCCGGCGGTGGATGCGTTCGTGCGCGCGGTCCAGGACGCGGGGGTTCGGTTGGTCGGACTCAACTTCGCGGCGGGTGACATGGCCTCGGGGGATCGGGGCCTGGTGTCCTGGCCGGGTCGCGAGGAGGAGTTCCGCGCCAACGTCGAGATCGCGGTGGGGATCGGGCAACGTCTGGGGACCACGGTGTTCAACGCCCTCTACGGCAACCGTATCGAGGGCGTGGATCCCGAGGAGCAGGACGCGGTGGCTGTCCATAACCTCACGACAGCTGCCCGTGCGGCGTCTCGGATCGGTGCCATGGTGGTGATCGAGCCGCTCAGCGCTGCGCCCGGCTATCCGTTGCGCACCGCGACCGATGTCCTGGCCGTCATCGACGAGGCCGAACGGGCTGCAGGAATCACCAACCTCGGGCTCCTGGCCGACCTGTACCACCTCACGGTCAATGGTGAGGATTCCATGACCGTGATATCCCAGCACCCTCCGCGGATCGGGCACGTGCAGGTCGCGGACGCACCGGGACGGCACGAACCCGGTACCGGGCAGATACCGATCCGGGAGTGTCTGCGCTCATTGTCGGCAGCCGGTTATCGGGGCTGGGTGAGCCTGGAGTACTTCCCGAGTACCTCCACTGAGCGCAGTTTCGACTGGCTTGCCAGCGTTGAGCGTTCAGCGCCGCACGCAGCCACGGGCGTCGCCGCACCGTCCGGCGGCGAGGCACCTCGGCCCGCAAGGAGTGGCCGCGAGGTCGGTGCACGCGCCCCGTTGGTGCTGTTCCTGCCGGGCATGCTGGCCACCCCCGCGCTGTGGGCGGAGGTGACCGCTCGGCTGAGCACCCACGCCACCCCGCGTCTGTCCCGCATCGACCTCGACGACACCATCACGGGCATGGCCGAGACTGTCCTGGCTGCCGCTCCCGCGCGCTTCGCTCTCGTCGGTCACTCGCTCGGAGCGATCGTCGCGCTGGAGATTGCGCGCCGGGCGCCGACCCGAGTCACCCAGCTGGCTTTGCTCAATGCGAGCGCACTGGCTGGCTCGCCCGAGCAACTCCGGGTGTGGGACGCGCTTCGCGCCCGGCTCGACGCAGGCGAGTTCGGCTCGCTGGTGACCGAACAGGCCTCGGCCAATGTCGACGTGGACGGACCGGGCGGAGACAGCTGGCGGCGGCAATGGGAAGACATGGCGCTGGCCGTGGGCCCCGCCGGGCTTCGTCGCCAACTCCGAGCGCAGACCACGCGCCCGGACGCGCGCCCCTATCTGCGGGACCTGGAGATGCCCACCCTGGTGATCAGCGGTGGATCGGACCAGATCTGCCCCCTGCCGCGGCAGGAGGAACTCCTCTGGGGGCTTCCGGACGCCCGTCATCTGGTTCTCGACGGGGTCGGGCACATGAGCCCGCTGCAGGCCCCGGCGCAGATCGCGGCAGCACTGGCCGAACTACTCGCCCGGCGGCCTTCCCCTTCCTGACCGGCTGCGCGGGCCCCTACGCCGAGCCCAGCATGGGGCTCACCATCCGGCGAGGCGTCTGTCGATACTCGGGCGATACGCCTCAAAATGTCTCTTGACCACTCTTACACATACGTATACGCTACCCCTATCTCAGCGTGACCCGCATCACGTAGCAGGAGTAACGCATGTGCGGCAGTACGCGCCGGCGGGGCACCGACCCGGCCAGCGCAGCGGCGTCTTCTGCATAGTCGGCCTGGGCGCGCGCGCCCAGCTCATTCCCAATCTCCCGGACCCCAGTGGCCCGTCGGAGGGAAACGAGGATCCTCATGAGCCACTCCACCGTTTCATCGACGGAACCACCCGTACCCGGCCGCGGGGTGACGACCGCGGCGGCTGCCCGCAAGGCGGTGGTTGCCTCGATGGTGGGCAACTTCGTCGAGTGGTTCGATTACGGCATCTACGGCTATCTGGCCCCGGTGTTGGCGCTGGTCTTCTTCCCCAAGGGTGACCCGACGGCAGCGTTGCTGGCGACCTACGCGGTGTTGGCGGTGTCGTTCTTGGTCCGTCCGGTCGGTGGGATCGTGATGGGTCGTTTCGGGGACCAACGGGGCCGCAAGTTCGTCCTGTCGTTCACCATCTTGCTGATGGCGGGAGGCACGTTCGCCATCGGAATCTTGCCGAGTTACGCTGCGGTGGGTGTCCTGGCGCCCGTACTACTGTTGCTGTGCCGGTTCGTGCAGGGCTTCGGCGCCGGCGGGGAGTATTCCGGCGCGGTGTCCTTCGTGGTGGAGTACGGGCCGGTCAACAAGCGCGCCTACTACGGCAGCTGGGTCGCGGTCAGCGTGTTCCTGGGACTGCTGGCCGGCTCCGGCTTCGCGACCCTGCTCAACGCAACGCTGAGCACGAGCGCCCTGGACTCCTGGGGATGGCGGATTCCCTTTCTGATCTCGGCGCCGCTGGGCCTGATCGGGCTCTACATCCGCTCCAAGATGGAGGACACCCCGGAGTTCCAGAAGGTCGTGGAGACCGGCAACGTCGTCGCCGCACCGGTGGCCGAGGCGGTCCGGACCTGCTGGAAGCCGATGTCGGTGTTCTTCGGGTTCGCCATCGCCAACGCGGTCGGCTCCTACCTGTTCTCCAGCTACCTGACGACGTATCTGTCCAGCACCGGGGGGCACACCGCAAGCCAGGCGTTGCTGGCCAACTCGATCGCGCTGATCGTGCTGATCGTGGCACTACCGTTCGGCGGGATGCTCAGCGACCGCATCGGGCGCAAACCGTGCCTCCTGATCGGGATCGGGTTGCTGGGCGTATTCATTTTGCCTGCCTTCAAGCTGGCTGAACAGGCCGGCTTCGGCGCGGTGCTGGGCTCGGAGATGGTATTCGCTGTCGCCCTGTTCTTCATTTCGCCCTCGGTCACGGTGAGTATCGCCGAGATGTTTCCCGCCGCGGTGCGGGTGACGGCCGGGGCGATCACCTACAACCTGGCGTTCACGGTCTTCGGCGGCACCGCGCCGTTCGTGGCCACCGCACTGGTATCCGTCGGCGGCAAATTGGCACCGGCCTACTACGTGATCGCCATCACGGCGTTCTCCTTCGTGTTCGTGGCCCTGGCCTACCAGGAGTACCGCGGGAAGCGGGGACACCAGCTCGTTCCCGACGACCACATTCCGCTGAACACCGGGACCGCGGCGACCGGCTGAACGACCCGCCGCCGCTGCATCCGCAGCCAGAAGGCATGAGGAGTACCTACGCGTGAGCGAGGAATCGAGCGTGGCGCACCGCAGCAACCTACCAGCGGCGCCGGCGACACCACCCGCTACGGCAGGGGCCCACGCCCGGCCGATGGTGGTTGGCGTCGATAACTTCACCGAGAACGCGGTACTGCGCCGAGGGAGTCGAGCATGACGAGGCAGAAGCGAGTCGCCGGCAGCGACGAGGAATTGGGTGTCCGGCGGCGGCCGACCGTGTCCCTGGGGGCCGGTACGCCGGCTCCCAGGGACTCCGCTGCTGAGTTGCTGCCCGGTGCGGTGATCCGCTCGGGAGCCCGCGTGGTGGTCCTCGACGACGATCCCACCGGCACACAGACCGTGCGCGATGTGCCGGTGGTGACCAACTGGTCGGTGCCCAGCCTGCGATGGGCCTTGGTGCAGCCCTGTACGACGCTGTTCGTGTCGACGAACAGTCGCAGCGTCTCGGCCACCCGAGCCGCCGCCATCACCGGGGAGGTGGCCGAGAACTTGGCCGAGGCAGCCCGCCAGGTGGGGGTGGGGGTGAGTCTGATCAGTCGCGGCGACTCCACCCTGCGCGGGCATTTCCCGGCCGAGACCGACGCTCTGGCAAAGGCCTGGGCGCGGTCCACCGGGCGTGCAGTGGACGCGGTGCTGCTGTGCCCGGCCTACCTGGAGGCCGGGCGGGTCACCTGCGACGACGTGCACTGGGTGATCGAGGGCCCCGACGCGGTACCGGTGGCGCAGACCGAGTTCGCCACCGACGCCACCTTCGGCTATGACCACTCACACCTGCCCAGCTGGATCGCCGAGCGCTCGGCGGGCCGGTGGAGCGCCGAGCAGGTGGCCTGCGTGAGCCTGCGCGATATTCGCGAAGGCGGACCGGCCCGGGTGGCCGCAATCCTCGCGGAGCTGGAGGGTGGGTGTCCCGTGGTGACCAACGCCGTGCACGCGGCCGACCTGGACGTGCTCGCCCTCGGTGTGTTGCACGCCGAGGCCGCCGGCCGGACGGTGCTTTGTCGCACCGGGCCGTCGTTCGTCCGTGCCCGCGCCGGACTCGGCGCCGCCCCACCGCTGACGGCGGACCAGCTGCGGGCGCCCAGCCGGGGCGATGGGGTGCCACACGGGTTGGTGGTGGCCGGCTCCCACACCGCCCTCACCACCCGCCAGTTGGATCAGGCGATGGGCCTCGGTGGCTTCTCCGAGGTCGAGCTCGACGTACCGGCGCTGCTGGGGGCAGACAACGGCGCGCTGACCTCACCGGAGAAGGCGGCGCCCGAGGTGGTGCGGGCGGCGGAGGCCGTCGCCGCCGGTCTGCGCACCGGTGACGTGCTGCTGCGAACCAGCCGCCGGGTGGTGACCGGCCGGGACCGGGAGCACAGCCTCGCGATCGCCGGGGTCGCCGCCCGCGCCCTAGTGCAGGTCGTGACCGACAGCACCGCCGGGACACCACCACGCTGGGTGGTGGCCAAGGGGGGCATCACCTCCAGCGACGTGGCCAGCCAAGCGCTGGGCATCGACCGTGGGTGGGTGTTGGGTCAGGTGTTGCCCGGGCAGGTCCCGGTGTGGGAAGCGGCCAACGAGGGCGGGAAGCCGGGACCGCTGTGCGTGATCTTTCCCGGCAACGTCGGCGACGAGACCAGCCTCGCCACCGTGATCACCGCCCTGCGGGCCGCCTCATGACCCGGCCACCACCGATCGGAGCACAATTCCCATGGCCCCTTCCTATGACAGCATCATCATCGGCCTCGGTGGCATGGGCAGCGCCGCCGCCTATCACCTGGCCGGTCGGGGTCAGCGTGTGCTCGGGATGGAGCAATTCACCCCCGCCCACGACCGGGGCTCCAGCCACGGCGGCTCACGCCTCATCCGGCAGGCCTATTTCGAGGACCCGGCCTACGTACCGCTCCTGCAGCGCTCCTTCGAGCTGTGGACACAGCTGCAGCAGCACAGCGAGCAGGAAATCGTGACGCTCACCGGTGGGATAATGCTGGGCCGCCCGGACAGCCGGGTGTATTCCGGCAGCGCCCGCAGCGCCGCGCAATGGGACCTGCCCCACGAACTGCTCGACGCCGCCCAAGTCCGGGCTCGGTTCCCCACCCTGACCCCGACCGAGGACGAACGCGGGCTTTTCGAACCCACCGCCGGGTTCGTCCGACCCGAACGCACTGTCACGGCACACCTTGATCTCGCGGCCCGCGCCGGCGCCGAGCTGCGCTTCGGCGAAACGGTCCGCTCCTGGCACGCAGACCGCAATGGTCACGGAGTCACCGTCACCACCGACGCCGGCACCGTCACCGCCGGCCGGTTGGTGCTCACCCCCGGGGCGTGGGCTCCGCAGGTACTCGCCGACCTCGCGCTGCCGCTGACGGTGGAGCGCCAGGTGATGTACTGGTTCGCACCCGAGGGCGGAAGCGAGCCGTTCGCCGCCGAGCACCATCCCGTCTACATCTGGGAAGGCGCCGACGGCGCGGAGTTCTACGGCTTCCCCGCCCACGACGGGCCGGCCGGCGGGGCCAAGGTGGCCTATTTCCGGCGCGGAACTATCTGCACCCCCGAGACCCTGGACCGGCAGGTCCACACCAGCGAGACCGAGGCGATGCGCGACTACCTGCGCCCGCGGATCCCCACCCTGCCCGGACCCCTGCTGCGGGCCGCGGCCTGCATGTACACCACCACCTCCGACCAGCACTTCATCCTGGGCCTGCACCCCGAATACCCCCAGGTGGCTCTTGCCTGCGGATTCTCCGGCCACGGGTTCAAATTCGTGCCCCTGGTCGGCGAAGTGCTCGCCGACCTGGCCACCGAGGGCGCCACCCGCCACGACATTCACCCCCTGCTCGACCCCCTCCGCCCCGCCCTGACCACCATCCCCGCCTAGCCCCCTGCGCCAAGTCAGGGCTTGCCCGGACGGGCAACAGCAACTACTATGCATACGTATACGAGCGAGAGGGAGAGATCACAGTGCACGACAACATCAAGGTCACGACACAGGAGATGGAGCGGCGCACCATCCGACGGGCGGAACTGGTCCCGGATCGCTCGGCGTTCATCGACACCTGCCTGCCGGAATGCGCCGGTAAGGAGAACTACGCGCTGATCGGGCCCGGGGTCTCAGAGAACGCCGACCAGGTGGTGCCGGTCACCGACCCGCATGGCTTCAACTTGGGGGTCGCTGCGATGCCGCACGGTCGCACCAATTCCCTGCACCTGCACTTCACCGCCGAGGTGTTCAGCTGCTTCAGCGGGGAGTGGCAGTTTCGGTGGGGCGTCGATGGCACCGAAGGCGAGGCCGTCGTCCGCGCCGGCGACGTGATCACCATGCCGACGTGGATGTTTCGCGGATTCACCAACATCGGCGCCGACGACGGGTGGATGTTCTCCTCGTTGGGGATGGACGAGACCGGCGGAATCATCTGGGCGCCCTCGGTGCTCGCGGCGGCTGCCGAGCTCGGGAATTACCTGTCAGTGGACAACCGCCTCGTTGTGGGTGTGCCGGACCAACGCCCCGAGGGCGTCGAGTTGATGCCGCCGATGCCCGAGGCGGAAATCCGGCAGCTGCGGTCGGTCACCCCGGAACAGATGCGCGAACGCCTGACCACGCCGGAGGATCTCGTGTGGTCGCCCGCACCGTTCCTGGACTCCGCACTACCCGGCGGTGGCGCGGAACTGGCCCTGGTCGTGGGCTACGGCATCACCGAGGACCGTAACCAGAACCCGCGCGTACACAACCCGCACGGCTTCAGCCTGGCGTGGCTCCGCGCACAGCCCGGCGCCGGTGTGTCCCGCCACCGCCACGACGCGCCTCAGGTGCTGATCGTGAAGGAAGGGCACTGGCGAGTCACGGTGAACCGCGAGAACCCGGTGACCGCCGAACTGGGCCCCTACGACACCTTCTCGGTGCCTGCAGGTGAGTGGCGGCACCTGGAAAACGTCGGGGACACCCTCGGGCAGCTGGTGGTGATGACGCAGGGCGACGGGCGGGTGCGGCTGGACTGGGACGAAGAGGTCCGCGCCGCCGCCCACGCAAAGGGCACCGCCTACGACGCGAACGGCTACCTCGCCCCCGCCGACCTGGTAGGTGGTTAAGCAGAAACACCTGCCCAGCACCTGCTGGGTGGGACCACCCAAGGGTCCCACCCAGCATGCGGCGTCTGCGGGTCGACGGCGGTTTGCTACACCGCGTCGGCCTCACCGATGGCTGGACGAGCACGGTCCTTGGATGCTGACGTGCGGCTGGTGTAGTGCGTTCCGCGGAGCACCGGGGCGATGGGGTGCACGAGTTGACGCGCATCGCCGCGGTGACCGCTCAGCCGGTCGAGGAGCATCGTCACCGCGGAGCGCAGCATCGCGTCGAATGGGACATTGATGGTGCTCAGGTTGAACACCGGCCACGACGCCTGTTCCAGGTCGTCGAACCCGACGACCGCGATGTCCTCGGGCACCCGCACCCCCAACTCGTGGGCGGTGTTCAGGGCGCCGATCGCGATGATGTCGTTGGCGCAGAACACCGCGGTGGGCTGGTCGGCCCCGCCGCGCAGCAAGGGCAGCGACGCGCGGCCGTGGGAGTAGTCGAAGGGACCGTGGCGGACGTGCGCCGGCGACAGGGCGACCCCGGCGACGGCCAGCGCGTCCCGAAAACCCCGTTCCCGGTCGCGGCCCGTACTGGTGTCGGTGGGGCCGAACAAGGCGCCCAGCCTGGTGTGGCCGGCCGCCAGCAGCAGCCGCGCCGCCTCCCGGCCGCCGGCGGCGTTGTCCGCGACGGCGGAGTCCGCAGGGAAGCCATCGATGGTCCGGTTGACCAGGACGAACGGAATGCTGCGGTGATGCAGTTCGGCGGGCAACCGGGCTGGCAGGCGCGCGGAGGTGATGATGACCCCATCGGCCCAGCCCCCCAGCAGGTTCGTCTGGATATCCGCCGGATCGCCGCGCTCGGCGACGAGCGTCATGGTGTAGCCGCGGGAGCTGAGCTCGTCATGGATCTGCTCGACCAGCAGCGGCCACAACGGGTTGTCCAGGTCGGTGACCAAAGCGACGCGCCGGGTAGCACGGGTGGACAAGTTTCGGCCCCGTTCGTTCAACACATAGCCCAGGCTGCGGGCCGCCTCCGCCACGCGGGTCTTGGTCTTCGCGGAAATGGTGGGATCATCCCGCAGGGCGCGGGACACGGTGGGTTGGGACACCCCGGCGGCGGTGGCCACGTCGCGACTGGTGGCCGGACCAGTGCGTCGGGTTGGCGCGCTTTTCGGGACAGCGCGGTCGGCGATCGGCGCTCGGTCAGTAGCCATGTCCGCCGGTATGGCGGGGCGTCGTCTTTCGGAGGGCAGCGAGTCTGCGCGTGGCGCCTTCACGGAGCAAAACTACATCGTTGCCCGGGGTGACCAGGTCGAATCCGTCGTCGGCCAGAGCCAGCGCCATGTCGATGTCGGCGCAATAGGCCCCGGCAGCCACACCAGCACCGTGCGCCGCGGCCAGGATGCGGGCGAGCGCGGTATCGACCTCGGGGGCGATCGGGGTGGCGGACGGGGCGACGCCGAGCGATAGCGCCAGATCGTTGGGGCCGACGTAGACGCCGTCGAGGCCGGGCACCGCCACAATCGCCTCAAGGTTGTCCAGCGCGGTGGCCGATTCGACCATCGCCCAGACCTGCACCGTGTCATCGGCGCGCGTGAGGTAATCGGGTCCTCCGTACATCAGGCCCCGCGCGGGCCCGTAGCTGCGTCGCCCGGCCGGTGGGTACCGGCAGGCGGCGACCAGCGCCGCGCACTGCTCGGCCGTGTCGATGCTGGGGCAGATCAACCCGTAGGCGCCGGCGTCGAGGAGCTTACCGATCTCGGCAGGATCGAGCTGGGTGCAGCGGACCATCGCGACGGCCGGCCCGGCGCTCACCCCCTGCAGCAAGTTGAGCGCCCGGTCCATGCCAAACATGCCGTGCTGTAGATCGATGGTGACCGCGTCGTAGCCGGCGTAGGACAGCACCTCGGCCAGATACGGGCTGTCACACGACACCCAGGCGTTGACCACCGTAGTTCGCGCGGAGATGAGCTCCCAGACCCGGTTCGCTCTCATCACAGACCCTTTCCACTGGGGGGCATGGGCTCGTCACCCCGAGCTTTGGCTATCTGGGCCAGCACGGCGATCTCGTCAAATACTCGCCATTCGTGGATGATCTTGCCCTTGCGCAGCAGGAACTGGGAGGAGCCAAGGATCTCGACAGGCGAGTTGGTGAGGGGACCATAGATCGGGGCGCCGTCGTAGGTGCCCGCCATCCGCCACAGCACGCCGATCCTGGTGCCCTGTTCCTCGGCAGAGTTGACGGCGATGTCGCGCACCTCAACTGTCGCATCCGGGAAGGGAGCGATCATTTGACTGAGGTCGGTCTGGTAGTTCTTCGCCCGGGTGCGGACGCGCGCCCGCGTCGTCTCGAGGAACAGGTCACGCTGGGTGAACTCGGGTACCCGCTCGAGGTGCCGCTGGCCCCAGACCTCGGTGATGAACTCGTTGATGAGAGCCGCCTCGTCCGCGTGCGAGCCTGGACGTGGACCAGACTCTCCTGTCGCTACGGCATTGGTGGGCGCGGATCGGCCGAAGAGACCGCCCTCTTCGTCGGTGAAGGCGAGGGTGCGGGCGACTTCTTCGGGGTCGAAACCTAAGGTGGTGACCACGCGGAACTCGTCGCGCACGACCCACTCCTGCTCGACGAGTCCGTTGCGTACGAGGCAGATCGCGATGTTGCGGGATTCGGAGTTGTTCAGCGTGGGTGGTCCGTAGGACGACCAGCCCTCCTGCGGCCCGCAGTGGAACACGCGGTGGTGGCTGATGAAGGCGTCCTGCCCGCGTTCCTCGCAGATCACGTCCTCGGCGGTCCCGATCCGGTTGGGGAAGGCGCTCTTCTTGACGAGCGAGCCACGCAGCACGGTCTCCACGCCGCGGATCGGTCCGTAGGCACCGTGCACGACCATGTCGTTGGCGTAATGCTCAGGCAGACGGCCGAAGCCGTAGTCGTCCCAGATCAGATCGGTCCAGGACAGGATGTACTCCTCCGGGCTCTCAAACGGCGCGAAGCTCTGCGCGTTCACGGTCATCAGACGACTGCTTCCTCTCGGACGGGGGCGGCGACAGCACGACAGCGCGGTCACTCAAGTCTTGTATACGTATACGCTATCAGGTAATTTGCCGTATCTGAAGCGCGCGTCTGGCCCCGCGCTTACCCCGCAGCAACTCTTGAGAACGGAGCCGCCCATGATCCAACTGCAACCCTCCGCATACGCGCCCTACAGCGATCCCGAGGACTACATCCTGTCTTGGACCGACCGCATCTGGGAGCCGCGCGGCATGGGGCAAATCCGCGAGCACTACCTGCCCGACATCAAGGTGCACGGCGCGTACGGCACCATCACCGGCAACGAGCCCATCATCCAGGCCTGCCTACAGAAGAACGCCGCCTACCCTCACCGCCTGTTCACTGGCGAGGACGTGGTGTGGGAGGTTCGCGATGACCGGACCTGGTTGAGTTCGCACCGCATCGTGAACTGCGGTCGGCAAGAGGGCTACTGGCAATACGGGCCGCCCACCTTCCAACACACCGCATCACGCAACATCGCAGTTTGTCTGGTCCGCGACGCGATGATCGCCGAAGAGTGGGTGGTCCGCGACGAATGGGCCGTCGTCGAACAGTCCGGCCACGACGTCGACAACATTGCCCGGCAGATCGCCTTCTCTCCCAGTACGGGCCTCCTCGGAGAAAAGCGCACCAACCTGCTCGGCGAGCCACCGGTGGACCCTCTGCTCGAGGGCGTCTCCGGCAAGCGTCCCGACCACGGCCGGGACGAAGACAAACACGTCGTGGCCATGATCGAGGAGGTGTGGAACCAACACCGTCGTAACCTCATGCCCAGCTATTTCAGCCGGGACATCATCATCGAAACCACCCGCCACCAGACCCACGCCCGCGCGGACGGCTACAAGACCGAACTCGACCACCTGTTCGGCCCCTTCCCCGACGCCCACGTCGACATTCACGACGTCGCATTCAACGAAGATCCCTTCCACGGCACCCGCGTCTCCATCACCTGGGTACTGCGCGGCACCTACTGTGGCATACCGCTGTACGGACCACCAACCAACAGCCCCATCGAGATCTTCGGCGTATCCCACTTCCAGTTCCGCGGAGACAAGATCTACCGCGAATGGAGGATCTACGACGAACTCGCCGTCCTTGCGCAAATCAAGAAAGCACAGGGAGAACAGCCCTGACCTGAACGGGAATATTCACCGGACAGGATGCGGCAGCCTACCGTACCGTAGTACTACTCTCAAATAGGAATATTTACGCAGTTGGTAGGAATTCAGGGACAGCTCAGGCCGTGCTGGGGCGGAGCTGGACCGTTCGTTTCTGCTTCATGACAAGGCCCCTTTATCGTGCTGTCTTGGCGCGTGTCGAGTCGCACGGAGAGGGCCTACCGGGTGAGCGGATGTGGCCTGGTGGTGCGGTTGCGTGTACGGGCCTACCTGTGTGGGGTTATGACGCACCGTTGCGCGGGCGGGCGATGTGTGTGATGAGGGCCTGTTCGGCGTAGTCCACATGCTGGGCGATCAACTGCTGGTAGGCGTCCTCGGCGGCGGCGATCAACTCCAGCAGGGTGTCGACGTCCTGGACGTGAGGGGCACGGTGTGGGATGGGTACGCAACCGCGGAGGGCGGATTCGACGTCGGCCAGGACCTCAGCGGGGTCGGCTTCGATACCGGCGTCGACGCGGCGGTCGTGGTGGTATCAGACCATCTCGGCTGTGGCATCCCACTCGGTCGTGAGGTCGTCGACCCCGGCGAGCAGTGCGCCCAGGCGCCAATGCAGGAGTCGGACGTCCCAGCCGGTGATATGAAGACGACTGTCCTCGAGGTCGTAGCCGCTGATGCCGTGGGCGTTGAGCGCTTTCAGCGCCTCGTTGGCACGCGCCCCGGACGACATGCGCACCCATACCGTGCCATCGAGCGGGTCGTGAGCGACGGTGCCGACAGAGTCGTTTGCGCTGCAGGTAGTGGCGTCGCGGCAGATCCGGGCCACCAAGTCGGCGGCAACGGTGGTGATGCTCATGGTCAGCTCCTGGGTGATGCTCAGCCGGCTACCGGTGGGTGTGGAGCCCCGCACACGGCGCGGGCGTGGTCTACCGAGCGCAGCGCGGAGAGGCGAGTGTACGGCGAAAGAATTCTTTCCGGCGCGGGCTGCGACCGAGTGAACAGGGTCGTAGGTCGGAGGAAGTCTCGGCCGGTCAGGGAGGTCGTCATCGAAGGAACGCGATCGACTACTTGGCCAGCGGAGGTAGGTACTTGTGCAGCGCTGCCGTAACAAGTCGTGAGCGGTTAATGGCGTGCTCGGCAACCAGGTTCTCAATCGCGTCGAACTGGGAGTCGGTGACCCGGATCGTCGTCTGCACCGAAGGTTCAGTAGCAACGCGGCTCTGCGGTACATCGAACAGATCCCGCTTCCCGGCAGTCATCTTGCTCGACGTGAGCACTTCGCCGATCTGTTGATGAGTCGCGTTCAATGCAGCCAAAATTAGTGCCGTCCGTGTCGTTTTGCGCTCGCCCGCGACGAGCCCGACGGTGCGGTGCACGGAGCGAGGGGTGTAGATCGTTATGGACCTCAGGTACTGCCGCTGGTCGCCGCTGTCCTGGGTGCTGCTTGGCTTTCCTGCAGTCGGCGGCTGCCCGTCATCCTCGACGCTCGCCACCTCTGGGGGCACGGACGACTCGCTGTCATCCGCCGGGGCTATTGCCGCGGGTTGCGCCGCCACCGCCGATTCAGTCATCGCGGGCACCTTGCGAACGGGCCTTGGTTTCGCAAGCAGTCCAGCAAGATTGGGCGTGGGCATAGGTTGAGGGGAGCTCACGCCGTCACCGCGCTTTCGGGAAGGCTCACGTTCTCAAGTTCGCTGATACGAAGCAAAATCTCGTGCGCCAAGGCCGCGTAGTCGCCTGCCAACGCGGGGGCGGTACCAGGCGAGCTCGGCTTGCGCCCCTCGCGCAACGCCTTCCAGAACGGCTCCCCCTCAAGCCTTGACGCCTGTTCGTGTATGAGGAGGCCTGCCCCCCGTGCATCGGTCGCCGCGATGCTGTGGCGGATCGAGTTGTTGAAAAGCGGCGCCACTCCCCCAAGTGCCGCTGTGATCTGGGCACTGATCTCACGCTTCACCCGGGTGGCCGAGCTGGCGATTCCGAAGAGCACGACTCCGAGCAGTTCGAGCGACGGGTTATGGGCGCGCGCCTCGACGAGTCGGTTCACAATTCGTACCATGCCCTTGAGGCTTGATGCATCCCCCCGGGTCGGAATAATCAGCCAGCGTGCCGCACCGAGTGCCAGGAGCTGGAGGTTGGGCTCACCGGGGGGACTGTCAATGATCACGAGGTCGTAATCGCCCGTCTCGAGCATCATGCTCAGCGGCTCGGCGAGGACGTCCGCCACAGCCGCACCGTTGCGGTGACGTGACAGAAGAAGACCGGCGAGGTCGTCAAGCCGCTCCCCGCCACTGATGACGTCGATATCTGGCCGTACGTCCCGAAGTGGCACTGACAGTGGTAGGCCAGCAGCGAGCGCTCCTACGAGGGCGGCACCGTCGTCGCCAAGGCCAGCACCCGTGTATCCCAGATCCTCGCCGACGTTGCCCTGCGGATCCAGGTCGATAATCAGGATCTTGTATCCGGCCTCGGCGGCCATGCCCGCCAGCGTGGTCGCCAGCGAAGTCTTACCGACCCCGCCTTTGCCGTTAGCAATCGCGACAACCCTGCTTAATGCTTCCCGCTTCACCGCCATGTCCCCCAGCCTGGCGCTCGGCAGTCTTGCCGTCACTTAGGCGCGCCGCCTGACGCTCGTTCTGTCTTGCCTTGTCGCACGTGCGTTGTCGCGCTTTGCCGCGCGTACGCAGGTCCTAGTGCACGGCGCCTCGTATGCCGTCCTACTGTCTCGTCCGCGCCCCCCGTCGCACGCCACCCCCGCAGCCCTTAGTCTCTCCTGCTAGTTGTATTGCTCGCTGTATTGCTGTCTGTTTGTCCTGGAGCAGAGGCGCCCGTTGAGGACCCATCGACTCTGAAGGGCGATCCAGCCGCTCGGGGCACGCTCACTCCGATGGTCGCGCATTGCAGAGCATCGTCGGTGACCATCGGGGGGAGTGGCGGGTGTCGCGTACGTTGCCGGGCGGCCTCACGTGTCCGGGGTGTCCTCGACGAGGACCTTCACCGCGAGCATGAGGTCCTCGCTGCGGTCGTTGCGGATCGCGGTCAACGCGGTGGGCTCATGCAGGATCGGGTTGGCCCCGATGAACCAGGAGCGGGCGACGTGCTCACCCTCCGCACCTGCGGTGTGGGTCCACGCCCGGTGGGCGAGCTGCAGCCTCCGCGAGTAGGCAGGCCCCGGTGTCGGGCCGTTGAACTTGGCCCAGCGGATCGGCAGCTTACGGTCGGGGGTGCCGGCCAGCGCAGCCACGAGCGTGGGCCTGAGGTGGCTGTTGAGCTGACGGACCACCTCGTGGATGTCCATTCGCTCGGTCGCAGCATGTGTACCGGTCACTGTCACGGCACGACTATCCCACCGAAACGCCACCGCCGGCGTCGGGAAACACACCGGTCGCCGTTGCCGAGTTCGTCGAGCGCTACGGCTGCGAGGAGGTTGCGGAACTGCTGAGCGAAGACGTCGAAAGACCGAACTGGGGGAGAGGTCGAGCGTGCGGTAGCTCGCTCAGTCCAACGGGGCGGACGGTTTTCGTGCGAGACTGGGAGCGTTCCGCCACACAGAGGAGGGGAGCGGTGAGCGTTGCCACGCACGGTGTCCTCGGCCACCCGGGACCCTGGAGGATGGCCGACGTCGAGGCGTTGCCCGACGCGGGCGATCACGCGCGCTACGAGCTGCTCAGTCCCGGCGTGCTCACGGTGAGTCCCGCGCCCGGTACGGCCCATCAACGCGCCTCCCGAGTGCTGGCCAACCTCCTCGAAGACGCGGCGCACCGCTGCGGCGCCGATGTCGAGGTCCTCGAAGCGGTCAACGTCGAAATCCCCGGCGAGCGACTGACCACGCCCGACATCGCCGTGGTAGACGGCCGCGTGGCCGACACCGACCCGGTGCGCTACCCGTCCTCGGCGGTACTGCTGGTGGTGGAGATCGTCTCGCCGGGATCCCGGGCCACCGACCGCGCCATCAAACCGGATCTCTACGCCGAGGCCGGGATCCCGGCGTACTGGCGACTGGAGCTCCAACCGGCGCCGCAGCTGATCACCTACACCCTCGAGGGCGAGCACTACGCGGCCGCGATCACGCTTGCGGCCGGCCAGCTCGGTGAACTGCCGGACCCCTTTCCGGTGCGCCTGGACCCGGCCGAGCTGACCCGCCGCCGCGGGCCCGGGGGACACTAACCGGGGAAACCGACTCGGGCATTCGGGCGGTTATGTCATAAGGTAACTTATCGGCACTTGAATTGGGTTGCGGGGGCGCTACATTCAATCGCTGCTGACATAGTCGAGGCGTGCAAGCCTGGCTGACGCACTGGCGGATCTGCGGCCACGCGCCAGTATTCAGCGAATGGTCAGGCGACGTGGGCCCTGGGGGTGAGGTGCACGACGAGGTCGGCGTCCAGAGCTCGGGCCAGACGGTCGAGTACCGGCAGGCTGGGTACCGTGCCACCCGCCTCGAACCGGGCTACCGCGGACTGGGTCATGCCGGCACTGTTGGCGAGTCCGGGGACAGCGGTCCTGGACCTGAACACCAAACTCGGCCCGAACCACACCTACGCCCCCACCGTCGATAACATCACCGTGCGCAGCGACGGGGTGCACCTCACCCCCGCCGGGGTCACCTGGCTGACCCCCTGGCTCATCGCCGCCCTGCACGCAGACAAGCCCTGACACCATAGGCGGGAGGCCTGCCGTGGCGGGTGTTGGCCGCCACGCTTGGTGAGGATGTTGGCGTCACGGGGGTGCGGCTTTGCTCGTCATGGTGCGGTCCAGTCGCTGGCGAGTGCAGCGGCAATGGGTTATGCGCTGGTGGTCGGGTCGCCCGCGGTGGTGGGAAGGGACGACGCCCCGTTGGTGGCGGGATCCGGTGCCGGGGCGGAGCGGCTGCCGGCCTCGATAGCGGCCGTGGACGCTGCAGCACCCAGGGCGAGTGCACCCAAACCCCACATGATTCCTGATCGTTCCTGACCGCGGACACGGTCCAGGGACACAGCACCGGGACCGGTCTCGGCCAACGCCACGAGTGCCGCGATAAGCACAGCGTTGTACTCCCACCCGCCCTTGGCGGCCCAGGGCCCATTCGGCAGGTGAACCTTGCGGATCGCGGTGATCATGGTGCCGATCAGACTGGCACTGGCCAACGGGGTCGCCAAGCCCAACACCAGCAGCGCCCCACCGGCCGTCT
>JAABUU010001773.1_pt1 | contig 33862 bp, 33 predicted proteins | sample 5559301 | NCBI WGS metagenome assembly JAABUU01 (sample SAMN10711884, study PRJNA513360) | rock metagenome | isolation source: Antarctica rocks | place: Antarctica: Victoria Land, Richard Nunatak white
GCGGCGGGGCGCGCCAGTCGTCGGGGAGGCCCAGGTTGGGGAAGGTGGCCGCGGGCTCCACGCCCTGGTGGCTCAGGTTGTGGATCGCGAAGATGCACCGCGCCTCCTGCGCGCGCGGCGCGCGTGGGCGCGCCGCAGCACGATCGGGCGCGCTATCGCGGCGCCTCCGCGCCGCCTGCGGCGCTTGAGCCGGCCAGCGAGCAGGCTCGCAGCTGAGCGCAGCGCATACATGCGGGGGGCACGGCGGGCAGCGGCGCACCGTGTACACGCCGTTGCGTCGGTACTTGGCGGCCAGGTAGGACGGCACCAGCGCGGCGTGCCAGTCGTTGCTGACAAACACGCAGCGCTCGCCGTACGCAAACCCGGGCGGGTCGCCGTGCCTGCGCCGCTCGTGCGCACGCACTGCCTCAAGCCGCGGTCCCTTCAGCTTGTCCAACGGCATCCCCTGAGCCGACACCAGCCTGAGCTGACACGCAACCCGCTGCCAAGGGTGCCGTGCCACGCGTGTTGCCGCCCCTGATGGGCCGGCGCGAGCCCCTGCCCGCCCACAACAGTGAAAACAACATCCTCTCTTGATCGCGCTCACCACCTTTGCGATGCAGCTGCTCCGCTGAGGGGCTGCTTGCAGCGTGGCGCGCTTGCGTCCCAGCGGCCGCGCCCGGCAGCCCACACGCAGTCGCAGCCGGCCTGGTCTAGCTGGGCTTTGCGGCGAAAATGCTGTTCGCACACGGCGCCTGATGTGCCAGGGCGCGCGGCCGCGCCGCCATTTCGCACCCCCTGCACGGCTGCCGCAGCTTGCACCCCCCGTGCGGCCGCGGCCAGGCCGGCCCCGGGCCCGCCCCGCGCCCCGGGCGCGCCGCGCACCTGAACCCGCCGATCCGCAGCTGCAGCGGAGCCTCGCACGCCGCCAGGCTGAGCAGCGCGTACCGGAACTGGTTATCGCCGAACACGCCGTGCTCGTCGCCGTACGGGTTCCCTGCGCGCCGCGCGCGCAGGGTAGGGTCAGCGCACCCTACGCGTTCCGGAACTGGTTGTTGCCGCAGGCGCCGTGCTAGTTGCCATAGGGGATCCCTGCGCGCCGCGCGCCTGCCGTGGCTGCCAGCCGGCAGCATCGGGGCATTCTGCTGCTGCTGCCGGGGCCGGGAGTCGGACGGGTGCGAGTGCAGGTCGAGCACGGGGCGTGTGAGAGCGCGGGCGGACCAGGCGCGCGCCAGGACAGGCGCGGGGCGCCGGCCCGCGGCGCGCGCGGCCAGCGCGCGCAGGCCGGCCACAGGGCACCCACGCGGCCGGCGGCGACTCGGGCCTGGCAATTTCCCTCCGGCGGGCGCGGCGGCGGGCGGCGCGCGCCCGGGCGGTGGAAGACCGGGTTGTCCACGAAGACCCAGTCCACGCGGCTGCGGTGCAGGTGGAAGAAGCCGGCCGTCTGCGGCCCGCAGGCGCCCAGCGCCAGCTCAGCGCGCACGCCCGTGTCGACCGCGTCCTCATACAGCGCATCGTTGGGCCCGCCGTTCAGGTACCTGGCGCGGGGGGCGCCGCCCGCGTCAGGCGGGCGCGGTATGCGGCTCTGGGCAGACCGCGCTGAGCCTGACCCCGACTCTGCGGGGAGGGCGCGGCATGGCGATGGTTCGCCGCACGCGACAGCAGCCTTGGCTTTTCCTTGTCCAACCGCGAGGGCAGGCCGCACGTGTCAGCAGCAGCGTCTGGGCACCTCCGGTCGCGGCTCACTGTACGCCTAACAAACACGACTGGACACAGGCAGCCAGCTGATCTGGTGGGCGCTCCGCAAAAGGCGCCGGATACGGTACCATGCGCAGCCCAAGCCGGAACCGCATCCAGGACGGCTCATTAAGCGCAGGGCCGGCACCGCGGCGCGACAGCTCGTAACATGGCGGGCCGTCAGAGCGGCCGATCAGGCACGGAGCGGCGCCGGGGCGCCCGCGCGATTGGCCTGAGGCGGCCACCGCGTCAAGGGCCGTTGCGCCGGTGGCCTGGCAGAGCAGCTGATCAGGCACGGGGCGGCGCCGGGAGGCCCACGCGAGTGCCGGGGCGGTCGCCATGTCAGGGGCGGTCACCGCGGCGCGACGACCATCACGCGGTGCCCGCGCGCGGCGAGCGCGATGGGCAGCGAGCCCACCACATCGCCCAGGCCGCCCGTCTTGCTCCAGGGCGCGACCTCGGCCGACACAAACACGATGTCCAGCGGCCGCTCGGCCTGCTGCACGCCCGCCGCCCGGTCGCCGCCCTGCGGCTGCCGCTGCGGGCCCCCGGCCGCCTGCGCGCGCCGGCGCGCGCAGCCTCAGCCGCGCCCGCGCAGCCTGGGCCCCTCCACTCTCTGCTCAGAACACGACAGCATAGAAGCGCAGCGCCGCCCTCTCAGCCGCGCCCAGCGTCTCCTCCAGCAGCTGCACCTGTCACAGCCGCTTTCAACCCCGTGACACTGCTGCAAGCCGCCGCTCTGAGGCGCTGTGCCACTTTGTTTGTGCTCAGACAGGCACTTGGGAGCTGCAAGCACAGTGGGGGCCCAGCCCAACGACGCTGTGCCGGTTGGTGCCTGCTTGCTCACCGCAGGCCGCGCACTGGATGCGCTGTCGTTGCTCGCACTCCGGTCGGCCGCGGCGCCGCCGGGGGATGCCTGGCTGGGCGCCGCCTGCGCCGCGCGCGGCTCGCCTGCGCCCCGGGCGCAGGCGCGGGGCTCGGCCCTGACTATGGCAGCGCGACACGCAGTCCCAGGAATCCCAGGCATCCGGCCGTGTTCATCCCTCTGCGACTCTTGTGTACTCCAGGGCTCCACTTTCAGCCACAAGCGTGTGTCAGCAGGCGGCGGGGGTGCGCAGATCACCTGCCGGAGACGCGTCGCTGGAAAAGCGATCTGCGACCGCCAGCTCCGCTAGCAACCTGCCATTTTCTTGCCGTAGGCCGTCCAACTCTGTGGCAAAGGAGTGGAGCTCAAAAACCGAGTTCTGAACCGCCTCAGTGGCTACAGCGGACGTGCCGCGCCCTGCGCACAACGCTGGGCAGCCCGGCCGTGCGCGCTTGGTGGCCCGCAAGGGGTCAGCTGTGAAGGTAGCGCCGCGCAGGCCTGCCGTGCACGTTGCCCTGCTCGATGTCGAAGGGGCAGCATGCCCCGCGCCATAAGCGGGCAATGCTGCGCCTAGCAGCCTGAAGGCCGCCATTGCTCCGCACGCCGTCTGCAGCGATAATGGCACCTCAAGTAGCGCTCTCTTCACCCCCGATGTCTTGCTCCGACTCTGTGCGACTAGGCTAACCCTTGGCTTGTCAGGCGGGTCTCCCATCAAGGAAGCTCTTGCTATTCAAACTCTCGGGCAAGGGAACCGCTCCAATCAAGGCATCTCTGTGCCTTGCTAATAGCAGGTGCGCGCGTGCAGCACTCCAGGGCATACACCAGGCGTGCAAAGGAGTCAACAGGTGGAAGGCTGCCCGGCTTGCACCAGGCGCCCTGCCCCGGGGATGGGCCGCAAGGCCAAGCCCAGGCCGCCGCTCATGTCTGCTGAGGCGCTGCCAGCGCAGCCCAGCGATGAGGCTGCCGCGCCTCCGCCGGCGCCAACCAGCGCACCAGGCGAGCCTGCTCGCACGTCCGGCCAGCTGTGCACGACCGGAGCTACTGATATCACATACAGACGACCTCTGACACGTGTCTCGCTGCAACAGGGCCCGCTGCAATGCCGTGGCCCGCGCTGCCGCTGCCGCAGGGCGCCGCGCCTGCCCCGGGCGCCTACTACTACTCGCCGGTGACTGCCTCGCACGCCGGCTGTCTGCACCTGTTGGCGAGACAAGCAGGACAGCTGTGCGCTGCTGTGCTTATGCCGCTCGTCGGTCGTGCCTTGGATTTGCTGCTTGAGCGTCTGCAGCGCTGACCGCGGCGCTGGCTGACTCTGCAACGCCCGCAGATGGCGTACACCTACAACCCGTACCTCTCTGGCGGGGTGGACGCCGCGACGGGGCAACCCCTGCCGGTGCGCGAGCGGCGCCCGCGGCTGAGCCGGGCGCTGGGCTTGCACTCTGTGCAGCAAGCGTCACGGCGCTTCCCTCCAAGAGGCTACCAGACCGGGACCTCACGTGTTTGTAAGCGCCAGTACAAACAGGTCAGCGGCCAGCGCGGGTCGGCTTGGGGCGAGGCTGCGCGCACAGTGGCCAGGAGCAGCGGTCCCGCTCAGCGCGCTCGCGCCCGCGCCAGTCGCCCTGTGTTGTTAAACAGCGTGAGCGCCTCTGTAGGCATGGGCCCTGTGTCGGCCGACGCGGGCCAGTACCGAACATGCCTGTGCACACTGCCACAGGCGCTGCGCAGCCCAGCTCTCACAACCAGCGGCCGCGCAGGTGCCGGGGGCGGCAGGCCCGCTCGGGCTGCCCGCGCCGGCGCCGTGCGCGAAGCAGGCGCTGCGCAGCGGCGACGCCGGCGACGGCGAGGAGCCCGTTTACGTCATCGCGAAGCAGTTCCATGCGATCATGCGCCGCCGCGAGAAGCGCGCCAAGGCCGAGGCCGAGAACAAGCTGCTCAAGGTCCGGCGGGTGCGGCCCCGGCCCTCCGGCGCGCTTGCGCGGACGCGGGCGCCGCGCGGCGCCGCCATGCGGGGCGCAGCCGCCCGCCCGGCACAGGCTTGCTGTGCTGCGCAACTCGCTGGCACCGGCTGGGCCCTGATGTCTACCCTAACTCTAACCCTAGCCGCTGCATGGCGCGACCGACCTGGGCTCGCGCGCGCAGCCGTTCCTGCACGAGTCGCGGCACGCGCACGCAGTGAAGCGCATGCGCGGCCCGGGCGGCCGCTTCCTGACCGCGGCCGAGCGGCGCGCGCTCGAGGAGGCCGAGCAGGCACCAAGCGGCGCGCCGGGCGGCCCTGCAGCGCCCGCCTCGGATCCTGACCAGGCGCAGAACGGCGCAGCGGCGCCCGCGCAGCAGCAGGCGCGGCGCGCGCCGTGCGGGCTGCCGGGCGGCGAGGCGGCGCACGGGGGCGTGTCTGGCCTGGAAGCGGCAGGGCATGGACAGGGTGACCCCGCGGGTGGCCAGGTTGTGTCCGCCGGGAGCGCAGCCGCGCCTGAGCTGGCGGAGCGGGTGCAGGGCAGCCCGCCGGGCGCGCCGCCGGGTGACCAGGCTGCTCCTGCGGCCGTTGGAGTGTCCGCGCCAGAGCCGGCAGGGCGTGTGCAGGGTGGACCACCGGATGGGCATGCGGGGGCCGCCAGCGCACCCGCGCCAGGCGCGCCGCCTGCGGCAGACAACGCTGCCCCTGGGCCGTGCCCGGTGCCGCAGTGCCCGGGAGACCTTGGGAGGAGGCCGCCATAGGGTCAGGGTGTCATGGCCTCCCCCCGCAGCAGATGCATGCAGGCGGGCGGTGGCGAGGCAGGGCGCGCAGCTGGCTGCGGCTGCTGAAGAGCAAGCTTGGGGCCTATGATGGCCTTTATTTGGCAGGAGGTGCCAGTTCAGACGCCCGCGTGGCAGGCAAGCAGCCGCCAAGCCCCGCTGCGCAGGCGCACACTGCAGGCAATGCGACAGTGCTGGTGTACTATGAGACAGCAGTGCATGCAGGGCACGGCAACGCATAGCATGTGTGTGAGGCAAGAATGATTCTCTTGAAGATAAGCAAGAGTGGCAAGGAGCTGCTCGGCGGTGCGCTGGACAAGTGCTGACTGGGCGCCGATGGGCAGTCTGTGCGCTGCTGGATGTAAATCGTGAGTGAATGAGTCTGCTATGCGCAAGCGCTGCGTGCATGGCTGCATGCTGGCCTGAGTGTTATGTCAGATTAGGGCGAGTGGAGGCATCATGCGTGCTGCGGGCACACTACTCAATGTACCCAGAGTGCAGAATGGGTCAGGTGCGGTATCTGAACTCGCCGGCGGTGCTGATGCAAAGTTACATAACGTGGGCCGACTCACCGCAAGCTGGGCCGCTTGCTGCTGCATTTACGCTCCCCTGCACCCCGGCCATATTAGTCGCGGTCCTGCACGAGGAGCCATCTGCCTCGCTGCTCGGTGGCATCCACAACCATGCGTCTCCTCTAGCCTCGCTCGCGCAGGCAGCGGATCAGACAAAGTGTGCACACAGCTTGTGAGGCTCCCAGGGAGGTGGGGGCAAGGCAAGAAGGCATCGCCAGACCCTCGTCCTTGCTCAGCCACAGCCTGTCTCCCTCGCGCAGCACCACGACCTTATGGCATGCCCCAAAACACTCAGTTTTACTGCATGCGATGCGGCGCCCGCGAAACCTGACGTGCCTGCGCCAGCCAACCATAAAGCAGTACGTAGCACGCGCGAGACAGCGCGCGGGTGCGCGGCATGCGCACCCACCGCCCCCTCACTCAGAAGCCAATCGACCAACAAATTGCTCAGGGCACGCCCTGCGGGCTGCCAACCACAATGTGGGCTACTGCCCTACAGAGCTCTGCACACTGTCTGCATCGTACACGCTCGCACACTCACCACTCCTGCCTGTAAGTTATTCCGGGGGCCAGGATGTGGGGATAGGGCCACCCAACCCTACCCTATGCAAAGCCTTAGCCCCAACGCTGGCGCCATACGGCGCCGCCAGGTGCTGCACCCCATGTGGGGCACAAACCGCTGGCCCATAACAAATACTCCATCAGCGCGGCGCAGCCAAGGCGGCGCTCACGCCGTCGCATTCATCCATGTTGGTAAGAATAGCGGCTCCCTGTGCCTCACAGCGGCCTCAACTGCTTGGTACGCACGACCAGACACACCACATGGTGCAGTTCCGACTGCCCCTGCACATGGGGGGTGACACAGGGTTACCACCCAGTGTACCCTAGGCACCCTTCCCCTGCACCTGCCGCTCAGAAGCTGACGTGCAGCGTGTGCTGCAGCGCGCCGCCCGCCGGCAGGTCCACGCTAAGGCGCGCACGGCCAACGTCGTATGCGTACTTAGCCGGCGCGCCATCGAGCAGCACGCCGGCCGGGCGCGCGCTGGACAGCAACACAAGCTCACCCACGCCGCGCGCGCTTACCTGCGGCGCGCCGGCCGCACGTCAACGCTGCCAGCCTTGGCACGCTCTTGCCAGGGTGTCAGCCTCAGGCGAGCGTGTGTCAGTGCCCTGCTCTACAAAGCGCTTCGATTCGCCGTACAAAGGGCAGACATGCTCGGGCTGTCACGGTGCGCCAGCACTCTGTCCTTGGTAGGAAGCAGCAAGAACGGTGCTCCTGGAGCTAGCAGAGCAAGGCCATGACGTGCCGCTCGCTGATGCTTGTCAGGCAACGGGCATGCAGCGCATCAGGCGAGTGTGAACTGTCAGGCACTGAAAGGCCCAGCAGTGAGAGAAGTCTGTCAGACTCAAGGGTCAAGCATCCAGCGTGAAGCCTCAATTGCAAGCCATGCTTGTATGGCGAGGCGAGCGCCCAGGAAGGCCCTGCCAGCAGCGCACCTCTGCATGGACCCCGGCGGCAACCGGGCCGGCACCATTTGTTGCGCAGTTGCCGCCGGCATCATCGGCGCCGGCGCTGAAGCCGGCCACCGGCGCGGCGTCCCCGTTCGCCGACGCGGCGCCCCCGCCGAGCGGCGCCGCGCCGTTGCCGCGGGCCATCCCAGCGAGCGCCAGCTGGCGCGGGGCCGCGGCCGTCGCCAGGGCCCCAACTGGGGCGCCGGCCGGCGCGCCGCGCGCGAGCGTGCAGCGCAGCACCGCGCCGCCCGCGTTGAGCATGTGCGGCAGGCCCACGGCCGCAAACGCGACGCCGCGCAGCTCCATCACGGGCGCGAGCGTCACCACCGCGGCGCAGCCGGCTACGCGCGCACAGACCCGCGCTGTTGCTGTCATACCCTACACTAATCGCCCTACCCTGCCCTGCTTATGGGGACACAGTGCGCGCGCGCTGCTTGGCTGCGGCAAATTAAGGCTGCAAAACGCGGCCGACCGGCGAGCAGGCGCTCGGCGCGCTGCATCTTTCCCATTCCCCGCAAGCATATTGAAGCGCGCGCGACCCGTTGCGCGAGGAAGTAGGGTGCACGGCTGCGCATGCGTTTGGGGGTGTACGCGGCACGGCTGCAGGCGCTCGACTTTTGGGGCATGGGCCACGAGGGAGCACTCATGCAGCTCTCCAAATCTTTCTACTCTTCAAAGCAACAGTGGGCCGGAACACAACAGCGCTCGACCATGGCCAGGGCTGCGCGCACCGTCCAGGCGCACGGGCAGGCCCTCGTGCGCGCGCAGCCTCACCAGCTCGCCCGGAGCGTCGCTGCTCACCGCCGCCCAGGTCGGCTCCGCCGCTGCCGCGTCCGCGTCCGCGGCGCCGCCCGCCGCGCTGCCGTTAAAGCTGCTCCGACCCACCCCGTTGCCGCCGGCGGCGGCCGGGTCGGCGAGCGCGCCAGCCGCGCCACTGCCGCTCTCCGGCAGGCCACGCGCCGCGGCGGCCGGTGCCGCGGCGAACGCCTCGACGTCGCTGGGCCGCACGATTGCCTCGAGCGCGGGCGGCCGGGCGTCGTGCTGGATGAACTGGCGGCGCCTGCGGTCCCACGCCGCGCCCTGCAGGTTGAACGCGCCCACGCAGCCGCCGCACGCGTTCACGTTCCAGATCTGCGCGGCGCGCCGACGAGCCCGTCAGCCGCGCGGGTCCCCTGCAGCAGCGCAGGCGCCGCCCCAGCCTGCGCGCGGCAGCGCTGCACGGCTCCGACAGCGCGCGCTTTCCGGTCACGAGTGCGTCGCGCGCGCATGGCGCGCCCTCGCGCCGGCCAGGCCACTGGCTAGGCCGCACGCGCGCCTGGAGCAGGGGGCGCAGTCGCGGGGCACACGCAGGGCAGCGAGCCGCGCGCCCCGGCGGCCGGACGCGCACGCGGGCGACCCCAGCAAGTGCCCTGGCAGGGCCCGGCGCGCGCCTTGAGTACCGAGCGCCGGTCGCGCAGCACGTCCATGAACAGCGCGTCGCGCGTGGGCCGGCCAGGCAGGCGCGCGCGCAGCACGCTGCCGTCCGGCAGCACCATGCGGCGCAGCAGCGCAAAGTCGTGCGCGCCGGGTAGGTCGGAGACGTAGACGGCCGCGCCGCTGACCGCGCGCGCGGCCGCGTGCAGCGCTGCCTTGGGGTGCTTGCTGTGGAACATGTCCCAGTCCGGCTGCGCGCGCGGCACGGCCGCAGTGGCGCATGTGGGGCAAAATAGTGACTCTGAAGCGCAGAAGGGTGCCCCTTCCCCACTCCATAGTGACACCCTATCAAGCGTTTGTCTGGCATACCTCTGTGAAGGACTCTGCTTACAAGACAAATTCAATTTGCAGCTGCGCTGAACACTGACACTTGTAGCACGTCTTGATCAGGAGAGCAGAGCCGCATGCAGATCAACTGTCGAGAGTTCGCTGCAGCGCAGGCGTGCGGCGCCACAGCGCTGTCAACGGCGCGCGTGCGCAAGGCGCTCGGCTAGGCATTATCGCCTGCGCGGGCCCGGCGCCGGCGCACGTGCAGGATGGCGGAGAGGAAGAGCGTGTTGTAGGCGCAGGCGGCGATGTGCGGGTGCGAGGAGGTGGGGTCGCGCGGGTAGAAGTCGTCGCTGGCGCGCGCGACCGCCGTGTCGCGCATCCTGCAGCCGCGCACCGCTAAATCAGGCCCGCCCAAACGGGGGTGAGGGTGCCATGGCCCCGGACAAAGTGTTATATGACAACACCTCCTATCGCGGCTCGCATGTCAGCACATTTCCCCCCCAGCAGAGTCTACATCGCCGCTTGCCAATATGAGGAAAGCTCTGCAAGCACGGCTGGATTGCTTGCTTGCTCTGCAAGCGCGGCTGGAGTGCTCTCGCGCTGGGCTGCGGGGCGCCCAGACCCGGCGGCGCGGCCGCAACGCAGCCGCGCGCGGCAGCCTGCGGCCGCACCGGTACAGGTTTTCGGTGCTGTGGCACATGCAGTTGATCATCGCGTTGTGCGGGAAGTGCGTCGCGATGGACGCCTCGAGCGCGGCGTGGTAGCGCGCCGCAACCGCCGGCCCGCCGCCCAGGCGGCTGCCGATCAGGCCGACGCCCGCCTGGCAGTCCACCTTGACGCCGGTGATGCCTGCGCGCCGGCCGCGGCGCTTTGGCCCACTACCCTCAGCTTTGCATGTCATTGCAAGTTAGTCATCGCTGGTGCCTGCGCGACGGCCGCAGCAGGCGAGCCCTGCACGCCTTCACTCATTGCAGATTTTATTTGGTGACCTGCTGACCGCCCCTCTCGCCAGGCACTCAGCAGTCGGCGGGTCTTTGCTATTGTGCACAGCTGCGCCAGCTGCACCAGGACGAACTTGGGCAACGCTCCGGTCCGGCATTGAAGGTCGCCTGGCGCGCAGACGCTGCGCCGGGGCGCATCCGCTGGGGCCGTGGAGCTGCCCCATGGCACGCATACGTCTGGGCCAAATGTGTGATGTGACTATTACGGCACCCAGCCATGCTGTACCGCAGCGCCGGCAGCTGCAGTCATGCTACGCCATGCACGCCGCTCTCGCTTCATAGCAAGTGTGGGGTCCGCCCCTCGCGCAGCGCGGGCGCGCCTGACGAAGACAGGTAGGAGTGCATGTCGGCGTAGAGCCGGCTGACGTCGGCCACCACGCCCACGCCCGACACCACGCTCGGGTTCCACTCCATGCTCGGCTCGATCTCGGCCAGGCCGGCGGTCGGCTGCGCGTAAACCAGCCGCGCCTGCATGGGCGGAGGGCTCAGTGACATCACACATGCTTTGCATTCAAGTTGAAGGGCCCCGTGTCACCGACATGGGCGCGCTGAGCCGGCGAGTCGTGCTAGCTACCAAGCAAGAGCAGGGGCCTGTGTTTGCTCGACGAGCGAAGAGATGGACATGCATGTTGTCATGTCGCATCCCAGGATCGACACCATATGGCACTCCCATCACCACAGTAGAGATGTCCAATGCTTGGGCGGTGCGGCGGCGCGCGCGCCTTGTAATCGGCCATGGCGGGCTCGTCGGGCGCGACGCCGGACCAGTACGCGGACAGGCCGTGCCAGCACCAGACGTGGCGCAGGCCGAACTCCGCGCGCAGGCTCGCGACGACCGCGCCCAGGTCGTCCGGCCGGCCCTGCGCGCCAGCGCGTGCTGCAATTGCGGATGCTCTCCAGCGCACGCAGGCACCTGTTGAAGCTGTGTGTCTCACATGGGCATATGCTGCGCGCCAGCACACAGTGCGCGGCCCAAGCAAAGCTGCGCTCTTGTCACACACACCAAGCACAGCGCCTTCGGCCTGCACTCGAGCTGTCTGCTGGTGCAGGCGACCTCGGGCCCGTTAGCACTGCTCACAAAGCGCCAGGATGCACGCGCCACACAACCCGGCGCCTGTTTTTGTGATGCACACAGCATGAGGATGTGCCGCTGCAGGCAGCCAGGCCAGGCCGCAGTCACCCTAATCCTGGCCGCTGTGCCGGTTACCCTGACCCCAACCCCAGCCGCGCACCGAGAAGTAGTCCTCCGGGCCGGCGTCGGGCGCGGAGAACTTGGCGTTGGCGCGCACGGACGTCAGCCGGCGCGTGAAGTCGCCCGAGGCCGCGTAGAACTCCAGCAGCATTTGCCTGCGGGTCATCCTCCTCACTTCTTTTTCCCCCATTACTTATATCTTCAATGCACTGCTTTGCAAACCAGCGTCCAACTATATTCTGTGTTGGATACTGTGTCCATGATGACACCTCTTGCTTTGGCCTGGGGGCCTGTGAGGCAGGCGCTGCGAGTGCTCATATAGCGGGCCCCTGCACTTGCACCAGGAGCTGCTACGCGTACCACCACCAGCCGCGTTTCACAAGCCTACCGCCTGCCAATACGGTGCTGTTCGCGCTCGACGCCACATGGCTGCACACAGCCGCTCTCTGCTACAGCACCGCGCATGTGAAGGTCTGCCACGGTCTGCCTGAACGGCTCGCACCCTACCTGACCCAGCCACCAAGGCGCGCGCGCGCCTGAGCGGCCCGCGCGCCAGACGGCGGAACAAGCGCACGGGCCACGAGCCCGGCGGCGCGGGGTCGACCACGTACTGGTAGAACTTAACCAGGCTCATCTCCAGCAGCCCGAACAGCAGCCCGCTGAAGCGCTGCACGACCGCCGACACCAGCCTGCGGTGTCGCAGCGCGCGAGCTCAGCCTGCCTCCGCCCAATGTGAGTCGCCAACGACACCTCTGCTGATTACCACAACGTCTCTGCTGATAAGCATTTGAGCAAGGCGGACGAGCACTTGTGACACGCGCGCGTGCCACAGCGCACGCATGCGACACGCGAACACGACCGCGGCGCCCCGCATGCGGCAGGGCCGCACGCACCACATGGCCACGCGCGGGTGGCTCTTCGGCGGCCGCGTCGCCACCTCCGCATCGACTTCGCGCGGCGCAGTCGTCACAAGCGTGCCCTGGCCCGCGGTCACGCCGGTGCTGGCGCTGCCATCGGTCTTGACGAGCACGCGCGCGCCTGCCGGCGCGCCGTCCTCGCCGCGCGCGCCTGCGACAGGGGGCACGCGGCAGGTGGGCTGGACAGGAACTCCGCTTTGCTCTGCTGCTTTAGCAACAAGTAGTATTGCATCAGCCTTGTGCATCGAAAGCAAAAACCATTTTGGTAAAACGGCAGCCCCAGGCGGGGCGCTGGCGTGCGACAGGGAGCGCATGCGCCTGCTGCATGAGGCTGTGTGCGAGCGCTCTGTCGTCGCCTGCAGGCGTCGCCCTCGCAGGCGTATGTGTGCGCCATACAGCTACACAGCGGCCCCATCTGCTTGACCCTGACGTGCGGCAATAGAGAACTGCAATTGGTCCTGAAGCGCCTGCGAGGGCGACGCTCTGCAGGCAATAACAGAGCGCTCGCACTCACCCTCATGCAGCAGGCGCATACGCTCCCTGTGTGCGCTCGCCAGGCTGGGGGGAGCCAGCAGCGGCTGCTGCCCAGCATATTGGCAGCCGGCCCCATTGCACGCGGCGGGCGGGCTGACCTTGCTCCTGGAGGACGCCGGCATCGTCGAGCGCGTCCCCGCTCCCGCTCACGGAGACCGATACCGTGGCATTGGCCGCGCGCGCCTGCGCCTGGCCCGGGCGCGAGCGGCGCGCCTTGCGGCCTTTGTTCCAGGGCAGGTCGTCGCTCTCGAGCACGGCGGAGCCCTTGGGCAGGTGGTGCTCGGGCGCCTCGCCGTCGATGGACAGCGCCTCCAGCGCCAGGCCTGCATGACGCCTGTGCTGCTCAAACCCTGCAAAGGGTTTCTTGCACCGGTGTATGCACACAGGCCCGCCTCACAGCCGGGCCGGGGCGTGCGGCGACGCTCGACTGCCAGCAGCGCCTCCGGCTCGCCTCGTAATTCTAACCCTGCGTCACACAGCGCGGGGCGCGCCCAGGGTGGACGAGGGCGGGATGGACTTGGCGCCCATGGCGAGCATCTCCAGCTCGGCGCCTACAAACTCCTCCGCGGTCTCCTCGGTCTCGGGCATGCGCAGCGCCTTGGGCGGCTGCATCGGCGCCTGCCGGCGGGGCCGCGCGACCGAGTCAGCCCCTGCTCCCGCTCTCGCAGCGGCCCGGCAGCCCCTTGTTGCTGCGTGCACCATTGAAGCATTGCGCCGTCAGAGCAGTGGCCGCTCACCGGTACGTGCGGCTGCTGCACGTTCTCAGCACCCTGCAGCCACATGCTTCAAGCGGCCTGCTTCAGCCAGCTTCCTCTCACAGCACAGTCGTTGCGGGCGTCGGGACACGGCCATCCGTCCTTGCAGCGTAACCGAACTGACACACCACCTGTGCAACCTACGACGCTGTCATACATCCAGATGTGCAACTCTGGTCTGGCACAAGACGCGCCTGGCGCAGCGGCTCGTCGACATCGGTGCACTGCCAGCCGTCGTCGATGATGAGGAAGCCGGGGGGCACGCCGCCCTCCACCAGGCTGCGCACGCCGTCGTGCAGGCCTGCGCACACATGCGCGTGTCACAGGTCAGCAGCCCGCATTGCACGCGTGGAAGCATGACCGGCCGCGCACGCCGCACTGTCAGCTAAGCGTCAGCTCCGAACCCTGCTGCTGATGTGCACCTTTGAGACCCTGCAAACAGACCCTGTCACCAGCGCTCTCAAGTCAATCGACAAGTCGAGTCAAGCGATCGAGGGGCGCTCTGCCACTGACAGGCTGAGCGGAGGCGCTGAAAATTGGGTACAAGTTGTCGAGGGCGCGCCTCGCGCGGAGACGTTGGAGTAGAACGCGTCCCAGGTGCACCAGCCGAACGTGTCCAGCATCTCCGGCAGCTGCTTCTCGCGCAGTGGGCGCGCGCCGCCTGGCGGCCGCACAACGCGAGTCAGGGGCATGCAAGGCCGCCCTGTGGACTCTGGAGCGCACCCTAGGACCTCGATTCTTGTCTGACCCTGATCCAGCCTCATGCCCTGCACAGTGCTAAGGCATAATATTAAGCTAGCACAAAACGTGCACCAAACTTTCTATCGGTAGCTCACAGGACCACCTGAAAAGGCAGTGTGTGTCATGGCCATCTTCTCGCATGCTGTCAGGTATTTCTGCACGTCGGAGGTGAGGTTGCTCCATACAGCGCACTCCACGCTGGCCGGCTGCAGCCCACCACACTGGCGGATTGCAGCCCGCCACACTGGTCGACTGCAGCCTAGGGCGCCTCAGCCAGAGGTATTTTTGACTGCGCGTACGCACCGGACAGCGCGGCGGCGCGCGCAACGGCCCGCTCCACCAGCGCGAAGGGGTCGGGCCCCGCCGCGGCCAGCAGCGCGGCCGCCCAGCGGTCGCCGCGCACGGACTCGTCGCCGCTCTCGATGCGCAGCACCACGCCGTCGCCCTCGCCGTCGGTGCCCCTGGCCACAACGAGCACCGACGCCGACACATTCAGCATACTGGCGCATTAGCCAAGCTATTCGGCACCGGCGCTGGTTGGGCACAATTAGGGGGGCCCAAGGTTCACCTCCTAATAGTCGCATGGGCAACCCCGGAAGTGTCCTCCTACAGTGTGCAACTGCCGCCCTGCCGAAGCCAGAGACCGGTCCAACAGGCATGTTGACCTACCAACCCCCTTCACACCCCTTCACAGGACACATTCAGTCCACGCCTGGCAGGAGCGGCGCGCCTGCGCAGCGTGGCCCGGAAGACGCTGTTGTCGATGAGCGGCAGCAGCACCGCGTACGGCCCACGCATGCCCAGCTCCAGCAGCAGGAACTGCGTCTCTGGCGGCAGCTCGCTGCCGGCCCGGCCCCACTCCGGCGTCATCCACCACAGCTTGTTGCGCGCGGCCGCCAGGAAGCGCCGGCAGCGCAGCTGCGCGCCCCCGGGCAGCCGCTCTGCACACCGGCTGCCGCCGCTGCGAACGCTGCGGGACACTGCGCCCTGACGGCGCGCTGACGCCCCAGAGAGCGGCATGCCTGCGAATTTTGCACACGCCCCGGCACGACCCATGCTGCTGGCGGCAGAGCAGATCGAGCATGGGCGCTCTTCACCCCTGCATGTCCTGTACGCTGGGGCACTGCCCGTCTGCAGACCTGCCCGAGCGCAATGTCGACCATGGGCGTGGCGCCGCAGCCGGACTCGAAGCCCAGCACCAGCGCGCCCGGCTCGTCGCGGCCCACAAACGCCTGCAGGCAGCCCCACGAGCTCGGACCACGGTGGTGCACCATGCAGAGCCACGAAGTGCCGGCAGCACATGTCCAAGTCGGGCGCAAGCTCTTGGAAAGGCCAGATGTGAACCTGCTGTGAGAGCCTGCGGGAACGGCAAGCAAGGTATGCATGCAGGCTCAGTGCACACGATCCTGGCTGACTCATGCGGCCTGCACGGCCAGGCGAGCGGCGCGCGCGCCTGCGCAGACAGCTGCTGCAGCAGTGGCCCGACGCCCTCCACGGCCAGGTCGTCGCCCTGCACGGCCACCCGCAGCGCCGGCGCGGCGGCCAGCGCGGGCACCGCCTGCTCGAGCGGCGGCGCCAGCTGCCGCTCGTCCGCGCTGCCGGACGGCATCGCCGCCGTGCCGGGCGCGGCAGCGGCGGCCGCGCTGGCTGGCGCCGTGGAGGCGCACGCGGTACAGGCGCGGCGCTGCGCGCCTCGCAGCAGCCACGGAGCGGCGTGCACGGGCGCGCGGCGCCGCTGGCCTGTCCTGCTCCCCCGAGGCGACTACATGCTTGAAAAGCGACGCGAGGCTAGAGGCGCGCTCTGGCTTCGGGTCACTCGCTGGGAAGTGCGGCCTCAGTATGAGACACGCACAGAGCACGCTGCGCACAGTAAAGAGCACGGCACTAGACAGCAAAACGTGCCAAGCCATGACGCGCATGGCACAGCAGCCAAAGACCCACGGCAGCCCCGCGCCAAGCACACGCTAAGCTTCACTGTTCAGACAGGTTTTACTAACTCAAGTGGACGGGGCGCAGGCCAGGAGGAGCCCAACTCAAGTGCCAGCAGCAGGCAAACACATCTTGCGCCGGCCGCATGCGCCCGAAATGTCGGGGCGTGCCATGCAAACATCAGCTGCTTTTCAGCTGTACAGAAAACTCCATTTGCTTTGCTGCGCACCTAGCCGGAGAGCGGCCAAGCGCGAACGCAGCCACACGCCGCGGGCTGCACGAGCCTGCAAGAGGCACGGGCACGGGGTCGCCGCGCGTGCCGAGGGAGAGCGCGCCCCTCACCATCCCGGCCGCATAGTCTGCAAGAGCACACGCCTGCAGGTGTCTACAAACTAAACGGCACTTGGACAAAAAGGCTAAAAGGAAGAGGGTGTGGCCTAGCGCTGGTGTACACCTCCGTGTTTCAATAACTGGCTGTCCACATCAGCGAGGAAGGGAGAGGCTCCAAGGTGGAAGGACGCGGTTGCTTGCTTCCCTACACCTAGGCCTACATCAGAGGCTCATATGATATAGAGCCTTTCCAGAGGCTCTGCAGCTCTGTCAGAAGGCACAGCATAGCAAACGTATCGGGAGTGAGACGCATTGCGGGCTCGGCTGCAAGCCGCTGGTGCTGGCGCTGAGGTGCGGCAATAACATGCTCGCTGTGCTGGCAGCAAGTGCTACCAACCACTCAGCTTTTGAGAGGAAGGCACGTTATTGCAGGACGGAGTGTGCTTGGATTTAATTGTCAATGCTGATGCTCATGTGCGTGGTCACCGCAGGTAGCATGGCAACCTTGGACGAGGAGGAGTGGGAAGGTGCAGGCACGGATGCGCGCCAGGCAGCCTGCCAGGCCGCGGTGGGCAGGATTGGCGCGCTCCTGGACCAGGCCCGCTCCGCGAGCACAGACTCGTCAGAGCAGGCGGCCTCCGTGCTCCCAGACGCGCTGCGCGCCGCGCTGGCCAGGCTCGCCGGTGGACAGGAGGCCGACGGCCGCGTGCAGGACGCACTGCTTGGCGTGGTCTCCGCTGCGGCGGGGGCCGCGGCCCACCTCCTGGCACCAGGGGTGCCACCCACAGCCGCCGCGGCGGCCGCCGAGGTGGCGCAGCTGCTCCTCGCGCGAGGCGGAGCAGACATCGGCGCCTCGCTGGCCGGCGCGCCGGCGTGGCAGCAGAGATGGCTGTCGTCGGCCATGACGGTGGCGGTCGCGGCGCTGAGGTCGGCCGCTGCAGCGCCGCCGCCGCGTGAGAGGCTGCTCGGCGGCGCGGCCGCGCTGGCCTGGGCCCTGGAAGCGGTGAGCAGCCCGCCGCGCGGCGTGTTTGCGGACATCGGCGGCGCGCCCGCGGCGCCCGCCGCCCCGGCGGGCCGCGCCGCCGCGGCGGCGTGGCGCGCCATGGCCGCCGAGTTGCTGAGCCGCATGCCGCTGCTGCTGGCCGCGCTGGCTGACGCCGGCGGCCTGGCCGGCCTGACGCGCCCCGGCGCCGGCCCTGGCGCCGGCCCGGGCGGCGGCCAGCACGCTGCTGTTGCCCCGGCCGGCGGTGACAGGGGCGGGGCGGACGTGAGCGGGCCGCCGCGCTGCGTGGCGTGGGGCGAGCATGCAGGCGGTGCGGGCGGCGGGGTGGGCATGCGGCCGGGCGTGCTGATCGAGGAGCTGCCGGATGACCGCGATCTGGCGGCGGACGCGGCGGAGGCGCAGGAGCCGCTCGACCCCGTGCCATCGCTGCTCGCGGCCGCGCTCTTCGTCGACGGCGGCGCGCCGCCGCTCGACGCGCCGTGGGCCGACGCGGCGAGCGGCCGCGCCGCGCTCGCGCTCGTGGCGGCCCTGGAGCGCCTGATCGGGCCCGCACAGCGTACCAGCCCGGGCGCCCGCCGCGCGGAGCCCGGAGCCGGGACCTGTGTCGCGCCCGCGGGCCTCGCGGCTGCGGCGGCGCCCGGCACTGCGGCAGACGCTGCGGGCGCGCGGGGGGAGGACGCTGCGGAACGGCTCGGGCCCGTCAGCGCAGCGCCGGGCTCAGCGGCGCCCGCGGCGGCGCGCCGCACGGTGGCAGCGCTGCTGCCGGCGGCCGCGCGCCGCCTGCACCGCGCGCTCGACCCGCCGCGCGAGGCGCCCGGGGACGGCGCGCGCGTGGTGCCCTTGCGAGGTGCGGCCCCTCGGGGCCGCTGACGTTGCGCCGCATGTGTAAAAGGTAGAGCTGATGGTGGCATCCCGCCGCCGGGTTGCAGCAGCACGCCGGCCAGGCGCCCTGAGGCGCAGCGCTCCCGCCGGGCCGGCATCGGCCGGCAGCGGCGGTCGACTTGCTGCGCTCGCCCGGCGCGCAGGGCCGGACGTGTTCGAGCGCGCGCGCGCGGCGCAACAGCTGGCCGCGCTGGTGCGCGTGCTGGGGCCAGTGGAGCTGGGCGACGCGCTGCCCTGGGCGCTGCCAGCGGTGCTGGCCGGCGCGGCGGACGCGTCGCCGGCGGTGCAGCGGCAGGCGCTGTGGGCGCTGCACCACCTGGCCACACGTGCGCGCCGCGCCCCGCGCCTCTCCCGCCCTCAGTGTCACAGGCGCCCCGCCCTCAGTGTCACAGGCGCTCTCTGGGCACTGTTCATATGTCCACAGGGTAGGGTGTATGGTATGTATACCCTACCCTTCCCTAACTGGATGCCGCCTGCATGCCGCAGGGGCGGCGCCCAAGGACCTGCGCTGGCAGCGCGCGCTGCTGGCGGACGTGGCGCGCCGCGCGCTCGCCGGCTGCGACGCGGCGGCCTGGCCGGCGGCCGCGCCGGCCGCGTGCGCGCTGGCTGTTGCGCTGGACGGCGCGCCCCAGGGCGCTCTCGGGGGTCGCGGTGTTTTGAAGTCATGGGTGCTGTGCAGCGCTGCCTCTCAGGGCTGTAAGGCCGCGGGTCCCCGCTGCAAGGGCTGCCCGGTAAGGGTTGCGACACGTTGCAGCGGCCTGGCCAGCAGCCGCGGGGTCCGGCTGCAGGCAGGCTGCCGCGCCGGCTGCCACGCCCGGCGAGTGTGCTCCGCTGCAGCCGCGGAGCGGGTTGCCCGTGTCTCCGACGCGCTGCATGCCAGGGGCGGCGCGAGGCAGCATCGCTGCGGTGTCCACGTGTGGTGTCGCGGGCGGCTGGAGCAAAGCCGCGCGCTGGCGATGCGCGCAGGCCGCGACGTATGGGGCCCTGCGATGGAGGCCGTGCTGCGCGAGATGCTGCTGCAGGCGGAGCTGCACGGGCACGACCCCGCGCGACGCCGGGTCTGGCTCGATGCCGCGCCGCCGCTGCTGCAGGTGGGGCGCCCGTGGCATGCGCATCGCCCACAGGGCGCGACGCCATGGTGTCGGGGACGACACCAGGGCTGAGTGTGTAGATGCCCACACTGTCGCCGCTCACATGCTGCAACACCAGATGCAATAGATCGTTCGCAGGAAGCCACCATGCAGCGGCAGCCTATAATAAGGTGGCCATGGGCCGCTGCAGAGACCTGCAACCTTGCCCTCGCTGACAGCTGCCGTGCAAGTATCCGGTATTCAGTGGGTCTGCCGCAGGTGCGCGGGCAGGTGACAGGTGGGTCCGTGCTGGTCACAGTAGGCCTTGTTGCAAAGAACACCACGGTTGCTGGGCGGCAGGCGATGGGCCTGGCGCAGGTGCGGCATTGGGCGCGCCTGCTGCCGCTGCTGCTGGCGTGGGCGGCCGGGCCCGACGCCGGCGCGCGCGCGCGCGCGCTGCGCGCGCTGCACGCCGCGCTGCGCGCCGGCTGGCCGCGCCTGCCGCCGCACGCGCGCCTGATCTGGCGCCATCTGGCCGCTACGGCCGCATGGGGCCCTGCTCTGGGCGCGGAGGGCGCGCGTGAGCCCGATGAGGGCGGCGGCGCGACTCCCGCGGCGCCACAACCAGCGCACGCCAGGGAAGCTGGGCAGGGTCTGGGCAACGCTGCCGAGGAGGGCCGCTGGGCTGCGGCCGTGGCGGAGGTGCTGTGGTGGGCGGGCGGCGAAGCCTTCCGGGAGGAGGTGCGGGGCGGGAGCGAGGCGGCGGGCGGGCCGGGCGGGTGCCGGCTGCGCGCGCACGTCCTGGCGCTCGCGCCGGGCCCGGCCGCTGGCGTGGTGTGACGCGGCGCACGCCGCTGGCATGGTGTGATGGGTGCACGGAGCTGAATTGGAACGTATGTGCTCTTTGTAACTAAAAACCACCTTCCTGCATTGGCTGTGCAGTCGCCCTGTGTGCGAGTTCTCAGCATGCGCGAACTAAACCTCATGGTCCAATGCTGCTACACATGTGTTACACAAGGTCATGCAGCTACAAGGTTATGCAGCTAGTCCTATTTCATCTCTGCACTTGAAACAACCCTCGCCACCAGGCGTCACCAGGACGGCAAAACCTGATGGCTGCAAAAAGCTCATGCCACCCGACACACCAGAGCGTGCGCAGCAGTGACAGACGGCAACTTCACGGCTTTCGCCGCCAAATGGCAGCCCGCCACTCAGCTTGGCAGGGAGTGCGGATGCTGCATGCAGCCGCTAAACTTGTGACACGCAGCTCAAAGACAGCCAGCGGTGGCCATAGCGCATCTGAAACCCAGGCCACACAGTGCAGGGCAGCGAGCAGGCCTGCTGCTTATGGTGCATGACGCTCCTGATAAAGGCAGGCGTGATGCAACGGCGCGGGCTGACCAGCCTCACCAGAGGGAACACGCACTCACCCTGCACTACCGGGCGTGTACGAAAGAAAAGTGGTGCGGAGCGCTGCAAGACAGAGGCCTACGTTTCCTGGGTGCTGCTATATAGGCTGGACACAAAAAAAGCAGAGCGTCGGCAAACGCCTGCCCCTACAACTCGATCTTGGGTCCCTCGGGAGCCTCAGCAGAGCCGAGTCGCGTGTGGTCCGACGGCAACAGGCAGGTCCCAGCCAAGTCAGAAGGCGCTAAATACACTGAAATCCAAATCTTTCAACCCTTGGCGAATGCACGCGCTGTGCGCAGATGCCGCCCTGCATTTGCTCGAGCCCTTATCAAGGCTGCCGAGCTTGGGCGGCTGCCCAGCGCATCACGCAGACGCGTTGCAGAACGCCAGTGGATGCGCCTCTGTTGTCCGAGGGACTGGGACCCCAAACACGAAATGTCAGTCCAAGGCAGGACGCGGCACCGCTTGGTGGGCGAAAGCTTGTGTAAGCCCAGACCAGCCCAGCCGCTGTGCGTACCCGCCCCTCTCAGGTGGGCAATCATGGAACAGTACAGACCTCGCACTGCATGTCGAGCAGGCAAGCGTGCAGAGGAGCGAGCGCCACACCAGGCCCGCAAGCGTGAGCCCCTCGCACGACTCCCACCAGGGCGGCCTCACAAGCCCAGCGCTCCGCTGCGATGCGAGGGGCCTGGAGAGCACGGGGCGCACCGGGTATGCAGGACGCCTGGCGCGGCTGCTCCTTGGGAGCGAGCTCGACGGCGGCAAAGTAGAGGGAGGTGCGCTCGGGCGCTTCGGCGGGCCCCAGCCCCAAGCCAGGGGGCAGGTTGACGTGCGGGGTGAAGGGGTCCAGCGAGCCCGCCGTCGCCGGCCTGCACGCCTCGCACGCTCAGGATAGGATTAGGGTCAGAATGGGTGTGGCTGCACCAGGCTGGATACAGCCAGCACGCTGGAACGCTAACTCCCCGAGGGCGTGCTGTGGTGCGCGCTTGCAGGCGCCTCCTTGTGTGAGAATCCTCAAAGACAGCGCAGCTGGCAGGAAGCCAGCGACAGGCGCCGGGACACACAGCCCCGCCATGCCGGGCATGCGCGCGCTCGCTGCGCAGGCCCGCGCACGCGCGCACCGGAAGCGAAGCGTGACGGGTGGGGCGCTCTCGTCCGAGGCGCCGAAGCGGCGCGGCCGCGCCTGCACCGTCAGCGCGTCGCGCGGCCCGAGCGCCGCCTGGCGCGCCCGCAGCTCCTCCTGCGCGCGTGCCGCCGGCGCTGCGTCTTGGCGGGCGCAGCCCAGCGAGCCAGGCCTTGGCGCCCGCATTATGGCCGCGGAATCATTGCTTGTCCATTTTCAGGAAAAGCCTGAGCTAAGGAAAGACGGCAACGATGGTGCAAATCCCTAAGCAGGGTGCTGCTCGCTGCCGAGCACCTCCTAAATCAGGAAGGCTTCAGGGAGCTGCCAGACGCTAGCCTGGGGAGGCTGAGGTTTCCAGGGCTCGCTGCCTTGCACCAGGCGGGCCCTGGCAGCGGTTGCAGCAGGCTTCCGACTAGCCCAGCAGATCCCGGGGGCGGCCGACAGACGCTGATTGGGTAAGTTGGAATGCGGCGCAGGCAGCGAGCGGGCCGCGCACGCAGGTCTCGCCCAGCAGGTCGTAGCGCGTCCAGATGCTCTGGCCGGTGAAGCTGCTGGCGGACTGGCCTGCGCGCCCGGGACAGGTGTGCTGCACTGCACACCAGGCTCCGGTGCAGGTCTCAAGCACACGCCCTTTGCATCCCTCACACTCTGCGTCATCGCTGCCTGGAGCTTGTGAGCAGGCCAGCGCATGCAGCGAGCGACCGACGCCGACGCACGTCTGGCACAGCACCGCAAGAATTGTGAACATAGTATTTTCAGACCTGCTCCCACGGTCAATCATGCCATCGCAGCAGCCCGTTCTCGAAGACTGTCGGTGGCATGTGGACAAACGCAGGGCCTCTGCAAAGTATCCCTGCTTCAAAGCTGGTCAAGATGGCTCCAAGCACTTTCTCGCATCACCTAGCTGATTCCATGCACTCCAAACTTAGCAATACGTTGGATCGCGCTAAGACATGCCCGGCGCACCCATCTGCTCGGCCCACGCCTCGTTGGCGTGCATCACGGTCCACTCCGGGCTGTGCGTGTTCACCAGCAGGATGCCGTTGGTGAAGCACTCCAGCGCGCGCAGCAGCCTGCGCGGCGCGGACCACATCACGCGCGGCCACCACCGCGTTCACCGGGCCAGGCATGCAGGGCTGCAAGCGTGCAGGCACATGCCGGGCAACTTGCGCATGCGGGGACTGGGCGGCTGCCGCCGCAACGCTGTGCACACATCCAGGCGCCAAGCTGCCGGGTCAGCCGCGCCGAACGGCATGCGCAGCTATCTGGCCCGCAGGCTTCTGCCGGGCGCACACAGGGCGAGCCCTAACCCTGAGCAGTTCGCCGCGTGGCGCGCTTGCGCTTGCTCGTGAGCTGCCGCCGCAGCGCTGTGTACATCCACGCACCAAACTGCTGGGTGTGCGATGCCACACAGCATGCGCAGCAGTCCGGCCCGCAAGATCCACCCGAGCGCAGAGCTCCACCCGAGCGCAGGAAAGCGAGCAGTTCGGCGGGGCGCGCGCTTGCGGTTGCTGGTGAGCTGCCGCGGCAGCGCTACGCGCATCTCCAGCTACCCGCAGGCGTCGGCTGAATGCAGACAAAGGGCTAGCCCTAACCCTAACCCTAACAGGCAGGGCGCGCGCTTGCGGTTGCTGGTGAGCTGCCGCCGCAGCGCCACGCGCTTCTCCAGCTGCCGCACCGCCAGGTCCGCAAAGCCGGACAGCATGCGCAGCTTGTCCGCGCCCAGGCGCCGCGGCGCAGTGTCCACGATGCAGAGCGAGCCGAGGCGGTGCCCGGTCGAGGACAGCAGCGGGCAGCCGGCGTAGAAGCGCACGTGCGGCGGGTGCACCACGAACGCGTTGCGCATGAACCTGCCGCGCGCGGCGCGCGGCCTCGCGCTGCAGCGCTGAGCATCCGCCAAAGCAGCGCAGCAGCTATATAATGCAGGCGGCTGCGCGAGGCGCGCGCTGTGTGCCGGCACGCGTGGCCACTTCCTTCGCTGGCATGGGCGCTCGCAAAGGGCGCCGGGCGCTGCCTTTTGGCACTCTTGTTGAGCGCGCAAACTTGCGGCGGTGGTGGGCAGGCTGAGACGGTGGCGGGCAGGCCAAAGCTACAGGCGGAGAAGCAGGCCCTGCAGCGCAGCGCTGGTCCCCAGGCAGTCCTCCCCGACCAGCACCGACCCTACACCTTACCCTACAGGCGCAGGAGCGCACCGCCGGTCTGCCAGGCAGTCCTCCACGACCAGCATTTCCGGCTCGGGCGGCACCAGCGTGTAGGCGCACATCGAGTGCGCCCGGGGCATGCGCCCGAGGCCATTGGCCGGCCCAGCCTTCAGGCTGGTGGTGGCCCGCTCCACCACGGCCACAACTGCGCGCGCGCGGAGCAGGCAAGTCCTCAAGAGTGCCGAGCTCAGGCCAGGCAGTTGTCAGCGCGACGCGCTTGCTGAGGCAAGGTCTCCCAACGCGTGAGCAACTCACGGATCGGCAATGCTTCGGCAACGCGCGCCCGGACAATCAGGCTCTCCTCCTCGCCCCAAGCCTGGTCGGCGTGCTGTAATTGAGTATGGCAATGAGTCTGGCGAAATGCATATGAAAAGAGGTCGTAGGTGGGGGGCACGCACCCGCGAGCGGCACTTTGAACAGGTTTGTCAGCAGGTTGCACAGCGACTCCAGCGCCGGATCGTCATGGTCCACCAGGTCCAGCTCGCCGAGCGCGGCCAGGCGCTCGCTCTCGTCCGCCGGCAGTGCGGCCCCAGGCGTCTCAACAGCACACGTGTTGAGGAGGTCATAGCTGACCTTCATGGCGCGGCCTTGCAGCGCGCCGACGGTGCAGTGCTGTTGTTGACAGGTTGTGTGGGGCCCCTTGGCGCAGATGCGCCTCCACGGGCTGAAAGACACGGCTGCGCCTAGTGCTTGACAAGCGTCAGTCCTCCGCTCAGCATTCACGTGTTCAACACAGCGCCTTTGGGAATGCGGGCACCGCACTCAGCAGCCAGCCTCAGCATCACTGAGCGGTGGCTGGGCTGCTGTGCCAGCTGCTGTGCAGGACACACTGGACCATCTGAATATCTGACAAGCGCGGCTGATGCTGTACTTCAGCCTTGCTCATCTCCCCCTTGCTGAGTCCCTACTGGCATCAAACCCTGCAGAGCTTTCGACCCTCAAGTTGCCAAGCTTGCCAAGTTGGCTGGCACCAAGAAGAAGCAGCTTGGAAGAACTGCCCAGGTGTCACAGCTGCTGGGTGACGCTGCGCATACTGCAGAATAACACAGGCAGCATGCGGCTGTTGAGTTGAGTGAGTGCACATTCACAGCCTTGGCCTTAAGCACATTGCGCCAGGGAGCGTGCTTGCACGGAAGAAGGCCTTGAATGGTGAGCACTGACTGCCCTCTGCCGGTCCTGCTTGTCACGTGAGTCCTGCATCATGCACTCCCCAGTCCTGTAGCAGCATTGCCTTGGGTGTGCAGGTACATGCGTGAGACGAAGTAACAGCCGGGATGCATAAGCGCGGCGGCGGCGCGCCGCCCGCTGGCGGCCGCGGCAGCGACATGAGCGTTGCCGCCGCCTATGCCGCCGGCGAGTCCTACTCGGCCCCAGCGACCCCGCGCCGGCAGTGGCAGCGCGAGCGCTCGGACGAGGTGCGGCACACCGACACACTGCACAACAGCATCCTCGGCGCTTGCGCTGCACGCCGTCGCTGCGAATTGCACAGCAGCCGGAGGCTGCGCAGCTGAAGGTCGCCGCAGCGCACCTGCTAGAGGACACCAGCTAACGCGTCAAGCCGCGCGGGGGGCCGCCGCAGCGCTGCCCGGCGCGCCGACGGCGCGAACCCAGGCGCGCCGCGCGCAGGCGCCGTTGGAGGCCCTGGATTTTGACCTGCCAAGCGTGGACGACCTGGAGGTGGCTGCCGCGGCGGCCGCAGCCGCGCTGGAGGCGCTCGCAGTTGCGCCGTTCGGCGCCGCGGCCGCTTCTGTGAGCTCCGCCTCTGACTCAGAGTCCGAGGCGCGGCCCCCACAACCCGCTCTCACGGTGGCCAGCAGTGCTTCCGACGGTGGCCAGCAGTGCTTGACATGCCTGCAGGCGGCTTCGCCAAGCCGCCACACTTGATAGCACGCTGCTTCTGAAGCGTGACGGTGTCCCTGCCAGTCGACTACACTTTGGCGCCTGCTGAGGCACCTGGGGCTCAACTCCGAGCCGCCTGCCTGCAGGAGGACGAGGAAAGCACGGCCGGGAACCCGCCGAGCGCGGAGGTCAAGGCCGAGCACCCGCCAGGCGCCGCCGCGCAAGCTCGCCCGGCCGCGGCGCCGCCGGAGGCGGGCGCGCGCGACGGCGCCGCGCCTGTGGGGGCGAGCGCAGCGGGCGCGGGGAACGCGGCCCCCGTCGGCGCGCCGCCTGCTCATGGGCCGCCGGCCGCCGCCGCCGCGGCCGCGCGCGGCGAGCGTGCGGTCAGCGTTGCGCTCGCCGTGGAGGGCGGCGCCCATGTGCGCGTGCGCATCGCGCCGGTCACCGGCGCGCGCGCTGCCCCGGATGCGGGCGCGGGCCCCGTGGCCGCGGCCAGCTCGGGGGCGGGCGCGCGGGCGTCTGTCGACGGCGCCGCCGCGGCGGCGGCGCGCCCCAGCGCGGACGGCGCAGCGGGCGGCGCGGCGGCGATGGAGGCGGAGGATGCACGGCCGGGCAGCCCGGCGGCAGCGGCGCCCGCTCGCGGGCCCAGCCAGGTGTGCCGAGCAGCGCCGTGGTGCTCTATTATTGGGTTGGCACCTGGCGCCGGCCGGCGTGAGCGCGGCCGCTGGAGCGCGGCCCTGGACTGCGCTGTCTGCTGCCCACCATGCGCAGTGATTGTGCATGTCGGCGCGGCGGGAGATGCGGCATCATGCGTGCACAACCTGTAGGCGCGGCGCGGGTGCCCGTAGCGCACGTGCGCAACCTGTCGGCGCCCGGCGCAGGCGCCCGGCGGGAGCGAGGCGGGCGAGTCCGAGGACGACTCAGAGGCGGAGTCGACCTCCTCTGCGGCATCCTCCTCCTCATCGGCCTTCACGTCCTCGGAGGAGGACGAGCAGGTGAAGAATTTTTATATGTACTCTTAACATTTAAATTGCAAAAAAAACATCTTTCATTTCACCCACCTCGTGCGCCTGTATTTGACTTACACCATGAAGCTGAGATACTCCAGGTGCACTGAAAAACTAACGATCACCTTTATAGGTGACGGGGCCGCCGGTGGACGCCGCGGCGCTGCGCGCGGAGCTCGCCGCCATGGACGAGGATGGGGCGGACGCGCAGGAGGCCGCGCGGTGCGGCGTAGGATAGGGTATCCAAACCCTACCCCCGGCCCTGGTGCCGCTGTCCGGGTCCTGTGACAGGGAGGGCGAGCGTGGCGGCGGGTGCACGCGGGCTGTCCTGTACCTGGCAGGTAGCAGCTCCCGCACAGGGCGGGTGCTGTCGTGCGGCTGTGGCGCACGCAGCCGGCCGGCACGCTGGAGGACATGCGGACCACTGCTGCCGGCACTGCGCGCTGCTCATGCAGGGAGCCACAGGGGGTTTTAGTCTGACTTGACCGCCAGGGCTGGTGCGATGCTGAGACCTGCAGGTGTGCTGGCTCACACTGAGCGTCACAGGACTCGAGCAGGCAGAGAGGGGGCTAGACACGAAGGGTGGCACCGGTCACGTGCGCAATCTGGAGGCTCCCGCTGCGCCCGCGGCCAGCAGAGTGACATGGTCCCCGCCGCAGGGAGGCGAGGGAGGCAGCCGAGCGGAAGCCGCCCCCAGTGCCGCTGGACGTGGAGGTGGCGGCCGACGACGCGCTGGTGCCCGCCGGGCGCCTGAGCGCCGTGCTGGAGGGCATGCTCGTCGTGCAGGCGCGCCGTGGCCCGGCCGCGGCCTGGCGGCCTGTGCTAGGGAAGGGTTGGGTCCCCCTCCCTGCGCGCCGTTCTATCGGGCATGCTCGTCGTGCAGGCGCGCCGCCGCGCGGCCGCGGCCTCGCAGCCTGTGCTAGGGTGAGGTTGGATCCCTCTCCCTGCGCGCGTTCCGGAAACGGTCGAGCTTGCTAGTGCCTGCGGCATCCCGTGCCGGTCCAATGCAGGGGTTGTTCTTTGGAGCGCGCGCTTTGACAGTAGGGCTGGGCGATGGCCACTGTGCTGCAGTGCCCGGTCCCTTGCTGCGACCGCTGTACAAGGGAGATACGGCGCAGCGATGCCGTCCTGCGCAGCGCGCGCGTGACGCGCGCCGCGGCGGTGCAGGCGCCCGAGGGCGGCCGCGTGTTCGACGAGGGCTCCGTGCTCGTGCTGGCGGAGGGCCGCGTGGCGCTGGGGCGCGTGGAGGAGGTGTTTGGCCCCGTGGCTGCGCCGCTGTACGCGCTGCGCTACGCGGGCCCGGGCGAGCTGCCGCCCGCGGCCGCGCCCGGCGCGCAGGTGCCGCCCCGCCGCTCGCTCGGGGCCGGATGCGCGGTGCCCGGCTCCGGCTCCGCTCTGCTCGGCAGGGCGCCCTGCAGGGTGGGCGGAGGCTAGCTGGGCTGCGAGAGCTGTGCGGCAGGAGGGCGCCCCGTTTACACGCACAGCGCTTGCACCAGGCACCGGTGCCTCGTTGACACGCTGGGACAGCCGGCGTGAGAGCGGCTTGGAGACGCACTCCCTGACAACCCCAGCGTGCATCACCGCGACGGGTGCCCTTCTGAGGTTGGGTCAGCCGGGTTGAGCATGACAAAAGGGTGACGAATTGCAATTTTATCCGGTGCAGGTGTGCGCCCTGGCGCGCCTGGCGGAGGAGGTCTGCTCGCAGGAGCTGCAGTACAAAGGGTGCGCGGCCGCCGCCCCCCGCGCCGCCTGCACTGCTCCGCTTGCGCGCGTGTCGCCAGGCTGTTGAGGCGCGTCGCCCGGGAGCAGCCCCTTTCGGGCAGACAGGCCTGGATGGTGAGTGCGTGCGAGGATGTCACGCCTGCGCGGGCGCGGTGCAGCCGCCCAGGGGTGCACAGCAAGGGAGGCTGCTGCCTGGATCCTGGTTCAGCGCCGGGTGCTGAGGCTTGGCGCCGCTTCCCGAGCGCACGGGGGCTCAGCGCGCGCGGCCCGCCCTACCTGAGCCTACCTCTAACCCTACCCTATCTGTTTCACGCAGCTACGACGCCGCCGCGGAGGGCGCCGCGCTGGAGGAGGAGGAGTTTGCTTTCTCCGACGATGAGGCGGAGGCCGCGTTCTGGCGCGGCCAGGGCGGCGGCGCGCCCGGCGCCGCCAGCCCCGGCCCCGCCAAGCGCAAGGAGCGCGACGCGCCCGGCGGCGGGCCGGGCGCGGCCGGGGGCGCCGGCGGGCGCTTCGCCGGGGCGTCGCGCGGCGGCGGCGCACGCGGCGCGCGCAGCGGCGGCGCGGCGCGCCGGGGCGCGCCGCGCGGGCGCCGGGGCGCGCCCAGCGCTTCGGGTGCGACGCCCGACAGCCCGGCAGCCTGTTGCGTGTCTGGCGCGCCTCTGGCCGCAGGGCTGCGTCAGGAACGTTCGCCTGGCCGGCCACTGGCCGGCCATACCCGTAACTCCTGCGCGCGAGGCTTGCACGGGGTCAGAAGCTTGCAGGGCCTCTCAACCACCTGGACAGGGTAGGGCATAGCTATGCTGTGCATATATTGTATCGACCCATTTATTCTCACCATCTTTGATCACAGAAAAAAGGCCGGCGTACTGTTGATCTACTAGGCCCCCCTTTTCGTCCTTTCTTGGATATTTTCGACAAGAGTAGTGAGCCTGCCTGTCCAGCCAAATGAGAAGCGTGCAGCATGCCGGCCCCCCGCCCGACCGCACACCCTGCTCCAGCCCTTTGCTGAGCGCGCCTGCGCCTGCGCGGCAGGGCGCGGCCGGGGCGCGCCGCGGCCGACCGGCGGCCCAGCGCAGCATGCAGGCGCGCCGCCGGCGTGGCCGGCGCCATACAGCGCATACGTGGGCATGCCCGCCGGCTACGGTCTGCCGCCGCCGCAGTGGGGGCCCGCGCCGCCGCCGCGCATGGCAGCTCCCAGCGCTATGGGCCCGCCGGCGCCCGCGGGGTCCCCATACGGGGCGCCCCAGTACTTTGGCGCGCCGCAGCCGCCGCATGGTGCCACGGTCATGCGACCGCCGGTGGGGGGCCTGGCGGGCGCGTACGGCCAGAACGGGGGCTACGGGGGGCGGGGAGCGGCGCAGCGGCCGCCAACACAGCCGCCGTGGCCGCCCGGCGGGGGCTACGGCTACCAGCCCTACGGCTGAGAGCGGGGCGCTGCATGTGCAGGCGGCGTGCGCGTGGGCGCAGGCCTCATCCTTGCGGACACAGCAGTGGCCTCCGAGCGAGGCGCTCAAGGTCTGGGTCTGGCGTGTTGAAGCACGCCTGTTGTCTGTTTGCCAGCATTGTCTGCGCTGCGATGTGTGATAGCTATGCGGTGCGATGCGCCCTGCTGTTGGGGCGAGCCTGGAACCGATGCGCTTTGGCTGCAATTGCCGCCCTGTGCTTGCTTGGCATTGCGTGCAATAACTTTGCAAAAGCTGCGAGATACCATGCATGAAGAGGTTTGCGGTGGGTTGCCAGGCGGTGCGTTGTTGTATTGCGAGGCGCCCCCTTCTTGCCCTGTCTTTGCACATGTAGTTACCCTAGCATATGCACCCCTAGCTGCTGAGGTTACAGGCTGTAACAGCCACAAATCTAACGCCCACTGCTCACTTACTCAGTGGCACCCAGCTTGCAGTAACTGTTTCTATAGACGCGCTCAACTTCACGGTACCAGCGTATAAAGAATGCCGCGCAGCGCGCAGTGGTGGACAGGCAGGCTGTTTCCAGCAGTGCGCCCTGCTCTGCTTTGTCTGACGTTTGCAGCGGTGCTGAGCTGTGACCGTGTTGCCTCTGAGCGCTGTGTGCTCGGCACCGCTTTGTCAGGGTGCCGCATCATGTGCTGACAGGCGCTCCCCTGGCAGGAGGCAGGCACGGTGGCTCCCGCGCAAGTGCGGCGCCCTGGCGAGCCGCACCCCCCTGGTGTGGGGCACCCAGGTTCGCGTCACTGCACCTGAAGCCCGTTGCATCGCCTGGCCAGATACGCAATGCCAGATGCGCAGCTTGCTGGCGGCAGCGTAGCACTTGTGTCACAGTTGCGAGGAGGATAGCGGTCTGCAAGCAAGCGCACTCTGCCAGCGCGGGACGGCGGGACAGCACTGCTCTGGGACTCTGTGTGCCCTGGGTCACGCGGCTGCAGGATTGCACAGGCCCAGTGGCTTGATGGCTTTGGCGCCTGGCCATGTGGCTGAAGATGTCACATAGGACGTTGCCTGCAGGGTGCAGCCGCTGCGCTCGGTCCTGCTTGAGGCATGCTGCGGGAGCGCTGCTTTGCGCTGCAGGCTGGCCTCCTGCCACTCACCTGCTCGTGTTCACGCCGCAGGCGCGTGCTGTTCATGCCGAGGAGGGCCAGGCGGGAGGGCAGCGCAGGGCAGGCAGCACGGCCGAGGCCGTGCTGCCGCGGTTGCCCGCCAGGGCCGCAGCGCGCGCCGGCAGGCGGCCGCAAGGCTTTTGTCGGCGGCGGGCGCGGAAGGATGAGTGAGCCTGTTGCACACGTATGCCAGCCAGACGAGCAAGGTTAGAAAGGTGCTCCAGGTGCGCAGGCACGTGTGGGGCCTGAAACCCTGGGGGGCACCTCTTGTTTAAACCTGCCTGCGGAAGTCCAGAGCGCAGTTCACGGTCACCAGCAGCCTACAGCAGCCCACCAGCACCTGTCGCGTAGGCCACCTACAAGCTGACCCCGACCAGCAGACTTCGGAGGGCTGCTGCTGCGCGGAGTGGGACGGTTGTGGTGGGCCTGAGCGGAGGGGCTCCGGGCCGCACGGAGCTCGTGTGCAGCGGCTGTGAGCAACATGATGCGGTGCGCTGGCCCGGCCGAGCGGAGCCCACGGGCCCAGTTGTGCCCGTTGTGGGATCGTGCTGTCATGCTTGCCGGGCGTCCCTGCGGACGGCGTGAGCGGGCCGTCCCGGGCCTTCAGGGGCAGGCAGGCGTGCAGTGCTGCTCGCCTGCCTCAGTCTGAGCGGGCAAGCCGGGAGGCGGAGCCGGGGGCTGGGCTGGAGGGGGCGTCTTTGCAAGCGGGGGCTGAAGCGGCCTGCTGGCTTGTCTCCGCAAGGCTCCGGAGGCCCAGTGCCTGCAGCACTGCACAGATGCAACGTGTTTGCTCAGCGGCACGTGCGCGGGGCGCGCGCAGGTGCACTCATATGGACGTGACAATGGCTGACGCCGCTGCGGGCCGCGGTGCGCACCCACGCTCCCTGCCTCCCCGCGCTCCCTGGCACCTGCAATTGCGCCTGAGCTGCGCTCACTCGCGCTGCCGCCGCGCGGGCAGGAGCGCCTGCCGCGACCAAGCCGCGCCAGGGCACAAGCGCAAGGACGCTGGCGTCCTACTGCGGCCCTGTTATCACCAAGACGGTGTGCGCACATTCCTCGCCACCCTGCGCAAACTCCACACACCGCGTCTGTCAGTTGTGAGCAGTAAGGGGGCCGGGGGGCAGAGGTCGCGCACTTGCGCTTTAGCCAAGGTTTGATGTCCGGCACGGGATGGCTGGACGCACGGCTGGCGTGCCACGCGCAGGCACGCGCGCCGTCGCCGGCGCGCAGTGTAGTGACGCTCAACCCGTCCGTGGGCGCGAAGCGCAAGGAGTGGCTGCGGGACTACATCTCGCACGGCTCCGCGGAGGAGCGCGAGCTCCTGGCGCGCCTGCCGCGCGGCGCACCCGCGGGGGGCGCCGGCCGCACGGCTTGCCGCGCGCTCCTGCCGCAGCTCGCGCCCCTGGCGGGCCCGCGCGGCGCCAGCGACCTGCTCGCGCCGGGCGTGGACGCCGGCGCCGAGGTCGAGGGGTTACTGGCGGAGCTGCGCCAGGCCGAGCCGGTCGCGCCCACCTTCGAGGTGGCGGACCTGGCCAGCGGCGCCGCCAGCGCCGCCGCAAGCAGCACGTGCGCGCCGACGCCGGGCTCGGGCACGGCGCCCGCGGGCATGGGCGCGCCGCTGTGGGCGCCCGGGGACCCGCTCTGCGGCCTGTGGCCTGCACAGCCGGCGGGCCCGTCGACGTCGGCAGGCGCCTCGTCGCCGGCGCCGTTCGACTGGGCGGCGTCCGAGCGCCGCGCCATCAAGAAGCTCGAGGACGATACCCGCGCGGCGGCCCGCGCCGCGCCGCTGCTGCCGGTGCGCTCAGCGCGTCGCACCAGCACAAGGGCGGCCTGTGCAGTGCTGGCGCACCTGTGGCACTGCATCCAGGATCATATAGGGTATTGTGTTTGTACTAGGGTACAATTAGGGTTATATATGCTCCAGATATTACAGGGGGTGATACACCCTGTCATCCTGCACTGAGCATGCCTGGGCCTTGTCAGTCCCTGACAAGCACCCTAGGCCAACATGAAATTTAATCAAATTGGTGCTTGATCGCGTGCCCGCGCAGCAGAAGGCGCGCGCCCACGGCGGCGACCCGCGCACTAAGCGCTCCGGGCCCAGCAACAACCAAGACGGCCCGCCTGCCAAGCGCGCCCGGCCGGAGCCCGCCGCGCCGGCGCCGCCCGCGGCCGAGCAGCCAGAGTCCAGCAGCGACAGCGACGATGACGACGAAGACTACCTCCCGCGCGCCAAGCGCGCCCGGCCGTCCGCGGCAGCGCCGGCGCCTGCCGCCGCCGCGCCCGCGCGCGAGACGCGCACCGGCCTGGTGAGCCGAGGCCACGCAGTGCATTGGCCTGCGCTTGCAGCCTTTGAGCGCTTCCGAATAATGCTTTGCGTGAGGGTCACCGTTCGTCACTCATGACCCTACGCTCCTTGCGCGGATGCCGGCCGCGCCTTCTTGAGACCGTGCGGCGAGTGACTGCTGCTCCCTGAGCGCCGCAGGCGCCGCCCAA
>JAABUU010001775.1_pt1 | contig 33849 bp, 37 predicted proteins | sample 5559301 | NCBI WGS metagenome assembly JAABUU01 (sample SAMN10711884, study PRJNA513360) | rock metagenome | isolation source: Antarctica rocks | place: Antarctica: Victoria Land, Richard Nunatak white
CCCCCACCCCCCAGCAGGCACCTGGACGCGGAGGCGGTGTAGCTCGGCGCGGGCCTGTTCGCAGCCAACCTGTCCACCACGTTCCGGCTGCGCAAGTTCTGGGGTAGGTCTAGGGTACTCATGCCCTACCCTATGGTCTGCACGCAGGCACCTGGACGCGGACGAGGCGGTGGTGCTGGGCGCGGGCCTGTTCGCGGCCAACCTGTCGACCACGTTTCGGCTGCGCAAGTTCGGCATGGCCGACGGCGCGACATACCCCGTGCAGTACTCGCTGGCGCCGCCGGCCGGCGCGGACGCGGCCGCGCCAGCGTACCAGCCCAAGGCGCTGCTGCCGTTCATGAAGCGCCTGCCCGCCAAGCGCGTGGTGCACCTGCCGGACGGCGCGGCCGACCCGGCGCGCTTCAGCCTGGCCTTCAATGCGAGCGGCCACCCGCTGCCGCCGGGCATCGGCGGGCCCGAGCTGGCCGAGTACGAGCTGACAGGTGTGCAGGTTAGGCAGGGCTACCCTACCCTATCCTCATTGCACGCCAACAGGTGCTAAGTGCGCACACAAGCGCGCGGTGCGGTTTGACGGCGAGATGGAGGCGTATGGAGGCGCCGGCTGCAGGCTGCGCGCGTGGGCCGCCCAGGCGGGGGCAAGGGGGCCGCTGCGCGGCGGCGCCACAGACGGATGGCTGCACCAGCTGTGCGTGCGGGACCAGCGCGATCAGGGCCTTGGTGCAGATGGGTGACCGCGGCGCGGCGCGTGGCCGCAGGCATCGGCAAGGCGCTCGCCGCGCACGCCGAGCCGGGCAAGTGCAGCGTGCACTTCCGCGCGGACGCCAGCGGGCTGCTCGCGCTGGAGCGCGCGGAGGCCGTGTTCGAGACGACCGAGGAGTACACAGTGCAGGTGGCTCCTGCCTTGGGCGCTCTAACCCTAACATAAACCCTGCCGCAGCCATCCCCACTGGGCATCAGGCAGTGTAGCAGTGGGATACAGCCATGCGGTTGGCAAAGCGAGCGGCAAGCATGAAATGGTCAGCTGTGGGCGGCGGCGCTTGCAGGGCAGCCGCTGCCTGCGCGTGCGGCCCGGACGAGGACTGCGCCCGGCCGCTGCGCTCTTCTGACCGCCGTGGGCCCGGCGGGCAGGTGCCGGTGACCGAGGCGGCGAGCGGGGACGCTGCCAAGGCCGGCGGTGCCGGGGCGCCCGCGGCCGCCAAAGCCAAGGACGCCGCGGGCGCGACGGATGCCAGAGCAGCGCCCGCGGACGCCAAGGCGGCGGGCGGCGCCGGCGGCAACGACACCGCGGCCGCGCCCAAGACGCAGACGGTGACGCGCACGCGGCCGCGCACCGTGCGCGTGCCGCTGGCGGTGGGCGGCCCCGGGCTGCGCATGCCGGGCCTGACGCCGCCGCAGCTGGCCGCCGCGCGCGGCCGCCTGCAGGCGCTGGAGGCGCGCGACGCGGACAAGCGCGCGGCCGCCGCCGCCAAGAACGGCCTGGAGGCGTACATCATCGCGACGCGCGGCGCGGTCGAGGCGGACGACGCGCTTGCCAAGGCGCGCGAGCCATAAACCTACCCTACCCTACCTACTCTAAACTCCCGCCCGTCCGCCCTGCCGCGCCGGCGACCATTCGTCCTGGTGCCTTGAGTGCGCTATGCAGGCCTGCGGTCGATGATGTTTGGCGGCCCGCGCGCCAGACTTGCGTCACCAGTGGGCGCCCGCCTGCGGCTTAGGCCGCGCCACCCCAACCCTACACTCTTTGCGCCTCATAGGGTAGGGTTGCGGTACCCTACCCTATCCTGTTGGCGACGCTCTGTGCGCGCGCGCAGGTGACCACCGAGAAGCAGCGCGCCGGCTTCCTGGCGGCGCTGGCGGCCGACGAGGACTGGCTGTACTCCGACGAGGGCGAGGACGCGGCCGCGCCGGCGTTCCGCAAGCGCCTGGCGGCGCTGCGCGCGGTCGGCGACCCCATGGCGCTGCGCGCCGCCGAGCTGGCCGCGCTGCCCAAGGCCGTGGCCGACGCGCGCGCGTTCCTGGCGCTGGCGCGCGCCGCCGGGCCGCCATGTGCCACTTATCCCCCAACGTTCTTGCTCATATTCTGCGCAGCCGGCGCCCGCCGGGAGCTGCGGGCGGCGCGCGGGTGCTGGGACGGGCCTCATATGAAGGGCTGCGGCTTGCGGCATATGTTACTCGTGCGGCGCTATATCGCACCTCCAACATCGCTTTTTAAAGTTGTCGAGGTTAGCTCACTGCGGCCTGCCCGCGCCGGGCGCAGGCGCGGCGCGCGGCGGCGGCCTGGCCCGCGCAGAAGCCCTGGATCAACGGCACAGAGACCGCTGCGCTGGTCACGCAGCTGGGCGAGGCCGCCGCTTGGCTGGACGCCGAGGCGGCGAAGCAGGCGCGCCTGGCGCCGACCAAACTGACAGGTCTCGATCGTTGTCACTGATAAGCACTCCTGCTGCGGCATTCATTATTATTGTGCGGTGTCTGGCGACTCCCTCATCAACTGATATTCCCGGCAAAGCAGGCTCGCCTGGCGCCGACTGCGGCGCCCAGCCTGCTGAGCGCGGACGTGACCAAGCGCCTGGCGGAGCCGCGCCGCGCGTATGCGCGGCTCAAGGCGACCAAGAAACCCAAGCCGCCGCCTGCGCCGGCCACCGCCAACGGCACCGCCGATGGCACCGCCGACGGCGCGGCCGGCGCGCCCGCCGGTGCACCCGCTGGTGCGCCGCCCGCGCGTGCAGCCGCGCGAGCATGCACGGCATCGGACCCGCATCGCATCCGCTGTCCGCGCTAAGCTGATGCACTGAAAAAGCAAGTGCTGAGTCTGGGTTTGAAAGTCGCGCGCCGCACGTCGGAATGCATGCAGCAAAAGGTCTGCAGCTTGCGAGGCCAGGGCGATGGCATCGCGTTGTGGACATGTGCTCTCGCATATCTCTGTGTGAGCAAAGACACGTTGCACACTGTGCTGTAGCCCCCCTGTTTTTTATGCTGCGCCCCCCTCGCAAGGCAGCGTGGTGAGCCAAAGCAAACGCAACCCCTCGCAAGGCAGCGCGGCACGCCGAGGCAAACGTGAGCGGCGGTGGTCGCGGCGCCGGCTGTGGCAGGGCCGATAGGCGCGGAAGCTGGTGCAGCGCGCGCGGCGTTTGCGAGGTCCAGGGAGGGTCCGACTGCTGGCCGTCGTTCCCCTGCGCCTGCATGAGGCTGGGCTGACAGGGCGCTGCGCGCGCAGGCGCGGGCACCGGCGGCAGCGGCGGCGGCGAGGCCGGCAGCGCGGCGGGCACCGCCGGCGCCGGCGGCACCGCGGGCGGCGGCGCGGGCGCGGGCAGTAGCGCGGGCGCGGGCGAGGGCGCGGGCGCGGGCGCGGGCGCGGGCGCGGGCGCGGGCGCGGGCGTTGAGCCGGGCGAGCTGCCGGAGGGCCTGCGGGATATCTTCGCCAACGGCGGCATGAAGCTGGTCGGCAAGGACGGCGTGGAGCGCTCGTTTGCGGACCTAAACGCGCTGGCGGCCGAGGCGCAGCGCCAGAAGGCAGAGGCCGAAGCGCGCGAGGCCGCCGGCCGCGACGAGTTGTGAGCGCATAGGGTAGGATTAGGCTTAGGCCTGCCCTGCCCCTGACGCGCTGCAGCCTGCCGGTCGCGGCCCCTGCGGCCGCCTGTGCAGGGGTGGGGCGTTGCCTTGGCGGCGCGCGCGTGCGCGCGCGCATGCTGCTGGCATGGTGGGGTGCGCTGCGGGGGCAGGCCGGTTGAGCGAGTGACCAAAGCGGCTCTCTGTGAAGCGGGCGGCTGGTCCGCATGCATCGCCGTGCAGCCGCCATGCCTCTGCAGCTGCAGGGGGCTTGCTGGGGTAGGACATGGTGAGACGCGCTCTTGCGGTCACCGGCGGTGAGGGTGGAGCGGCTGTGTTGTCACAGCCAGACTTGCAACTAGACATATATGTTGAGGGAGGCTGCGTGGACCTCGGGCAAGTACCACATGCAGGCGTCATGCGCATCAGTGCATGCGACTTGCGATGCTTCACATGCAGGAGCCCGTCAACTACTCAAAAAAAATAACTTATCAACTTTTAAACATATTGCATCCGAGGTCACTACAGCAATACTGCGCAATGCTCCGTCTTAGGCCGAGACTCTCAGAAGCCAAAGACAGCAGCTCCGCCTGTCAGCCAGAGGCCTGCCAGCGCTGCCTGAGCACCTGAGCACCGAAGTTCATCATGGCGAGCGAGTTGCGCTGCGTCGTAGCCCGTGCGCCCTGGGCAGTGCAGGCTGAATGCGGCACGCGCTCACTCAGTTTGGAGCTCCACACTGAGGTTTGCAGAGTTTGCTGTTGCGATGCCCGAGCGCTCTCACTATTGAGTCCGCGCATACGCGGCGGGCTTTGCCTTGTTTTCCAGGCTGCGCACACACACGGCAAGCTCGTGTATTCGCAATGTGGCCCAGCAGGCTCGCTGACTGTTTCCTGCTCGCAACGCAGGCCACGGCCTGGCGCGCCAACCGGTGCACATGCAATCAGCCCCACGCCGTGCTGTGGCGCAGCCCTGAGTGCTGCTTTCGGCCTGCGTGCTATTCTACAGTCAGGCTTCCGGCCTACGCTCTGCGCTGGCCGCCAGCGCAGAGCGAGCTGGCCTGCATGCGATGGACGCAGGGCCGCAGCAGCCAGCTGAGGGCGCGCAAGCGACCATCGTGAGCGCGCCTGCCAGGCTTCAGGCTGTGCCCGGGGACGCCGCGCCAGCAGCAGCGCACAGCCCTGCTGCGGCGCTCCAGCGAGCTGCAGCGCCAGGGCCCACGCAGGCCGACCGGCCCCCTCCTGGACAGAGTTCAGGAGGGCGGGGTGCTGCGCGCAACCATGCCCGGCAGCCAGTGGAGCCTGAGCAGCATGGGCGCCAGGCGCCGGCCGGCGCGCTACCGCCTTGCTCGTGCGCCGAGCGCAGCGCCGCCGGCGCGCCCGCACCGCCTGCCGCGCCTGCCGGCGCGTGCGGCGCCGCCGCTGGCGGCGGCAACGGCGGCCGTGCCGACGCGGCCGGCAGGTGCCAGCGCGCGCCCGGCCGCGGCCGGGGGCGGGGGCGGGGTCGGGGTCGCGGCCGCGCGCGGAGCCTGCCGCGCCAGGGCTCCTCACAGAGCCCCAGCAGGGCCGCGGCCGGCCTGCGCGAGCTCGTAGGCCTGCGGCTGGACGGCGGAGGCCCGCCCGCGCGCGTGGTGGATGACGCCACCCAAGTGCGACAGCCGGTCGCGGCGCGGCTGCGCGTGGGCACGCTCTGCCAGCGCGCGCGCCCCACGCCGCCTGACCCTAGCCTGCCAGGGTCTCCGTCAGGGCGCGACACCCCTCCGACCTCCGGCGCTGCCCAGCCGGGCCGCGGCTGCCTCGATGGCGCGGCGCAGGCAGCAGTGGGCGATGCCAGCCCCGGGCGCGAAGCAGGCCAGCGCCCGCAGCCGTCGACGGAGCCACACGGCGGGCCAGGCGAGCCGGTCGGGGCATCCGGCAGCAGCGGCCCTGTGCAGGAGCAGCGCCAGGCGGCGGCGGCGGGGTCTCAGCATGCGCCCGCGCCCGCCCCGCCGGCGCGCGAGCCGCCGCCGGCGGGCGACGAGCCGGGCGCCCGCCGCGCCGGCAAGCGGCGCGGGCGGCCGCCGGGCGCGCGGCCGGCCAAGCGCAGGCAGCTGCCGAGCAGCGGGGAGGCAGGGCCGGCGCCGGCGGAGCGGGAAGCGCGGACCGACGGCGGCGGCGGCGGAGTCGACGTGCCGGTGCTGCTGCATGTCGCGCACAACGCACACCTGCAGGCGCAGCTCGACTCGGGTGCGCGCCGGCATGCCAGAAGCCCAGGGGGAGGCAGTGAGCGGGCGAGCAGTGAGGCAGGCTGCGCTGAGAACAGACGCTGGTGCTGATGCAGCCGCGCATGTCCTGCCTCGTAGGGCCTCTCGCTCGGTCCTGCTGCGCTCGTCGGTCAGTTGCCTGCCTGCTGGCTCGGGGTCACAGCCTGCGCCCGCTCCTCACGCCGCGCTCTTGGCACAATGCGCCGCACGGCCCCTGCCGGCTCTGCCGGAGCCCATGCGGCGCGCCTGCGGCGCTGACCGCGCGCCCCAAAACCCTGACCCCGCGCAGGCCCCGCCGGCGCGCCGCTGCTCGTCGCGCCGCCGCTGCCGGGGTGCCTGCGCGCGCTGGCCGCCGCCGCCAGGTCGGGCGGACGAGCGGTGGCCTTTGAGGGCGCCGGCGGGCCGGACTGGCGTATGTTTGCGCCCGCCGGCGCGGCGGGCGCGGCGCTGTGGCCGCCACCGCCGGCCGCGCGCCTGCTGCTGCTGTGGCCGCCGGCGCCCGCGGGCGGCGCGCTGGGAGGCGAGGCTGCGCCAGACGGTGCGCGCCCGCTCGCCACCCCGCTCTTCCCGGAGGGGAGCGGCTACAGGGAGTGCTGGATGCGCCAGCGTGAACCCTGAGCGAGGGGCCGGGTAAGGGCTGCTGGCGGGCTGTGCACGGTGGCCGCGCGGCAGGCTCCGCGTCGCGGGCGGCCGCGCCCGCTACCGCTACGCGCTCACGTGCGCACGGGCGCCCCAGGCGGCGTGCCGGCGCGCGTCGTGGGCGCGCCCTCGCTCGCCGTGCTCGGCCCGGCGGGCGCTCCCGACGCGCGCGCGCCGCCCGCGCCGCGGCCAGCGGCCGCGGAGGCCGCCGCGGAGGCGCCGCAGCCGCAGGCGGTGCCGTTGCCGCCGCAGCGCGCTTCGAGCCCCGCCGCTGGGCCTTCTGCGGGTACGCACCGCTCTCACGCAGCGCACGCCGCACGCGAGGCTGTCATGCTGGCGGCTGAACGGGGCGCGCCGTGCTGCTGGCAGCCGTGCGCAGCGGTCCCGAGCGGCGCATGGCTTCGCTGGAGCGCGTGCTCAGGGTTGCGGGGCCGTAGACGCTGCGTCAAGCTGTCAGATTTTGGCGCGCGGCGCTGTCGCTGGAACAGCGCAAGCCGCCGTTCACGTGAGCCGCTGGGCGCGCAGAGGGGCGTGCGGTCGGCGCGCTGGGGCGCGCGGGCGCCGCGGCCAGGACCGGCCGAGCGCGGTCGGGCAAGAGGTGCGGCGGCCCGTGCGGGGGAGCCACCTGGCAGCGCCCGGGCCGGCCGAGTGCTCGCCTGCACTTGCTGGGAAGGCTGTCGCTGCGTATGTTTCCCAGACCTGTGTATGCAAAATTTGCAACCCGATGTATGCTACTACGGCCGACATTAAGCTGGGCCACACCTATTTATGGGGTGTAGCACAGAGGTGCCCCGCAGCAGCAAACCCGAGCGTACCCCGCCACCCCCGCACGTCCATGACCACACGTCAAACCCGCTCTGTCCCACCGGCAGAGCGCGGGACTCCTTGCTGTCCGAGCTGGAGGCCCTGGCGGCGGCCGTGCGCTGGCTGGCCATGTCCGGCGCGGGTGGCGCCTGGGCGGCTGCGGCCGCGGACGCGCTGCGGCGCGCGGCCGCCCTGCCGCTCACCGTCGCGCTGCTCTCGCGCTCGCAGCTGGGCGCCGCCGTGGCGCCGCTGCAGCAGGCGCGCCCCGGCAGTGCGGGCTGAGCCGTCGCCAACAACTTGGTTATCTGGCCGCGGCTGCTGGCCGCCGCCGCGTGCACCTTGACCATGTGCTGCCAGCGGAGCGCATGAGCGGCACGCCAGCGGCGGGTAGCTGTCTGCTGACGAGCGCACTCACGCGCGTACACCCAGGATAGGTATACCTTACCCCTATCTTGGCAGCAGCAGCCCCTGTTGCCCGGGCCTGTCTGCCTGCAGCTCTGCCTCGCTCCTGATGCGCCTGCCGCCGGCGCAGCACCCCGACGCGGACCTGGCGGCAGCCGCGGCCGCGGCCCTGTCAGGCTTCCGGACGATCGTGGGCGCCACCGCTGCCGCCGCCGCCGCCGGCGAAGCTGCCGCTATTGCTGAGGTTGCCGAAATGCTGGCCGACGCCGAGAGCGCCGCGGCGACGCTCCGGGACGCTGCCGCCTGCCAGGCGCCGGCCGCCGCCGCGGCCGCGGCTGCTGCGGACGGCGCCGGGGCGCCGCGCTCGGGCGCGCCCGCCTTGCCGGGGGCCCCACCCCTGGCCGTGCGGGCGGCCGCCGGTGGCGCGCGCGCCGGCGCGGCTGCTCGCGCAGGCCCCAGCGCCGCGGGTGGCCGTGCTGACGAGTGCTGTCAGGGCGCGGCGTCCCACGCTGCCCCATTTGGCGGGGCGGCCGTGGGCAGCGCGCTTCCCCCGCCCGCGGCTGCCCCTGTGTTGCTGGGCGGCGCTGCGGGCGGCGGCGCTGCCCAGGGAGCGCCGGGGCGGAGCGGGGACGCGGGCGGCCGGCCCGCCTCGGCCCGCGCATCGCCTCAGCAGGCCTGGCTGCGCAGCCGCGGCGTGCCCAGGCGCGCCGCAGAGCCGCGGCAGCCGGCGCCGCCGGGGCGGGAGGGCTTGAGAGGCGCCGGGGCAGGAGCGGGCCCGGACTCCGTGGCGGCGCCGCCGGCAGCGTCCGCGGCGGAGCAGAGCCGTCCCGCCGAGCCTGGCGGCCGGGCAGGCTCGCGGACGGTGCAGCAGGGCACCGGCCGGGGCGCAGGGGGTGCCCTGGTCGGCGCTGCACAGGCGGCAGCAGAGGGCGGCGCGGAGGTGGGGCCGCTTCCGCAGGCGGTGACCGGTGCTGCGCGCGCGTCTGGGGACGCGCGCGGCGGCGGGGCGCCAAGCAGCGAGCGCATGCAAGCGGCGGACAGGGGCTGAGTGCGGTGCGAGGCTCTCGAGTTGTTTCTGCCTGCGTGCTGCAGACCCGGACATGCCAAGGCTCTCACTGGCTCTGCATGCATTCAGCGCCATGGGCCCGGCGCACTGCAACACGGCTGTCAAGGCTTTAAGTGCTTCCGCACCTCTCTGCTGGGTCAATGGTGAGTGGTCTGTGACATCCGTGAGGGCCCTGTGCACTGCCCTAAATCGTGCAGGTCTGCCTGTAAGCACCTTTCCCCCGCTCTTTCCTGTAAAGTGACGTTTGGAATAGCACCATGAGTCGAACTCAACGACATGGTGCACCGTCTTTTTAGCCGGCTGAGGGGCAAGATGCAGCCAACGACCGTCTTTGGACATGACTTCTGTTGGCATATGCATGCATGACACATGTCCCCCAGCATGCATGGCCTCTCGAGGCCCCCGGATCTGGCCCGCATGCGCTGGCCTGGTCCAAAGCAGCAAGCGAATGTGAGTCAGTCGAGCCTCTTCGCGGAGCAGTCCCGGGCGCAGTGCCCGGCAGCCCAAATGGCGCCAGCAGTGCGAATTGGCGGCGTCGGTGGGGCCATCAGCCTCGATGGGCTCTGCAGCATTGCCGCCGGTGCGCAAAAGCGTTGTGCCTGCCGCAGATGTGTCGTCCAGTGCGGCCGCTATGCTGTCTGCAGCTTTCCAGCTGGGCATCACGTGTGCCAAAGGGCAGAGCGTGCGCTGATGGATGCGCAGGCGCTCGCGTGGAGCTGGACGGCGCCGCGCTGCAGAGCATGAAGAAGGCATCGCCCAAGCCGGACGCGGTGGTGCTGGAGCCCGCGCCGGCCGCCGCGGCGCCGGCACCGGCGCCGGCGCTCAGCCGGCCGCAGGCGCGCGCGGCAGTCGCCGCCGCCGCCGCCGCGCTGGCCGCCGGCGGCAGCGGGGCGCGGCCCGCGCTGCTCGAGTTCCTGGCCGCGCTGCTGAACGCGGGCGCCGCGCCGGCGCTGCCGGCAGCGGGCGCCGACGCGGCCTGCATGGACGCGCTGGCCGACGCGGCGGCGGGCAGGGGCCACGCGCTGCCGCCGGCGGACGCGCGCGGCGGCGCCGTGGCGCCACTCGCACCCGAGCTGGCGCGCGCGGGCGTGGCGGCGCCGGGCGTGACGGCGGCGGAGCGCGGCGCGCTGGCGGCCGGCGTGGCGGCCGGCGCGGGCGTGGCCGCGCTGGCGGTGGGCGGCGCGCGGCGGCTGGCGCTCGCGCTGACCGCCGTCGCCGCGCTGAGCGCCGACGCGCTGCAGGCCGATGTGCGCGGCGCCGGCGCCGCCCGTGCTCCCCGCTGCGGTGCTGCCTGGCGATGTGTGGGGCGCGCGTGGGCACGGCCTGGCGCTGCGGCAGGGCCGGCGCGGCCTCGGCGCTCGCGCCTGGCCTGCGCGGGGGCCGGCGCGGGCCAGGCTTGAGCATGCTGCCACGTGCATGCTGGCAGTGTGCGCGCGCACGGCGCCGCGCTGCCGGCTGCCTCGTGCGCGGCCGCATACGTAGGGGTCGCCCATGGGGGTGCCAGAGGGTCAGGCTGGAGCGCCGCCTGCTGCACGGCACGCTCGTGCCCGCGCGCGCTGGCGCCCACCCGGCTGCGCGCGCACAGGTGAGGGCGCTCGGCGAGGCGGAGGGCGGCGGCCGCTCGGCGGCGGCGGCGGCCGCGGCGACTGACGTGCGCGGCCTGCTGGAGGGCTCCACACGCATCAACGCGCGCCGCGGCGGCGCCGGCGCGCTGCCATGCGTGCTGCGGGTGCCGCAGGCGCGCCCTGACGCGCACCGTGTCTGGGCTGGGGCAGAGTCGTGGCACCAGCGCCCGCCGGGCGCGTTGCGGGCGCGCTCGGACGCCCCGTGTGCCGAGGGGCGCCGTGCTGGCTTGCCTGCGCCAGGACGGCGCCGTCCGGCGACGCCATGGGTCCGGCTCTCGGACCTCATGCAGCTGCGCACAAGAGCTTGCCGGGCTGACAGCAGTGGGCCGCGCGCCGCCGCCCAGGAGCACGGCGCGCTGGATGCGGCGCTCGCGGCGGCCGCGGCGGCGGTCAGGGCGGTGCTGGCGGCGCCCGCGCCGCCGCCGGGCCGGCCGTCGGAGGCGCCGGCGGCCGAGGCGGCGGCGGCGCTGCAGGCGGCCGCGCGCGCGCTGCTGCGCGTCGCCGCGCTCAGCCTGGAGCGCAGCGGCGCGGCCGCCGCGCAGCTGCCAGGCGCGCCGGTGTGCGCCCGCCCGGCGCCGCGCGCCCCGCGCCCCGGCCCTGACGCGTGGCCCGATGCGCCGCGGCGGCGTGCTCCGACGTGGGCGCCTGCAAACAGATGGACCCGCCGGCCACTATGCGAGGGGTTGTCCGTGTGGCGCCTAACGGCAGATCGGCCACTCCGATGCGCGCACAGGCGCCGCCCAGCCGGCTGAACTGCGGCGCCGCGCGGCAGGAGCTGCGCGCGCGCGCGGTCGATACGCTGGCGACCGGCTGCGTCGCGGCGGCCGGCGCCGGCGCCGCGCTAGACGCCGACCTGGGCGCGGCGCCGCCGCTGCTGGGCGCCGCGCTGGCGGCGGCCGCCGCGCTGGCGGCCGCCCGGGAGGCCGCGGCGGCCGAGACCGCGGCCGCGCTGGAGCTGCTGCGCGTTGGCGAGGCCGGCGCGCTGGCGGCGGAGCCGGCGCCCGCGGGCGCGGCCGACGGCGGCGGCGCGCCGGAGGACGGCGCGGGGCCGCGGAAGGCGGAGAAGAAGAAGAAGAACGCCGGTGCGGGCGCGCGGGGCTGGCACTCGGGTGTAGGTTTAGGGTTACTGCTGCGCCCGTGCGCGCTCCCGCGAGGCTCAGTGACGGTGGCGTGGGCCCCCCGTGAACCAGGGTCGCCCCGACTCGGCTGCCTGTACGCGACCCGCTGGGCCGTGCCTGCATGCAGCGCGCGGCCGCGCCGCCTGCACGCGCGGCGCGTGAGGGGCGCCGCCTGGTGCGCGCGTGCAGCGCGCCCGCAGCTGGGCCGCGGGACGGCGCTGCTGCGCGCGTACCTGGAGGAGGCGGGCGCCGCGGCCCTGCCCGCGCTCGAGGTGCGTGCACGGACTCGGCCGGTGTCGCGCGGCCCCAGCGCGCGCACGCCCGCCCCGTGCGCTGCGCAGCCGCCACGGCGCACTGCGTGCCGGCGCGCGCAGCTGCCAGGAGGCGCGAGAACCCTGCGCGCGCCTGCCTCATGGTTTGTTTTGGGGGGTTGTGAGACCCTGAATCACATCGTGCGATCAGAAACCCCTCGCGCAAAGCCCTGATCGCGCGCACGGCGCGCCAGGCGGCGCGCGCCGCGCTGGGCGCGAACGCGCCCGGCCTGGCCGGCGCGGTCGGCGCGCTGCGCGACGCGCTGGAGGCCAACGCGCCGCAGCGGCTGCCCAAGATTGCCAAGGGCACGCGCGACTTCACGCCGGCGCAGATGTTCGTGCGGCAGCACATCTTCGGCCTGATCGAGGCCGTGTTCAAGCGGCGCGGCGCCAAGACGATCGCGACGCCCGCATTCGAGCTGCGCGAGACGCTGACCGGCAAGTACGGCGAGGACAGCAAGCTGATCTATGACCTGGCGGACCAGGGTGCGCGCGCGGCGCCGGCTCTGCGCTCCGGGCGCCCTGTCACTGCGACCGCATGTGCTCGACCCGATCCCGCTGGTCGCCCGCCACTGGCATGCACGTGCAAGGTCGCGTGCACAAAGCAGGTCACCCCAAAGATGTAGAGTTGACCTGCAAGAGCGGGATCACCCTGTTGAGCACGCACGGTGACCGGCGTGTCGCGCGTACACTCCGGGGGGCGTTGCCAGGCCATGCCAGCAGCGTGAAGCGTGGCGCGCGCGCATTCCCTGGGACGGCGAGCGCGGGCAAAAGCCGCCGCACGCCGTCGCGGCGAGCGTTGCTGCGCCTGTGTCGTGCTCGGCGTGGCGGAGCTGAGGCGGCGCCTGAGCGCCAGGCGGGGAGGCGCTGAGCCTGCGCTACGACCTGACGGTGCCGTTCGCGCGCTTCATGGCGCTGCACTCCGCCGGCAACATCATGCGCTACCAGATCGGCCCCGTCTGGCGCCGCGACCAGCCGCAGGCGCGCGCCCGGCGCGCCCCGGGGCGCCCCGGGGCCGGCGCGGCCGCGCGCTGCTGGGAGCCGCAGACGCTGCGTGCCTGCGTGGCGCACGGGCGCCCGGACCGCGAAGATTGGGCAGATGGCTGTACCCTACCCTGAGCCAAAGCCGCCTCAACCTCTTTGCTGACGCCGCGGCTGGGCTGCGCGCGGGCGGCCATACTCTACCCTACCCCCAGGCCGCGGCTGGGGGCCGCGCGCAGGTGGCACGCGGGCGCATGCGCGAGTTCTTCCAGTGCGACCTGGACATCGCGGGCGCGTACCCGGGCATGGCCGCCGACGCCGAGGTCGTCAGCGTGCGCACCCACGCCCCGCCCCCTCAAGCCGCTGCGCGGCATTCCCCCATTCCTCCACGCTGTTTGTGGAGTCTGCTCAGTGATGGAGGCTCTCCCTGCGGCGTGAACAGCGCACGCATGGCGCCGGCCCTCAGCCCAGCCCCCTTTCGGGACCGGAGTTGCCGGCGACCCGAGTCCGGCGGGAGGCGAGCATGGCAAGCAGAAACCCGCGGCCGCTCCTGTTGGATTTGTTGAGCGCGGCGCCGCAAACGCAGGCAGGCGCTGGCGGCGGCGCTGCGGCGGAGCGCTGCGCCGCGCGCGCGCAGGCGCTGCGGTGAAGCGCGGGCCACGCGCGCGTGCAGGTGCTGGCCGAGGCGCTGGGGACGCTGGACATCGGGCGCTTCCGCATCAAGCTCAACCACCGGCGGCTGCTGGACGCGATGATGCGCGTGTGCGGCGTGCCGGCGGCCAAGTTCCGGCCCATCTGCTCCGCCATCGACAAGCTGGACAAGGAGCCCTGGGCAGCCGTGCGCGCCGAGATGGTCGACCAGAAGGGCCTGTCCCCCGAGGCGCGCACCCTAACCCTAACCATACCCTACTATAACCCTACCATGCACGCACCATCCCAGGCTATTGGCTTGACAGATGGCTTGAGAGATGTCATCCTTAAGGTCCCTCACCAGGATCCACCTCAAGTGCAAAGCAGTATCCGCACCCGCCGATCATCTCACGCACGCCCAGTGCAGCCCGCTGCGGGCGCGCGCGCGCGGCGCGCGCGCCGCTCAGCCGCCGCGCGGCCGAGCTCCCGTGCGCCTCTGGCCGCCTCGCTCGCGCAACACAGGCGCCGCCGCTGCGGGCCCCCCCCCGCCCGTCTTAGGGCACCTGTGCTGCGTAGATCGACCAGAATGACAGTTGCCTCAGGGGCCGAGCTGCCGCGCTGTCTGCTCTTGCGCCTGGGCCACTTTTTCACTAGCGCCTGCAGTGCGCCTGGCCGAGCGCCGGCCGGCGTCCACCCACCTCGGCAGGGCCGCGGGCGGGTCCCTGCTAGCTCGCGCGCTGGATTGCCTGTACGAATGCTGCGGTGCTGGACTATGTCATGACATATTTGGAGTGCATGTTATGACACAGTCCAGCACCGCAGCATTCGTACAGCCGGCGCGGCGCCCGTGAGCGAGCCCCGCGCCGCCGCGCAGGTGGCGGACCGCATCGCGCCGTACGTTACCGGCGCGGACCACGCCTGCGCGCCCGGCGAGCCCAACGGGCTGCTCGAGCGCCTCAGCGCGCCCGGCGCGCGCCCGCCCGCCCTTGCCCAGGCTCCAGCTGGGTGATGTATATCTTGCGGTCCAGCGCAGAAGCAGCACGCCCCCCCGCCCGCGGCGCAGCTGCGCAGCCAGGCCGCTCCAGCCTGGTACGCCGCCGCGCGGCCGCCGCCATCACGGGCGAGGGGGCGCGCGCGCCGGGCGCCAGCGCCCGCGCCTGCCGCTCCGACCTGCGCGCGCGCTGGCGCGCGCGCCGCGCTCCACCGCAGCGAGGCAGAAAAAATCCGGCAGCTCTGACCGCGGGCGCGCGCGGCGCGCAGACCACGCGCTGGCGGGCGACGCGGACGCGGCGGCCGCGCTGGGCGACCTGCGCGCGCTGTTCCGCAAGCTGCGCCGCAAGGGCGCGCTGGGCGCGGTCGCGTTCGACCTCAGCCTGGCGCGCGGGCTGGACTACTACACCGGCGTGATCTACGAGGCGGTGCTGGAGGGCGCGCACGTCGGCTCCGTCGCGGCCGGCGGCCGGCGCGCGCCCGGCCGCCCGCGCTGGGCCTCGGCCGCAGGGGTGCATGCCGCAGTGCGGCGGCTGGGGTGTGCGGCGCTGCCCGGCGCGGCCGGACGTCCTGCGCCTGTTCATGTTGGCGCGTGGTCGCATGGCTTTGTATTGCCCGGGAGCAGTTTGATGTCCTGCCGCGGCCGCTCGCACGGGAGCCAGCACGCTTGCGCCGTCTACCGGAGTCGTGCGCCGCAGCGGGGGCGCTCGCGCATCGACGCGCCGGCGTTCACAGCGCCCCGCATCCGGGGCGCCCAGGGCGCCCACGCCGCGCAGGCACAACGGCATGGCTGGCAGGTTCGGCAGCACACCGGTGCCGGCGGCTGGCGTCAGCATTGCCCTAACCCTAGCCCTAACCCCAACGCGCGGCGCAGGTACGACGGCCTGGTGGGCATGTTCGGCAGCACGCCGGTGCCGGCGGTGGGCGTCAGCATTGGCGTGGAGCGCGTGTTTGCCATCCTGGAGGCGCAGCTGCTGGCGCGCGCCGCCGAGCGCGGCTGCCGCATCCGGGAGTCGCACACGCAGGCGCGGGCCGCCCTAACAACGCCATATTTGGCATGACGCGGAGTGTGCAGGGCAGGCACCCGGGGCGCGCGCTGCATGTGCTCGCCCTGCGCGCGCGGCGAGCAGGTGCTTGCGGTGTCCGCGACAAGCCCTGGAAACACCCTAGGTGATGCGCGCGCGGCGAGCAGGTGCTCGTGGTGTCGGCGGGCCGGCGCGAGCTGCAGGAGGACCGCATGGAGCTGGCCGCCGAGCTGACCGCCGCCGGGCTCGCGGTCGAGTATGGGTGCGCGGCCCCGCCCGCAGCTCGGGCGCGTGGGCGCGCGCCGACCCGTATCGCGCGCCTTCGCTTGCTTGCGTGGCCAGGAGTGTTTGGTGCGCCTGCATGACAGGAGCGGGGGATGGGCGCCCGCCGCCGGCTCCAGCGAACCTGCCGCCGACCGCGCTGTCCGAGCAGCCGTGGCCTGTGGCACCTGACGGCCGCGCGCACCCAGCTCCCCATACCAACTCATTGCGGCCAGCACTCATATGACGCCCATGCGCCTAGGGCATGGGGGCATGAGGCGCGCGCACGCCGCGCGCGCAGGCTGAAGGAGAAGGACAACCTGCGCCGAGGGCCTGGGATGGGGTTAGGTTGTGAGCCGCGGGGCGCGCCGGCCGCGCAGGCTGAAGGAGAAGGACAACCTGCGCCGAGGGCATGGGATGGGGTTAGGTTGTGAGCCGCGGGGCGCGCCTCGCGCGCAGGCTGAAGGAGAAGGACAACCTGCGCGAGCGGCTGGCGGACGCCGAGGAGCGCGGCATCCCCTTCCTCGCCTTCTTCGGCGACCAGGAGCTCGCCAAGGCGCGGCTGAAGGCTGCCCTAACCCTAGCCCTAACCCTTGCCAAGGTGCAGCGCCTGGGCGCCAAGGGCGCGCCCAGCGCGGTCCGGCGCGCACATGTGAGTGCTGGTGCTCGAGAGGCGCGGCGGAGCCTCGGCTCTCGGCTCGTTGCTGGACTGCGACGGAAATCGCTTCGTCGCGGGCACTGCGCGCCCGCGGCGCGTCCGCCGCGTCGAGCGACATTGCCATTGATGCAATGGTGTACAAGTCTCTGCAGTGCATCGCAGCGTCGGCAGCATGAGAGGACATGGGTGTGTGCTGAGCGCGCGCGTCGCAACCGCGGGCGCGGAGGAGGAGCGGCTGGGGCCGCTATCCCTCAAAGGGACAAGAGGGCTGAGAAGGCCAGAGCCGCGCGCGCAGGAGCCGCCGGTGGTCAACCTGATCGCGATGCGCGAGCCCAAGGAGACGCGCGAGGCGGAGGTGCCGCGCGCCGGCCTCGCGGCCGAGCTGCACCGCCGCCTGGACGCGCTGGGGCCGCTGGGCCTGCTGACGCCGGCGCGGCCCGCGCATGCGGCGGGCTAGTTGATGGTGGTATTAGGGCTTATCGCGCCGTCGCGCTCGCAATTGAGAGCTGCTCCGCGGCCTGGATGCGCTGGGTCCGCTGGGCTTGCTGACGCCGGCGCGGCTTGCGCACGCGGCGGGCTAGGTTTGGGTGGTTTCAGGGCTTGGCGTGCCGCGCCCCGCTTGCAGCCGTGCTGCAGGCTAGGGTAGTTCTGGGCTTGGCCCCTCCGGGGGCCGCGCGCGGCAGGCTGTGCATGTTGGGCAGCTTGCCGGACTGTGCCCTGCTGAGCTGCGGCGATAGGATCTGCGCGGTGTCGCGCCTGAGTTGGTCGAAGCCACTCTCACAGTAGCCGCGAGGCACATGCAATGTGACGGTGCCACTGCCCCTAGCCCTCGCAGGGTGCCATACATGCACCCATGGGTCGTATGCGACGCCGCCAAAATAGCCGGGAAGATAAACGCATGTGAAAGCCAAGAGAGAAAGCCAACTCCACATTATGCGTGGACCTACCAAAGCAGAGCGCAGGCCCGGCGCAGGGAACCTGCCAGCGCCTGGCCTGCATGAAAATGAGGGGATTGCACACCGCCCTCGCGCAACCCCAGCGCAGCAAACCTGCCAGCCCGCCAGAAGAGCGCCAACCGCTCAATAAAATGGGTCCGCTGCAGCAGCGCCGCATCAAACGCGACGCGCCCTGGTGCACAACAGCCGCAAGCGCGCTTGTGCGCTCGGGTCCGGCTGGCCAAAACCGTACATGCTCGTCCCAAGCGCGCCCAATATCCTACATGCGGCCCCCACGCAACCCCACGCAACCCCGAGGCAGGTGCCGGTGTCTTGCAAAGCGCCCAACAGCCTGCCAAGCGAGTAGGTAGACCTGCGCATGCCGCAGAGCATGCACGGGCTGCGCGCGCCAGCATGGCCGACCCGCGCGCATGCATGCGCGCACGCCAGAGGGACTGGCAACTCCTGCCGCCTTCACAGCAGGACCGAGAAGCGAGCAAGGAGCGGGGCGAAGAATTGGCGCGCCTACAAGCGGGCCTGCTTCTCTGGCCACAAGCAGCACGCACAAGGAAAAGCTACAAGAAAAGCTACAGGAAAGCGGCAGAGCGGAGGGTGGTAGATCTTATAATGATAGGAGGCACAGGTACAGCGGCGCCCAACCCGCATGGGGCCGTCGTGAGGACTGTGAGACGCTCTTGCTCATGCTGCGGCATGGTGAAGCACGCGCGCGTGCCTCACGTGCGCATGCGTCACGAGTGCCGCAGCATGGTGACTCGGCCCCGCGACGCAGCCAGGAAAGCCACGTGCCGCCGCCGCCGCGGCCGGCGCGGCGGCACCGGGGCTCAGCTGCCGGCGCGCGCGCGCGGCTGCCCGTCGCGCCAGCCGGCCACGCCCGCGCCGTACAGGGAGGTGCGGTTGCGGTAGTGCGTGTGCGTCGCATACTCGCTGCCATCGCCGGTGTCCAGGCCCAGCGCGTCCACGCCCAGCGGTCGCACCGTCAGCGCCTCCAGCTTCAGGCGGTGCCCTGCGCGGCCGCGCCCTATTCTGACCCGGGCTGCCAGGGTAAGCGCGGGCCCAAGCTGCGGGGGGGGGGGGGGGGGGGTGTCATGCCCCACGTGCATGAGCCGCGTGCACCCCCCCTGCGAGCCAGGATAGGATAGGATATGGGTTTTTTTTAACGCTAGCGAGCTGCGAGGCCAGCAGCGCCTGCGGGGCAGCATGTGCAGGAGTGTGACCGCGGCGGGCGAGCGGGCGCGGACGCCGCAGGCTCGCCGACGACGGCCGGGCCGCCGGGCGCGGCCCTGCGGCGGCGCCGCCTGCGCGCCGCCGGCCGGCACAGGGCGCAGGCGCGGCCGGGGTACGCACCGCCGGAGCTCGTTGCTGGCTCGTTGGTCAGGCGCAGCACACACTCCGACGACTGGCTGACCCGCACATGCCACCACTCCTGCGCGCGCCGCGCCGCCGGCTGGGCTCAGCGTCTTCACATCTGCACGCGCTCTCTGGAGCGGCGCGAGCGAGCAACAAGAAGAAACCCTGATGCGTAGCTGCTGCTCGGCGCGGCGCAGGCGGGCGCGAGGACGTGCTTCAGGCGTCGCGCAGGGACGCAGCGCACGTGCAGCCGCAGCGGGGCCGGCGGCGCGCCTTGATTGACATAGGGTTCTGCCAGTGGCAGTCGAGCGGCGTGGCCGCGCAGTGGCAGCCGCGCGTGCACTCCAGCGTGCCCGTGCCCATGCCCTCGTAGCTCATCAGCACGCCCAGGCCGAGCACCACGCGCATGCTGGGGCTGGCCAGCATCGGGTTGCGCGTGTCCATCTGCGCAGCCGGGAAGTAAGCGGTTAGGATAAGGGGACTTTGACCCTATTCTTCCACAGGTGTGGCCTGCTTCCTGGACATGTGGTGTGCGGTGCGCCTCATGGCAGGAAGCTGCGCTGCACGGCAGCCCTAGCTGGACGTGCTCTGGCGGCCGCAACACGCGCGTCGCGCACAGCACGCCGAGCCGCTGACGTTCGCGCACCGCGCATGTGTGCAGCCGGGCGCTGAGGCGCGCTCTGTGAGCAAGCGACGAGCGGGTCGCCCTGAAAAGGATAGGCTCCGAGTGCGCGCCCTCTGGCGCCCCCAGGCTTCCTAGGTAATTGCCTGTGTCAGCGACCTAGGGCTGCTTAGGCGCAGGGTGCCGCACCTTGATCTCCAGCACGTCGCCCGGCTTGGAGCTGGACCATCCCCAGCGGTGCGCGCCGTAGTGCGTGAGGTCGTCCACCCACTCGAAGCCCTGCATGCGCGCGTGGGAGTTTTGGGGCGCGCCGCCACGGCGGCGGGTGCAGGTCCCGCATAAATACGTCGTGTGGCGAGGCCCACGCGCTCGCGAAGCGCGGCTATCTAAGGATGCGCGAACCAGCAACTGCAAGCATGTGGCCTGAGGCGCTGGAGCCGCCGGGCGCGTCCGAGCACTGCAGCGCGGCGCTCAGCTGCACGCGCGCCAGGCAACAGTTCCATCCGCATGGGGGCGGCCGCACCCCGGCCTCGCCCTTGGTCGCCGCGTCCCGCAGCGCGGCGTCGTGCAGGCAGGCCACGCCGAGGCTCTCGTGGTTGCCCGGCAGCATGGGCTCCGGCAGCGCCGCCGCGGCCGCCGCCTCGTCCGCGGCGGCCGGCGGGAAGAGCGCCGCGGCCGCCAGCATGTTCTGCAGGTACCCGATCACCATGTCCGCCATGTACCTGCCGCGCCACGGTGCATGGCTCAGGTCAGGGTCAGGGTCAGGGTCAGGATATGCAAAGGGTACATGATAGGATTCAGTGCAAGCCCTCCGAGTGTCCAGTGTCAGGGCAGTTCAGGGTGGTCACACAATGCAGAAGCGCAGCCGCGTGCGGTTTGCGAACCCTGCACCCCTTGGTTGGGCCGCACACGAGAGGCGTCAGCCCTGGAGCAAGGTGAATTGCAGCCGCATGGAGGAGGCGGGTGCGAGCGCAGCACAGCCTGGGCCGCTGCCACCCCCACCGCGGCGGGCGCGGGCAGCGGCCGCGCACTGGTTGGGGCCCAGGTGATTCAAAATAATGTTAGGGGTAGGGCTAGGGCAGGGCGCGCACTGGTGGCCCAGGTAGTTGGGGTGGTTCAGGTTGCACATGAAGTCGCGGCTGCGGAAGCCCGGCTCGTTGCGCGCCTAGCGGTGGAACAGCGCGTCGCGCACCGACAGCGCCGGCAGGCCGTAGTACGCCGCCAGCAGGCCTGACTCCGGCTGCACCGTGTGGTTCCTGCGGCGTGCATGCATGCCGCTCAGCCCCGGCCCGCCCCTGCCGGCTGTCCCCAACCCTGCAGCGCCAGCAGTCCCGACATCGGCTGCGCCGCGCGGCTCATGCGGCGCGCACGCCCCTCAGCCCCAGCGGGCACTCCTAGCCAGATCTGCCAGGCGAGGCCGGGCAGGGTTTGCACGCTGGTGTGTTCCGTACGCGGAGGGCTTTTGTGTGACTCGAGCACGAAGGCTGCCTGTTACTGAGACCCTGCACACGCATGGGCAAGCTGCGGGAGGCGGCGAGGGGTGGCCTGTTCGGGCCTGGGCCGGGCGGCGGGGCCAGGCGGCGGGGCCGGGCGGCGGGGCCAGGCGGCGGGGCCGGGCGCGCACCAGAAGGAGCGCTGGCCCTGGTTCATGCTGGGGCTCCAAAAGTGCATGTAGATGACGGCCGGGCGGTTGGGGTACTGCAGCAGCTTGCGCATCAGCACCTCCAGCGAGCGCCTGCGCGAGCCGGGCGCCCCATACGTTTCTTTCTGCCCCCACACATCGGAAGGCCTGGTGACTTTTATGGTCCACGGCGCGGGCGGGCCGCCGGGGCGCGCCTGTGCCCATTATTCATCCACGGCGTCTGCACGCCGTCATTGACGTCAAACTCCAGGAGTACCTGCGGCGCCGTGCGGGTGGGCATCGCGCGATCGGCAGACCCCGCGCACGTGCAGCTCAGCAAGGCCGCGCGGCGATGCAGGCTGCAGCAGCACAGACGAGGCGCGAGCATGCTGGCGCAGGCGAGCCACTCTGCGGCGCTGGCAAGGCAGGATAGAGCGGGCGGCCGTGAGCATGGCCGCCTTCGGCAGCGCAGGGTGCCAGCCCTCGTTAAGCCGCACCAGGTCAATGTCTCCGTTGGGCACCTGCAGGCAGCTGCGCGCCCCCCGCACATCGCTGCTGTCAGCCTCGTCGTGCCAGGCGGGCCCCCCAGCACGCATGCCCCGCCAAGCTGCATGCCTGCGCGGCCCCAAAAACCTGAAAGGCGGGCGCGCCTGGCAAAGTAGGGCGAGCCTGTCGAGGCGCGCGCGCCGTTGAAGAACTTGTGCTGCGCGCCGTCGGCGGGCGGGAAGGTCTGCGCGATCCAGTCGCTGACGTGCGCCTGCGCGCGCGCGCGCGTCAGCGCGCCCGCTCGCGCCGCCGGCGCCGCGTGTGAGACGAGAGGAGTCCCGAACTAGCTCTGGTGGCCAAAGCAACTCCGGGAAGGCCTCAAGAGCAGGCTGGTAGTTTGGTCTGACATTTTCATACCTGGCAGAGTCTGATTTATAGTACAAGCAGCATTTGCACTGCCAGCTGCTTTCCCGGTGAGCCATGACCAGCGCCCCGCGCCCTACTGTATTCTGGTCTGCCCGCCGGGGGCGCACAAAGTAGGCGTCGTGCGTCGTATCAAGGTCCGCCCCGATGTCGATCGAGCCGCCGAGGATGACCGCTGATATAGCCTCGCCTGCGCGCGCCCCATGCCTATGGAATCTCCTGGCCTGCTGCACGGTGGGGGCGATGCAGGGCGAAGCTCACGTGCATCTGCGCAGCACACGGTCAAGAGCTGGAGTAGGCCAGGCCGGGTCGCGGCGTGTCAAGCGGCAAGTGGATGCCGCCGGGGCGGGGCCGCACCGCGCAGGAGCTTGCCCAGCGCGCGGCGCAGGCGGCTGCCGTCGCCCGCGTGGCTGACCGAGCGGGCGAGGTCGCCTGCGTCCAGGCGCAGCGGCTGCTCAAACAGGCGCTCCAGCAGCGCCGTGGTGTCCACCGGCGCGCCCTGGACGCGCCCGCCGCCCGCCGCCGCTCAGCCGCGGCTGCAAAGGGGGCCGGCCGGCCGTCTGTGCAGGCGTCTGGAGGGTGCTGGGGCGCGGTGCGGGAGGCGGCCCACCTCCGGCGCGGAAGCGTTCAGGAGCGGCGCAAGCGCGGCTACCTCCTGCAGCGCCGCGACCGGCGCGCGCTTGTGCGTCGGCACCTCCAGCTGGTACCAGCCCTGCTCCTCGTACTTGACGCCTGCGGGCGCGGCCGGGCGGGCTGGGCGCCCCGCGCGCGCCGGGGAGGCACCAGCGCTCGCGCGGGCGCGCAGCGCACCATTGCATGTGTCAAACTCAGGCTCCAGGTCCCTGTACGGCTCCTCCTCGTGCAGGCGGCGGCCTGCCTGCGCCTGCGCCGCGCAGCAGAGAAGCGCGCAGCACGCCGCGGCGAGCGTGACCGCGCTCGGCCTGGTCATGCCGCCTGCATGCTCCGGGACCTGGTGGGGCACGGCGCCTTGCCGACAGCGCCCGGCCGTCACCGCCTGTTCAGCACGTAAGAGGCGGGAACTGGAGAACTATAACGTTCGAATTCGGGCAGGTATACGGTAGGTTTCTGGAAATGATCCCAACAGATAAAGGCAATCGCCGCTCCTGAGACAATAAGACGTGCCTTTGCTAGCTGCGACCATGGCAATCACAACGTTGCCTCAGACCCCGGTGCGCTGAGCCCCGCTCGCGTCACTGCCCAATGCTGTGACGCACAAGCCGCATGCAGCGGTGTCCTGCTGCAGGGCAGCCCCTCACGTCGTTGCGGGCGCAGGCTGTGGCTGCCCATGCCGCCGCCAAGGCGCTGCCTCCCCATGCGGCGGTGGTGACCCGGCGCACGGCGCTGGCCGCTGCCCTCTTCTCCGGTGCGCCCGTCTGCAGCGCTCTGACAGCGCTGCGCGAGGTCCCTGCTGCCAAGAGCTCGCGAGGCGCTGAGTTGACCCGCGACCGCAGGCCTCGCGGTGGCGGACAGGGCGAGCGCCAAGGTCTCCATCCCCTCGCAGGAGAGCACGGCCGGCAACCGGGGCGGGTCCTCGTACGCGTCCGGCGCTGCGTACGGCATGGAAGGTCGGCCGCATTCCCTGTGTGTGAAGCGCTAGGTTTGTGCCACTGCTGTGCTAAGTGGTCCCCCACTTCGCACTTGCGCAGGCATCAAGAAGCGCGGCATCACCGCCGGAGAGCGCAAGAAGCTCCTGGCGGCGATCCAGCGCGTCACCGCCCCCATCGTCGGCGTCCCCAAAGAGTGATAACCCAGGCCGGCAGAGCCGCGCTTTTGTTGGGGGCAGCGCGCTACAGGGTGCCCTGTCGCAAAGCTCTTGCGCCGAGCCCGTGTCGCTTGGGCTGAGTGAAGAAAATTGCTATCAGACCAGTGTGCTGCGGCAAGCTCTGAGCAGGCGGCAAGGGCCGGCTCTGTGTTGCGTGTGTAGCGGTAGCCAGGAAGAATGTATTCAGTCGTAAGCTTAGTCTGCCGTGATCCAGCAACCAACTGCTCTGAGATGTCCAAGGTGTTCTGATCAGCTGGTATCAATGCGCCCTGTTTGCCTGAGAAGAGAAATGTCGCTCACGGTGTGTTAGCAGGCTGACTTGTTGCCTTGCTGGCCAAAACATATGTTGTTGAGTGGTCGCATGCATTGTTTTTTCACACGCAGTGTGCTTAGCACGGACCTCCTTGGGTGAGCTGGGGCACGGTTCAGGCACCCGTCCCAGCTGATGCGGCATCTGCTGCACTCGGATCATCAGCTGGCATGCGGTGGCCTGCTCAGCTTGCGGCTCAGTTCTCTGTTGAAGCGGTGTAACAAAGGAGTTTGAGGGCCACTTGCGGAGCGTGCCATGTGTCAGGTTGGCCTATACCAGAGTGCTATGTGACCTCTTTGCAAGTGCGCTGACCTTCGGATTTTCCAAGGGCGGCAAGCTGGCAAGCTGGCACTCTTGTGGGAGGCGATCTCAGTCTTTTGCAGACGCCCCACGCAACAAAGGGAGCTGGACACAACAGCACAGATAGCTAGCGCTGCTCTGCATGCAAAGCACCAAAGCAGAGGTGTGCGCATAAGAACTCGAGCTGTCCTAGTGACGCTGCGGTTGGTGGCACATGATACATTACGCCTCACGCGTCGCGTGTCGCACACAAAGAATCAGGACCGTACATGGCAGCTCCAGCACAGACCCCTGAAACGGAGCACAACGGGCTGACGGCTCCCAAGAAGTGGCACAAGAATAAACATGAAACCTACTCAAGTTGACCCACACTCAAGTTGACCCGTGCCTACTGCTACCACCAGCCATGTCTGCTCTACCACAGAGGGCCGCGACCCCATGCGGGCCCACACATCAGAGCGCGGAAAGATCAAATGTCATCCTGCTGTGTCACATGCCCTGCACATGTGCCGCACCTCAGACCCACGTACACCCCGTCAGGTCGCGGCGCCCCAGAGCCGCTCGGCGAGGCTGCGCAGGCGCGGAGCCGCGTCGCCCCAGTACCGCCTCTCGCGTCCGCTCGCAGGCCGCCGGTTCCGCGGGAACAGGGCGCGGATCTTGGACGCCCAGTCATAGTGCGCGGCGCTCGCGTCCGCGAACGTGTTGCGCGCCTTGCCGTACAGCGCGTACCGGAGCACCTGCAAGTGAGTGATCCCGTCAGCGCGACACGGCTACCGGGTTGTAGCGGCCCAGAGCTGCAGTGTGCATGCCAACAGCCTGCCACCGTGCTGGACAGAAGGCCCGGGAACGGCCAGCGTGACTCCAAACGAGCAGCAACGTGCCCACGCGGTGCGGCGGGCTCCTGAGCCATGCATGGCCATGCGCCCTGCACCGGCGCCGTATGGGCGAGCGACCGGGGCCGCCCGGGCAGCCGCCGGGAGGCTCGCGCGCCTCGATCAGGTGCGGCAGGCCTGAGTTGAGCGAGCCGACGAGGTAGTCGGTGTGCGCCAGGACCTCAATGTCCACCAGCAGCTGCAGCGTGGCCATGCACCGCTCGCCCAGCTGCAGCGCGTTGAACGCGTCCTGCCCCGCGCCGCCCGCGCATCAGCCGCGCAGTCATGCAGGGTTTGGGTGCGTAGGCGCCAGCGCCGGCGCCCTCCCAGCGCCGGGCGGCAAGGCGGCACGGGGCGGCCAGCCGGCGCGCCTGGCTGTGCCCCGTCTCGTTGTAGTAGGGCTCCGTGCGGTGCAGGCGGCAGCCCAGCACCTCCGCCGCCAGCCGGCCCGCCTCCTCCAGCTTGCTCAGCTCGTCGCCGAGCACGATGCAGGTCCCGCCCTGGCCGGGCGGGGCGGTCGGCGCAGGCGAGCGGGTGCGCTGGCGACCGGCGAGCGCTGGCAGCCAGGGCACGGCTTTGCGCAGGCGCATGCGGGAGCGCCCTGGTGTGACCCATGTGGCAGACCGCTCCACAGCGGCCACCGACGCACAGCTGTCAGGAAGGGGAGCTCACAGAGATGCGCTGACCAAAGCGTGCAGCAGCTGCATGCGCAGAAGCTGAGACTGGTGCGCAAGCAGGAGGGCGCAAGTAGCCAAAGCTCTCTGGCACCTGGACGTCCGGCCAGGCGTCCGCGACGGTCGCCACATAGTCCTCCGGCTCGGTGGTCTTGCGCTTCTGCGCGCGCGTGCGCGCAGGGTGCCCAATGCTGCACTACAGGCGCAGGGAGACGCCGGGAAACACTGCAGGCGCACGGCCACGCTGGCAAAGCCCGGACGCGGGCCGGGCGCTCGGCTCCACGGATGCTGCTGACAGCACTGTCGCCGGCCCGCCCGTGCAGCTTAGGCTCGGTTGAGACATATGCTGATGCAGTGAGTCGCGTGAAGCGGAGCAGCGTGCAAGCGAGCCCAGAGCCCCCGCGGCTGCCCTGCCGGCATGCGGAGCTGGCGTCCTGCGCCTGAGGCGACACAGGCCCCGCAGGTCCCTGGCGGCCCTCGCCGAGCAGCAAGAGAGAATGAAAGCTTGATATTTGTTGCGCCTTGTCCGCAAAGGTCAACAGTGCGCGCGCACCAGCGCCTGGTCCTCGGCCACCTTGTCGCCGTGGCGCACGTGGAAGCCGACGACCGGCCGCGCCAGCAGCGCCAGGCCCCTGAGCTGCTCGTCCACGCGGTGCTGCACCCACTGCTGCAGCCGCCACGCCTGCGCGCGCGCCGCCGGCCCGCTCGGCCGCGCGCGGGACAAGCGCCGCGGGCGCGAGCAGCCCATGGCGCGCCAAGGTTGTCTGCTGTTCTGGCAGGCGTCCTTGCCACAAGCAATGCAGGCCCGCTCTTCAGGCCCGGCCCGGCTCCGTGTCTGGCCGCCCGCGCGCTGCTGCAACGGTCAGACGGCAGCTGCTAAGAGTCAGCTGCACGGCGCCCGGCGCACCCGCGCGGCGCCCTCGGCGTTGAAGCTGTCCCAGCCGACCTTGAGCCGGGTGTGCAGCACGTAGTCCACGTCCGAGAACGTCACGTGCTCGCACGCCTCCCCGGCCGCCTCCTCCTTGGCGGGCGACCAGGGCACCAGCAGGTCCTGCGCGCTGCCGCCTGCTTCAGTCCAGGCCAGGTCAGTCCAGGCCAGGTGTTGACCACCAGCGGCCGCGCAGCTCCCAAACGCGGTGTGCGCGTCCGCGCACGCATTGGCAGAACTACAAGGGCTAGCTCTGTATTTTCGGTCAAAAATGGTACACCTCAAGCTGCAGAAGCAGACACGGCAAGCCGTGGGGGCGCGCGCCTGCGTGGCGAAGAAGTCGTGCCACCCGCCGCCCTCCTCGCAGGCGTACCTGAAGCGCGAGGAGTCCAGGAACAGCGTGCCGTTCGTGCCGTCATACACGGGCACCGCGTGCAGCACGTGTATCGCGTTGGACGCAAAGCCAGACCCCTGCAGCCGCAGCACGGTGCACCCGCGCGCGCCGGCGCACAGCGACCCGAGTGCGGCCAGCGCCAGCAGCGGGCACGCGCGCGGCGCCGCGCGCCAGCGGCCCGGGCTGGCCATCCTACGTGCTCGCTCGAGCTCGCGACATGCAGGGAGGCTGCGCCGTCAGAGTCCCCTGCTGCTCAGGCCCGTGCAGCATATGTCACTGCGCCTACACAACCTAAAGCGCACCAGCGGCCGCCCTGCACCGATTGCACTGCACTGTTGCTCTGCTCGGTAGTGCTCGAGTGTCGATAAATTGAACTTCCTTGCGCTGGGCGCGTTCAAATACGACTCCTTCCGGGACAGCTCTGCTGCAAATTCTCCTCGACTTCCTTCAAGACTTGCTACTCCGGAGATAGCTTTGCCCATATAAGCGTTAAGTGAAAGGTGTGTATGCCAGTATTTACGTGAGCATGTGGAACTGCCACAGGCGGCCAGCTTCAAGTATCTTGTGCAACCAAGGTGGTAGTATGTGGTGGGATCATCTGAGGTACAATGCAGACTGTGAAGCACTGCCCCTTACAAAGCGTCGACGACCACTGCTCACTTACTACAAACAAATTGTTCACTTACTACAGACAGGTTGAGAAGTCTCAACAGTGCCAGCACAGTGCCAGCACGACATGCAGACATGCCGCAAGGACAGCGGCGACACTGGTTGCCAGGTTGGGTTCCAGAGCTTGCACCTGCGCATGCCGGTCACGCATGCTACGCCGTGGACTGCTGCAGGACGGGCGCGCACAGGGTAGCAGGAGAGTCCACGGCTCGCAGCGGGTTAACTACACCGGCATGCCCCCCCAAAAATACCAACACCCTGTGACTTGCAGCATGCAGGAGTGCTTAGCTACGAGCATTCGGCTCTCACACTGCGCATAGCTTGCACAGGCAAAATGCGCGGGACCGCACAAACACCCCAGTCTTGCCACTTGCCCGCGCCCTGCAGCAAGGCATCCTCTACGCACGGCAGGCGCGTCGCGTGTGGGGTCCTCGAAAACTTCGCCCGGCGCTGCCTGGGCCAGCCCGCCAAGCCTCTGCATCAGTGGGTACGAGCGCCCGGCACAGTGCAGCCAGGTCTGCATGCTCCAGGTGCGCGAGCAAGCAGGCACAGGAGCAGCCAGCGCCGACGCGGCCTGTTTGCGCTGCAGCGCGCCCAGGAGCGGTCCGCACATCGCCGAAGAAGCGCCACGCAGCAAAGCGTTAAAGCAGCCGCCCCTCCTCAAGCCGCCCGCAGCATGCGCCGCCCAGTGATGGAGAAGCTGGGCTGCGCGCCGCACACCGCAGAGCAGCCTCAGGGCAGGGGTGGTGCGGACGCCCTGAGGCGTACATGCCGGGGTCTGCATACGAGTCCGACTGGCACTCAGCGGGTCCGTGCGGCCGCGATCACCCCCCGCAGGTAGTCTCATGCCTGCTTGAACAGCTGCTCGCATGCTCCCGGGCTTGGGCGCACGCCCCGTGGCGCTCATGGCATGCGAGGGCCCACTGCGGCTACGACACGTGGCCCGCAGGCTGTGCACTGCCACTGCGCCTCCAGCACAGCGCATGCTTGGCTCAGAGCATGCGCCCACTTGGGCGCTTGGCAATGAACAATAGATTAAACTGAATTTAGGCCGCGCGCCTGCGGCAGGTTGAAGCGGATGGCGTTGTCGCTGACCGGGATGTTGCCGGCCTGCGCGGGCGACGCGCGGGCGAGGTCCGCGCCCAGCGCCGCGCCGGCCGCCACCTGCTCCGGCGTCGGCGGCGCCTGCCGGGCCGTCGCGCCGCCCAGCAGCGACGCCAGCAGGTTGCTCGACGCCGGCGGCGCCGCGGCGGCCGGGCTCGCGAACGCGTTGGACGCCGACACCGTGCGCGTGTCGGCCGTCGTCCCGACGCCCGGCACGATCGCCGGCGATGCCGAGGCCGGCGGGCTCGTGCGCGCCGGCGACGTCGACGGCGCTGGCGTTGACGTCGCGTCCGGCGCGCTCGTGGCCACGGTGCCGTTGCCGGCGGCCAGCACGGCGCCGCTGTGCGGCACGAGCAGGCCGGTGGCGGCGGCGACCGCGGCCGCGCCGCCCTGGCTGGCCAGGCTGGGCACGCGGTCGTCGGGGCCGACCTGGATGTTGGGGTTGGGCGCCTTGAGCTGGATGGCGTTGGGCGACACGCCGGAGCCCATGTCGCCCAGGCCGGAGCCGACGCCGGACGTCGGGCCGGTGGACTGCGCCGCGTTGGCGCCGGCCGCGGCCGCCGCGCCGGTCGCGCCGGTCACCGCGTTGACCAGGCCGCCCAGCACGCCGGCGGCGGCGCCGCCGAGGCCGCCGGCCGGCTGCGCCTGGAACGAGACCGGCCGCGCGAGCGCGGCCAGGCCGGGCGCGGCGGCGGCGAACGGCCGCGCGAGCGCGGCCAGGCCGGGCGCGGCGGCGGCGCGCGGCGCGTCGGCGGGCGCGGCCGCGTACAGGGTAGGGAAGGGCGCGGCCGCGTACAGCGCGCGCACGCTGCCGCCGGCCAGCAGCGAGCCGCGCTGCGCGCCGGCGGCCGCGACCGCCTCGGCGTTGTCGTGCAGCGTCTGGCGGCTGATCTCGTCGATGTCGGTGTGCACCTGGCGGCGGGCGGCGAGCGGCTGTCAGCGCGCGGCCGGGCGCGCCGCGGCGCGCCCGAGCTCGTGCGCGCGCTGGGCCCGTGCCCATGACCATTCCCGGCACCCCGCCCCCTCGATATTACTGCTGCACTGCTTGTTGCCGTGGCAGGCCCTCAGCAGGCGCCACCCATTTAGGGGCACGCCCTGGCATCCCCGCAAGAAGGTTGCCTGTGGCAGCCGGCGGGCGCGCCGCAACGCGCCCGCACCCGTGCCAGCCCCGGGGCGCACCTTCTCCGCGATGCTGCCGTTGCCTGTGAAGGTGAGCGGCTCCGCAGCTGTGGCGATCGCGCCGGCTGTCGCCGGCGTCGCGACGCCGGCGGCCTCGCTGGGCACCACCGCATCGGAGCCTGTGGTGCGCGCGACCACAGCGGGCTCCGGCCGGCTAGCCTCTGACGCGGGCTGCGGTGCTGCGGCGCCCGGCCCGCTCACGCGCCGCACGCGCTCCGCCGAGCCCGGCACGATCACCGGCGTGCCCGGCGCGGCGGCGACCGGCACCGGCGCGGGCACGAGCGGCGCGTTGAACTGGCCCGGGAAGGGCGCGGGGCGGATGGCGCTGGGCGTGGGCCGCGTGCGGCCCTCATAGCCGGGGAAGTCGCCCGGGGGCAGCGGCGCCGGCGGCGTGGTCGGCGCCGGCGCCGTGCTCGGCTTGGGCTTGGTGCCCTTCTCGGCGGCCGCGAGCGGCAGCGCGCCGAGCTCCGGCGCGGGCGCGGGCGCGGGCGAGAAGGCCAGGCTGCGCTCGCACGCGAGCAGCGCCAGCAGCAGCGCGGCCAGCGCGCTCTGCATTGTCGCCCGCGTTTGCATGAGCGGGCCCTGCGGGCGCGCGGCCCTGGAGTTGGCCGCGCGGTGCTCAAGCACGTGCTGGCAGCGGCGCGCACAGGCAGTGCAGGCCCGGCAACAGGATGCGTGCGCACGAACCAGATGCTGGGCCCTGTGCGTCCTGACGCGTGGCGGCCACTAACGCAGCTCCGGGCCTTGACCAGCGGCGCGTTCCAGTTCGTGCGGGGTGGCGTACGGAGGGAAAAGTAGTAGTAGTCCCAGTGTACTTTCGCGGCAGCTCTGCACCGTATCACCTGGAGAACCCTCCCACCCGCTCGCTTCTTGTAGACATCTCAGCAAGTTGCTCAGTGAGCAACAGCTCACAGCGGACTGCTCAGGCTAAGCGCGCCTGTATGTTGCCTCAAGCTTGGCCCGCCACAAAGATGTTCATTTGTGATAAATAAAGTGTGGAGCTGTGCGTATCCAGCGGAGTCAGTGCCAGAGCTGTGGACCAGTGCTCTCAGTGCGTTTTGTGCCCCGAGCCAAGCCACAGCGCGTCACCAACATCGCACAGCATGCAACGGCAACAGTCCTCAGCTCTTTGCGCCTTTCAAATCAGTGGTAGGCTTGGGTGGCCTTCGAGTGCTGCGTCTGGCGCGCCCTTTTGTATCGTTGTGACTGATACACACGCGTCAGCATGGAGCGGGAGCCGGGCTTACACGGAGCGCGTGGCCTCCAGTGCATGCGGGCAACTGATCTCGCTGTGCTGTCAGCCAAGTCTCGGTGGGACAGCTGGTTGAGAGGCTTCGTTGGCAGCGCCGCTGGCGCTTGCCTGCTGCGCTGCACACGCACACACAGCGCGAGCCATTGCGCCATAGGAGCATGCAGGCTGTTCACCTTTGTCCAACCACTCACACTGAAGCGCACTAATAAAGTCTGTTGGAAGGGCCGGCCTTCTAACCCATGCGCACGGCCAACATCTCAGCGTTTAGTAAGCGACACACATACTTGTTTCTCCGTCTGCTTTGCGACGCACATAGGGACCACATCAGTCTCAGCAACCTCTAAGAGCTACCCTGTGCTATATTGCCACCAGGAAAAGCAGCGCGAGCCGCCGCGGGGCCGAGTAGCTCAGTGGTTTTAGAGCGTCCGCCTTCGGCGATGAAAGCGGAAGGTCGTGGTTTCGATCACCACCTTGGTCGTGTGAGTTTTTTTTGCATGTTAAGGGAGCTCGGCGCCAGCATGGACTTGGTCCTGAGCGCACCACATCGTTGTGCATGCCGGCCAGCCTTATGACGCGCTCAATGCTGAATCATGACCGTGGCCGTGGCCTGCACAACTTCTGCATGTGGGTGTGCCTGTTGGCTCATCCCCTTTTGGAGATGCTTAACGGAGGCGACCGCGCTCTGCGAGGGGAAGGAGCATGCCAGCGCTTTCAGCGCCCTGCTGCGGAACACATGCACGCTGGTCTGCCGACGGCCTGGTGTGGCGCCGGGGCTGCCTGCAACATCAGCTTGTCAAGGTGGCAGAAGCCGTGTGTTGCACAGCACAGAGACGCATGCTCCAATATGGAGCTTTTGTCACGGGATGCTGCAGGTCCCAGAACAGCTGAGATGGCGGGCTGCAGGGACGCCGCCAGGGACCACTCAGGTCTATCCCACAGCACCATGGAAGGTACAAGGGCCGCATGGCCGCCGCGCCCGCGCGGCACGCCTGTGCTCGCCGCACGGCACACCTCCCACACCCTGCTGGTCTACATCCCATCTGCTCGCACATGGACAAATACAGGCGGTCGCACGCTCGCGCTGCGGCCGTCCGCGCGCGCGCTGCCCGCGCGGCGCCTCAGGCCGCCAGCGCGCCGGCAAACTGCGCTGCGTCGTGCGCGCCCGGCGCCGGCGCGGCCGCGGCCGCCTCGGCGGCGTCGGCGGCGGCGGCCCAGGCGGCCGCCGCCGCCGCGTCGCCCTGCCGCGCCTCAAAAACGGCGGCCGCAGAGAGCAGCGGGACATGCGGCGGCGTGACGCGCGCTCCGGACGCAAAGAGGCGCCGCGCGGCGGCCGCGTCGCCGGCCGCCGCCTCCAGCAGCGCCCATTCCAGCGCGAGCGGCGCGTAGCGCGGGCACGCGCGCCGGCCCGCGCGAAAGGCGGCGCGCGCGGCGGCCGGCCGCCCCTCGCCGGCCTCCAGCGCGCCGAGCGCCTGGAAGAGGTAGGGGTCGCCCGGCGCGGCGGCCACGCCCTTCTCAAAGCAGGCGCGCGCGGCAGCCGCGTCGCCGCGGCGGCGCTCCAGCTGGCCCCACTGCAGCCAGGTGCGCGGCGCGCCCGGGTCCGCCGCGGCCGCCTCGCCGAACAGGCCCGCGGCCGCGCCCAGGTCGCCTGCGCGCTTCTCGAACGCGGCCCAGCCGCGCAGCAGGCGCCCGCGGCCGCCCGGCGGCCCGCCGGCCGCGGCGCCGCCGGCCCAGAGCGCGCGCGCGGCGCCGGCGTCGCGCGCCGCCTCCGCGCGCCGCGCGGCCGCCTCGTGACTCAGCAGCGCGCCGCTGGCGGGCGGGCAGTGAATGCCGCGCGCGTACGCGGCATCCGCCGCCTCACCCCGCCCGCCCGCCTCCTCCAGGCCGCCCAGGCTCGCCCAGGCGCGCCCGTTGGCCGGGTGGTGCTCGAGCAGGCGGCGCAGCAGCGCGGCCGCGCGCTCCGGCCGCCCGCGCGCCGCCTCCAGCTGCGCGGCCGCGTGCAGCAGCTGCGCGTTGCCCGGCGCGGCCGCCAGACCCGCGCCGAGCAGGCGCTCCGCGGCGGCCGCGTCACCGGCGCGCGCCTCCAGCAGGCCTGCGCCCAGCAGGCTGGGCACGTGGCCCGGGTCGGCGGCGAGCGCGGCGGCGAACAGGCGGCGCGCGGCGCCGCGCCGCCCGCGCCGCGCCTCCAGCCGCGCCCAGGCCTCCAGCAGCGGCGCGTGCGGCGGCGCGGCGGCCGCGCCCGCGCGGAACAGGCGCCCGGCCGCCGCTGCGTCGCCCGCGCGCCACTCCAGCAGCGCCCAGGCCTGCCAGGACGGCGCGTGCCCGGGCTCCGCGTCAACCGCCGCAGCGAACGCGGCGCGCGCGGCCGCCGCATCGCCCGCCGCAGCGGCCGCCAGCGCGGCGCCCTGCAGCGCGGCGCCGTGGCCGGGCTCGGCCTCGAGCGCGCGCGCGCACAGCGCGGCCGCGACCGCCGGGTCGCCCGCGCCGCGCTCCAGCGCGGCCCACGCGGTCAGCAGCGCCGGCGTGGCCGGCTCGGCGGCCGCGAACAGGCGCCGCGCGGCCGCCGGCCGGCCCGCGCGCGCCTCCAGGCCCGCCCAGGCCTGCGCGCGGCGCGCCGTCAGCGCCCCCGGCGCCGCG
>JAABUU010001777.1_pt1 | contig 33837 bp, 29 predicted proteins | sample 5559301 | NCBI WGS metagenome assembly JAABUU01 (sample SAMN10711884, study PRJNA513360) | rock metagenome | isolation source: Antarctica rocks | place: Antarctica: Victoria Land, Richard Nunatak white
TCGCGTTTGCTGGTCATGCTCATCATTGCCTCGTCTTCCTCCCATGCGCCCAGCGAAGGGGCATGGGTAAGATTTACTCGTGAGGCAACGACTCCGCTAAAGTAAGATTCCTGATGAGGCAATGCGCACGTTTGACGCTACCGATAAATGGACGTAGAATCCGCAGTGGTCGTGCTAGACGGGGAGCTAGCGGTGCCCTGTACCCGCAATCCGCTTTAGCGGGGTTGAATTCCCCTGTGAGGTCCGGCTCTGTAGGACTGCTGCGGTGGAACGGCGTTGAGAGTTGGGTCCTATGCGTCAGAAGCCTGCGAACCCCGCCAGGACCGGAAGGTAGCAACGGTAAGGAGTCTCTTCTGAGCGACGTGGGAGTGCCTGGCTGGAGCCGCGAATCCGCGGGCAAGCTGGAGAGTCGCTGATCGATTCGGGGGTGCACGACCTTTTCTCGAAAGCGAAACCGGAGGCACATTGCCTCCGGTTTTCTTTGCCGCCGATTTGGCAACTACTTCTTCGCGGATGCCTTTGGCGCGCCTTGCTGACGGCGTGCGGCAGGGCGGTTGGCAGGGTCAGCACGGTCGAGGCGCTTCTGGCGGTCGGCTTTCGCGCCAACGTCACCACGAGTCGTATTCGTGAGCGCGAAGGCAGCAGCGCTGCCGGGCCGCAGATATGCCTTGCGACGCTGCTCCTTGCGGAACTTCGTGACCCGCGCGGGATATTTCACGCGCAGCCACCAGGCGGTGTACGCGATACAAGCGAGCGCGGCGACCATGCAGACGTACTCCCACAGCCGCCAGCCGAGGAAATTCAGCCCAAGCACGCGGCAGCCAAAGAAGATCAGTCCCGTCACCCACCCCCACATCGCCCGATAGGTTATCTTGTGCAGTGTCTCGCGGTGGAGCCGGTCATTGGGGAAGATGCGACGCACCTGGTTGTTGACGAGCACCGTCACGAGTAGGCCGAGCGCGAAGATCGCGAGATACGTGATGGCGAGCGGGCCGAAGATCTGGTCGCGCGTCGGCACATTGGTCAGGTAGTCCCACGATAACGGATTTTGCACGCCGAATACTCCCCTCGAACGCCCAATTATGCGGATTTTCTGGGTTCACTTTGCATTGGCCGCTCCGCTTGACCATGCCGCCTAGTATAGCAGTGGAGCGCAATGAGCGGCAAACGACGTTAGGAAGGAGCAAGGTGAAATGTTACCCGCGCTGGGAACACGAACCGAAAACGATCCTCGTTCCTTATAGCGTTGTCGCGCCGAGCAGGACACCCGTGAGATAAGCAGCGGTGAGGACGCCGCGGTATTCCTGATCGTGGGTTGGGTCGAGTTCGACGATGTCCGCCGAGATAACGGGCAGGCGCGCGTCGAGCAGATGCCGGAGCGCCGCCGCGCATGCCGAGACTGTCACGCCGCCCGGCACCGGCGTGTTGACGGCGGTCATCGCCAGCGGATCGAGCACATCGAGGTCGAAACTGATATGCACCGCGTCCACACCGGACGCGACCATCGCTTCTACCGCCTCCCGGACGACCGTCGCCATTCCCCGCGCATCCACATCCTCGACGGGATGGACACGCACACCGCTTGACCGTAGGTACGACCGCTCGCCCGGATCGAGCAGGCGGATACCGATCAGCGTTACATCCTCCTCGCGAATCCACGGCGGTGGGCCGGTGATGTGGAATGCTGGATGCCGCTCCCGGCCAAGGGCGATGCCGAGCGGCATACCGTGGATATGCCCGCTCGGTGTCGTCTCGGCGGTGTTGAGGTCCGCATGGGAATCGAGCCAGATGACGCCGAGTCGCGCATCGGGGTCGAGCGCTGCCCGCGCGCCGGGGATCGAGCCGATGCTGATCGCGTGGTCGCCGCCGATAACGAGCGCGAGCGCGCCTGTATGTACCGTCTCCCTAACGGTCGTCGCCAGTATGCGGCAGAATCTGGAAACCGCTGCGAGGTGCTTAAAGTGGGAGTCGCCACCCGCCGCCGGCGTCTCCTCCGGTCCATCGAGGCGGATCGAAGGACGCAGGCGCGGACCGATGCCGTCCGGACCCCACCCCGTGAGATGGGCGCGCAGGGCACGGTCGAGCGTCGCCGGGCCATTTGCCACGCCAGGCGCCTCCGAACCGAGCCAAAGTGGCGCCAGCACCGGCACGACCGGCCCATCCCGCAACCGATTCCGTTCCCCCGCTCTCTCAATACTCACACGCCCCACCCTTCAGAGAGATTTGAACCACGAATCTGCCCTCTGGGCAGATTCGTGGTTCAATGAATCTACATCACGTTCGGGGCTTGGATGCCGAGGAGGGCGAGGCCATTGGCGAGGGTTTGGCGAGCGGCGTCCACGAGGGCGAGGCGGGCGATGCGGGTTTCCGGTTCCGCCTGCATGACGGGGCACGCGCCGTAGAAGTCCGAGAAGCGCTTGGCGAGATCGTAGACGTAGTTCGAGATGATGAGAGATTTGTCTGTCTCTGCCGCGCGGCGCACTTCCGCCGGGAAATTGCCGATCTGCTCCAGCAAGTTCATCTCTTCAGTCGCAGGCGCCGCGAGATGCACGGCGGTCGCCGCGTCCGGCAGAGCGATGCCCTCCGCCTGCGCGCGTTCGAGGATGCGGCATGCGCGGGCGTGCGCGTATTGGATATACGGTGCCGCGTGGCCGTCGAATGAGAGCGCCTGCTCCCAATCGAAGACGATTCCCGTCGTATTATCGCGATCGAGCATGCCATAGAGGAGCGCGCCAATCCCAATTACCCGCGCGATCTCCGCCTTCGTCTCCTCCGGCAGATCGGGATTCTTTTCGTCCACGGCAGCACGGGCACGGGCCAGCGCGTCCGCCGCGACATCCTCGAAGAAGACCGCATTGCCAGAGCGTGAGGACATCGCACCCTCCGGCAAGGTCAGGAATTCATACGGGAGATGGCGGCACTGTGCGGCCTGCGCGAAGCCCATTAGTTCCAGAATCTTGAAGATCTGCTGGAAATAGAACGACTGCCGGTCGTCCACCACATAGATCGAGCGGTCTATGTGATACTGATCGAACTTCACCGCAGCGAGCGGGAGGTCCTTGGTGGCATAGAGCGTCGTGCCATCAGAACGAAGGATCGGAAGCGTTCGGTAGGTCTCCTTCTCCAAGCCCAACTTCTCGTCAATCTTGACAACGGGAAGCCCATCGCTGATCTCCGCGATGCCGCGTTCGAGCAAATTCTGGACGACAACGCGGCCCGGTTCCTCGACTTCGCTCTCGTAGAAGTAGACATCAATCGGCGCGCCGAGTTGCGCGAAGAGTTGCAGCAGTTCATCGAGGCTCCATTGCCGCGTCTTTTCCCAGAGCGCGACGATGTCTTTCTCCTTGCGATCCCACGCGAGGAAGAGCGCGCGCACTTCGGCTTCCCATGTCGCGCTCGGCGCCCACCACGCGGTGAAATGGGCGTCGAGTCGCTGGTATTCGGTCCACAAACTCGCGAGCGATTCGGAGTTCAGGCCATCCACCTGATGTTTGATCGCATCGCGTTTCTTCTCAGACCGCAACTCCGCGCCGATATGCTTCCAGAAAATCGGGATCATCTCGTCGCTCATATACGCGGTGGGATCGAACGCTTTATGGCTGACAAGTACGCCGAGCAGCTTCGCGACATCCCCATTGGGGACACCGGCGTGGATCAATTCCTTCATAATGGAATCAACCTGGCCGTTGAAGACCATATCTTCCAGGACGAGCCGGGCGATGAAAGCGCTGACATCCTTGCGGTACGCGAGCCGCTGATTACTCTCGACATAGATTTCGCCGAGCCACCGCCCGCGCTGCGCGGCGTCTTTCGGCTCCTGCCCCATGTGAAATTCGCGATAGCACCAGAGGCACATGATGACGTGCTTACCAATATCGCCGATGTACGAGGCCGCGACGACGTCGTACCCCGCGAAGCGCATGATCCGCACGAGCGCCGCGCCGAGCGCCACATTCCGGAGATGGCCGATGTGAAATTCCTTGTGTGTGTTCAGTTGGGCGTACTCAATCATCACACGACCGGGGATCGCCGCGCCGCGTCCATAGTCATCGCCCGCCATGCGAACAGATTGGATGACCGCGCTGACGATTTTGTTTTTATCGAAGATGCAGTTGACGAAATTGTTTTGGACATAGACATCCACGAAGTGGTTAAAAGCGCGCAGCCGTTCCGCGACGCCCTCCGCAATCGCCGCGACATTCGCTCTATCTTTACCACCCAATTGCATTGCCACTGTCGAACCGACGCCCCACACTCCTCCGAGCGGAATCGGCCGCATGGCAATCGTCACGGGCGGTGTATAGCCCATCGCTTCAAGCGCGCGCGCGATGGCTTCCGCAGCGTATTTCTCTTCCTGCTCAAACATCACGTCACCCTCGTAGGACTGAGGACTGAGGACTGAGGACTGAGAGAAAAATTCTCTCGCCTCGGCACTATCATCCCTGGTCTCGGTTATCCATCGCTCAGTTCTCAGTCCTCAGTCCTGATTTTTCCGCCCAGTATTTGTTCGCGCCATACAGGCTCTCGAACGTCCCGGCGTCGCTCCAGAAGCCATCCAATTCTTCCCACGCCAGGGTGCCGTCTCGCAGGTACGCATTGTTCACGTCCGTAATCTCCAGCTGCCCGCGCGGGGAAGGAGTGATGCCCCGGATGTAGTCGAATACATGCGCGTCGTAGAGATACAGCCCCGTGACGGCGTACGGGCTGCCAGGGGAGGCCGGTTTCTCCTCGATCCGCTCGATCCGCAGCGGGTCATCGGCGGAAAAGATCGGGCAACCAAACCGCTCCGGGTCCGGCACATGCTTGAGGAAGACCATCGCGCCCGTCTCGAAGCGCTCGATGGCGTGGTGGATCTCCGCATCGGTCGTATTATCGCCGAGGATAAAGGCGACGCTATCCCCGTTCACGAACTCCTCGCACAAGCCCAACCCTTGCGCCAACCCGCCCTCCGGGTTCTCTTGATACATATATTCGAGGTGGCGCACGCCGAACTGCCGCCCATTGCGCAGCACGCGGAGAAAATCGCCCGCGTGTGGCCCGCCCGTGACGACCATAATGTCATCCACCCCCGCGCGCACGAGCGTTTGAATCGGGTAGTAGATCATCGGCTTATCGTAGATGGGCAAGAGTTGCTTGCTGGTGGCATGCGTGAGCGGATAGAGCCGCGTTCCCAATCCCCCCGCGAGGATTACTCCCTTCACCCTTCACGCTCCGTTCCGCGTCCATGCGTGTGAGACATCTCCCACCATCCGCGCGCCCCGCCCAGGCAGAGACCTGCCCCGAGCATCGTGCCGATTAACTGCTTCCACCCGAAATCACTGCCCGCTGCCCCGATACCCAACACGTCTGCAAAGAGCGAGGCGAGAAGGAGCAGCGCGCCTATCACTACCAATCCGATCGCGATCCATCGCACCCCGGTATCTCCCTCCCCGGTTCTCAGCGCCCGGTCGCGAACCGGAGGGTCAGTATACCACGCGGGTAAAACTGCAGACTCAGGGCCGAAACGAGCTGCAGAGCAATCGCATCCTCCACCCGTCCCCGCCGCATATTCGTCGGTCAGTAGCTCATTCGACCAGTGAATCGTAGCTGCCGCAGGCTGCCATTGGCTCCGGGATACCCAATGCACCGTTTTGGAGAGTGAAGCGCAGTCAACGAGATCACGAAATGACGCCAAAAGGCGCCATATTCCTGAGAAACGGAGGTGAAAATCGCTCGGATTCTCGGTGTATTGCCCGGATGAGTGAGTACTGCCATTGCAGCCTTGCCTACGGCTATGGTATACTCCCGACTAACTGATAGACGGGTGTGCTGTAGGGTGCGCCGACGTGTGAGGGGAGCAACGCTGATGGCTTTGCAAAAGCCGAAGAAGACCGAAATCATCGTAGACTATGCGACAAAAGAAGGGGACACGGGTTCCCCCGAAGTGCAGATCGCGCTCCTCACCGAACGGATCAACCAGTTGATCGAGCATCTGAAACTGCACGATCACGATCATCACTCGCGGCGCGGGCTACTGAAGCTTGTCGGGCGCCGCCGCCGCTTGCTCGCGTATCTCACTAGCAAAGATTCCGAGCGCTATCGTGCGGTCATCGCGCGGCTCGGGCTGCGCCGGTAATCCGGGCGGGGGCAGAATCGGTTTGATGCCAGCCAAAATCCGTCGGTTGTGGGTTTGTGGAACGAGTCTGAGAGCGACTCAGGGGAATGACACCCCTGAGTCGCTTGTTTTAAATCGCAGGGAGGTGCGCATGACGTAACCGTCTATGGCCGCTGGGAGCCTTGGGAATTGGAGGATGGATGTGCACGTCGGCACGATCGCATCTATCCTCCAGTCCCTAAGTCTTCCCGCCTTCCACTGGCGTGGGATCGAGCGATCTCACGGAGACTCACGAGACAGGCGCATCAGCGCCGGAGAGAAGCAACATTTGATGGTATATCCAACAGTTCACACGGTGTCCGTCGAAGTCGGCGGGCGCACACTCACGCTCCAGACTGGGAAACTGGCGGGGCAGGCAATGGGCGCCTGCACCGTCCAATATGGTGATACGGTGGTCCTCGCAACTGCTGTCGGGGAAAAGGAAGCGCGCGAAGGGCTCGATTTCTTTCCGTTGACGATTGAATATGAGGAGCGGATGTACGCTGCGGGGAAGATTCCTGGCGGCTTCATCAAGCGTGAAGGCCGACCCACTGAGGCGGCGACGCTTGCCGCCCGCCTGACCGACCGCCCGCTTCGCCCCTTGTTCCCGAAGGGATACCGTTCCGAGGTACAGGTGGTCATCACCGTTCTCAGCGCGGATCAGGAAAACGACCCCGACATTCTCTCGGTCATCGGCGCGTCCACCGCGCTCATGCTCTCCGGTATTCCCTTCGATGGGCCAGTCGCCGCGTCGCGCATCGGCTCCATTGAGGGCAAACTCATCGTCAATCCGACGAACCAGCAACTCGCGGACAGCCGGATGGATGTTGTCGTCGCGGGCACGAAAGCCGCCGTAATGATGGTTGAGGGAACGATCGGCATCCTTTCGGAAGAGACGGTGCAGGAAGCAATCGAACTGGCGCACGCGTCTTTCCAACCGATCCTCGATTTGCAGATGCAACTTGTCGAGAAGGCGGGCAAGCCGCGTTGGGAGTTCACCTCGCCCGATAAAGATACGGGCGCCGCTGACGCCGTCCGCGCCTTTCTCGGCACGCGGCTGCACGACGCGATCTACCAGGCGGACAAGACCCAGCGCCAGGACGCGATCCACGCGCTCCGTGATGATGTGCGCGCGCAGTTCGCGGCGCAGGGAGAGGGCGCGGCGGTCAGCGTCCGTGCCGCGATGAGCGCCTTCGAGGACTTCGAAGCGGAGACGGTGCGTGCAGCAATTCTTACGGATGGCGAACGGCCCGATGGGCGTGCCCTCACCGAAGTCCGCCCGATTTGGTGCGAGGTCGGCGTCCTGCCGCGCACGCACGGCAGCGCGATCTTCACGCGCGGGCAGACGCAGATCCTCAACCTCCTGACCCTCGGCTCGACGAGCGAGGAGCAGAAGCTCGACGGCATCGGTATTGACGAAACGAAGCGGTACATTCATCAGTATAACTTCCCGCCCTACTCGACGGGCGAAGTAAAGCGGATGCGCGGGCCGGGGCGGCGAGAGATCGGCCACGGCGCGCTGGCGGAGCGGGCGCTCCTCGCAGTGCTGCCGACGAAAGAGGCATGGCCATATACGATGCGCCTCGTTTCTGAGGCGCTTTCCTCGAACGGTAGCACCTCGATGGGGAGTGTCTGCGCGAGTACGCTCTCGCTGATGGATGCGGGCGTACCGATTGCTGCCCCGGTCGCTGGTGTGGCAATGGGTCTGATCACCGGCGAGAACGGCCAGTATCAGGTACTCACGGATATTCAGGGCATCGAGGATCACCTCGGTGATATGGACTTCAAAGTCGCCGGCACCGCCGAGGGCGTGACGGCGATCCAGATGGATATCAAGGTGCAGGGGATTACGTTCGACATCATGCGCAAGGCGCTCGCGCAGGCGCACGAAGGCCGGATGTTCATTCTCGGCAAGATGCTGGAAGTCCTGCCCGCACCGCGTGGCGAGATGTCCAAATACGCGCCGAGTGTCATCAGCATAAAGATTGATCCGTCGAAAATCGGCATGGTGATCGGTCCCGGCGGCAAGAATATCCGTGCCCTCACTGAGCAGACGAGCACCAAAATTGACATCGAGGACGACGGCTCGGTCTTTATCTCCTCCGTCAATCAGGAAGGCGCGCAACGCGCGAAAGAGATGATCGAGCGAATGACGGCAGAGGCGAAGATCGGCGAAATCTACCTCGGCAAGGTCGTACGGATCATGCCGTTCGGCGCATTCGTCGAACTCTTCCCCGGCAAGGACGGCCTCGTGCATATCTCCGAACTGGAGACGCATCGCGTCGAGCGTGTCGAGGACATCGTCAATCTCGGTGACGAGATCAACGTGATGGTGACGGATATTGACCCACAGGGGAAGATCAGCCTTTCCCGCAAGGCCGTCCTCACCGGCGAGATGCCGCCACCAAAGGCGGCGCGGATGGACCGTGGCCCGCGCCCCGGTGGCTTCGATCGCGGCCCGCGCCCGAATGGCGGCGGTGGCTACGACCGTGGCCCCCGACGCGACGGCGATACCAGCTGAGCGCCCTGTTCCGAAGAAATCCTTTGGCCCTCCCGATCATCGGGAGGGCCATTTCATTGCAAACCTGTTATTGCACGCGGAAAGGGCGAGATGGTATACTGGCGCATCGCCGTGCAGACGGCGCCCCAAAACATGTGCCGACGTGAGAAAATGCTGGTGGGGGTTCACACCGCGTGAGGGATGCCGTACGCGGGATGTCGGTGTATCGGCGGGGAGAAACGGTCGTAGGGTCAGCCGCCGTTGGGCTGCCCATCGCCCCATATAGGGGAGGTAAATCGGTATGGCAGTAGCGAAGGCGCCAGCCAGAGGTAAGAAGGGTTCATGGGACGGACAGGGGCCGCTCCTTGATGTGGAAAATCTTAAGACGCAGTTCTTCACGCAAGACGGCGTCGTCAAGGCTGTGGATGGCGTCTCGTTTTACGTCAATCCCGGTGAAACGCTCGGCATCGTCGGCGAGTCCGGCTGCGGCAAGTCTATTACGGCGCTCTCCCTGATGCGTCTGATTCCGACACCACCGGGCAAGATCGTGGAAGGTAAGATCGTCTTTCAGGGCGACAATATTCTCGAAATGAGTGATGAGGAAGTCCGCAATATCCGGGGTAACCGGATCGCGATGATCTTCCAGGATCCGATGACATCGCTGAACCCTGTCCTCACCGTGAACCGCCAGATCAGCGAGGCGATTATGCTCCACCTCGGCATGTCGAAGGCGGAGGCGCGCGAGCGGTCAGTCGAACTGCTGAAGATGGTCGGCATCCCGAATGCCGAGGAGCGGGTGAGCCAGTACCCGCATCAGTTCTCCGGCGGTATGCGCCAGCGCGTGATGATCGCCATGGCGCTCTCCTGCAACCCGGACTTGATCATCGCTGATGAGCCGACGACGGCGCTCGATGTGACGATCCAGGCACAAATCCTCGAACTTCTGGCGAAGATCCAGGCGGATCGTGGCACCGGTCTCATCATGATCACGCACGATCTCGGCGTCGTCGCCGGCATGACCGACCGCGTTAATGTCATGTATGCCGGGCATATCGTGGAGACAGCATCCACCGATGAACTGTTCGCGAACCCGCGCCACCCATACACGCTCGGCCTCCTGAACTCGATCCCACGGCTCGACGATCTGGACAAGAGCCGGTTGAAGCCGATCCGTGGCCTGCCGCCGGACCTGATTGACCTGCCGAATATGTGTCCCTTTGCGCCGCGCTGCGACTACGCGGAGGAACAATGCTTCCAACAAAACCCGCTCTTGCGCGAAGTCGTGCCCGGCCATGAAATTGCCTGCTGGTTCAACATCGTCAATGGGGAGAAGGTATCATAATGGCGGAACGGATGGCCTCAACCGAAGCAAAGCCCGCGACGAACGGCGCGACCGGTGTCGGTGAGACGCTGCTGGAAGTCAATGACCTGGTGATGCATTTCCCGCTCACGCGGGGCATCATCTTGCAGCGCAAAGTTGGCGCGGTGCAGGCGGTGGACGGTGTCTCCTTTTCCGTCAAGAAGGGTGAGACGCTCGGCCTCGTTGGCGAGTCCGGCTGCGGCAAGAGCACGACCGGTCGCGCAATCCTGCAACTCTACAAGCCAACATCCGGCGAAGTGAATTTCCTAGGTAAAGACCTGACGAAACTGGACGCGGGCGAGATGCGCAAGATGCGCCGTCATCTGCAGATGATCTTCCAGGACCCGTACGCCTCGCTCAACCCGCGCATGACGGTCGGCTCGATCATCTCCGAGCCGATGCAGATCCATAACCTTGTGGATCGCCGCCATCGCAACCAGCGGGTACAGGAACTGCTGGAGACGGTCGGCCTCAACCCATATTTCGCGAACCGCTACCCGCACGAGTTCTCCGGCGGTCAGCGGCAACGCATCGGCGTCGCCCGTGCGCTCGCCGCGAACCCCGCCTTTATCGTCGCCGACGAGCCGGTCTCCGCGCTCGACGTTTCGATCCAGGCGCAGATCGTCAATCTGCTCGAAGACTTGCAGGAGCAGTTCAACCTGACCTATCTCTTTATCGCGCACGACCTCTCGGTTGTGAAGCACATATCCGACCGCGTCGCCGTGATGTATCTCGGTAAGATCGTTGAACTCGCGTCGCGCGATACGATCTACGAGGAGCCGTTGCACCCATATACCAAGGCGCTCCTCTCGGCTGTGCCGATCCCGGACCCGGTAATCGAGAAGAAGCGCGAGCGGATTATTCTCGCCGGCGACGTGCCCAGCCCAATCAACCCGCCAAGCGGCTGCCACTTCCACACGCGCTGCCAGTACGCCATCAAGGGCACATGCGATGTGGTAGAACCACCCTTCGAGGACAAGGGCAACAACCACTTCGTTGCCTGCCATCTGTACACCGCCGAAAGCGCGAATGCCGAGATCAAGCCGACGGCATCGGTGGGAGACTAGTTCGGGGAATCTCACCCCCTGCCCCTCTCCTTTGCTTGTCTGCACAGGAGAGGGGAGAGGTGCCGGAATGAAAGCACGCATCGCCCTGCCAGATTGGCGGGGCGATTCCATGAGGAATCCCCCGGTAGCATAGGCTTTAGCCTGTGATCTGTCGTACGGATGATACAATAGAACGAATGCGCGCCGAGAATCTGTGTCTGTGTAGACGGCTTTTTACTCGCTCACTCATTGATAATCGGGAGTCGCTGCTGTGTTTGGTCGCACCAATGTCAATCCACAGGTTTTCGTCTCAATTCTGGTTGCATTCGTGATCAGCATCGCGGTCCACGAGTTCGCGCATGCCTACACGGCAACCCTGCTGGGTGATCCGACGCCGCGCGAGCAAGGACGCGTGACGCTGAACCCGATGGCACATCTCGATCCAATCGGATTTCTTTTCCTTGTTTTTATCGCGCTCTTTGGTGTTGGCCTCGGCTGGGGCAAGCCGGTGCAATTCAACCCGTACCGGATGCGCTGGGGGAAGCACGGCGTGGCGCTTGTCGCGGCGGCGGGGCCGATCTCCAACGTTATCCTCGCCCTCGTGCTCGCGGCGCCACAGCGCATCTTCGCGACTGGCTTTCACAACCTGCCACCGGCCGCACAAACCTTTGTCAATACACTCATCACCTTGAATCTCGCGCTCGCGGCGTTTAACCTCATCCCGCTCCCGCCCCTCGATGGTTTGAAAATCCTCACGGGCATCCTGCCGGATTTCTGGTATCCCGTCCTCGCGCCGCTCGATCGCTATGGCTTCATGATTCTTTTCCTTGTCATCTTCTTCCAGCCGCTCCGGCCGGTTTTGTTTAATATCAGTGCGCCCGTCTATGAAACGCTGACGCGGCTGATACAAGGAGCATCTGGTGTCTTCGGTACCTTCTGACGCGGAGAACCTACCCCCCAGCCCCTTCCGTTCCTCGGCGTGGGGAGGGGTGACTCATTGCAATGCCAAGGCGTTCCCGTAATGCCCTGCTCTCACGGAGGCTTACTCCTCTTCCCACGCCAGAGAGACGGAAGGGGTCGGGGGTTAGGTTCTGCCCGCTACCGCACGGCGCAAGGATTGCGAGCGCTCGTATCCCCGCTTCTGCCCCTGAATACGGGAGTTCGTGATGCTGCGCTCTCCATCTTGCCGACACCGGCAGCAGTGGCATTTCGCGCGCTGCCGAAGGCCGATCAACGCCATGCGCTGCGCGTGTATCAGGCCCTCGTTATGGCTGGGGAACGCGACACCGATGTGCTCGTGGCGGCGTTACTGCACGACATCGGCAAGCATCCCAACGTCGGCATCACGCAGCGCACCGTGCGGGTTCTGCTCGCCCGCTGGCCCCGCGCCCTGATGTGGACGGCAGTTGATGGTCGGCTGCTCCCACGCTGGCGAAGTGGCATGGCCCGGCTCCTCAATCATGCTGCTCTTGGCGCCGACCTCGCCGCATCAAGGGGCTGCACAGCCGCGACGGTTGCCATCATCCGCGCCTCACACGATCCCGATGCACCGGAGAGTGTGCGACGATTGCAGGCGGCGGATGATCTCACCTAACCTCACCGCCCGGAGGCGCCCACCTTTTTTCCTTTGGGGAAGTGAGGAGACATGGTACCGATCATTGGTGAGCGTGTAGAATGCGGTGCGGGTGGTGGCTCCATTGGGGGGTAGGGAGAGGTAGACGGGTGCAGATGTTCACCGCGCCAATCATTGAGAATGAGCCTGCCGGGCGCGGGAGTGTGGTGCTGCGCGTGCGATTACCGCACAACGTGGCGACGCAGGCGCGGGCGGGGCAGTTCGTTCATATCCGCACGGCGGGGACCCCGGAGCAGTGGGACCCCCTGCTCCGGCGACCGATGTCGCTCCTGCGGGTGGACCCGACGACGGATGAAGGGTTGATCCTCGTGCAGAATGTCGGGCGCGGTTCAGCGTGGCTACTGGATCGGAAAGCGGGCGAGGCGCTTGATCTCCTCGCACCCCTCGGCAGCGCCTTCACAGTTGCGGGGAACCAGCGGCATTTGTTAATGGTTGCGGGGGGCGTCGGTATCGCGCCGCTCGTCATGCTCGCGGATGAGGAATTGCCCAAAGGCGCGGAGATCGTGCTCCTGATCGGCACGCAGACGGCGGAGAAACATTTGCCGCTCCATTACCTGCCCGAGCAGATCGAGGTGGTCCGCGCGACGGACGATGGCACGCTCGGTCACCATGGCTTCGTAACGGACTTGATGCCGGGCTATCTCGATTGGGCGGACGGCATTTTCGCCTGCGGGCCGAATCCAATGTTCCGCTCGCTCCGCACGAAGGTGCAGCAACATCGCGGCGTCCGCACGCCGCCGGTGCAGATCTGCATCGAGCAGCAGATGGGGTGCGGGATGGGCGTCTGCCTCGGCTGCGTCGTCGAGACGACGCGCGGCTACGAGCGCACCTGCACCGAGGGGCCGGTATTCAGCATGGAGGCGCTGACATGGTCGTGAGTCTCGCCACTGATCTCGCGCCACGGAATCCGCGCGAACTTGTCATGTCCAATCCGATCCTCGTCGCTTCCGGGACGTTCGGCTACGGGATCGAGTACGCGCGGATCATGGACATTCAGCGACTCGGCGGTATCGTCTCGAAGGGAACGACACTCCGACCGCGCAAGGGGAACCCGATGCCCCGGATCGCCGAGACGCACGCCGGTATGCTGAACAGCATCGGCCTCCAGAACCCCGGCATCCGCGAAACGATCCACAAATATGCCCCGATCTGGGAGGGGTGGCAGACGAAGGTACTCGTCAATATTAGCGGCGAGCATGTGGACGACTATGCCGAGATGGCGCGCCTTCTGGACGAGGCGCCGGGGATCGCGGGCATCGAGGTCAATATCTCCTGCCCGAATGTGGATGTCGGCGGCATGCAGTTCGGCGTGGACTGCGTGATGGCCGGGGAAGTGACGGCGGCCGTCCGCGCGAACACAACCCTGCCCGTGCTCGTTAAACTTTCCCCAAATGTGACGGACATCGTGGCGATTGCGGAATCGGTCGTGGCGGCGGGGGCGGACGCGATTACGCTGATCAACACGCTGAAGGGGACGCGGATTGATACGAAGCGGCGGCGACCCCTGCTGACGACGGGCGGTGGCGGCCTTTCCGGACCGGCGGTGAAGCCCGTCGCGCTCTGGATGACCGCGCAAGTGGCGCAGGCTGTTGCCGTGCCCGTCGTCGGCATCGGCGGGATCGCGACGACTGAGGACGCCCTGGAGTTTTTCATGGTCGGCGCGACGGCGGTGCAAGTCGGCACCGCGACGTTCGTCAATCCGCATGCCGCGCTCGACGTGCTGGATGGGCTTGCGGCATGGCTCGATGCCGAAGGGCTGGATTCGCTGAACGAGATCATCGGGGTCGCGCTACCCGGCCCGATGCCGCTGCGCACGACAGCCCCGAATGCCGCCGACGAGGCCGATCTGGTGGCGATGCTCCGTACCGATGATTGATGTGGATGTGGGAGCGTAGGCTTCAGCCTGCGTTTCGCGGATAGAGACGAAGGCTGAAGCCTACGCTCCCAGAGGGGAAGACACATGGCACAGACAACCAATCCTGACATCGCGGAACGCAATGACCTCGTTCTCGCCTCGCACGGCAATCTTGCACGGGTGCAGGAACTCGTTACTCAGCGACCTGAATTGATTAACGAACCGGGCATCGGCAGTGACTTTGGCGGCGAAACTCCGCTGGCCGCCGCGTCACATACCCACAACCGCGCCATCGCGGAAGTGCTGCTCGCGAGCGGCGCGGAGCACGACCTGTCCACGGCGACATTTATCGGTGATCGGGAGCGGGTCGTTGCGTTTCTCGACATGGCCCCTGACCTCATTCAGAGACCGGGCATCCACAACATCCCGCTGCTCAGTTTTGCCACCGATGGCACGCTCGCGAAACTGCTGATCGAGCGCGGTGTGGCGGTTAATGCAATGTCCCGACCGCCGTTCCAATCGTCGCCGCTGCACGGCGCGGCGCGGCGCGGCTACGTGGATGTGGTGGAAGTCTTACTGGCGAACGGCGCGGATGCAACGGCTCAGGATTACAACGGGAAAACGCCGCCGGAGTTGGCAACGTCGCCAGATGTGCAAGCGATTTTCACGCGGCACGGCATTGCGACCACCTGAATTTCATGGCAAGCATCGTTGTCCGGCGCATCCAATCCGATGATTACGCAACGTTGCGGGCGCTCGATGACGCGGTGATGCGCCATAGTGCCCGCGCCTTTCTCGGCTTTGATTGGGATCGGGCGACGCTGGAGCGGCGCGAGGAGCAGCGGGCAATCACGCCGGATATTTTCGCGTTCTATCTGCAAACGCCGTGCTCATTCATTGCCGAGGACGATGGCGTGGTTGTCGGCTACGTGCTGGCGCAGCCGCTCAGGCATTTCGATCTCGAACCGCTGGCAGTCTGGGTCGAGGACATCTCCGTCCACCCGGATCACCACCGGCGCGGCGTCGCAACGACGCTCTACCGGATGCTCCACGACTGGGGGCGATCGGCAGGTGCGACAGCGATCCTTGCCGGTATCCATATCAACAACGCAGCGTCGCTGGCGATGCATCAACGTGTGGGCTTCGATCTTTATGAATCGCAGACAGCCGTATGGCGGCTTGATTGACGGGAGAGGGGAAGAACGTGGGCGAACCGACGGCGGGCGAGGTGTTGCGGGAAGCGGGGGCGATCAAGAAGGGCCATTTCCTCTTTTCGTCCGGGCTGCACGGCGACACCTATGTCGAAAAATTCGACCTCCTACGCAATCCCCGTGCAACGGAACAGATTTGCGGCGGGTTTGTCCGCGCCTTCGCTGGCGCGGGGGTGGATGTGGTTGCGGGGCCGACGACGGGCGGCATCCTGCTCGCCTTCGAGACGGCGCGGCAACTCGGCGTCGCGGCGGCGTACGCGGAGCGGGAAGGGGAGACGGGCCGCGCCTTCCGCCGCGGGACAACGTTCGCACCGGGAACGCGCGTGCTCGTCGTGGACGACATTCTCACGACGGGCGGCAGTGTGCGCGAAACGCTGGCGGCGCTCGCCGCATATGATGTAACGGTCGTCGGTATCGGTGTCCTGTGGGATCGCTCCGGGGGGAAGGTGGCATTCGGCGTCCCGCTCGTCGCGCTCAATGCGGAAGAAATCGCCGCCTATCCGCCCGATCAGTGCCCGCTCTGCGCGGCGGGCATCCCACTCATCAAGCCCGGCACGACCGCCAAGCCAGGGCCGCACTGAGGGGAAGCAGGTGGTAAAATAGAAGGCGACCAAGACGACGATGATTGACAATGGAGGAGTTGGCATGCAGCACGAAGCGGCCGATAACTGACCAATGGTCGCAATGGATGAAAGACCGGCGGGTGAAGAATCACCGAATACGGTAAGCGCGGCGTCACCTCCGCAGTCGCGGGCGACCACTTGGGCAGGGTATGCGGCTTTCGTTTGGGCGGTCGTCTTCGCCGGGATCAGTTTCTACTGGGCTGTCGGAGGAACCATGGGTGTCAACAGTAATGCGCCCGCCATCACGAAGCATGTGCTCGCCCGTGATCCCACATGGATCGCGATCATATGGGGTACCGGCGTCCTGAAGATCATCGCCGCACTGCTCGCGCTGGCGCTCGTGCGGCCATGGGGTCGCGCGCTTCCCCGATGGCTGCTGCTGACCGCTGCCTGGGTCGCGATCGCGATCATGGGCGTCTATGAGGGTGCAGCGAGCCTGATCCAGCACGCCCTCATGGTGGCGGGGGTAATCAGCACCCCCACAGGACTGGGCGCGACATCGGCCCGGTGGCACCTCCTGCTCTGGGACCCGTTGTGGCTGCTCGGAGGCATTCTCTTCGGCATCGCGGCTTGGTATTACCATCGCACGTCGGCTACGTGACTACGGCTCTGAGTGCGACTGGCGGCGCTCGCGCAATTCGATGTGCTGGTTGGCGAGGTCATTCAGTCGCTGCTCGATCTGATCGAGGAGGTCCGGGCGCGGGCGTCGCTCGTACTCGTCGCGCAGTTCGAGGATCATCTGGCAGAGACGCCCAATTGTCCGCACCGTGTGGTACGGATCGTCTTCGCGGACCGGATGCGCGTACCCCGGCGTGAACCGGGCTTCATCGTTGCGTGGCAACCATCTACCTCTTTTCGTGTTCGCGCGACAGAAATTACCCGCCCATCTGCTTGCTCGTTCACCCCCATATGCTAGGGGACGGCTCATGCTCCCTCATTTGCCTTCAGAAGCGCCAACAGACCTGTTTCATCCAGCGTAAGCACCTTCAATACAGCGGCGCGATCCGCCTTTGAACCCGGTTCTACGCCAATGATCACCATAGACTTTTTTGTCACAGTGCTGGCGATAGACGCGCCGAGCGCCTTTAGCCGTTCTTCCGCCTGCGGGCGAGACATGCTTTCCAGCCGCCCCGTGAGCACGAACGTTTGCCCGGCCAGTGGTTGCGGCCCGGTCGGTGTGGTGCGCGGTGCGTCCGCCATGCGGACACCGACGGCAGCGAGTTTCGCGATCAGGTCGCGATTGCGCGGCTCCGCGAAGAAGTCTGCGATGCTCTGCGCGACGATTGCCCCGACACCGTTCACTTTGCCGAGGTCTTCGACCGGCGCGCTCATCAGCGTGTCCACGCTGCCGAAGGCATCCGCCAGCAATCCCGCCGAGCGCTCCCCAACATGGCGAATACCGAGGCCGAAGACGAGCCGGGCGAGTGGGCGGTTTTTGCTTCCCTCGATGGAGCGGAGCAGATTCTCGACGCTCTTCTCACCGAACTTTTCCAGTGCGAGCAGTTGCACGGGGTCGAGGTGGTAGATATCCGCGACATCGCGCAGGAAGCCGAGGTCCGCAAAGCGGTCCACGATCCGCTCGCCCAGCCCCTCGATGTCCATCGCGCCGCGCGAGACGTAGTGTTTGATCCGCTCGCGCACCTGCGCGGGGCAAGAGATATTCGTGCAGTAGGCCATCGCCTCGCCCGGTAGATGCTCGACGAGCGCGTCGCATGCCGGGCAGTGTTCCGGCATGCGGAACTCCCGCTCGTCGCCGGTACGCCGCTCCGTGACGACGCGGACGACCTGGGGGATGACATCGCCCGCCCGCTGAATGATGACGGTGTCGCCGATGCGAATATCTTTGCGGCGAATCTCGTCCTCGTTATGCAGCGTTGCGCGGGAGACGAGCACGCCCGCGACGTTGATGGGCTCCAGCTCGGCGACGGGGTTAAGGCTGCCGGTCCGACCAACCTGAATCGTGATCGCGTTGACGCGCGTCACGACCTGCGTCGCGGGAAACTTGTACGCTGTCGCCCAGCGCGGCTCGCGTGCGACATTGCCCAGTTCTTCTTGCATGCCGAGGCTGTCCACCTTGATGACGACGCCATCAATCTCGAAGTCGAGTGCGTCCCGCTGGTCATGCCAATGCTGGCAGCGCTCCCAGACGGCATCAATCGTGTTGCATGTCACAGCGTGCGGCGAGGGGCGGAAACCGAGGTCATGGAGGCGATGGAGCAGTTCGCTCTGCACGCGCACCGGCATCGCCGCCGGATCGGTCCAGTAGCCCGCCGCGTAGGCGAAGAAGCCGAGCGGGCGCGATGCGGTGATCATCGGATCGAGTTGGCGCAGCGAACCGGCCGCCGCGTTGCGTGGGTTGGCGAAGGTGCTGAGTCCGTCCCGCGCGCGTTCCTCGTTCAGGCGATGAAAACCGGAGCGCGTCAGATAGACCTCGCCGCGCACCTCGATCGTGCCGGACGTGGCCTCGCGCAGCCGGAGCGGGATCGTGCGCACCGTGCGAAGATTTGGGGTGACATCCTCGCCCGTGAAGCCGTCGCCGCGCGTCGCGCCGCGCACGAACTGACCGGCCGTGTAGGTGAGGGCGACGGCGAGGCCGTCAATCTTCGGTTCGACAGCGAAGGTGATCGTGTCTCGCCCGACGACGCGGTAGACGCGCTCCGCCCAGGCGTGCAAATCCTCCTGCGAGAAGACATTGCTGAGCGAGAGCATCGGTACGGGATGGGTCACCGAGCCAAACTCCGCCGACGGCGCCGCGCCGACCCGCTGTGTCGGGGAATCGGGCGTGACGAGCGCAGGGTATTCGGCTTCGAGCGCGCGCAGTTCGTTCATCAGCGTGTCGTATTCGGCATCGGTGCGCGTCGGATTGTCGTGGATGTAATACTCGACATTCGCGTGGTCAATCTGTTGCCGGAGGGCGGCTACACGTTCCTCGACCTGCACCGGCGGCGCGGCCTGCAGCGTCGCCTCGATCTCTGCATTGTCCGTGACGCTCACGCGTGGATGCTCCTTCGCTCATACCGACCGCTGCGAGGCAGTATATCATGTCCGTACGGTGGATAACGGAAGCCGGAGAGGAAACAGGGAGAGAAAATTTGAACCACGAAGACGCGAAGGACACGAAGAGGGGAGAAGGGAATTCTTTCTCTCCTCTTTCCTTCGTGCTCTTCGTGTCTTCGTGGCTCAATTGGTTTCGACCCGCTTGATAGAGCGAGGAGGAGTGATGAAGATGGGCGCACAGTATTTCCTGCTCGCTGTTGCCGCTGGGGTAGGCGTCGCGGTGCAGTTCGGCGTTAATGGTCAGTTGCGTTGCCTCTCCGGGCAACCGATTTGGGCATCGTTCCTTTCGTTCGTTGTCGGGACGGTAGCGCTCTTACTCTGCTTCATTGCGACGCGGCGGGCGTGGCCGAGTGGCGGGCAATTCGTGCATGCACCGTGGTGGATCTGGATCGGCGGCTTGCTCGGTGCGTTCTATGTCGTTGTCAGTGTGGTCGCTGGCCCTCGGTTGGGTTCGGCAGCGCTCGTCGCGTGTGTGATTGCGGGCCAACTAGCCGCGTCGGTCGCGATTGATCACTTCGGGTGGATTGGGTACGTCGTTCACCCAATCAGTCCCGGCCGCATCGTCGGAGCGATGCTGCTGCTGGCGGGCGTCGCGTGCGTGTTGCGCTACTAAAATGATAGCATAGGCTTCAGCCTGCGCCCTTCTCGCAGGCTGAAACCTATGCTACCGGTACTTGCCGCGCGTGCATCACTGCGGTACGCTGCTGGACAGAACGTACGTTCACATAATCGCGAGAAATGGTGTGCGGCGATGGCCGATGATGAGACAGTGAACAGTGAAATAGGCGAAGGTGTCGAGAGCAGTGATCACTACGCCTGGCTCCGGCAGCGAACGTTCGTCTATTTGCGCGGGCAGGGTGGCGCGGCGCATGAGGACGTCGTCATCCGGCATGTCTTCGGCTCCGGCGGGCCGCCTGCTTTGTGGCGGACGCTGATCCGCACCGTGCTCGATGAACCGGCAACCTTTCGTCTACGAGCCGATATGCATTGGGCGCTTGTCGAAGAAACGACTGTCCCGGCGACGCTGGACGATCTCGCGGGCACCGGCGAATATATTGTCCTCGATACCGAGACGACGGGCTTGCGACCGTTCAAGCAGCGTCTGATCGAAGTCTGCGCGCTAAAAATCCGTGAAGGCGAGATCATTGACACTTTCACGACGCTACTCAACCCGGAAAAGCGACTGCCTGGTTTTATCGTTGAACTAACGGGCATTACCGAGGAGATGGTGCAACACGCGCCTCGGTTCGCTGCCGTTGCCGACAGCCTGCTCCGCTTCATCGGCGAACGGCTGGTGATTGGACACAACATCCGTTTCGACATCTCGTTCGTCAACGCGGAGTTGTCGCGCGTCGGCAAGCCGCCGCTCGTCAATCCGCGTCTCGACACGCTGTCGCTCGCCGTGCGGCTACTGCCGGGCTTGAAAAAACCGAACCTCGAACGGATGGCCGCGACACTCGGCGTGCCGATCACGCATCGTCACCGCGCGGAGGGCGACGCGCGCCTGACTGCTGAGGCGCTCCATCGCCTGCTGCCCCTCGCCAAGCAGGCAGGCTTGCCGACGCTGGAAGCGATGCAGGCGCTTTCAGTGCCAGCCGCCGCCGAGCCGCACGGCAATGCGAGCGGCGTCGAGGCGGTCGGCAGCGGCAAGGCGTACCTTGACCGTGCGTGGTTGCGGACGGTGCCGCACGCGCCGGGCATCTATCGGATGCTGGACGAGGATGGCCGTGTGATTTACGTCGGTAAGGCAAAAAATCTGCACGACCGCGTCTCGTCATACTATTCGCAGCATCTGGGGCTGACGCGCAAGATGGATGGTTTGCTCGAAGCCGTGTCGCGGATCGAGGTGGAGGTGGTCGGCAGCGAGTTAGAGGCGCTACTACTCGAATCGCGGATGATTCACCGCCACCAGCCGCGCTACAACCGGGCGATGAAGAACCACGCGCTCTACCCATACATCAAGATCGAGATAGAGAAACCGTGGCCGCGCATCCGCCTCGCACGGACGCTCAAAGACGATGGCGCGCGCTACTTCGGCCCGTTCCGCTCCCGCAGCGCCGCCGAGCGCACGGTCAATGTGCTCGCCGAGGTACTGCCGCTCGTCACCTGCACGCGCGGGTTCTCCAATCCGAAGAAATGGGGTAACCCGTGCCCGCGCCTCGGCATGGGCAAGTGCCTCGGCCCGTGCGTCGGCCAGGGCGACCCGGCGGAGTATTTCACCTTTATTGACGACGCAATCGCCTTCCTCGAAGGGCGGAGCGACAGCATCCGCAACCGGCTCCAGGCAAAACTGGAGACAGCGGCAGAGCGATTGGACTTCGAGGATGCCGCACGATTGCGCGACGCCCTGCGTACCGTGACCACGGTCGCGAACGTCTCGCAAACCCTCGCCCGGCAGGTCGAATCCGGCAATCTCGTCCTGGCGCTGCCATCGGCGGAACCGAGCCATACCGAGGCGGTGCTGGTTGTACATGGCCGGATGGCGGCGCAGCGGCGCGTCAAATCCGGCGAACCCGCCGCCTTCGTTGCCGAGTGGTTGATGGCCGCGTACCGGCGGGCGATACAGGTAGCCTCACCCCCCGCCCCCTCTCCATTGCTAGGCAGCAATGGAGAGGGGCCAGGGGTGAGGTTGCCCATCCCGATTATCCCGCAGGACGATGTGGATGAACTGCACATCATCGAGCGGTGGCTCCACCATCACGCCGATGAACCGGGGCAGTTTCTGCTGCCCGATGCGCGCGATGCCGCCGCCGGATGGTGGGCGCTCGCGGAATCCCTCGTGACCTACGATGCGGCGGCAGAGGATTGGACGAAGGCCGATCTCGATGCTGTGTTGATCGAAGAGGACGATGAAATCCTTCCGCCCGTCGAGGAATGAAGTCCATCCTATTCGCGCAAACTCCGCATGGCACGCTACACTATGAAAGAGAAGGAGAAATGCCAGGGCTGTGCGTCCGCTGCTCAGTCCTCAGTCCTGAAGGAGCATCGCGACGATGATACGGTTCGGAACCGATGGCTGGCGGGCGGTAATCGCCGACGAGTTCACGCTGGCCAATGTACGACTCTGCGCCGCCGCGATCGCTGATTGGGTGAAGCAAACGGAGGGCGCTGCCGAGCGGGGCGTCGTCGTCGGGCACGACCGGCGCTTTCTGTCGGAGCAGTTTGCCGAGGCGGTCGCCGAAGCGTTGCTCGGTCAGGGCGTGCGTGTGCTGTACTGCGATCACGGGCCGATACCGACGCCGGTCGTCTCCTTCACGGTGCCGCATACGCAGGCGGCGGCGGGTGTGATGGTCACCGCCAGCCACAATCCGGGGATCTACAACGGGATCAAGGTGAAAACGAGCCGCGGCGCGCCCGCCGACCGGACGGCAACGACGGTGATCGAAACCTATGCGGATACCCGGCAACACAGCGGCGAGGAAATCCCGCTGGTGGCGTTCAGCGAGCCGTATGTTGACGGGCGGTATCTGCCAATTGATCCGTCCCCCGACTATCAGGCGGCGGTGCGGCAACTCGTGGATATTGAGGCGATCCAGCGCGCCAATCTGCGCATCATCGTGGATGCGATGTACGGCGCGGGCGCGGGCGTCCTCCAGAAACTGCTCGGCCCGGGCATGCGGCCAATCATCGCCATTCGCTCGGAGCGGAATCCGCTCTTTCCCGGCATTACGGGGCCGGAGCCGTTGGCGGAGACGCTTGCCCCGCTGATGCAGGCGGTGAAGGCGCACGGAGCGGACATTGGCATCGCCTTCGATGGCGACGGCGACCGCATCGCGCTCGTGGACAGCAACGGCGAATTCGTCAGCAGCCAAGAGACCTTCGCGATGCTCGCGATGTACCTCGGCGAGCGGGATGACATCACCGATGGCGCGATTGTCCGCTCCGTCAATGGTTCGGTGCGGCTGGACCTGCTCGCGGAACGGTACAATGTGCCACTGATCGAGACGCCGATCGGCTACGCCGATATCGCGCCCGCGATGGTTGAGCATCGGGCAATGCTCGGTGGCGAGGAGAGTGGCGGCTTCGCCTTCGGCACACATCTGCCGGAGCGCGACGCCTTCGTCGCCGCGCTGTACATGCTCGATCTTATGCAGCGACGCGGCACGGACATCGCGGGACTGCGGTACGGCGTCGAAATCCGCACCGGTGCGTGGCACTACCAACGGCAGGACGTGCCTCTCGCGCTCGATGCGATGGATGAGGCGCGCGCCAGGCTGGCGGCCATCGAAACCGCCGCGATTGATCTTGCCGGTTCACCCGTCACGAAGACGGTCACACTGGACGGCATCAAATTAATCGGTGACGATCGCCGCTGGCTCCTCGTCCGCACCAGTGGCACGGAACCGCTCGCGCGCATCTATGCCGAGGCACGCGACCCGGAGACCGTAACATCGCTCCTCGCGATTGGCCGCGCGCTCCTTGATGGCGAGGCGTTACCGGCGACCGCGACGCCGACTGTGGAGATCGGTGATGATGGGGCATCTCCACCAAATGAGCGCGACGAACCCGCACGGCAGCGCATCGGGCGCACTCGTACGTACACACGTCGGCACTGACCATTCCGGACACGAAGCATGCTATACTGCTCCCATGCTGTTCCATCGCGGAATAGCACGCGGTGATCGGACGTTTACTGAGATGGAGCAGGCAGGCGGTATGCAGGAGGAAGACGGAACGGCAGCGAAGGGATCATCCCGCGACGAGATCGCGGCGCAACTGGCGGAGATCGCGGACGAAATCCGCGTCTGCACGAAGTGCGAACTCTGCAAGATGCGCACGAAGGCGGTTCCCGGCGATGGTCCCGTTGATGCACCGATCCTCTTCATCGGCGAAGCGCCTGGGTTTCATGAGGACCAACGCGGTCACCCCTTTATCGGCGCCGCTGGGAACTTGCTCAATGACCTGCTCGCCTCTGTCGGTATCGAACGCAGCCAGGTCTTCATCACGAATCTCGTCAAGTGCCGCCCACCGGGCAACCGGGACCCGTTGCCGGACGAGATCAGCACCTGTACGAGCAATTACCTCGACCGGCAGATCGCGTTAATCAACCCGCGGATGATCGTCGCGATCGGGCGCTTTTCGATGGCGCGGTATTTTCCCGGTGAGAAAATCATGAAGATTCACGGGCAACCGAAGCGCGCGGACGGACGCATCTACTTTCCGATGGTCCATCCCGCTGCCGCGCTGCATCAACCTGCGTTCATGGAGCATGTCAAGGAAGACATCAAGAAGATTCCGGCCCTCCTTGAAGAAGCGAAAGCGATGGCCGCGCCGGAGAGTAACGGGGAACCACCCGCGCAGTTGTCGCTCTTTTGAGGAAAGTAGTCAATAGTCGAGGGAAGTAGTCAGATGGGATGGAAATGCCTATGACTGCTCGATCCGTCGGCACCCATACCGACGACTGCCGACTGCCGACTGATTTAGGCTTGATACCATCCACGCGCATCCTGCGGACGCTGGAAGGGTAATGAAATAGTGCCGCAGGACGTTCCATGAATTAGGAGGCATACTCCCCTTGGCAAAGACAACAAAGAAGCGCGTGCGCATTATCCCACTTGGTGGGATGGGCGAAGTCGGCAAAAATATGACCGTCTACGAGTACGGCGATGACATCATTCTTGTGGATGTCGGCGTTGGATTTCCGGAAGAAGAGATGTTCGGGGTGGACCTCGTCATTCCGGACATCACCTACCTTCACGATAAATTGCACCGCATCCGGGGCATCTTTATTACCCACGGTCACGAGGATCATATCGGCTCGTTGCCGTATCTTCTGGCCGAACTCGGCAACCCGCCGATCTACGGCACGCCACTGACCCTCGGCCTGATCGGCGTCAAACTGCGCGAGCGGCGCCTGCTCGAAAAAGCGGTCCTGATCCCGATGGGACCGGAGGATGTCATCGAGGCGGGCGCGTTCACCATCGAACCGTTCCGTGTCTGCCACTCGATCCCGGATGCCGTCGGGTTCGGCATCACGACGCCCGCCGGTCTCATTGTTCATACCGGCGACTATAAGTTCGATCTGACGCCGGTGGATGGCCGCCCGACCGATTTCGGCAAGATCGCCGCACTAGGAAACCGAGGCGTGCTGGCGCTCGTCACGGACTGCGTGCATGTCGAGACGCCCGGATTCACCGCCTCCGAGCGCGTCGTCGAGGAGGCATTCGACCGCATCTTCGCGCAGACCGACGGTCGGATCATCGTCGCCACGTTCGCCTCACTGATTTCGCGCATCCAACAAGTTGTGGACGTGGCGCAGCGGTATGGCCGTAAGGTCTGCCCGATTGGCCGGAGCATGGAGAACAACGTCGAGATGGCGCTCGGCATGGACTACCTGCATGACCCGCAACGCGTGCTCGTGGATGTCAAGCGCGCGTCCGAGCTGCCGCCGAACCGTGTCGCTTACGTCGTGACCGGTAGCCAGGGCGAGCCGATGGCGGCGCTCAGCCGGATGGCGGGCGGCGATCATCGCCAGTTGAAAATTCTCTCCGGCGATACCGTGATTATTAGCGCGACGCCGATCCCCGGCAACGAGACGAGCGTCGGGCGGATCATCAATAATCTCTTCCAGTTAGGCGCGGACGTCATCTATTCCGCCCTAACGACGGTTCATGTCTCCGGGCACGCGAGCCGGGAAGAGTTGAAACTAATGCTCAACCTCACCCGCCCAAAATATGTGCTGCCGCTCCACGGCGAGCAGCGGCACCTGATCCTCTACAAGCGGCTCGCGGAGAGCATGGGCTGGGACGAGGACGCGATCGTGCTGGCAAAGAATGGCAGCGTCGTCGCCTTTTCCGATGAGTTCGCGGGGATTGTCGAGACGGTGCATGCGGGATTCATGCTGGTGGACGGTGTCGGCGCAGGCGAGGTTGGTGAGGTCGTCATCCGCGATCGGCAGATGCTGGCGCGCGATGGTATCCTGATGGTCGTTGTCTCCGTGGACAAGCAGACCGGGAAACTGATTTCCGGGCCGGACATCGTCTCGCGCGGGTTCGTCTCGCAGCGGCGTACCACAGATCTGATCGAGGGGACGAAGGAGCGCGTGCGCGATTCCCTGATCTCCACCAACGGCCACCATCCACAGGAATGGAGTTACCTGACGCGTAAAATCAAGGATGTCGCGGGTTCTTACCTCTACGAGCAGACTCGCCGCCGCCCGATGATTATGCCGATGGTGATGGAAGTATAGCGCGGCTGCGAAAGGTGCCACTGGTAGCGTAGGCTTCAGCCTGCGGTCTCTCCTTCAAAGACTTCCACTGATAACTGATAGGAGAGACGCAGGCTGAAGCCTACGCTACCGGTATGATCGGGACGCATGCATGTGCGTCCTTTTTTGGTTTTTGCGGCGATCGCGCGTTGCGTTGGCATTCATTCTGCGATGGCATAACTGAATCGCGCGTTTTCGGCGTCTTGCCCGACGGATGGGTAGCACGGAAACGTGGATGGGGCCATTGCTATGCAGATCAAACAGTTGCATCTCAGCGTCTATCGTATACCCACCGATCGCCCGGAACAGGACGGCACGTACGATTGGACGAGTACGACGCTCGTTCTTGTCGAGCCAGAAACTGACACAGGGCTGCGTGGCCTCGGTTATTCCTATGCGGACGGCGTGACCGCGACGCTCATCAAGGAGACGCTGGCGCCGGTTGTCTGCGGGCGGGACGTGCAGGATGTCGGCGGCTCGTGGAGCGCGATGGTGCGGGCGATCCGCAACCTCGGTCGGCCCGGTATCGCTTCGATGGCGATTGCCGCCGTGGATACCGCCCTTTGGGACCTCAAAGCGCGGGCCGTCGGCTTGCCGCTCTTCAAACTGCTCGGACCATACCGTGATGCCGTGCCGATTTACGGCAGTGGCGGATTTACGTCGTACACCGAACAGGAACTCGTCGCGCAACTGGCGGGCTGGGTCGAGCAGGGTATTCCGCGCGTCAAGATGAAGATCGGGCGCGACCCGGCGGCGGACGTGGCGCGCGTCCGTGCCGTCCGCAAGGCAATTGGCGACGACGCGCGGTTGTTCGTGGACGCCAACGGCGCATATGACGTCAAGGAAGCGCTCCGGCAAGCCGAGCGGTTCGCCGAGCACGACGTAACATGGTTTGAGGAGCCGGTCTCGTCGGATCACCTCGACGCATTGCATTTCATTCGAGAGCAGACGCCGAGTATGGACATTGCGGCGGGCGAGTACGGCTACGACCGGTTCTACTTCCGCCGGATGGTCGAGGCGGGCGCGGTGGATGTTTTGCAAGCGGACATGACGCGCTGCGCCGGCGTGACAGGTTTCTTGCAGGCGGCAGCAATCGCGCACGCGTTCGCGGTGCCATTCTCGGCGCACTGCGCGCCGGAACTCCACGCGCATGTCGCCTGTGCCGCGCCGGAGTTCCGCAACGCCGAGTACTTCCACGACCACGTTCGGATCGCGCACATGCTCTTTGATGGTGTGCCGGAGCCTGTCAACGGGTGCCTGCGGCCCGATCCGTTGCGTCCCGGATTTGGCTTAGAGTTGAAGCGGCGCGATGCCGAACGGTGGGCGGTGTGATCGTATACCTCCGGAAGCGGAACCGTTGCCGTGGGTCGCCTCCGGGCCGATGCGCGAGAGAGGATGCGGCATCTGTTCGTGTCGCAGAGAATGACGGTTCGACGAGTGAAGGGACACTATGACATGGCAGAACAAACGGTGACAGCGCAGGAACCGACGACCGTCGAGGGGACGGCCGCCGATGCCTTCATCGAGACGATCCATAATTGGGGGATTGATACGATCTTCGGCCTCCCTGGTGATGGTATCAATGGCCTGATGGAGGCCTTGCGTGTGCATCAGGAAAAGGTGCGATTCGTGCAGGTGCGGCACGAGGAAGCCGCCGCCTTCATGGCGTGCGCGTACGCGAAATACACTGGCCGGCTCGGCTGCTGTATCGCTACTTCCGGCCCCGGTGCGATTCACCTCCTCAATGGCCTCTACGACGCCAAGATGGATGGCCAGCCGGTGCTGGCGATCACCGGTATGACCTATCACGACCTGATCGGCACGTTCTATCAGCAGGACGTGAACACTGAAGCTCTCTTCTCCGATGTGACGGTCTACAACGAGCGCGTGATGAGCGGATCGCAGGCAGAAGAACTGGCAAATATGGCGTGCCGGGCGGCGCTCAGTCGGCACGGTGTCGCGCACATCACCTTCCCGAGCGACTTGCAGGAAGTGGCGCACGACGCGGGGCAATCCAAGGCGAATATCGCCTCGCATACCTCGACGAACTACCGGCCCGAACACGCTCTCCCAACGCAGAATGAACTCGAGCGGATGGCGGAGATTCTCAATAGCGGTAAGAAAGTGGCGATTCTCGCCGGGCGCGGCGCGCTCGATGCGACTGACGAGTTGGAGCAGGTCGCGGATTTGCTCGCCGCGCCGATCGCGAAGCCGCTCCTTGGTAAAGCCGCTGTGCCAGATGAAAGTCCGTACACGACGGGCGGCATCGGATTACTCGGCACCGCACCCTCCGAAGATGCGATGGAAAACTGCGATACGCTCTTCATGATCGGCTCATCGTATCCCTATATGGAATTCCTACCGAAGCCCGGCGCGGCACGCGGCGTGCAGATAGATAGAGACCCCGAGCGGATTGGCCTGCGCTACCCCGTCGAGATTGGCGTCACGGGCGACTCGAAGACCGTTTTGCAGGCGCTGATTCCCCTCCTCAAGCGCAAGAAAGACCGTTCGTTCCTCGAAACGGCACAGAAGGGGATGAAGCAATGGTGGGCGCTCCTTGATGAGCGGGGACAGCGCAGAGATACGCCGATGAAACCCCAGGTCGTCGCATGGGAGTTGAACCGGCTGCTCGCGGACGATGCGATCATCAGCACGGATAGCGGCACGATCACGACGTGGGCGGCGCGCTATCTCCGCATCAAGCGCGGACAGATGTTCTCCTGCTCCGGCAACCTTGCCACGATGGCGCCCGGTTTCCCGTATGCCAATGCCGCGCAAGTCGCCTTCCCAAATCGGCAATGCATCGCGCTCGTCGGCGATGGCGGCTTCACGATGCTGATGGGTGAACTGGCAACTGCCGTGAAATACAACCTGCCGGTGAAGATCATCATCTTCAAGAATAATGTGCTCGGGCAGATCAAGTGGGAGCAGATGGTCTTCCTCGGTAACCCGGAGTATGGCGTGGAGTTGCAGACGCTCGACTTCGCCGGGATCGCGGACGCTGCGGGCGCGAAGGGCTTCACGATTACCGATCCGACGAAGTGCCGCGCGACGCTGGAGGAGGCGCTCCGTCATCCTGGCCCGGCGATTATTCAGGCGGTGGTGGACCCGAATGAGCCGCCGATGCCGGCGAAGGTCAAGCCCGAACAGGTCCTGAAGATGGCTGAATCGCTTGCGCGCGGTGAACCGAACCGTATCCGCATCGGCGCCACACTCTTCCGCGATAAGGTGGATGACCTCTTCGTAACGGGCGGTCATAACGACAACGCGGACGAGGGTTTGATTGACAAGGTGAAGGACAAGATTCGCGGGATCGTCGAGTGAAGGCGCGATCGGACATTCGCGCGTCGCTGCCACGAGAAGTCACGGATGAGGGGAAACTGCTGCTTCAGCACATCCGCGAGGGACGATTTCAGCGCAGCCTCGCGCTCATTGCTGGCTTTTCGAGCATTCTCAGTGGGCTGGAAGTGGCCTACGAGCATTACCGGGGCAGTTACAGCCAGCGCGTCATGTACACACCAGTCATCCTCAGCCCGACGCTGTTTGCCGCCGCCGTCGCGGGCGCGGCGAATCGTAAGGCGGCGCGGACGGTCTTGCCGGTAGTGTCCGCCGTGGCCGTCGCGGATGGGTTGGTCGGTTTCGCCTTCCATGTGCGTGGCGTTCATCGCAAGCCGGGCGGCTGGCGCCTCCCGGTCAATAACATTATTATGGGGCCGCCGATCCTCGCGCCGGTGCTCTTCGCGATCAGCGGCTATCTCGGATTGATCGCGGCGTTTCTGCGCCGTGAGGACGATCCCGCAGTAGCGGATATGCCCGGAGCGCGCGATGCCAGGGAATCGCCTCGCTCTGCGTGGATGACCCTGCTGCCGCAAAGCGTCACGAAGGAAACGCGGCTGCTGGAGCATGACATCCGCGAGGGACGGTTTCAGAAGCACATGGCGGCCGCGATGGCCTGCGCGGCGATCTGTAGCGGCTTCGAATCGCTGTACTCCCACTACGAGAACGACTTCCAATATAAGAAGCCGCAATGGAGCCCGATCATCCTCACGCCGATCATGGCGGTGGCCGGTTTCGGCGCGGTGAAAAGCCCAAAGATCGCCCGCACGCTCCTACCCGTCGCGTCGGCAGCGGCGGTGCTCGATGGCTCGGTCGGCTTCTTCTTTCACGCGCGCGGCATCCTGCGGCGTCCGGGCGGGGCGAAATTGCCACTTTACAACCTCATCTACGGCCCGCCCGCCCTCGCCCCGCTCCTCTTTGCCGCCACTGGCTTTCTCGGCCTACTCGCCAGCCTGCTCCGACGAGAAGAGGATAGTGAGGATAGCAATGAGCAATAAATCAGCAGGCAGCATCCCGCCCATGGGGCGCCCGGAGGGAGCAGGCGGCGATCCCAACTCAGTACTCAGCACTCAGCACTCAGCACTTCCGACAGACAGGAAGACCGGCCAGCCAATGCCGCCGCGCGCGACGCCCGGATATTATCCGGAGTTCAACACACTGAGCCAGGAGGCATTCTGGGACGAGGCGACGCGCACGGTCGTCCTTAACCGCGTCCAGAACACTCCGCCGATCCGCTTTTTCAGTGCGGACGAGGCGAAACTGATGACCGCGGTCTGCGACCGCCTTCTTCCCCAAGATGACCGTGACGAGGAGCACAAAATCCCGATCATCAATACGATTGACGACCGGCTCTTCTCCGGCAGGATTGACGGCTACCGCTTCGAGGACATGCCGCCCGATGGAGAGGCATATCGTCTCGGTCTGCAAGGGATCGAAGAAGTGGCCCGGCACATGCATGGTCGCTCTTTCGTTGATATCGGGCCGCTGGAGCAGGATCAGGTTCTGCTGACGATCCACGACGAGAATGCGCCCGCCGGTGCGGAGATCTGGAAGCGCGTGCCGCTCGACCGGTTCTGGATGCTGCTGATGGGTGATGTCGTGGATGCCTATTATGCCCACCCCTTTGCCTGGGACGAAGTCGGCTTCGGCGGCCCCGCCTACCCGCGCGGCTACATGCGGCTGACAAATGGCAGGCCGGAGCCGTGGGAAGTCCACGAGCAGCGCTATGACTGGGACGCGCCGCAGACTTCTCTCTCCGATGCCTATGGGCCAATCGGCGGCGCCCATCCCGGACGCCATCAACCGACTGGTCAGGAAGGTACGCACTAACGCCGTGTATTGGACGCCTGAAGAATGAACCGCCAAGATGCCAAGGACGCCGAGAAACGCGAAGAAGAAATTTTGATCCGTCTCTTTCCCTCTCTGCGTCCTTGGCGTCTTGGCGGTTGAGTGAAAGCCCGTAGCCCGATGGAGAGCATATCCGTATGAAAACACCACTCTTTGGCAAGTTTGAGGGAGACGACACCGACCTGCACATGCTCGGCCCGATCGAGGTGATAGACGTGCCAATGCGGCAGTACACGCCGGACGACGAGGTGGATTACTGTATCGTCGGGGTTGGCTCGGCGGGCGGTGTGCTCGTGCAGCGGTTGGCGCGCGCTGGATACCGCGTGGTCGGCATCGAGGCCGGACCGTTCTGGGATACCGAGCGGGATTGGGTCAGCGACGAAGCAGGCTCGCACAAACTCTACTGGAATGAATTGCGCGTCACGGGTGGAGAGAATCCCGTCACATTGGGCGCAAACAACAGCGGCCGGGGCGTCGGCGGAGGTTCGGTGCATTGGGCGGGTTTCACACCGCGCTTCCACCCATCGGATTTTCGCGTCTACTCGGAGGACGGCCTCGGCGCGGACTGGCCGATTTCCTATTGGGATCTGAAGCCGTACTACGAAATGCTGGAGCGGGAGATGCCCGTCGCTGGCCCTGCGTACTTCCCGTGGGGCGATCCGCACGGCTACCCGTACGGCCCGCACCCAATGGGCGGCGTCGGCGATGTCCTGTTGCGTGGCTGCACAAAACTCGGCATCCGCGTCTCGGCGGGTGGCCCGGTGGCGATCACGTCCGGCTCCCATGGCGACCGGCCGCACTGCATCTATCGCGGCTTCTGCATCCAAGGCTGCAAGGTGGGCGCGAAGCAGAGTACGCTCGTCAGCCATGTACCCGACGCCATTCGCCACGGCGCGGAGATTCGCGACAACTGCATGGTGGCGCGCATCAACCTCGGCAAAGACGGGCACGTCACCGGTGTGACGTATTTCGACCCCGATGGACGGGAGAAGGAGCAGAAAGCGAAAGTCGTGATTGTCTGCGGCTACGCGATTGAGACGCCGCGCCTGCTCCTCAACTCGGCCTGCCCCGGTTTCGAGGATGGGCTGGCGAACGCGAACGGCATCGTCGGCAAGTACCTGATGGTGCAAGCCGGCAATGTCGTCCTCGGCCGCTTTCCCGATCTGATTCGCATGTACAAAGCGCCGCCCGCGCACGCGCTGACCGAGGAGTTCTATGAGACCGATCCGAAGCGCGATTTCGCGCGCGGCTTCGCGATCCAGACGGTTGGCCCACTCCCGATCTCCTTCGCCAAGCAGATGATGGTTGCGAAGGGTGCGTGGGGTTGGGGAATGCGCCGAGCGATGATGGATTACAACCATTGGGCCGGGCTCGGCCTGCTGGGCGAAATCCTTCCGTGGGAAGAGAATCGGGTGGAGTTGGCGGACGACACGGACCGTCATGGCCTGCGCGTGGCAAAAGTGACGTTTGCCCTGCACGACAACGACAAAAAACTGATCGCGTTCGGCAAGAAGAAAGTTGAGGATGTGATGTGGGCGGCGGGCGCGGAGGAAGTCGTCCAGGAAGCGCGGTATGCCCATCTCGTCGGCGGGGCGCGGATGGGCAACGACCCGCGCACGTCGGTCGTGGACAAATTCGGTCGCTCGCACGACATCCTGAATCTCTTTGTCTGCGATGGGAGCATCCTCCCGACGCAAGGCTCCGCAAACCCCGGCCTGACGATCCAGGCGCTCGCGGCACGGACAGCCGATTATCTGATCGCGGAAGGGGATCACGTCATGCGCCGTTCGGCAGTGGCTAACGAACCCAAGGTGCGGCATGACTTGTCGCCAGCGGGTACAGCGGGTCGTGGCGTGCCGCGACTGAAATAATACACAATTCGGTAGCGTGGGCTTCGTCCTGCGCTCCGATTTCTCAACGCTCCGCATCAGGGAGTGGCTAAAAGAGTAGGGGGAGGGAATCTCGATAGCGTCGGTCGGCGTTGATGACCCGCCGCCTGCGGTTGTCATGCCACACAAACAGCCGCAC
>JAABUU010001778.1_pt1 | contig 33834 bp, 40 predicted proteins | sample 5559301 | NCBI WGS metagenome assembly JAABUU01 (sample SAMN10711884, study PRJNA513360) | rock metagenome | isolation source: Antarctica rocks | place: Antarctica: Victoria Land, Richard Nunatak white
GACGCTGGAAGTGCGACTGTGCCTCCCAGCAGAACCAGGCCGACTGCCGGGACGAGCGCATGCGTCAGTAGCGACAGCTGCGGCATCCCTCGACGAGAGCGCATCCGTAGATCAACTTCCTTTCGTTATCAGCGGCTGGCTGCCACCAACAGGACAACCGGGCGTCGAACCGTTTCGCTACGCGTCACGTCCACCTGCGGAGCAAGTCCTCCTGTGCCTTGTTGCTGAGGCGCAGGGACTTCCGGGCTGATGGTGGATCGGATGAACGGCTCAACTTCTAGATTTGGTAGCCCCACAGGGCTGGCGTGGACGGTTTCGACTCGGCGCCCACAGCGCTCTATGCCGCAGCCCCCGGTACTACGATCAGTGGAGGTGGCCGGTCGCACTGGTCGGCGAGAGGGCACGCATGCGGCAGTTCGGCGAACTTGAAGCCGTCATCATGAACCGGCTGTGGGCCCGGCAAGGCCCCACACTCGTCCGCGAGATCTTGGACGAACTCGCACCCGAGCGCCCCTTGGCATACACCACGGTGCTGTCAGTGATGGACAAGCTGCACCGCAAGGGCTGGCTGAAGCGTGAACCAGCCGGCCGGGCCTACCGGTATTCGCCGATACAGACTCGCGACGCCTACAGCGCGACCCTGATGCGAGAGGCGCTCGAGGGCAGCACTGACCAGCAGAGCGCCCTGGTCCACTTCGTCGACCAGATGTCCCTTGCAGAAACGGCTGCCCTACAGGCAGCCCTGGACGCGGCACGACAGGCCGCCGGCCGGTGACACCCGCACTTATCCTGTTCGGCTACGCTCTTCTGCTCGGCTACGGGGCGCCTGCTGCGCTGAGCCGGGCTCGCTGGCTACAGCGCGCACCCAGCTTGGGCATCGCCGCGTGGCAGTCGCTGACCGTTTCCGTGCTCCTGGCCGTCGTGCTCGGCGGGGTGTCACTGGCCGTACCTGGTGCCGGACTCAGTGCCGGGCTCGCCGAACTGCTACGGGCCTGTGCGGTGGCGATCAGTGACCTGTACGCCTCCCCGGCCCAGGCAGGCGTCGGGCTCGCCGGCCTGCTCCTTGCCCTCGGAGTACTGGGCAGATGCGGTTACGCCACGGCAGTCACCGCGCTCGGCACGGCACGTCAGCGCCGGGGCCACCGTGAGAGCCTCGCCCTGCTCGCCCGCCCAAGCGGCCTGGACGGTGTCGTCGTCGTCGACCACGACACCGCCGCCGCCTACTGCCTGCCGGGACGAACAGCACGGGTTGTGCTGACCGCCAGGGCTCTTGCGGCTCTACCGCCGCAACAGCTCGGCGCGGTGCTGGCCCACGAGCGCGCCCACCTGAGCTACCGCCACCACTGGGCGCTGGCAGCAGCCGACGCAGCGGAGCGCGCATTTCCGTGGCTGCCGCTGTTCAAGGCGGCCCGGCTGCAGGTGGCGCACCTGGCGGAGATGCACGCCGACGACAGCGCCTGCCATAGCCACGACCGCCTGGACGTCGCAGCTGCGCTCATCACCTTGGCGGATGGCGCCCGGCCGGCCGGCTCACTCGCGGCCGCGGGAGGGTCTACCCCCGAGCGGGTGCGCAGGCTGCTGCGTCCGGCGCGCCCGCTCAGCCGGCTCGTGGCCGGTGTCGGTTTTGCGCTCACCATGTCGATCAGCGTGACGCCTGTACTTGTCGCCATCACCCCCGCACTCAGCGTCGCATACCACGACCTGTGCCCGGTGCCCGGCCGCGGAGCGCAACCACAGTCCTAAGCGCGGGACTTCCCGGCGGTGCCTTGACCCCCCGGATGGGGGAACACTTCGCCACCGCCACATGCCGACGTCCCACGAATGCCCAACTTCACATGCCACAGACCCGCTGGCAGACGACCGCCGCACTCGGTGCGGTCATGACAGCCGGCGTGGCCTTCGGCGGGATCGCTCTCGCCTCGACCCACCCCGACCCCCGGCCGGCACTGCCTGCGCGACCCCCGGCGTCCAGTCACCCCCCGCAGCTTCACGAGTCAAAGCTGCTGAAGAACGGGTATTGGGGAGTAGCGCGCCCCGCCCCGCAGCCGGGCGTCGGGCTCGGCAACCGCGACCACCCGCGTCCGTTCGTGCGTCCGCAGGCCTGACGCACCAGCCCCAGGGACGGTCTGTGGGGCTCGTCAAGAACGGCAACGCGTCGGCAAGTACTGGAGGTGTTCGTGCGCGCAGCGCACCAAAGCAGAAGCTCGGTGAGCCAAGGTGCAGTTGCTGCCCTCATAATTCTCGCCCTGCAGGCCGGGGGAAGCACTGCATCGGCCGCTCCTGTAGCCGAATCCCCGGCTGGGGCCCGCACCTTGGTGCATAAGGCCGCCGACGATCTCGGCGTCCGCGACGCCGAGGTGGACGCGGCCGCCGCCCGGCTGGCCGGCGCCAACCGACAACTTGACACCGCCCGGCGCGACGCCGCCCAAGCATCGGCGCGGGCGGCCAGCCTGCGCCGCGAGCTAGCCGCCCGGCGTAGGACGCTGGCACGAGCGCTGAGCAGCCAGGTGGTGTCAACCGAACAAGCAGACACGGCTGAACAACGAGTCCGGGACACACGTAGCCAGTCCAAGGCGGCGCTGCGAAGCCTGTACACGCAAAGCCCCAGCGGCCTGCAGGCCTTCGCGCAGGGTGGGTCACTGACAGAACTGTCCGACCGGGTCAACCTGCTCGACAGTGTCGCTGCCGCGCGCACGCGCCGCCTCGATGCTCGCCGCGCCGCCTACCGGGACGCGGCCGCTCAGCAGCAAGCAAAGCGGGCAGCGACGAACTCGGCGCAAAGCGCCGCTGCCGCAGTCGACGAGCAAGCTAGGCAGGCCTCGGGCGCCACTGCTGCTGCCCTGCAGGCCGAACAGCGAGTCGAAACTGTCCGCGGTGGACGGCAGCGCACACTCGCGGCGTTCCGGGCCGCGGCTGTAGCTGCCCGGCGGCGGTATGAGACGCAGCGGGCCGCCTCCGATCGGATCGCTGCACTGCTGGTTGCACGGGCCGCGCAGACACGGGCCGCCTCCGATCGCATCGCTGCGCTGCAGGCTGCACGGGCCGCGCAGACACGGGCCGCCTCCGATCGGACCGCTGCGCTGCAGGCCGCTCAGGCAAGACGGGCTGCTGCCGAGCGGTCCGCAGCACTTCAGGCTGCGCGCGCCGAGCAGGCAACGCGAGCCGCCCAGCCTTCTGCTTCCCTCCCAGAGCCGACTGGCGGGGGCGCCCCTGCTTCGATCGGCACGTTCACCCTTCCCACCGACGGAGCATTGTCCTCCGGCTTTGGCTACCGCGACGACCCGTTCGGTCTGGGCCGGCGCTTTCACGCCGGGCAGGACTTCAGCGCCCCGCTTGGTACTTCCATCGTCGCGGCCGCTGCTGGCACCGTCGCTCTGGTGCAGACCCCCGAGCAGAGCGGCGGCTACGGCAACTACACGTGCATCGACCACGGCTCGGGCCTGAGCACCTGCTACGCCCACCAGTCCGGCGTACTGGTCCGAGTCGGCCAGCAGGTGCAGCAGGGCGAGCTGATCGGGCTCGTCGGCAGCATCGGCGCCTCGACCGGTGCCCACCTGCATTTCGAAGTGCGGATCGACGGCACACCAGTCGACCCGATGCCCTACCTGCCGTAGTGGACCGACAACCTTTGCCCTGCCCCTCATCAGCGTTAAGGCCAAGGCTGGCGACGAGCAGCCGGGCGAGGTAGTTCGCTCGTCTACCGCACCCGCCGTCGAGGTGGCCGGCTTCAGGTCAGACGCGGCCGACCAAATAGCCCGAGTCCCAGATGCGAACCAGTTCGACCCGGCCGCCGGGCTTGGGGGCATGCCAGATCATGCCGTTTCCGGCGTAGATGCCTTCGTGGTAGATCGCACCTGGGCTGCCGAAGAAGATCAGGTCACCGGTGCGCTCGCTGCCCGGGGCGGGATGCCAGCTGGCGGCGTACTGCTGGTCGGTGGTGCGCGGCAGGAACCTGCCCACAGCGGCGTAGGAGTACTGGACGAGTCCCGAGCAGTCGAACGCCGACGGGCCGGTAGCTCCCCAGACGTAGGGCTTGCCGTCTTGCTGGGATGCGACAAGAACGGCGCCGCTGGCGGACGGGGCCGGCGGAGTGCAGCCGGCGACGGCGACGGTAGCCGCCGCGGCCACCGCAACTGGCGCTAGCCGGAGCTTGTTGCTGCGCAGGGGCCGCGCGAGGGCATGGCGCAGTGAGGACAGGGCGGTGCTGGGCAATGTTGTCCTTCCCGACCGCCTGCGGGGTTAGCTGTCGGGTTCGGGCTGGGCTGCCCGGCCATGGATCACGGCTTCACCCCGAGACCGCACTTGTGCGGCCGTTTCTTGGGTCCCCCACTCCTGCCCCGGTGGTTCTTGGAGGGCCGCCGGTTCCGGTGGGCAGGATTAGGCGTCCGGCCGGCGGGTGCATGCTTGCAGCCAGACCCTATCCACGACGCGCCGTAGTAGACAATGCCCGGCTGGAATCCGGGCCCGCAGGTTCTGGCTCTGTCAAGGTCAGTTGGCCCCACCGTGTCAGGGATAGCTGGCTCCACCTGGGGTGCCAGCGGGACCGGTTGGGTCGTTGATGCAAGCCGCGGCTCGGGCTGCGAGTGATCCGACGGCGGCTGCGGTGAGGAGCAGTAGGCCGCCGAGTAGGTAGACGGCTCGAATGTCGACGGCGTCGGCGAGCAGTCCGCCGCCGAGCAGGCTCAGGAGCCGGCCGGTCTGCCAGAGCATGTCGAAGCCGGCGAACGTCCGGCCGCGGAGGTCCTCGGGGACGCGGGACTGGATCAGGCTGCTGAAGGTGACGTTGCCGGAGGAGGTCGATAGGCCGTAGAACACCAGCGCGCAGGCGGCCAGGGGGACGCTGGTAGCGACGGCCAGGACGAGGTCGACGATGCCGCGGACTGCGTAGGGCCCGAACACGAACAGTGGGCGGCGTGGGTCGGTGACATGTCGGAGGAGCAGCAGTGGCCCGAGGGCGGCGCCGGCGCCGATCGCGGCGACGAGCACCCCGAAGCTGCTGCCACCACCAAGGCGGTCCTGGGCGAGGACGACGAGCAGCGCGCTGGTGGCGCCGGCTGACAGCGCCGCCAGGAACTGCCCGGCAGCGAGTGCCTTGAGCAGCGGCAACGCGGCGAGAGCCGCGAGGCCCTCGCGGGCGTGCGCGAACGGGCTGGTGACCTGCACCGGCCTGGTGCGTTCGGGTTCGCGCAGGCCCCGCAGGACCGCGGCGCTGAGCGCGAAGCTGACGGCGTTGACGGCGAACGCCAGCCCGAACCCGACGTGGACGGCGAGCAGGGCAGCGACAGGCGCGACGAGGATCTGGGCGGTGACCGCGGCGGTCCAAATGCCGCTGTTGGCAGCGACGAGTTCGTCGTCCTCGACGACCGAGGGCAGCAGCGACTGCGCAGCGGGTGAGAAGAACACCTGCCCGCAGGACAGCCCGAACGCGACCGCGTAGGCGACCGGCGCGCTGTCGTGCCAGACCGCGAGGGCCCCCGCGAGCAGCACCCGGGCGAGGTCGGCGGTGACCATCACCTGCACGCGCGGGAGGCGGTCCACCAGGCTGCCGGCCAGTGGCGCGAGCAGCAGCACCGGCGCGATCTCGGCCAGCACCGCCCCGGACACGCCGAGCCCGGAGCCGGTCAGCCCGATTAGCAGCAGCGCGAGGGTCGTGAACTGGGCGACATCGCCGACCTGCGAGGCCGTCCGAGCCAGCCAGAGCCGCCGGTAGGCAGGCTGCCCGAGGAGCCTGCGCAGGTCGGGTCGGGTCGTGGTCACGGTTCTATCGTCGCGGGTGGTCGACGCCGGAGGTCACCCATGAGGCAGGGCTTCAGTTGCTGGGTGGCTGGCCGGCTCGCTGCGTGCGGGCGTGCGCCAGGCGGTAGGACACGGTGCCGGTCTCGATGATGTTGCCGCCGAAGGTGAGCCGGTCGACGATCGCGGCGCAGAGCCGCGGGTAGGTGAACGTCCTGGTCCACCCGGAGAAGGACTCGTTGGAGGCGATCGCGACGCTGTTGGTCTCCTCGCGCTCGGTCAGGACCTGGAACAGCAGCTCGGCGCCGCGCCGGTCCAGCTCCATGTAGCCCAGCTCGTCCAGGCAGAGCAGGTCGACGCGGCCGTAGCGGGCGATGGTCTTGGACAGCACTCGCTCGTCCGCGGCCTCGACGAGCTCGTTGACGAGCTTGGCGGCCAGCACGTACTTCACCCGGTGCCCGGCCATCGCCGCTGCGGCGCCCAGGCCGATCAGCAGATGGCTCTTGCCGGTGCCCCGAGTCGCCGATCAGGCAGAGCGTCGCCCTTTGGTGACCCAGGCGCAGGCGGCGAGCTGCGCGATGACGGTGGGCTGGATGTGCGGGTTCGCGGCGTAGTCGAAGTCCTGCAGCCACTTCTCCCGCGGGAACCCGGCGGCGGTTATCCGCCGGGCGGAGCGGCGCCGGTCGCGGTCGTCGCACTCGGCCATCAGCAGCTCGGCGAGGAACCCGCGGTAGGTCAGCTGCTCGCGTAAGGCGGCGTCGGCCACCTTGGCGAACCGGGCCCGCATCGTCGGCAGCCGAAGCATCCGGCAGGCCTGGTCGACGGTGGCGTCGGCGGCCTGCTCGGTCACCCCGCCGCGACGGCTCGGTCCGCGGATGCTGCCGGCGCCAGGGCCGGTGCTGCTGGTGGCGGTCATCAGGCTCCTCCGTTACCAGCGGCTGGCGGGTGCGCCAGCAGCTCGTCGTACTGCGCGACCGACTGCAGCGGCCGCCCGTCCGCCGGTAGCTCCAGGCTGGTGCCCGCTCGATCGCGGGCGTCGACGAGCCGGCGTTCGGTCAGGCTCACCACCCGGTCGCGGCCAGGCGGCAGCGCGGGCAGCTGCTGGCCGAGGGCCGCCGGGGCGGGCAGCGTGGCAGTGACACCTCGGGCGTGCGCGGCCTTGCGGGCCTCGACCGCAACAACGTCGGGGTTCGCTGAGCCCACCGACACCGCCGCGGCCAGGCCGGCGACGACGTCGACGTGCGCAAGGTGGCGGTGCAGCAGCAGTGCCTTGACGAGCAGCCGGGTGCCGCCGCCATCCCCGGCGTGCTTGCGGGCCAGCGCCCAGAACGCATCGTGCGCACGGGTGAAACCGCCGCAGGCGCGGGCCTGCACGAGCGCGGTCGCGCCAGGCAGCGCGCGGGGCTTGCGCGCCGGGACCTCCAGGTAATGGTCGAGCAGCAGCACGGTGCTGCCCTTGCGGACCGACCGGGCATGTCGGGCCACCTCCATGCGGCCGTCGAAGACCACCACCTCCGACGCCCGGAGCGACACCCGGGCCCGCAGGTTCCGACTGGTCTTCCTTCAAGACCGGGCAGACTCCCTTCCACGGCCGGCGCGTGCAGTTAAGGCACACCCGCGCTTGCAGACGCGGGCACCTGTCCGGCAGCAGGCCGCTCACCTCGACGGGTTCAACCTGCGAGTTCTCGCCGCTGCCGCGTGGATCTAGTGTCGGCGGCGCCGCATCTTGAGCTAGCCGACCAGGTCCGCTGAGCACGAGGCTTGCTGCCCGTAGCGCCAGACCGTTCGCTCGGGGCCGTTTTTGCGCGAGGGTCACTTATTTGCGGATGCCGTCGACGGTCAGGCTGGGGCCGCCGGGTGCGGTGACGCTGGGCTGCCGGGACGTTCAGTGTTTCGGACGACCACGTCGTTCGGACCAGCTGAGGTAGGCCGTGGGAGCCGCCAGCCCGTCGGGCTCGCGCTGGCGCCGCGTGGCCCTTCGCCATTGAGTCGGCCCAGTTCGAGAGCGGTCACTGGCGTGCCTCCACAGTCCGGACATTGGCTGAGGTCGAAGAGCACTTCCCGCCGGCAGTCGGCGCACCAGTGCGGCTCCGCGTCGCCGTCCGAGGCGTTCTCCCGCGCTTCGCCTGGGCGCTCTGACCGGCGCGCCAGCCGCCGCACTCCCGGCGCACCCGCGATCCGCATGATGACTCCCACTCAGCAATAGTGCTCCGCCAGCACCCGAGCGGTAGCTCTCGCACGCTTGGCTCTTGGCCCCTGAGCAGCGCAGGCCGCGCGGTAGCCGGGCGGGGTGCACTATGCGTGAGGCAGCCGTAAGGGAACACGTGATGCTGACGGGCCTTCCGGGCCGTCGGCTGTGCTGCTTGGGGGAAGGCGCCGGTGAAGCTCTTGGACCAGACTGTCGAACTCTTCGGTCATCTGCCCGGTTCGGGTCAGGGCGCCGACCTCGATGAGTGTCTGACTGGGCGGCTCGCTTTCCCCGGCGCTGCTGGCACCTGAAGGGGCTGGTCCAGGCGGTGGGGCTATGGCGGCTGCCCGTACCCAGATTCGGCGTCGCCGCACGTTCAGGGAGCCGACCAGACCGGCGAGCATGATGATCGCTGCCCAGAGCACCAGGCCTTTGCCGGGGTCGTTCTTGACTGCGAAGGTGGCCCAGTTGCGGACGCCGTCGACGGTCAGGGTCATGCCGGCGGGCAGCCCGGTGAGGGTGCGCTGGCCAGGGTTGTTGGGGTGCAGCAGCTGACCGACCCGGTTGCGGGGGCCGCTGGGCCCGTCAACCGGCAGCACCCTCAGAGCGCTGCGGTCCAGTGCGTAGACGTTTTGGGGGGCGCCGGCGTCCAGATGCAGGTCCCCGACGAGGACTTGCAGGCGAAGGACGGGGTTGCGCAGCTGCGGCCCGGTGGAGAACGGGCTGCCGTCAGGTGGGGGGCTGGGGGTGAGCGGGCCGTAGAACGCGAGCTGCTGGGGCACCTTGAGCCGCCCGGCGGGTGGCAGACCCGGGTCGGGGACCTTGACGACGCAGGTGGAGTCCAGTGCGGCCGATCCGCTCGGGTCGCAGGGTGGGGTGTCGTCGTAGACGGTTCGGCCGCGGCGGTCCCGCAGGACGACGTGGGGGGCGTAGCCATGGCCGATCAGGTAAGCCTTAGTCTCACCCATGCGCAGCGGGTGGTTGACCTCGATCAGCCGGGTCCGTAACGGGGCTGTGGGTTGGGGCCGGTAGGCGACTCGGGCGGCGAAGCTGGCGGGGGTGCCGTTGGGCTGGTAGGCGGCGCTGAACTGCTCGAGGGTGAAGGTGAACGGCTGCAGCCGGGCGGTGTCGAGGAGGGCGCCGCGCTTGAACTGGTCGTACTGCAGCGCGCTGTTGGAGAACGACTTGCCTTCGACGACGAGCACCGTGCCGCTGTATCCGTGCAGGCTGCCCAGTGCAACCCCGACGAGCAGCAGGCCGAGCGCGACGTGGAACGCCAGGTTGCCGGTCTCGCGCAAGTAGCCCTTCTCGCCGGCGACTGTGCCGGGGTCACGGGCAACCCGGAACCTTTTCCTGCGCAGCACCCGGTGCGCTTGGGTGAGAGCGGCCTCGATGGGCAACGCGGTGACCCAGGACGTGCCGCTTGAGAGCCGTGCGGGGTGAGCGGGGGCGGGGGGCGGCCGGCGGACCAGGGCCCGGGCGTGCAGCCTGATCCGGGGGATGAGGCAGCCGACAAGGCTGATCATCAGTAGGGCGTAGACCGCTGCGAACCAGGGTGCGGCGAAGACGTCGAAGCCGTCGAGCCGGTCAATGAACGGGCCGAGGCGGGGGTGGGCGGCGATGTACTGCTGGACGCGTAGCGGGTTGACGCCCCGCTGCGGTATCAGCGACCCGGGTACGGCTGCGACAGCGAGCAGGAACAGCAGCTGCAGCGCGGTGCGCATGCTGGTCAGCTGGCGCCAGGGCCGCAGCAGCCGGCTGAACCGGTGGCGCCGGGCGCCCGGCACGAGCTCGGCGACGTCCTCGGGTACGGTGCTGAGCTTCTCGGCGGTGATCGTCACAGCGGTGAACCGTTCGACGCCGGGATCAGCAGGCGTAGTTCGATGACGAGCCGGTTCCATTCGCCGGTCAGCTCGAGCAGCCCGGTGAGCACGAGCAGCGCACCGCCGGCAACGGTGATGGCTTTGGCGTGCCGCCGGATGATCCGAAGCGCACCTAGCCCTCGCCGGACGGCCATGGCTGCGGCGATGAACGGGATCCCCAGGCCCAGGGAGTAGGCGGCGGACAGGATTGCCCCGCGTCCCGCGCTGGCGCTGGTCAGCGCAAGGCTTTGCACCGCCGCCAGGGTGGGGCCGATGCACGGCGTCCAGCTGACCGCGAACAGCACCCCGAGCAGTGGCGCTCCCGCCAGCCCGGGTGCTGCCCGCTGGCGGGGCTGCCACTGCCGTGCCTTCCACGGCAGCCGGTGCAGCGCACCGGCGAAGGCCAGGCCGAGAACGATGGTGAACCCTCCCAGAACCTGCTCGATGATGCGTTCGTGGCGCCGCAGCAGGTAGCCCAGGGAGCCGAAGGCAGACCCGTAGGCGATGAACACGGCGGTGAATCCAAGGACGAACAGTGCCGCGCCGAGCGGGACCCGGCTACGGACGGCCCGGCTGGGTCTGTCGACCGGTCGGGTGGCAGGTGCTGGTGTCCGGGTCCGAAGGGCAGTGGCTGTACGGGCTGGGGCGTTGCCGGCCGCGTGGCTGCTCGCGGGTTCGTCGAGGTCGCCGCGGGCGGACCGCCCGGATCGGCTGTGCACGCTCGGGTCTGCTGGTCCGGTGAGGTCGGCGCCTGACAGGCCGGCGATGTAGGACAGGTAGCCCGGGACCAGCGGCAGCATGCACGGGCTGGCGAACGAGACGCTGCCGGCGGCGAGTGCGACCGGCAGCGACAGCGCCAGCGGACCACCGGCGACCAGTGCCGCGACGCTCACCGGGTGCCGGTCATCGTTCGGCGACCAGCCGGTTCAGACCGGGTTGCAGATCGGTGGGTAGGACACCGCCGGTGAAGCGGCTGGCGATCCGGCCTTGGCGGTCAATGAGGAAGGTGAACGGGACGGCCGAGCCGGCCGGCCACAGCGAAACCAGTGTGCCGTCCTGGTCGAACAGGCTGGGATAGGTGACGCCCTTGTCGCGGGTGAACGAGCGCGCCGCGGCAAGCCCGTCCCGTTCGTCGACTCCGAGGAAGGTGACGCCCCGGCCGCGGTTGGCGGCGTAGGTCTGCTGCAGTCCTGCTGCTTCGGCTCGGCATGGGGCGCACCACGAACCCCAGAAGTTGACCACGACAACCTGTCCGTGCAGGGCGGCCAGGTCCAGCCGCCCACCGCTGAGCGTCTGGCCGGCGAGCGGCGGTGCGGGGCGGCGGTTGGCCACGGCAACGTCCTGACGCTTGTTGCCCGCGCTGACGAACCGCAGGTCGCTGCCGGCTCCCTTCTCTGGTGCGGTAGAGCAGGCAGTGAGCGCGAGCGCCGCTGCCGCGAGTCCGGTGGCCAGTCCAGCGGCCAGGGGCGGTGCATGCACCAACCCAGTATGTCCTACGCTTCGTAGTAGCGTCTGCGGGGTGACGCTGGCAAGCATCCTGAGCCCCAGCCGCGGAGTGTTTCACCTCGGCCCGCTGCCGCTGCGGGCCTACGCCCTGTGCATCATCCTCGGCGTCGTCGCAGGCGTGCTGATCGGCGAGCGGCGGCTGCGTGCACGTGGCGTGCAGCCCGGGGTGGCGGGTGACATCGCGGTGTGGGGGGTTCCGAGCGGGATCGTCGGCGCCCGGCTTTACCACGTGATCACCACACCTGACCCGTACTTCGGAGCCGGCGGCCAGCCGCTGAAGGCGTTGGAGGTGTGGAAAGGGGGCCTGGGCATCTGGGGCGCGATCGCCGGCGGGGCGCTGGGGGCACTTGTCGTGCTGCGGCGCCGCGGGGTGCCCTTCGCCCTTGCCGCCGACGCGCTGGCACCCGCTCTGGCCGTCGCGCAGGCGATCGGCCGCTGGGGCAACTGGTTCAACCAGGAGCTGTTCGGTCGGCCCAGCACCTTGCCGTGGGCGCTGCGCATCGACCCGTCGCACCGGCCCGCCGGCTATGAGGCGTTCAGCACCTTCCAGCCGACGTTTCTCTACGAGTCGCTGTGGAACCTCGGCGTTGCCGGGCTGTGCCTGTGGGCCGACCGGCGCTACCGGCTCGGCTGCGGGCGCGTCTTCGCCCTCTACGTCGCGGCCTACACCGCTGGGCGAGCCTGGATCGAGGCGCTGCGCATCGACCAGGCGCACCAACTGTTCGGCCTGCGGCTCAACGACTACGTCAGCGTCGTGGTGTTCCTGGCCGCCGTCGCCTTCCTCATCCGGCGCCGTGGCCGCCGGGAAGCGGTCCGCGAGGGCGGTCAACCGGCCCGTGGACACGAGCGCCTCGTCGCGAGCGAAGACGCCTCGACGAACGCGCCGGCATGAGGCCCTTTTGGGCTTCCGTCACCCCACAGATCGTCACCCCAAAGAGCTGATCACTGTGAGGTGGGCATGAGAGCGCGACCGCGACGTAACACCACAGCGACTCCAGTCACAGCGCCTGAGGCGGCTTCTGCGGGCATGACCAAGGCAGAAAGGCGTGCCGCCGACCGTCGCTCGAAACACCAAAAGAACCGGCGCATCATCCGCATCGGACAGGTAGTGATGGCGGTGGGCGTCGTCATCGCGGTCGTGCATCTGCTTGCCCACGCCGGGGTTTTCGGTGGGCAGCCGGCGGCGGCCACCGATCTGGTCGCCGGCTATCCGGCGGCCGCCCTGCTGTTTCTGGCCGGCGCGATGGCAGCCGGCCGGTAGCAGGCCGCGGTCGGCTCAGACACCCCTTCTACTTAACGAACGTCAACTACCGTCGACCACGGCTACTATGGGAAATAGTAGTGTTCCCGGTATGACGGCGACGAGCAGGAGACGGGCCAGCCAGCAGCTCGCCGCCTGGGACGACCGGGTGCTGTCCTGGTCGGAGCAGGTCGAAGCCTCCGAGCCGTTCGCCCGGGCACGTGACACCATCTTCGAGCTCGCCGACCCCCGGCCCACCGACCGGTGCGTCGACCTCGGGGCCGGTGCCGGCCTCATCACCTTGCCCCTTGCCCAGGCCGCCGCGTCGGCGCTTGCCGTCGACGTCGCTCCGATGATGCTCGCCACCCTTGCCCGCCGGGCGCGCGAAGAGCGTTTGGACAATCTCGACACACGTGTCTGCGACATGGCCCGGCTGAGCCTGGAACCGGCCAGCGTCGACCTGATCGTCAGCAACTACGCGTTGCATTCACTGCCCCACCGCGGCAAACAGCAGCTGCTCGAGCGCGCGCACAGCTGGCTGCGCCCGGGGGCCGCCTCGTCATTGCCGACATGATGATGGGGCGAGGTCTGAGTGCCCGGGACCGCTCGATCCTGACCGACAAGTCGCGCCAACTGCTCAAGCAAGGGCCCGCAGGAGCGTGGCGCCTGGTGCGCAACGCCGCGGAGCTCGGTTTGGGTATCGGGGAGAACCGCCCGGCCACCCCGGCCTGGTGGGCCTCGGCCCTGACGCGTGCCGGCTTCGAGCAGGTGCGCTACCGCGACGTCGTCGCCGAGGCCGGAGTCGTCGCAGCCCGCAAGCCCCAGTCCTGATACGGCGGGCTGCCCTGCCGCAAGGCGCGCTCAACGACGAGGAGCAGAGTCATGCAGCCACCCCAGCCGGCGGAGCCGGCCACTGACGGGTCCGGGCGGCGCAGGCTGACCCGCCGGGAAGTCCTGCTCGCCGGGACCGGGGTCCTCGGAGTTGCCGGGATCGGCGTGCTGAGCGCTGGCACCGCGGCCACAGCGAAGCCCGTTGGCCCAGGGTCTCGTCAGGTGCGCGAGCTGGAGGCCAGCCGGGCGCGGTCGGGCAGGACAGTCGACCTTGTTCGTATCGCCCAGGTAGCGGACGTGGACCTCGGCGGCGGGCAGATCGTCAGCACCTGGGTCTACAACGGCCAACTGCCCGGACCGGAGATCAGAGTCCGCCGCGGCGACGTGCTGCGGCTGCAGCTGGTCAACCAGCTACCCGACCCCACCGGTATCCACTGGCACGGGCTGGCGATCCGCAACGACGTGGACGGGGTGCCCGGTACGACAATGCCCCTGATCGGCCCCGGGGCGGGTTTTGCCTACGACTTCGTCGTGCCCGACGCCGGCACCTACTGGTATCACTCCCACGTCGGACTGCAGCTCGACCGCGGGCTGTACGGAACACTGGCCGTCGACGACCCCGCCGAGCCCGCTCGCTACGACCTCGACACCAGCCTGGTGTTCGACGACTGGCTCGACGGGCTGGGTCAGAGCCCGCAAGCCGTCTACGACACCCTGCGACGCACCGGGATGACGTTGGGCTCAGGCGGCATGTCGATGCCCGCTGCCGGCACCACCGTGCCCAGCTCGCTGGGCGGGGACGCAGGTGACGTCCGCTACCCGCTGCTGCTCGTCAACGGCAAGAACCAGCTCGAGCCCATCATGGTGCTCGCCCGGCCAGGTCAGCGGATGCGGCTGCGGCTGATCAACGCAGGTGCCGACACAGCCTTCCGGGTCGCTGTCGGCGGCCACCGGATGACAGTCACCCACGCTGACGGGTACCCCGTGCGGCCGGTCATCGTGGACACCCTCCTGATCGGGATGGGCGAGCGCTACGACGTGCTCGTCACCGCCGGCGATGGTGTGTTCCCCATCGTCGGCTACGCGGAGGGCAAGGGCGGGACCGCGCTGGCTCTGCTGCAGACCTCCGCCGGTGCGCGCCCCCCGGCGGGCCTCCTGCCGCGCCAGCTGACCGGCCGCATGCTCACCTACAACGACCTGCAGCCCACCAGCGGCACCGGGCTCGCCCCCCGGCCCGCCGGCAGAACACTGCCAGTCGGGTTGAGTTTCGACGGCGACGGCTACCGGTGGATGATCAACGGACGGACCTTCGACAACAGCAAGGCCCTTCAGGTACGGGCCGGCCAGCGGGTACGGCTGTCGTTCCGCAACGACACAATGAAGTTTCACCCGATGCACCTGCACGGCCACACATTCGCCGTACTGCCGCCAGCCGGACTGGGAACCCGTAAGGACACCGTAGTCGTCAAGCCGATGCAGACAATCACCGTCGAGTTCGACGCAGTCAACCCGGGGCAGTGGGTGCTGCACTGCCACAACGCCTACCACCAGGAGGGCGGCATGATGACCAGCCTGTCCTATGTGGCCTGACCCGCGGCCACCGGAAGCGGCAGGCACGACTCACCCGGCTGCAGGTGCTGCGCGTGCCCGCTTTCGGCAGTGGGCGGCAGCGCGGTCGGAGTCGGGTACCGGGCCGCGGGGCTGTGTCAGTCTCAACCGGTCCCAGGCTGCTAAGCGAGCGGAAGTAGAAAGCCTCGGTCGGGATCGCCTCCAACGAGTCGTTCTACGGCTGGGGCAGAACGTTCACCGACCCCAGGCTCTGTGCCGCGATCGTCGACCGGCTGACCTTCGCCGGGCACATCATCGGGACCGGCACCGACTCCTACCGTCTCGCCCACACCCCGGGCACCAGGCGGGTTGACCGCGCGTCGCGTTCGTCTGCTACGCAACGGTTGTCATCACGAAGTGGCCGGCGAACGCGCCTGACCACCCCTCAGTCGTGGACGGGTTCACCGCTGATGTGATGGTCGGCGTGGAACAGCGCTTCGTTCAGCAGCGCCCGTACATGGGAGCCACGGACACGGTAGAGAATGCGGCGTCCGTCCCGGCGCCCTTCGACGAGTCCGGCGAAACGAAGCTTAGACAGGTGCTGGCTGGCCACCGTGGGGCGGCATCCGGCGATCCCGGCGAGCGTGGCCACATCCAGCTCGTCTCCTCGCAACGCCCACAGCATCCGGACCCGGGTCTGGTCGGCCAGCAGCACAAAGGAGAGCACCGCGGCGCTGACCTGCGCGTCGGTCAGCGCGTCCGGGTGCCGCGGTGCGGCGGCGGAGCTCGGTTCGGGAGCCTTCCTGCGACTGGCTCGTTGTTGCGCCATATGCGCAACTCTACTTAGCAGTTGACATGTTCGCATCTGCGCAGGTGTTGCTAGACTAGCGCTGCCCTGCTGGACGAACGCGAGGACCGGTATGTCCGCACCACACGACCGCGATGCGCCCGATCACCACGACAGTCACGACGAGCACGACGCGCACGACGCAGTCCCCGCTGGCGAACACGACCACGACCACGGGAACGAGCACTCCCACGACCATGGGGACGGTCATGACCACGGCACGTCGCTGTGGGCGCGTGCCCGCCACACGCTGTCTGAGGCGGTCGGGGGTCACTCCCACGACGCCGCGGACCAGGTCGACTCCGCGCTCGAGGCGAACGCCGAAGGGCGCCGGGCGCTGCTGATCAGCCTGGTGGTGCTCGCGGTCACCGCCGCCATCCAAGCCGTCGTGGTGGTGCTGTCGGGGTCGGTGGCGCTGCTCGGTGACACCCTGCACAACGTCGCCGACGCGTTGACCGCGGTCCCGCTGCTGATCGCGTTCCGCCTCGCTGCCCGGCCGGCGACCAAGCGCTACACCTACGGCTACGGCCGCGCCGAGGACCTGGGAGGGGTGTTCGTCATCGCGATGATCACCCTGTCCAGCGTGCTCGCCGCCTACGAAGCGATCCAACGCCTGATCCACCCCCGCACGGTGACCCATTTGTGGGTCGTCGCCGCGGCCGCGCTCGTTGGGTTCATCGGCAACGAGGTCGTCGCCCGGTTCCGCATCCGGGTCGGCCGCAAGATCGGCAGCGCCGCCCTGGTCGCCGACGGCCTGCATGCCCGCACCGACGGGTTCACCAGCCTCGCTGTGCTGCTCGGAGCCGCCGGTGTCGCCGCCGGCTGGCGGGAAGCCGACCCGATCATCGGCCTGATCATCACCGTCGCCATCCTCGGGGTGCTGCGCTCCGCCGCCCGCCAAGTCGGAGCACGGCTAATGGACGCCGTCGACCCGACCCTGGTCGACCAAGCGACCACAGCGGTGCTCAGCGTCGCCGGCATCCACGCGGTTCGAGAGCTCCGCATCCGCTGGATCGGGCACACCCTACGCACCGAAGTCGATGCCACCGTGGACGCCGACCTGACCCTGTTCCAAGCCCACGACCTGGCCCACCACGCCGAGGACCACCTCCTCGAGCTGGTCCCGCGACTGACCGCGGCCACCGTCCACGCCAGCCCGGACGGCCATCACCCCTAACCCGGCGAGGGTGGAAGTGGGCCAGTCTCGGTTGGCACTGCTCACTTTCAGCAGCTCAGCTGGGGCCAGCTTCGCTTAGCAGCCTGGGGCCAGTTGACCTTGACAGAACCAGGTCGCCTGATGTTGGCCCGCCCGGAGCCGGGGTGGGTGCGGCGCCGGCAGCCGCCGCCCCTCCTGGTGCGTGCATTGGCCTCGACAGCGCCACCGTCGCGGCGCCGCCTCCGTCGCCGCCGCGCAGGCACCAGTGCTCAAGCAGCTGCCGCTGGCGCACCTGAGAAGTCACCCGACCTTCACCGGGCACCCCTTCTGGCACACCGATAAGCATCGGAAGCCCTCGCTGTGCTGGCGTGGGCTGCTGCAGATCACAGCCCTTAAGAAGCAAGCCGGCCCACAGAAGTGGGGCCCGCCTCCGCTACAGCGAGGAGTCGACGCAGTCAGTCATTCCGTTGGTGGTCCAGTAGCGGTTGATGCCCAAGCCGCGGCCATCCAGCCCGTCCACCGTCTGTCGTACGACCATCGCAGCTTGCCCCGACTGTTGGCCGCTGACGAACGCCTGCAGCCGGGCGATCGCCATCTTCGTGTCATCAAGCTGCTGCTGCTCGGGCGACAAGATCTCGCTAGCCCAGGTCGGTTTCTCTGCTTGTGGCGGCCGCAGCTTCTTCAGTGCTCGCAGCCCGTTCTCCTGTCCTGGTACTTGTGCCTGCAAGAACGCCAGGAACGCCTTTGGGTCGGTCGGTCGTCTGCCCTTGTAGGGGTTGCCCGCAGCACGGCACACGGCGTTGACCTGTGACACGAACTCCGCGTGTGTGACCGCAGGGGTGGAGCTGCCGCACCCGGCTGCGGCTCCAAGACCGAGCAGCACCGCAGCAATGGAAACCCGCCTCATCGCACGGGTGGGAACGTAAGCGTGAGGGCCGCGATGCTCGCTGAGAGCCTGTTCGAATCCATCGCTCCTACGCTACGTCGTAGCGCAGCGCCCCGCAACCGGCTCGTCCGCGATGTGTTGGCCGGCTTGAGCGCGCTTCCTTGTGGTGCGTGAGCGCGCAGCTTCGGGTAGCGCAGTCGATGCGCGACCAGCTGCTTTGACCCGCTTGCGAAGACTGGGAGTTAGCGCAGGATGCCGGTGTGGCCGAGGGAGTAGCGGCCGGGCTGCGGCCACACCGCCAGCCCGTGCGGCTCGCGGCCGACCTTGATGCGGGCGAGGAGCCGGCCGGTGCTGGTGTCGATCGCGTACACCTCGTCGGTGCGCCGGCCAGAGAGCCACAGCGTGCGGCCGTCGGCTGACACCCCGCCCATGTCGGGCGTGCTCGGAGCGGGGATGGGCCAGGTCGCCACGACCGTGCGCGTGGCGAAGTCGAGCACGCTGACCGAGCCCTGGTCGCGCTTGCCGCCCCGGTTGGAGATGTAGAGGGAGCGCGCGTCCCGGCTGGGGTAGAGGCCGTGCGTCTCCTGGCCGGTTGGCAGGAAGCCGATCTCTTTGAGGGTGTCGCCATCGACCAGGTGCAGCCCGCCGCGTTGCATGTCGCTGACGTACCAGACCTTGCCGGGTGGATCGATCTTGATGTCTTGCGGCATGCCGCCGATCGTCAGGTAGCCGAGCACTTTGTGCGTCGCGGTGTCGACCTTGACCAGGTGCCCGTCGAACTCGCAGGTGGCAAGGAAGTAGGACCCATCTGGGGAGAAGTCGACATGGTTCAACCCGGCGCAGGCCACCCGCGTGGTGTCAAGGATGCGCAAGGTGCGCGGGTCACGGAAGGTCAGCTTGCGCTCCGCCTCCTCGATGACGATCGCGTAGCGACCGTCGGGGGTGAAGTACATGTTGTAGGGGTCGCTGACGGGGATGTTGGGCCCGGCGCGCCGGCCGGTGTGCGGGTCGATCGGCGTGAGGCTGTTGCCCCCCTCGTCGTTGGCGGCGTACAGGGTGCGTAGGTCCCATCCCGGCACGACGTGCTGGGTACCGGGCCCGCTGACGAAAGTGTCGATCACCCGACTGGTAGCGGGGTCGATGACGCTGATCGTCCCGTCACCGTGGTTGGGCACGTAGATCCTGGGCGGCACGCCTCTGGTGGCCGCCGCGAGCATGTTGACCCCGTCCGCGGCGTAGACCCCGGCGGCGCTCGGCCGGGTCGACGCGGGCTGGCTCGCCGGGGTGGGTGCAACGCTCTTGGTCTGGACCGGGGTCTGCTTAGCGGTGCCCGAGCCGCAGGCCGTCGCGGCGGCGAGCCCGACTCCGAGCAGGGCGATCGCAGCGCGACGCAAAGGGACCATCACGGCCAATCTAAATGGGCAGGGACTTGTCCAGGCTTGCCGCGGTTCATGGGATCGGGGCGAGCGTGATCGTCCGGTCGGTCCGGGTCGGGGTTTCACCACCGACGAGGTAGGCCGTCTGCCCGATGACGGCAACCGCCGCGTCGGAGGTGGCGTACGGCAGCGTCCCGGCGGGGGTGAAGCTGTGCGCGTTCGGGTCATACCGCAGGACGTCGGAGAAGACCGGGGCGCCCGTCGTGCCCGCTGCGGCGCCGCCCGCGAGGAAGATGCTGCCGCCCAGGGCCACGGCCATCGCCTGCGTACGCCGGGCCGGGAGGTGGCCGACGACCCGAACGGCGCCGCTGCCGGGGTCGATCTCCTGCACCGCGTCGGTTGCGACGCCCCCGCTCTCACCGCCGAACAGCAGGATGCGCTGGTCGTTGCCGGTGCCGATGGCGGCGATGGCCGGGTAGCGGACGGGGACGGGCAGGGGGGAGAGCGTCCGGACACTGCCCGGTGCGCTCAGGAGCAGCACCTGGGCAAGCGTGCGGATGCCGTCGTAGCCGCCGGCGAGCACGACACCCTTCTGCACCGCCAGCGCGACCGCGTCGCTGGTCGGGACGGGCAGGGTGCCCACGCTGCGAGCCGTGCGTCCGGTGGCGTCGACCTGTTGGATGGTGCCGACCTCCGTAGCCGCACCGCCCCCGAAGACAGTGGGGGTGCCGGCAAGCGCGGCCCCTGCAGCGTCGTGCACGGCTGTCGGGAGTCGTCCCGCCACCGAGACGGTGCTGGCCTGCGGATCGATGGCGAGCACGGTGCCTGTGCTGCGGTCGCCGTCGTGCAGACCGGTCGCGACCAGCAGGCGGTCGCCGGCGGGGTAGGCGACTGCCCGTGAGAGCGTCGCCGGAAGCCGGAAGGGTGCGACCGTCGCGGTCACCATCCCAGCCGCGCGTCGGGGCACGGGCGCCGTCGCGCCCGACCCCGAAGGCGAGGACGAACGCGCCGGGGACGAGGCCGTACCCGTCCCGCTGCCGCTGCCGCACGACACAAGAGCTACCGCTGCGGCGAGAGAGGCCGCGGCGGTCAACGCCCGACCCAGCCGCTGACTCGGGGCACTGCTTGCCGGGAACTGCATACCGTCCATCCAACAGGTGCAGCGACCTGGCAGCTGGATCAGGCGCGGCGTTGCGCCACCCAATCCCTTGGCCCAAGGCGTGACAACGAATTAGGCGAAGCAAGGCGCCCCCAGCTTGTGCCGGAGCAGCGGCATCGGCAGCGCCTGGGCGGCGTGCGGCTCACGCAGCAGCAACAGATCGTTAGACGGTGCCGCCGGCGGCTCGCAGGGTGAGCCAGACACCGACGATCAGCACCAGGCTTGCGGTCAGGACGGGGAGTATGGCGAGGAGCCGGTTCATTCTGGCCAGCCGAGCGCCGGCAAACCGGTCGGCGTAGCGACGGAGCCGGACCAGAAGCAGTCCCGCGGCGCTGAGGGCTGTTGCCATGCCCAGTCCGTAGCCTAGGACGACGATCACGCCGAAGGCTGTACGGCCCAGGGCGACCGCGGCGAGCAGGACCAGTAGCGCGGACGGGCTGGGGACCAGGCCCCCGGCGACCCCGAGACCCACCAAACCAGCGCGGCTGAAGCCGACCTGGTCGCTACCGTGCGGCTGCCCATGCCCGTGCCCGTGCCCGTGCCCGGAATTGGGTCCCCCCTCCGTCTCACCCGAGCGCTCCCGCACAAGACTGGGCCGTTCGGTGGTCAAGGTGGCCGGGGCACCGCTCGAGGACACTGCAGCCGCAGACGCTGAAGTCGCCGCCCTGCCGGGCGGCGTCGCGGCCTCGCCGGCTGACGTCTCAGGGACGGCCGCCGCCAGGTCGGTGATCTCTCCAAGCACTGCGTTGAGGTGCCCGTTCCGGCGGCGGCGGAGCGCCGAGACCAGCAGACCCACTCCGACGCCGGCGACGATGAGCCCGGATACGACCCCGAGGGCCTGCTCAGCCGCGGTCGGCGCGAACGCCGTGGTCAGCGAGATCAGCAGGCCGAGGATGAGCACTCCGGCGGTGTGGGTGATCGTGACGGTCGCGCCGACTGTGACGACGTCGCGGAGCCTGCCTCTTCGACCGACGAGGTACGCCGCCATGATCGTCTTGCCGTGGCCGGGGAGAAACGCGTGCCCAGCTCCTAGCAGCATCGACAGCAGGATCGCGAGCAGGCCGACCCCGACGGTGACGTGCTTGCTGCCGACCAGGGAGTTGAACGTGGTCGCGAGCCGGTTGAGCGCCCGGAGCGCGAAACCTGCCACCGGCAGCTTCTTGCTCGCGGCGTAGGTAGACGCCCCGGCTCCAGGAGTGGTCGCGATGCTGCCCCCGCGGACGTCGAGCGGGGAGGACAGCAGATCGTTGGGGTAGCGCAGCAGCTCACCGCTGATGCTGGCAGCCGGAAAGGGCGAGTTCTGCAGCGATACCGCGGTGCCGACCGCGGTGATCTCGTGCCAGCCGATGCCCTCGCCGTCCCACTGGTCGGAGATGGCCAGGGTCGCATGCGTGCTGAGGTCGGCCGGTGCTTGCAGCTGGCACACCAGCCGGCCGATGGTCAGTTGGATCGCGCCGGGTCGTTCGCTGTAGTCGCTGCTCCCAACGGCGAGGGTCAGCCGGCGGCCGTTCACGCTGATGTTGTCGGTTCGCGCCAGTGCGGCGCACTGGCCGGTCGCGTAGCTCGCCCGCTCCGCGGGCGACAGGATCCCGTTGCTGTCGGTGTCGATGATGCCCTTGCGTTGAATGGTGGGGATCTCGGCGATGTCTTCGACCGCGAGGTCGGTGATGTGGTCGGGGTAGAAGTGCAGCCCGTCGTAGTGGTTCACCGTCGCGTTGCCCAGCGGGTGTGCGCCCGCTGCCGGAGCGAGACCGACCAGCAGCACCCCCAGAACCACCCCGACCAGGCCGAGCCGCCGTAGCCGCCGTAGCCGCCGCGCCAACGTGCTCACCGGCCGCCGCCGAGCTCGGCGAGGGCCTTGTTCAGCACCGGCAGCTGGTAGGGGTTGAAGTACGGGTTGATCGCGAGCGCCTTGCGTAGATCTGCGGCTGCTTCCCCTGACCGGCCCAGCGACTTGTCGATCATGCCGGCGTGGAAGTAGAACAGCGCGTTGCGGGTGCCGAGCTGCATCGCCTTTTTCTCGTACGCCAGCGCCTCAAGGTCGCGGTGGTTGACGTGCAGCGCCCAGGCGTACGCGTCGTCCATCTCCACAAACGGACGGATCCGGATCCCGACCTGGCCGTATTTCAGTGCTCGCTGCGGGTCGCCGTGGTCGGCGTAGAACAGGGTCGGGTCGGTGTCGAGGGTGACACCGTTGGCGACGAACAGCTGGTTCTCGGTGTTGAACAGCCGGTACTGCTGCTCAGCTTGTTTGGTGCGGCCCAGCGACTGAAGCAGTTCCCCGGCCTCGATGAGATAGGTCGGCTGTGGCACCTCGCTGATCACCTTGAGGTAGTCACGCACAGCGGCGTCGTTCTGGCCCAGCGCCGCCTCCGCTTTGGCTCTGCCCTCGAGCAGAGCCGAGTAGGACGGGTCGGCGGCCAGGCCCGCCGCAGCGTAGCTGAGCGCCGCCTTCGGATTGCCGCTGTTGAAGGCGAGCTCCCCCAGGTAGTAGTTCGTGAAGGCCCGGTCCGCGGGGGTGGTGGCCTCGTCCAACGCCCGGCGCATCGCCGCCTGCGCGTTCGAGATGTCGCCACGCAGTTCGAAGACGTACTCGGCCCGGGTGAAGGCGGGAACTCCCGGGTGCAGGTCGTTCATCCGCTGCGTCGCGGCGAACGCCTGGTCATAGAGACCGAGCTGGGTGTCGGCGTCGTCCAGCGCCCCATAGAGGGCGGGGTTGTAGTTGTCGATGGCCAGGCCGCGTTGCGCCCAGCTGCGGGCAGCGGTGAAGTTGTGCTCAGCGGCCTTCAGAGTGGCCATGCCCGCCATGGCCTGGTAGTTGACGGTGCTGTTCAACGCCAGGGAACGCGCTAAGGCCCCGGAAGCCTTCGGGTAGTACGCCGGGTTGACAGTGATCTTCGCCTGCTGCACGTAGTCCAGGCCGAGGGTCGCCCACGCCACGTAGTCCCCTGGGGTGGCTCGCGCCTTGTCCTGCTGACGGACGATGTCCTGCGCCAGAGGGTCGGAACTCGTGCCCACCGGGCTGGAAACCCCCGGTGCGGCTGAGGTGTCGACCGGCTGGCTCGTGCCACTACCGGTCCCGAGCACTCCGCTGACCGCCAGGACGGCAGCTGCCAGCCCGGCGGCGCCCCCACCCACAGCAAGCCACGGCCAGGCCTTAGCCACCACAGGCCCCAGGGGCCGTCAACGTCGGGGGCGGCCCAAGCCTGCCGTGTCCTTTCACTGTGTCGACTTCGCGCCGGCCGGCTGCTGCTTGGCGTAGACGACGAAGTTGTCCAGGTAACTGCCCGCCGCCCGATTAAACGTGCCGGTGCAGGTGATCAGCCGCAGCTCGGCGTCGGGCGTCGGTGCGTAGACCTGGCCGGCGGGGAAGTTGTCCTTCGGGTACTGCTTGGTTCGGTAGACCACGAACCGCACAGCACTGCCGTCGGCGCGCCGGATCAGGACAGCGTCGCCGGTGCGCAGTTGACGGAGCCGGAAGAAGATCGCTGGCCCCTTGGTCGAATCGACGTGACCGACGATGACGGCCGGCTGACCGGCATCGCCCGGTGCTGGTCCCTGGCTGTACCAGCCGGCCCTGGCGTAGTCGGCCGGAACCTGCAACGTCCCGTCGGCGTTGAGCCGCAAGCCCACCAGAGCTGAACGCACAGCTATCGCGGGGACGGCGACCTCGACCGGCGGGACGTGCTGGGCCAGCGGCACCGGGCCGGCTTGGTTGCTCAGGGGGGTGAAGCCGTCCGGCGGGCCTTGTTGGGCGGCCGGAACACGAGCCCCCCTCGGGTTAGGCGCCACCAGACGGGAGGAACCGGCACCGAGGACCATGACCGCGATCAGGATGCCGCCAAGCAGGCCGGCGACGGCAAACGCTGCTGCGCGCAGGGCTCCTCGGTGCCTGAGCGGGGGGCGTGTGTCGACGACCGGCTCGGCGGCGCCGCCCGCCGCCGCCGTCGTCGTGTTCGTGTTCGTGTTCGACACAAATTCTCCCTGGCGCTCGCTCTCAGGGGTGACATTCGAACCCTAGCGCCCGACGCCACTTACTTGCTGCCTCGCACAGCACCCCTACGGGGTATTCGTTCCCCCGCCTCTAGTCGGATTGGTCGGCCTTGAGGGCCGGCGATTGCGGCGCGCACGCGGGTCCCGCCGGCTGCCTCTTCGCCAGTAGCCAAGCGGTTCTAGCCGCAGCCGAGCCGCCGAGTAGCCCTCCGTTGGCTGGAGCCCGGTCTAGCCTAATGAGGTGACCGGCCCACGAAGGATCCGCGGCAGTATTGCAATGGCGCTAGGCGTCCTGGTGCTGTCCGGTTGCGGAGCGTCCAACCACGCGGACGGGGTGATCACGATGGGCACCACGTCAGCAACCGCGACCCATGCCCCAAGCCAGCTGGAAGTCCCTGGTCGCTTCGCTGCAGCTGTTGCTGAACGGCGCCGCATCACGATCAACGTTCACGTACCGTTCGAAGGCGCGATCCCAGGCACCGACCTCATGGTGGCCTACGACCGCGTCCGCACTGACCTCGCACGGCTGCCAGCCAACCGATCGACGCCGTTGGCCATCTACTGCCGCAGTGGGCGGATGAGCGCAATAGCTGCCCGCGAACTTGCCACGCTCGGCTACACCGACATCGTCGAGCTCGATGGCGGCATGGATGCGTGGACCGCCTCCGGCCGTCGGCTGCTATCTCGGGCGCCGGCATAGCCCGGCAAACCCACGCCTTCGCGGCAGGGGCCGCTGCCAACGCGTCAGCCCGGACGAGTGCCAGAAAGGGGGTGGCACGTTGTCGTCATTGTCGAAGGTGCCCTCGCCGCCCGCTGGTAGACCGCAGGGACGGGTTAGCCCCGTCCGTCCCTCAGCGCTGGCGCACCATGTCCGGAGCGCGCTCACCTGCAGCCCTTTTCCCGTCAGGGTGCATTGGGCGGCCGGCTCTTGACAGCCCGAAACGGGTAGGAGGCTGGGCCTGTGGGGGTCTACGGTGATCGGGTCGTACCCCGAATTGTGAATGTTGCTTGCGGGATGAACACGACCCAGAAGTTGCGGAGCCGTGTCTGTGCGGGTTTGGCCGGCGAGGTGATCGAAGTCGGTTTCGGGTCCGGGCTCAACGTCCCTTTCTACCCGCCTGGGGTGATTCGGGTCGACGCGGTGGAGCCAGCGGACCTCGGCTGGAAGCTGGCTGGTAGGCGCCTCGCCGCGTCGAACGTTCCGGTGCGGCGCTCCGGAGTGGATGGCCAGTCGTTGCCTTTCCCCGACGACAGTTACGACGCCGCGCTTTCCACTTGGACGCTGTGCACCATCCCTGACGTCGCGGCAGCCCTATTTGAAGTGCGACGGGTCCTCAAGCCCGGAGGGTGCCTGCACTTCGTCGAACACGGACAGGCCCCCGACGAGCGGGTGCGGCGCTGGCAGCGTCGGCTGGACCCTCTGCAAAAGAAGATCGCTGGCGGTTGCCACCTGACCCGGCCGATCGTTCCGCTGCTGGTCGCAGCCGGGTTCACCCTCACCGAACTCGACGTCTTCTATGACAGGCATGCCCCCCGAGTCCTTGGGGCCCTCACCCTGGGCATTGCCCGCGTCGCCCAGCCCTAGCCAGCCTCCTGTGCCCGCCGCAGGGGCCGCCCCCGGCGAAACTGCGCCGAACCTAGCCGTGGTGCGTTCTGTGTTGGCCGAGCTGACTACTTTGGTGTGTCCAGGCGACCACGGCGCGAGTGCAGGTCTGACGGCGGGTCGGTAAGGCCGGGGCCGCCGGCGGCGACCCAAGTCCCGACGTCGCTGGTCCTGTCAGGGTTCAGGACTGCACCAAGTCACACACGGCGCGCCTGATCCGCGGTGCCAGGTCGTTTCCCGCACCTGTTGGGATGGACGGTATGCCGTTCCCGGCAGGCAGTGCCCCGAGTCAGCGGCTGGGTCGGGCGACGACCGCCGCGGCGGCCATCACGGCAGCTGTAGCTCTCGTGTCGTGCGGCAGCGGCGGGACGGGCACGGCGGCGTCCCCGGCAGGCTCGTCCTCACCTTCGACGCCGGGCGCGACGGCGCCCTTGCCCCGCGGTGCAGCCGGAACGGTAACGGCGACGATCGCAGCCTTCCGGCTGCCGGCGAGGCTCTCGCGGGCAGTCGCCCACCCCGCCGGCGACCACCTGCTGGTGGCCACCGGCCTGCACGACGGTGACCGCAGCACTGGCACGGTACTCGACATCGACCTGCCCGGAAGCCACGTCACTGTGGCGGGACGGCTGCCGGAGGCCGTGCACGACGCAGCCGGTGCCCTGCTCGTCGGAATGCCGACGACCTTCGGCGGGGGCGATGCGAGCGAGGTCGCGACGATTCAGCAGTTCGTGCCGGCGCAGCGCACCAGGCACACCGCTGGGACCTTGCCCGTTCCCACCAGCGACCCGGTCGCGGCCAGGCACGGATGAGGGAGTCGTCGTCGCCGGTGGCTACTGCGGCAGCCGGACGCTGCCGCAAGTCCTGCTGCTCACCGCGCCCGACCGTGTCCGCACCCTGTCGCCGCTGCCCGTCCCTATTCGCTACCCAGCCGTGGCAGTCACCGGGTCGGGGCGGGCCAGCGCGTCCTGTTGTTCGGCAGCGAGAGCGGGGGAGTGGCCACCACGGCCGTGCAAGAGATCGACCCCGCCTCGGGCAGCGTCCGCGGTGTGGCCCACTTGCCCGCGGCACGCACCTAGGCGATGGCGGTGAGCCTCGGCGGGTAAGACGCTCGTCGAAGTCGGCGGCCTGACCCGAACCGGGCAGATGACTGAGGATTTCAACGACCTGCTCGAAAAACTTCACCGGCGGCTTCCCGAAAGCAGCACAGGGAGGGGCCCGCTGGACCCGTCGGCTCCAGGTGTTCTGCTGCGGTCGCCTCACGCGTAGTGCACGCCCGAGCCGGCCGCCGCGTCGAACTGCCACTGGCCTGAGCGGCGGGTCCAGCGCTGGCCGCCGGCGGTCACCGCGCTGACTCCGAATGCCTCAGCGTGCGCGACGAGCCAGCCGGCGCTGGCCCAGACCTGCCCAGGGGCCGTGGGGTGCAGCCGGCCAGGGCCCAGCTCGTCACCGGCTGCAGCGCTCAGCGCGGCATTCTGTAAGGCTGCGGACGCCGGCAGGCCGCTGCACGACAGGGCGGCGGTCACCTCGCCGGTCAGCGTTCGGGCCAGCAGCCGTGCCTCGGTCTCCCACGGGGCGTAAGCGTCTGCGGACGCCGAGTGCTGGACCGCCTGGGCGGCATCAGCGACCGGAAGCGTCTGCCAGCCGGGGACCGAGCGCAGCCGGGTGTAGAAAGCTGCTGCGGCTAGGCGCGGCACGAGGATCTTTGCCGGCGGCCCCCACCCTTGGGATGGTCGCTGCTGGAACAGACCGAGTGAGTCGCGGTCACCGTAGTTCAGGTTGCGCAGCTTGGACTCCTGCAGGGCGGTGGCCAGGGCGACGCTGACGGCATGGTCGGCGAGGCCGAGCCGCTTGCCGACCACGGCAATGGTGGCAGCGTTCTGCGTTTGCTCGACGTCAAGGACGGCGGACGCTTCACCCGGCGCGGTTGCCGCGCACCGCGCCGGCGCCGACCCGCTGCTGCCGCACGCTGCCACACCAGCCAGCAGCAAGGCTGCCGCTGCTGCGGCCGGCCCCCGAACGGCCCTGGGGGGTGGCGCCGGACCAGCCGCCGCGTTCAGCCGCGGCTGTCCTTCGAGGCCATCCTCCCGAGGCGACTGGCCAGTCACCATGACGCCAGCCGGGACAGATCGCCGCTGGCGGCCAGCCCGAAGGCGCCAGCAGTGCGATGAGCGGGTCGGGACCTGTCGCATGACAGAACGGGCCTGCTGAGTGTCAGCAGCCGCGTCAAGTCGTCGTCGCGCGGCGCTGACGCTAGCTGCCGACGGCCACTGGACAGGACCGCTCCCCGCGCATCCGGGCCACCAAAGCGACAGCCAGCAGCCCGAGGCTGGAGACGCCGAGAAAAGGCTGTAGCGGCGCCCAGATGTTCAGCGCGCCCGACACCCCAAGAACTGCCACGACGAGCTTGTTGCAGATCGGGCAGCCGACAGCGCAAACGGTCAGCAGGCCGCCGCCCGCGAGCCTGCCGCTGCCCCGCGGGCCGGACAGCGGAGTACGGACGTAGGTCGCCACGACCAGGCCCGTCAACACGCCGGAGGCCGCCCAGATCGGATAGTCCCACCAGGTCACGGCCGTCATCCGGGTATAGAAGTCCGTGCGGATGATGCCCGTCGGGACGCCAACCACGAGTAGCGCCACCGCCGCGGCGAGCACCGCGGCCACCCACCTGCGTGCCGGCCACTGCCTCATCGAGGAATCCCTTTACCAGTTGTGGCCCTCATGGCCACCCGCCGCCGGGGCGGCGGGACCTGCACTCTTCTGCCGCGACGAGCCCCGACCGGTACCTCCGGGACAATGGCAACTGACTGTGGCCCTATGGGCATGGCCGTGGTCATAGTAAAGAGCCGTCACAGTCAGTCATCGTGTGCTCCGTCCAGTACCTGGTGACAGTTGCGTGATCGGCGTCCAGGCGATCCAGCGTCTGGCGCACCACGGCGGCGGCCTGCCCGGGCTCTTTGCTGCTGATCGCCGCCTGCAGCCGTGTAATGGCCGTTCTCACGTCATCGAGAGCCCGCTGCTCTGAGTCCAGAAGCTGGCTTGACCACGCTCGCCTTTCTGCTGCCGGCGGCTGCAGTTTTCGAAGCTCCCGTAGCCCTTCGGCCTGGGCAGGTACTTGTGTTACCAGAGATTTCAAGAACGCCTGGGGTTCGGTCGGGCGGCCATTGAGGGAAGGGTTGCCGGTCGCCTGGCAGACGGCGGTCGCCTGGGAGACGAAATCGTCACGGACCAGCTGTGGCGAGGGGCCGCCGCAGGCAACTATGCCGCCGACGCACACGGCCGCCCCGGTGATGCTCAGCAGCCTCACCGAACGCGCGGGACCGCGCCGGCCGACGTACACCCGCGGACACTGTGCAGCACTACTACTACGCTACATCGGAGTAGCCTCAGCAGCTCGCCCAGCTCGTTGGCAGCGAGACGCGACGTCCCCGGACCGACGCTACGACCGGGCTGTGGTGGTCGTCTCGACGTCGCCGGGGGAGGCGAGCATGCGGCAGTTCGGCGAGCTGGAGCCGTCATCATGGACCGGCTGTGGGCCGCCCGCCGTTCGTCCAGCCCTCGACGCGCTGACGGGTCAGACGAGCGCTTCGTCGCCCAGCCGGTCACTGTCCAGGCCGACGGCCGTGCAGGCTCCACCCATGCTCGACGGCTGGCTAGTAGTACTTGACGAGCACGTGTGGCACCCGGGTCGACATGACGACGAGGACGGCGAGCGCGGCCACCTCGATCATCGCCCCGAGGACGTCGCCGGTGATGCCGCCGAACCGCCGCGCGGCGCGCCGGCGTAGCAGCAGGGCCGCCCCGAGCCCGACGAGCACGGCGGCGACGGCACGCACGCTCTCCAGAAGCCTGCCCCCGTCGTAGTCGATGCGGCCGGCAACCACGGCGACGGCGAGGACGCTGACCAGCGCGATCGCGGCCCTGGCGCGCGGGACGGTCCCAGCGACTGTTGCCCCGAGCCCCGATGAGCGAGCCCCGCGCAGCCCCTCGACGCAGGCCAGCATGGCCGCGGTCCGCCCGGTGACGACGGCCAGCAGCAGCGAGACCGTGCCGTGGTGCAGCATCACCGCCTGCGCCAGCGTCGTCACCTGCACGAGCAGCACGAACACCACCGCCGCGACGCCGAACGCACCGACGCTGCTGTCGCGCAATTGCCGCTAGCGAGCGCTCCCGGTCCGGGCCGGCGCCAAGGCCGTCGGCGACGTCGGCCCACCCGTCCAGGTGCAGCCCGCGGGTCAGCAGAGCGAGCGTCCCGAGGCCGACGACCGCCGGGATGAGACTTCCCGTGACCGGGTCCAGCAGCACGCGGCACAGGAACATCGACGCGTCGCAGGTGAGGCCGATGCCGAGCCCCACCAGGGGAGCGAAGGTCATCGCCCAGCCCGCCGCGGCCCGATCGGTCCGGCGCACGCCGCGCAGCGGCACGACGCTGAGCAGCGTGACGGCCAGTGCCAGCCCTGCCAGGGCATCGCTGCCACGGGCCGGGCGCGCGCCGGTGCTGCCGGCCACCGGAGGAGCGTTCTGGGTCATCGGACGTCCCGGGTCATCGGACGCCCTCGCCGGAACCGGTTGGTGCCACCAGCAGCTCCACGGCCGTGCGCAGCAGGGGGGACGACGGCGCGTACCCGAACAGCATCCATCTGCCGCGAGGCAGCGAGCAACCCGGGGACCTGATCTTCCGCGGCAGTCCGGGCGCGATCTACCACGAAGGCATCTTCGCCGGCGCCCAGATGTGGCACGCCCCAAGCCGGGCGGCCAGGTCGAGCTGATCCGCATCTGGGACTCGGGTTACCTGGTTGGCCGCGTCTAAGAAGCCAAGCTTGTCACCTCGACGGTGAGCGCAGCTCGCAGCTTGGCTTGCGCTCACCGACGGGGAGAGCTTCCGGTCCTCGCCCTGCAACGGCCTGACCTGCAGGTATGCCACCGCCGATAAGACAGATTATGTCAAGCCAAGGGCTGCGTATCCCATCCGCTGCACGACCGCCCGCTTCGCGACCCCTCCCCCAGCATGTCCGGCGCGCCTCACCATGCGGCTCGTGGCCCTCGACCAGGCACCTTCAGCAGCCGGTTGCGAGCCACGCTTCCAGTTGAGGGTCGACAGCGCCGACGACGAACCGCACGTCCCCGTAGCGGGCCGTCAGCGGCTCGGCGATCAGCGGCTCGCGATGGGGCCACCCGGTTGCGAAGCTGGTGTAGCTGGGTCACCGGCGCCTCCAGCTCCTGGCGGTCGGCGCTGGGCAGGTACGAGAACGCCGGCCTGAGCGCCGGCCACAGGCTGGCGTTGTAACGGCGGGCGAGTAGAAAGCGCCAGAACCCGAACGGCAGTTCGCCGCCGACCTTGCCTGGGAGACGAGCGCTACCGCGCGCCTCCGCCTCGCCTTCGCCACGTCCTCGCGCAAGTGCGCCTCGAGCTCGCCGGCCAGGTCGTGGTACCACTCCCCCACCGGCCAAGGAGGCGCCGGTGCCCGGGCGGTCAGTGTGTGCACCGCGTTGCGCAGCACCACTTCGACGTACCCGAGCACCTCCCACAGTGTGGGCAGGCTACTTCTGTTTGCCGCCCATCCCGGTGCCCATCATCATCCACATCATTGCGCCCATCATGATCACACACGGGATGGCAAACAGAAGAATGCTGGCGTTGATGGTGACCGCGGCGACCACCGCGACAAGGACGAGGGCTACGCAGCCCCACATCATCTTCATCGAATGGGGGGTCTTCTTCAGAAGGTCCTGGTTCATGACTAGCTCCTTATTGTCGAGGCTTCTGGCGAACGGCTGGGCCGCCGGGTGGCGTATGCGCGCGGGTGCTACCGGCTCACCATCGGCAGCAGTGCTGCGGGCCGCTGGTTGGCCTCATTGTCCGTCGCGGGCAGCGTGCGGAACCGGAAGTCGCAGCAGTCGGCGCCGGCGGCCAGCGTCCCGGTCCGCTGCAGTCGGGCCCCCCACATCTCGGCGAGGGCGTAGTCCAAGTTGCACCACGAGCCGGCGCACAGGTCCCCGGCCCCCTGCTGGCCGAGGTAGTCAGCCACCGGGCAGCGGATCATGTTAAGGGAGCGCCCGTGGGGTTCGTCGACGTCGTCGAACTGGTAGCCCGGAGGACCGAACGGGTAGCGCAGGAAGGCGTTGACCGACAGCCGCAACCGGCGGCTCGGGTCGCGGGACACCAGCCGGGTGAACGTCTTGGTCACGTGTCCCCAGTGGCGGTAGAAGCGCCAGCAGGTGTCGCCGGTGAGCTCGATCGCGTAGCCGCGCTCCACACCGGAGCGCTCCAGGGTCTCCAGCATCGCCAAGGTGAGCGCCGCGAGCATGACGTTCTGCCGGCTCCCCGTGGTCGGCTCAGCCGGCAGATCTGGGACCCGGGCGTCGAAGCCATTGACTGCGGAGCGGACGAATCCTGCGACCTCACTTCGGGTGAACCGTCCTCTCGTGGCGTCGGTGCGTGACCGGCAACGGCCGACGAGCGCCCTGCTGGCCGCCACCCGAAGGAACGGCTGTGACCGGCGAACGACAGCTACGGCGAACCAACCTGGGACGGCGCTGGCGGGCCTGTCTGGCGCCAGAAGCGGGGTTACTGAGGTTGCCACACCGAGAACGGTACGCTCGTGCAAGACATCTGTGCAAGGCTTGCTAGGTTTCTTCTATGACGAACCGACAGGCGCTGCTCGAGGCCGGGATCGGCTGTCTGCAGGACAAGGGGTACGCCGACACGACGGCTCGCGACATCGCCGGCCGGGCCGGGGTGAGCCTGGGCGCAATCGGCTACCACTTCGGGTCGACCGACGAGCTGCTCAACGAGGCCCTCGCCCTGGCGGTGCGGCGGTGGCTCGAGCCGCTGATCGCCCTGATAGCCGCCGTGCCGGCGGCCGGCCTGTCCCGCGAGCAGCTCGGACCTGCCATCGACCGGCTGCTTGCCACCTTCAACGCCAACCGTCCGCTGGTCGTGGCGTACTTCCAGGCACTGCTGCGCGCCGAGTACGCCCCTGGTCTTCGCTCCACGCTCGCCGCCGACTTCGACGCGCTCCGCACAGCGATGACCGATGGGATCGAGGCGCTCCAAAGCGAGCAACCACCATCGCGGCGGGTCGACCCCGAGGTCTCCGCCACGCTGATCATGGCCGGCTTCGACGGGTTGATCATTCAGTGGCTGCTCGACCCCACCCGGCTGCCAACCGGTGCCGCCATCGCCGAGACGCTGCAGCGCGCCGCCGACCTGCAGCCCTTCCCCACCGAAGCGCTGGATGCCACCGGTACCAAATCCGGATAGCCCCAGCCGGGCCCGGCTTGGGAGCTTTCACAGGGTGGGTACCGGACGAGGGCGGCGCTGTGCCCGAAGGTCAGCAGGGGCCAAGGCGGTCGGCGTTAGATCTATACCCTTCTGGGGTATGGTGTTGCCTATGGAGGGTGAGGCGGAGCCGGTGGTGCGTGGCTACACAGGGCACAAGGACGACGTCCAGAAGCGGCTGCGCCGCGTTGAGGGCCAGGTCCGCGGGCTGCAGCGGATGGTGGATGAGGACGCCTACTGCATCGACGTGCTCACCCAGATCTCGGCGTCGACCAAGGCGCTGCAGGCCGTGGCACTGCAGCTGCTCGAGGACCACCTGGCCCACTGCGTCACGAACGCCATCGAAACCGGCGGACCGCAGGCCCAGGAGAAGGTCCGCGAGGCGACCGCCGCCATCGAACGCCTGGTCAAGTCGTGACGGGCTCCCAGCCATGACGCGTCAGCGGGAAGACTCACCGGGCGCCCGCCCCGTCGATGGCGGGCTACCGCGCTGCGACAGCGGACCCGCCGCCCGGGTCGGGTTCGTCACCCGCGAGCTCGCCGGTCTGTGGCGTGAGCTCCGCGGACACCTGCGCACCGCCCACGCGGAGTACGCCACCAGGAAGGCAAAGCCGTGAGCGCACTGGA
>JAABUU010001779.1_pt1 | contig 33833 bp, 31 predicted proteins | sample 5559301 | NCBI WGS metagenome assembly JAABUU01 (sample SAMN10711884, study PRJNA513360) | rock metagenome | isolation source: Antarctica rocks | place: Antarctica: Victoria Land, Richard Nunatak white
GGCGGGTCATCAACGCCGCCCGACGCTATCGAGATTCCCTCCCCCTACTCTTTTAGCCACTCCCGACCGGGCAATCGCTCGCACATCGGCGGCATCCCGCGCGGCAGGAAGCGGTAAGGGATCAGCGGACCATTCATGCTCGCCATGCAGATGGAGCGGCGCGCGGCTGGTGACGAGGACCTTCAGTCAGGGGCAGCCGGCCAGGAGACCGGCAACGCCGCCGGCCGCCGGAAGGAGATGCTCGAAGTTATCGAGGACGAGCAGCAGCCGCTTGCCGCGCAGCGCTGCGACGAGGCTGTCCCGCAATTCCTGCCCCGACGCTTCCGTGATGCCGAGTGTCCGGGCGATGATGTCGAGAACAAAGGCGGGGTGGCGCACTGGCGCGAGCGGAACGAAGAAGACGCCATCCGGGAAACTGGCAAGAAGACGGGTAGCGACCTCCAGGCCCAGCCGGGTCTTGCCAACGCCGCCGAAGCCGGTAATCGTGACCAGCCGCACGTCCGCCCGACATAGCAGGGCAGCGACCGCCGCGCGATCGTCGTCGCGACCGATAACCAGTGTGACCGGGGCGGGCAGATTGTGCGGGACACGCGCATCGAAAACGGGCCGCAGGACAGCGGTGGGATGTGGTCGCGCCGTCGCCTCGAACAGCGCGCGCGCTTCATCGGACAGGTCCAGGGCATCGGCCAGTAGCCGCACCGTCTCCCGCTGCGGGCGTGTGATTTTACCCTGTTCGAGATACGCGACCGTCCGCACACTGACCGTCGCCGCTTCGGCCAGCCCTTCCTGCGTCCATCCGGCGACCACGCGATACCGCCGAAGCAGGTCGCCGAAGGTCGGCGGGTGCGGCGACCGGGGAACGTGCCGCGCGCGTTGCTCGTTGTTGGTAGCGACGGGTTTGGATTCCTCCTCGGTCTCCACCTCCCGAATGATTGATGCGCCGGTTGTCCGATCAACTGCGTGTAGTCTTCCATTCTATCCCAATGATCGGAAAGAATCATCCACCAGTAAGACGACGCCGATGGGCGTGTGGTTCTGCCGTGGGCCTGCACTCTTGCGGGCAGTCTTGCAGGTGATCTTGCCGGTCTTGCATGGCGTGTCGGCCCCGCATCCGGCAGACTGGGGAGTATGTATACATCGGCAATCGGAGGCGGAAGCACACGGGGAGGGCACACCATGGCAACGCGGCAAACGGAGAACGAGGTCAGCAACCGGACCGACGAGCGGCAAGCGGTGAAGCGGCGGGGGCTGATCGCGGGGGCGGCGGCACTGGCCGCGGGTCTCATCGCCAAGTCGGCATCTCAACCGGTGGAAGCGGCAAACGGTGATTATGTCCGGGTCGGTATTCCTGTCACGGGGACAAGTTCCACGGAACTGTTCACGACCAACAACATTGCACCGCCGTTTGGCATGTTTTACGTCGCTAATACTGGCCAGGCCGACTCCATTCGCGGCTATAACGGCAGCGGCGGCACGGCGGGCACGGCAGGGGTGCGCGGCGAGATCGAGGGGGGGAGCAGCGGCTCGGGCGTCGTCGGCTCCTTCCACACCAGTAGCCCGCCCGCGTCCGGCGGAAACGGCGTCTACGGCTATGCCGCTGCGGGTGGCAATAATGGCGTGTTGGGTGTCGGGCCTGCGGACGGGCAGGGGGTGTACGGACGCTGCGATGGGGGTGGAGCGTCCTATGGTGTCTATGGTACCTCGGACGTCGGCTATGGCGGTGTCTTCTACGGCGGCGGCTTCTCCGCAGTCTACGCGTCATCAACCGGCGGCACGGGAACGGGTGGTCACGGAGTCTACGGCTACGCCAACGGCACCGGCGGTTCGCACATCACCGCCGGGGTCTTCGGCGACTCCACCACGACCTACGGGCTGGTTGGTCGCACCACCGCCGCCGGCTATTCGGGCCTCACCGGCATCACCAGCACCCCCGGCGTCGCCGCCCTCGCCGCCTCGGCTACCACTACTGCTGCCTACGCGGCGTACTTTACCGGCAAGACGGTGGTGGAGGGAGACTTCTACGTGGTTAGCGGCGGCAAGTTCGCGGCGGTGCCGCATCAGGACGGCACCTACCGGGGGATGTACGCCACCGAAGCGCCGGAGCCGTGGTTCGAGGACTTCGGCGAGGGGACGGTCGTCAACGGCAAAGCGGACGTGAAGATTGATCCCGAGTTCGCGGCGCTGATCCACACGGGCGACTACCATGTCTTCCTCACCGAACATGGCGGGTACAACGGATTGCACACGACAACGAAGGGGCCGGGCGGCTTCACGGTGGCGACGTCACCGACGCTGGCGAAGGCTGCGGGGCTGAGCACGGCGCAGGTACAGGGGAACTTCTCGTACCGGGTAGTGGCGAAGCGGAAGGACATCGCGGGGACACGCCTGCCGAAGGTGGACCTGCCGAAGATCAACATCCCCGACGAGACGAAGATGCCGCAACATCCGCTGCGCGGGGTGAAGCCGATCGAGCCACTCGGGCCACCATCGGCCGGTACCAAGCAGCCACGGCCGTAACGGCACCGCACCGCTTCCTTTTCGTGAAGGGTCTGAGGGGTTAGGCATCCCCGGCGGAACGGAGTACAATACGCGAGCGACGGTTGCCGTCGCTCGTTTCCGTACGTAAAGGGGAAGCGTTCACCGATGTTTGAATCACTCAGCGACCGGTTGCAGGCCGTCTTTCAGCGCCTCGGCAGCCGCACGCGCGTCACCGAAGAGGACGTGACGCAGGCGATGCGCGAAGTCCGTATGGCGCTCCTCGAGGCGGATGTCAACCTCGGCGTCGTCAAATCGTTCGTCGCGCGCGTGCGCGAGCAAGCGGTCGCGCTCGTCGGCGCGGACGCGCAGCGCGGCCTGAATCCGGCGCAGCAGATCATTGCGCTCGTCAACGACGCCTTGATTGAATTGCTCGGTCGGGAACGCGTGCCCCTCACCATTGCCACCACGCCACCGACGATCATCATGCTCGTCGGCTTGCAAGGCTCCGGTAAGACGACGCATGCCGCGAAACTCGCTCTTCATTTGCAGAAACAGGACATCTCCGCGATGCTCGTCGCAGCGGATATCTATCGCCCCGCCGCTGTCGCGCAACTGGTCACGCTCGGCCAGCAGGTCGGTGTACCCGTCCACGAGGAAGGAACGACCGTTTCCCCCGTGCAGATCGTTCGCAACGCCTTGGCGGACGCGCGGAAACGCGGCGCGCAGGTCGTCATCATTGACACCGCCGGACGGTTGCAGATAGACGACGCGATGATGAACGAACTCGTCCAGATTCGCGACACTTTCCATCCGACGGAAACGCTGCTCGTCGCGGACGCAATGACCGGCCAGGCGGCGGTCGAGGTGGCGCAGACCTTCAACGAACGTGTCGGACTGACGGGACTGATCCTGACGAAGGTGGACGGCGACGCGCGCGGTGGCGCGGCGCTCTCGATCCGCGAAGTGACGGGCGTGCCGATCAAGTTTGTCGGCGTTGGCGAGCGCGTGGATCAACTCGACCCGTTCTACCCGGAGCGGATGGCCTCGCGCATCCTCGGCATGGGCGACATGCTCTCGCTAATCGAGAAGGCGCAGCAGAACTTCAACGAGGATGAAGCGGCCGAGATGCAGGAAAAACTGCTCGAAGGCTCCTTCAACCTCGAAGACTTCCTCGCGCAGATGCAGCAGGTGAAGAAACTCGGCCCGATGGGCGAGATATTGAAGATGCTTCCCGGTATTGGCTCCCAACTGAAAGAATTGCAGGCGCAGGTAGACGATAAGGAGATCGCCCGCGTCGAGGCGATCATCTACAGCATGACGCGCGAGGAGCGGCGGCGTCCGGAAATCCTCAACTACAGCCGCCAGCAGCGCATCGCCAACGGCAGTGGAACGAACCGGGCGGAAGTCCGCGCGCTCTTGAAGCAGTTCGGCGAAGCGCAGAAGATGATGACGCAGATGGGCCGGATGGCGAAGGGTGGTCGCATGGGCGGCTTGAAGAACATGCTCGGTGGCGGCGGCCCGCAGATGGACCCGGCGGCGTTGCAGGAAATGCTCGCGGGCGGCATGAATGGCCCCGGCAATGCCCCTCTCGGCCCTCGCCCGCCTCGGCCCATACCGAACAAGAACAAGAAGAAAAAGAAGAAGCGGTAGGGACGGAAGTTCGGAGTTCGGAGTAGACCATCGAACTCCGGACTCCGAACTTCCCTCCTACTTCCGCGCCAAATCAATAAAGACCGCGATCACGCCGATCGTGTTGAAGAGACTGTGGAGGGCCATTGTGGCGAGCGTGGACTTCGTCTTTTCGTAGACGATAGCGAGGGTCAGGCCGACGACGAAGATGCTGGCGAGGACGAGCGGGATCGCGTGCGCGCCGGAGAAAATCGCGGCGCTGAGGATGACGCCGCCGACCGCCGACCAGCGCGTGCGCAGCCAACCATAGAGCATGCCCCGGAAGAGCAACTCCTCGATGACCGGCGCGACAATCGAGGCAGTGATGAGCGCGAGAATGAGGCTTGTCCAGGAGAATCCACCGCCACCAGTGAGGTCTTTCACCTGCGGGTTATTCGCTTTCCCGCCATAAAAGAGTTTGACGACCACCGCCGACACGATCGTCGCCCCAACGTACATACCGAGCAAGATCGGGAGTACTAGGGCGAAATACCACCTTGGCGGTCGGCGGACGCCGAGCGCGGACCAGCCGATATGGTACTTATGCACGGTGACGAGCCAGATCAGGAGCAGGATCACCCCGTAAATCACAAACCCGACGACGCTGTTCGCGACGAGAATCTTCGTGCTCGTTGGTGTCTGTGCGGCGGGAGTGCCAGTGCTTGATGGGAAGAAATGAATGACCACGACCAACGCAAAACTGAGGATCAGTGGCAGGGCAGCAACCACGACATCCCAGAATCCCCACGGCACGCGATCCGGCCCGATGCCGTGGGCCACGGGCAGCGCATACGATGGATAGGGCGGTATCGTGTCCGTCGGCGGCACATTCCCGTACGGCGGGATGCCCGCGTACGGCCAGCCGGGCGCTTGCGGCTGCGGCGGCACAGCCCAGTAGTCCGGCCGCGCGTTCCCGCCGGGATTCCCTTGCGGGGGAAGGAAAGGTATACCGGGTACGTTGACATCATCAGGTGGCGACGACGCGGAGCCGTGCAGGGGTTGCGCTTCTTCGGGTGGCGGCATGGACATCGGCGGTCGTTCCCTTCATCGGTTGGCGGGCGTCACACTCCGCACACAGTGTACGCCAAAACCGATGCCATCGTTGCACCGGCGATGCCAGCAAGTCAGCGGCGCGGTATACTACCGGCACTCCTATGAACGTACGAGGAGAAAGGAAACGATCATGCCGAAGTTCGGCGCACACATGAGTATTGCGGGCGGCTGTTTCCGCTGCATGGAGTGGGGGCAGCAGGCGGGCTGCGAGGTCGTCCAACTCTTTTCCAAGAACGAACGCCAGTGGCTCGGCAAACCACTGATGGACGACGACATCGCCAGATTTACCGATGCCCGGACACGCACGAATGTCCTTCCCGTAATGATCCACGATTCCTACCTCATCAACCTCTCCTCTCCGAACGACGACCTCTGGGAGAAGTCCATCAACGCCTTTCGAGACGAATTGCTGCGGGCGCGGTCGCTCGGCGTCCCCTATCTCAATATGCATCCCGGCTCACATGTCGGCTCCGGGGAGCAGGAGGGGCTGGACCGGATGGTCGAGGCCCTCAACCGCCTCGGCGCGGAGGGCGCATACGAGGGTGTGACGGTGCTGCTCGAAACGACTGCGGGGCAGGGAACGAACCTCGGCGCGAAGTTCGAGCACCTTTCGTACCTCATCGAGCAGGCCAACACCCCGGACGCCTTTGGTGTCTGCATTGATACCTGCCACATCTTCGCTGCGGGCTACGACATCCGTACACCGGAGACGTACGCCGCGACGATGGCCGATTTCGATCGTCTTGTGGGATATGAACGGATCAAGGCGTTCCATCTCAACGACGCTCTCCAGCCTCTCGGCGACCACAAAGACCGCCACGCCGCCATCGGCGAGGGGCATATCGGATTAGAGGGCTTCCGCAGCGTCGTCAATGATCCGCGCCTCGCCCATCTCCCGATGGTGCTGGAAACGCCGAAGAGCGCCGACTGCCACGAGGATGTCGAGAACATCGCCCGACTGCGCGCCCTGATCGCGCAATCGCCAGTTGTCGCGTAAACCTTTGAGTGGTCCCATTATCCTCGTCGGCGGTGAGGCGTTCACGCAGCCGTTCGACCGCTTCCATCTTCGTTTCCTCCGCACAGCGGCGCGCGGCGAACGAGCGACGATCGCCTTCCTGCCCACTGCCGCCGAGCGCTTCCCCGACGACGACACGGAGGACGCGGCATATCGCCTCGGGAAGATGGGTGTCGTCGCCACCGTCCCGATCCGCGTGCGATCCGACGCGGACAATCCGGCCTATGCCGACGGCATCGAGGCGGCGGACGTTATCTATCTCGGCGATGGCGATACGGGGCGGCTCGTCCGCACGATTCACGGCACGAAGACGGAGACGGCAATCCACGCGGCCTACCAGCGAGGCGCGATGCTGATCGGCGCGGGCGCGGGCGCGGCGGCGCTCTGCACGGATGTTCCCGCCCGGCCCGACGATGTCCCCGCCCGCCCCGGTGAGCCGTATTTCCGCTGGTTCCCCGGCCTCGGCATCCTCAGCGGCGTGGTCGTCCTTTCCCGCTACAACCGCACGCCCGCTGTCTGGCTTCGTCGCCTCAAGGAGACAACACCGAACGACGCGCCCTTGCTCGGCATAGATGATGTGACTGCCCTCGTTTGGATGGATGACCACTGGAGCGTCGTCGGCTATGGCCGTGCCATCATCTTCCACTCCCTCACCGAAACATCCTTCGGCACGGGCGAGACCGTCCCCCTCCCGCCACCGTTCGCATGAACGATTGAAGCGAATCCGGCTTGCCAGGTAAAGGCGGCAACAAATACTGCGCATGTGTCCGTACGCCGAATCTCCTGCTGAAATGCGGTCTGTCAGCGTGTAGTGCCAACCTTTCGGTTCGAGCGGCATCGCACGATACTCGATACTGACACTGTAGTGTCCTGAATCATGTCCTTCGGGGGAATCTGCACACGAACACCGAGTCGGTCAATAATGTCAGGTAATGGGTCTGGGCGATAGACGATGCACTCGACGTTCTATTCTGCAATCATCTCTGCATTCTTCTTTGCGTCCTCGGCGTCTTGGCATTTCAAACCCCTACAACGGGATATTCCCATGCCGCCGTTCCGGCCACGGGCGTTGTTTGTTGCGCAGGAGGGCGAGGGCTTGAATCAGGCGGAAGCGGGTTTCGCGCGGCTGAATGACGTCGTCCACGTAGCCACGGGCGGCGACGGCGAAGGGGTTAGCGAACCGCTCCTCATAGTCGGCGACGAGTTCCGCCCGTTTTTCCGCCGGGTCGGACGCCGCCGCGATCTCCCGGCGTGCGATCACCGCGACCGCCGCTTCCGGCCCCATCACCGCGACTTCCGCCGTCGGCCAGGCGAGATTGAGATCCGCGCCGACGCTCTTGGAGCACATGACGACGTATGCGCCACCGTACGCCTTGCGCGTAATCACTGTCACCTTCGGCACGGTCGCCTCACAGTAGGCGTAGAGCAGTTTGGAGCCATGCCGGATGATGCCGCCGTACTCCTGATCGGTGCCGGGCAGGAAACCGGGCACATCCTCGAAGGTGACGAGCGGCACATTAAAGGCGTCGCAGAGGCGAACGAAGCGCGCCGCCTTCTCCGACGCGAGGATGTCCAGCGTCCCCGCCAGATGCATTGGCTGGTTCGCGACGACGCCGACCGCATAGCCATCGAGCCGGGCGAATCCCGTCAGGATGTTCGGCGCGAACTCCGGCTGCAACTCGAAGAACGAATCCGCGTCCACGATCCGCCGGATGATGCCGCGCATGTCGTACGGCTTCGTCCGTTGCTCCGGCACGAGGTCGTCCAGTTCGGGATCGGCGCGATACGGGTCATCGGACGGCGCGATATGCGGGGGTTGCTCTTTATTGTTGGACGGCAGGTAGGAAAGAAAGGCGCGGACGAGATCAACGCTGTGATCCTCATCCACGGCGACGAGTTGCGCGACGCCGCTCTCCGTCGCATGCGTGTGCGCGCCGCCGAGCGATTCGTGCGTCACATCCTCGCCCGTCACGGTCTTGATGACATCAGGCCCGGTGATGAACATTTGCGCGATACCGTCCACCATCACGACGAGATCGGTCATCGCGGGGGAGTAGACCGCGCCGCCCGCGCACGGCCCAGCGATGATCGAGACCTGCGGGATGATACCGGAGCATTGCACATTGCGGTAGAAGACCGCGCCGTATCCTTCCAGCCCCTCGACGCCCTCCTGAATCCGCGCGCCCGCACTGTCGTTAATGCCGATCATCGGTACGCCCGCTGCTCGCGCCTTGTCCATGATCTTGACGACTTTCTCGGCGAAAACCTCGCCTAAGGAGCCGCCGTAAACAGTGAAATCCTGCGAGAAGATGCAGACGGGCCGCCCGTCGAGTAGGCCAAAGCCCGTGACGACGCCATCACCGAGCGGATGTCGCTCTGGCATCGTGAAGTGCTCAGAACGATGCACCGCGTACGGGTCGAGTTCGCTGAAGGTGCCCTCGTCGAGCAGCGCGAGTATCCGCTCGCGCGCCGTGCGTTTACCGCGCGCGTGCTGCTTCTGTTTCGCCTCGTCTTCCTCACGCTGCCGCGCTGCCTGCAACCGCGCCAGTCGTTCCGTGTAGGGATGATTATTCGTTGCCATGCCGCTCCCGGTACTCCGTGATGTCCAAAACATTATCCGGGTCGGGATAGGCCGGTGGCAAGCCATGATCGAAGAGGATCGCCGTCGCGACCTGGCGCAGATACGAGAGGTCCGGCGTGAAGATGACGCCCTGACCGTGGAACAGGTTCCCTTCCGTCAGCAGTTCCCACGTCCGCTCGTCCACGCCGACATCAGCGCGTGTCATCTCATTCGAGAGCCAGACATCGAGAATCGTAAATGCGCCGTCCGCCACCCACGCACCCATCGTGCCGCGCTCGACCAAATCCGCGCACCGCAAGGCCAGCCGCGCGATCGTGATGTCCGCGCCGTCACGATCGCGTCGCTCGATCCGCTCGATGATTGGCCGCACCATCGCCACCGATTCCGGCGGTGCGTGGTATTCTTCCGCAATGGTTTTAAGGCTCATACCTAAACCCCCGCCCCTTCCCGCGAGGAAGGGGTGACTCAATTGAAGCGCCGTGGCCTTCCCCCTTCCTCGCGGGAAGGGGGTTGGGGTTTAGGTTCCCTAGACCGGCCGTGCCGCGCGATACGTGCCCCAGACTTCGCGTAAAGCGGTGCAGATTTCTCCTAATGTTGCGCCAGCGAGGAGGGCGGCGCGCATCGGGCTGAGCAGTTCTGCATCTCCCTGCGCGGCGGTGCGGATGACGCCAAGGGCCGACTCGCAGGCGATGACATTGCGGGTAGCACGATGCTCCGCGAGGCGGGCCGCTTGCTTCCACTCTGCATCTGGGTCGGGCCGAAGGATCGGTACTTCGATCTCCTCCTGTGCCTGGTAGCGATTGACACCGACGACGACGCGCTCGCCCCGCTCCTGCCCCATCTCCTGCCGGTAGGCATGTTCGGCAATCGCCCCCGCGATGAAGCCGCTCTCCGTCGCCGCGACCGCCCCGCCGCGTTCCGCGACGCGATCCATCCAGCGGCGGGCCTCGTGCTCGACGCCATCGGTCAGCGCCTCGACGTAATACGAGCCGCCGAGCGGGTCCGCCGTCGCCGTCACGCCGCTCTCCTCCGCGATGATCTGCTGGGTGCGCAGGGCGAGCGTCGCCGCGTGCTCGGTCGGCAGACCAAGCGCCTCGTCGAATGAGTTGGTATGCAGGCTTTGCGTACCGCCGAGCACTGCTGCCAGCCCCTGCAATGTTACCCGCACGACGTTGTTGTGCGGCTGCTGCGCGGTGAGCGTGCAGCCGCATGTCTGCGTGTGGAAGCGGAGGAGCATCGAGCGCTTGTCCTGCGCGCCGAACTGCTCCTTCATCATCGTCGCCCAGAGACGGCGCGCGGCGCGGAACTTCGCTACTTCCTCGAAGAGATCGTTGTGCGCGCCAAAGAAGAAGGAGAGACGCGGCGCGAACTCGTCAACGGAAAGCCCGGCGCTCAGACCCGCCTCGACATAGGCGATGGCATTGGCGAGGGTGAAGGCGATTTCCTGCGCCGCCGAGCAACCCGCCTCGCGCATGTGGTAGCCGCTGATGCTAATTGGGTTCCACTGCGGTAGGTATTTCGCGCAGTAGGCAAAGGTGTCTGTGACGAGGCGCATCGAGGGGCGCGGCGGGTAGATATACGTCCCGCGCGCCTGATACTCCTTAAGCGGGTCATTCTGGATCGTGCCGCCGAGGCGCTTCGCGTCCACGCCCTGCTCCTCACCAACGATCTGATACATCAGCAGGAGGATCGCGGCGGGCGCATTGATCGTCATGCTCGTTGTTACCTCACTGAGCGGGATGCCAGCGAAGAGAATGCGCATGTCATCGAGGCGGCTGATCGCGACGCCGACCTTGCCAACCTCGCCCGCCGCCATCGGATCATCCGCGTCGTAGCCGAGTTGCGTCGGCAGATCGAAGGCGACCGATAGTCCCGTCTGTCCCTTCGCGAGCAGCGACTTGAATCGCTCGTTCGTTGCTTCGGCGGACGCGAATCCGGCGTATTGCCGCATCGTCCAGCGACGGGCACGGTACATCTCCGGATAAATGCCGCGCGTATACGGATAGGTTCCCGGTGGCGGCATGGGAACCGGAAATTCTGGCGCGTCGTAAGAGGGTGCGACCGGGACACCGCTATCGGTCGTTCGTTCTTTCGGCGGTGCGGCCATGATGAGCCCTCCTGGTAGTAAACAGTAGACAGCAGTCGGTAGTCAGTTGAGAGCGGAGAGCGCTGTGCGCATCTTTTTCTGACTGCTGACTGCTGTCTACTTTCTACTGTCTACTGCTCCTGCACAAGTTCGATCAGCACGCCGTGCGCGCTCGCGGGGTGGAGGAAGGCGACCGACCAGCCATGTGCGCCCGCGCGCGGCGTCGCATCCACCAAGCGTACACCATTTGTCCGCAACTGTCCGAGGGCGGCCGCGAGATCGTCTACCGCGAAGGCGACGTGGTGCATTCCCTCACCCCGTTTCTCTAAGAACTCGGTCAACCGCCCCTCGCCGAGTGGCGTGAAAAGTTCGAGATATTGACCCTGGTCGCGCGTTGGCAGAAGCACAACGCGGACACCCTGCGCGGCGACTTCTTCTTCGTGTCCCGGCCCGAATCCGAGGAGACGATACGCCGCCGCCGCCGCAACGAGATCGCGAACGATAATACCAATGTGATGGAAGCGGAAGCCATAGCCCGCTAACTGCGCGGCAAGTGCCGCCTGTTCCGGGGTGTCCATCAGAGCCGGGCGCGTGCGGCACGCCGGATCGGGATGCGTGCCGTCAGTTCATCGGTGTTGTTGCGGCCGGGGGTGATCGTTACCTCGATGCCGTCGCGATCCACATCCAGACGGCGTGAGAGAACATCCACGATGTCGTCGTGGATTGCTGCCATCATCCCCGGCGACACCCGCATCTGATCCGACACAAGCACGACCTTCAACCGCTGCTTAGCGACCGAACTGCTCGCAACAGGCGCTTCCTGCTTGCCGAACCCTCGGAAGAACCGCATCTCGCCCTCCTCGCGGCGTTGCCCACGCGCCACACCGTGCCGAATCACTCAATTGAACCGCCAAGACGCCAAGAACGCCAAGAAGAAACGGAGCGGATTTCTTTTCTGGTCTTGTCTTTTTCTTTTGTTCCCTCTTGGCGTTCTTGGCGTCTTGGCGGTTCAATTCCCTCTCTTTCAAACCCGTGCGAATCCCAAGGCGCGCAGGAACCGCGACATCATGCCGACTTGTGCGGCTTCGTATCGCTGGAACGCGATCGTCTCTCCTTGCAGGCGGCGCGCGATGTCCTTGAATGCGCTGCCCGCTGGTGAATGGCTGTCATACACGGCGACCTCGCCCCGGTTCGTACTGGTAATGATTGCCTGATCTTCCGGTACGACGCCGAGCAGGTCAATCGCGAGGATTTCCTCGACATCCGACACGTCCATCATGTCGCCGCGCTTGACCATATCGGCGCGGAAGCGATTGAGGACCAACCGTGGTGGCGGCAACTCGGCAGCTTCCACCAGCCCGATAATCCGGTCCGCATCGCGCACGGCGGAGACTTCGGGCGTCGTCACGACCACAACGTGTGTCGCCCCGGCAATCGCGTTACGGAAGCCCTGCTCGATACCGGCGGGCGAATCCACCAGAACGAAGTCGTGGCTCTCCGCGAGTTCGCGCGTCAGATCCGCCATCTGTTCGGGCGAAACTGCCTCCTTGTCGCGCGTCTGCGCCGCCGGGATGAGCGAGAGGTTCGGAAACCGCTTGTCGCGGATCATTGCCTGCCGGACGCGGCACTGCCCCTCGACCACATCCACAAGATCGTAGACGATACGATTCTCCAGACCCATGACGATATCGAGATTGCGGAGTCCGATATCCGCGTCAATCAAAACGACCGTGCGGCCCTGCATCGCGAGCGCGGTACCGATGTTGGCGGTCGTCGTCGTTTTGCCGACGCCGCCCTTGCCGGAAGTGATTGTCACAATCTGTCCGGCCATCTGCCCCCCTGGCAGTAGATCGTAGACAGTAGTCAGTCGTCAGAAAGGTCTGATTCCGCTCTGTCTACTGACTATTCCCTCACCGAAGCGGCGGCACGTCGCGCCCGCCGTACCATGGCACGATGATCAGTTCGCCGCCGTCCAGATGCGCGATGCCTGGCGCCTCGCCACGTTGCGCGCCATCGGCGGGATCGTCGGAGATCGGCTCACCGGGGCGCCCGTAAATCGTGCCAATCCTTAACTGGGTCGGCGTCATCAGCAGGGCGGCGATGATCGCGCCAGTATCGCCCATTACCCCGGCATGAACAACGCCGCGAATCGAGCCAAAGACCACGATGTCCCCCGCCGCCGTCAGTTCCGCCCCCGGATTGACATCGCCCAGTACCGTCAGATGACCGGGATGATGGAGGGACATGCCAGAGCGAAACGTGCGGCGGACGTAGCGCGTCGGCAACTCGTCGCGCGGCATGACCGGAACGTGGGGCGGCGACTCGTCGCCGCGCACTGGCGGCTGCGGCATCGCACTGAGCGGGCTGTATCCGAGCGCGCGGAGCGTCGAGCGGCTATCGAAGCCGGTCGCTGTTGCCGTGCGAAGGGTGATGCCGCGTTCGTCGAGTACCTGCCGCAGGACGGCAATCTCCTCCGCAATGACGGTGCGCGTGCCGTAATCGAGTACGACCTCCGCGCCGTGGAAGAAGCCTTCCGCCCCGGCAATCCGCTGCCTGAGGGACTGCACGAGTTCCCGTATCGTCCCGCGTTCGGGTAGCACGATCACCAGTCCGTCACGCGTCCCACGGACGACGATACGCGGTACCCGTGCCTGCGACTCGTTCACCCTGCGCCCCCGTCCCCATAGCCATACCGATCGTTACGATTTGGGCGTTGCTCGCCCTGTGAAATATGCATTGAGAATGTCATTCGCGGCTGGGGCGGCAAACGTTGTCCCCTCACCGCCGCCGTGGATCAGCACCGCGACGGCGACCTCCGGGTTCTGGTACGGCGCGAATGCCGTGAACCACGCATCTTGCCGCTTGTATTGGAGCGGCTTGCCTTTGACAGCAATCGCCTCCCCATACTCTGCTGTGCCGGTCTTTCCCGCGACTTCGACGGGAACAGTGATCTTACCGAACGCCGTGCCACGCTTATCCGCGATGACCGCGCGCATTCCCTGCCGCACGAGATCGAGATGTTCGGGCTTGATAATTGACTGGCGCAACGGGCTTGTATCCACTTTCTGCAGTTCGTTCCCCTTACCGTCGGTGATGCGGCGGACGAGATGCGGGCGGTGAAACGTGCCGCCGTTGGCGATTGCCGCCGTCGCGAGCGCCAATTGCATCGGTGTACAGGTGAAGTACCCTTGCCCAATCGTCACATTGATCGTGTCGCCGAGCGCCCACACATCGCCCTTCGGCTGGGCAGGCGTCTTCGTGATGCGCTCTTTGTATTGCGGTGTGGGGACGATACCAACCTGTTCACCACTCAGATCGGTCATGCCGGTCTTCATACCGAACCCGAAATCTGTGAAGTACTTGTCCATTGATTCAATACCAAGCCCCTGGAAATCGTGCTTCCGCACACCCGTGGGCAGGTACTCGTAGTAATGCAGGTACTTGTCGGTCTGGGGATCAATCTGGTGCGGCGCACCGACGTTGTAGAAGAAGATGTCGCAGGAGTTCATGATCCCTTCAACCACCGTCTGCTGCCCGTGCGGGGCGATGCCGTGCGCCACCACCCAGCACGGTTTCTCGTCCCGCGTGTTCTCATCCAACCCATATTGCACGTAGATCGCGCCGGGGCAGTTGAACGTCGTGTCCGGCTTCAGTGTTCCCTCATTCAGTCCCGCCGCCGCCATGAATGGCTTCAGCGTGCTCCCCGGCGCATACACTTCGTACAACGCCTTGTTGAGCATCGGCTTCGTCACGTTATCATCGAGATATGCCTTAATCTGTTTGCGGGCGGCCACACGGTCGCCCGAATCAATGAAGACCTGATTATCATAGGCAGGCAGGCTGACCATCGCGAGCACTTCACCATTGCGCGGATCGAGGACAACCGCGACTGCCGACTGCACCTCCGCGTTTGGGTCCACCTTACGCGCATTCTCCTGGGCGAGTGGTAACTGCTTCAGCAGCGCGTCCCGCGCCGCCTTCTGCAAATTAACATCAAGCGTCAGTTCGAGGTTCTTGCCCGGCGTCGCGCCAATTAACTGCGAAGTCCCGCGGTCAACTTCCTGGCTGTCCACCAGGTAGGAGCGTATGCCTTCCTTGCCGCGCATTTCTTCTTCGCGCGCGGCCTCCAGACCCACCCGCCCGATCACATCGTCCGTTTGATAGATAGGCTCGCCCGTCGCCGGGTCATTGCGGAGGTCTTCCGTAATCACCGGGCCGACGTAGCCGATAACATGCGAGACGAGATCGCCGAGCGGATAGTGCCGCGCGAGCACCGTTTCATCTACAACCATGCCGGGGAAATCAAGGACGTTCGCGTCGAGGGCGAGGGCGACAAGCCTATCCAGCCCCCGCGCGACGAGCGTCGGACGATTCGCGTCCGGCTGGCTGGCGGGAGAGACGAGATATTCCGCATACCGCGTAAATTCAATATCGGGGATGTCGCCGATTGCTTTCTTGATCGGCGCGACTTCCTCTTTGGCTAGGGTCTTTTCGATGAGAATCGGCTGCTGATTCGCCCGGCGGAGCATTCGACCAATGTTGATGTCATCATACGTCGTGCTGTATTGCGCCAGCCGCTTCGCGGCATCCTCGACGACGGCGGGCAAGGCGCGCGGCCCAAATGGGAGGACGGTAATCGCCCAATCCAGCGGCACATACTTCTCGACTTCGGCAAACATCGCTTCCCGGCGTACCGGGTCTTTCGGCAACTTAGAGCGGATGAGCGCGAGTCCCCACGCCTTACGGTTTTCAGCAAGAATGGCGCCGTTGCGATCGGTAATCAGTCCGCGCGGCGCTTTCACAACCTGCTTGCGGAGATTCTGGGTCACCGCCTCTTGGGTTGCGCTCTGATGATGACCGAGTTGCAGGTAGCCGATCCGCCCGGTCACCGCCGCGAAACACCCGGTGGCGAGACCCTTGAAAATGAACATCCGACGGCCCAAAAAGACCGCATCCGCGTTCTTTTCTTTGGGTGAGTCTTTGGACGGCGTGCCGAATTGGCGGAACTCGAGCCGCTGCGAACCGTATCGTCGGTGATTAGTACGACGTAAAATCCGCATGCTTCCCCCACCGGCGCATCCAGAGCACGAACGGCATGACAATGACCGCCGCCAGTACATCGGTAAGCGCGCGGGCAATACTGAACCGCCAGAGCGTGTCGAAACGCAGTGGATGCCCCGCCGCATTCGTCACAAGCAGAAAAACGAAATCACTGACGAGCGCGGCGACAAAAATCGCCACGAGCGCCCATGCATGGTTATCGCCGAACGCGATATGCCGCACCGGCTCAATTGCCAGGACAACTGCCATAAAGGCGAGGGCGTGCGCGCCGAGCGGCGCGAACAGAAGCAGATCAAGCAGGATGCCCGCCAAAAATGCCCACGCCATCCCTTCGCGGAGGCCGTGGTATCCCGCCCAAAGGGTCAGGAGTACAAAGACAAGATTCGGCGTAACATCGAGCGGAAAGAGCGCCTGGATCACCGGCCCTTGCGCGAGCGCGAAGGTGAGCAGGAGCGCGGCGAACACCACCCGCGCGATCTCACCCCCCACCCCTGCTTCGCGCCGCTCCATCCTGCCTCCCATCCGCCCCATGTCTCTGTATGTCCCTATCCATCATAACATAACGTTCGCGGACGGTACGTATCACGTCTGCTTCGCCCGGATGGCCGCTGCCGCGTGCGCATCACATTCCAAGTGGTCATCGAGTGGCGGGAGCGTGACATCCAGGCCATATTTTCGGCGGAGCGCGAGGCCGATCAGGTGATCCGCGAACGCCGGGTTCTTTGGCAGGAGCGAACCATGCAGATAGCAGCCAAAGGCATTCCGCGTCACTGCGCCCTCAGTGCCGTCCTGACCATTGTTGCCGTGCCCGACCACGACCTGCCCGAATGACCGCGTCTCCGCGCCGAGGAACGTCCGACCACTGTGATTCTCGAAGCCGACCAGCGTGCCCCAGTCGGTTTCCGAAAGGACATTGCCGATGAACCGATCCGGCCCCGCGTCACTCCATGCATCGAAGATGCCGATGCCCGGCAGGTCATCCGTTTTGTAGGGACGATAATACTGGCCGAAGAGTTGATAGCCACCACAGACCGTCAGCGCCACCGCGTCTTCCGCCATGTCCCGCTTGATCGCGTCGCCCGTCGTTCCTTGCAGGTCTGCCGCGACGGTAATCTGTTCACGATCCTGCCCGCCGCCAAAGAAGTAGATGTCGGTGTCCCCCGCCGTGAATTGGTCGCCCGCGCTGACGCGGGCGACATCCGCCGCGATGCCACGCCATCTGCACCGCTGTTCCAATGTGCGGACATTACCCCGATCGCCGTAGATATTCATCAGGCGTGGGTAGAGCCAGGTGATTCTCAGTGAGTAGTTGGTCATCATGGATACGCCCCAATGGTAGTGGCGGGCTTTAGCCTGCCAAACCTATGCAATGTGGCAGGCTAAAGCCCGCCACCAACCAAAAGTCGCCCACTATCGTTGCTCTGCCGTCTCCCACACATCACGCAGCGCGCCGAGTGTATGCAGCGCTTCACGCGCAGCGAGCATCGCGGTATAGGTCGGCAGTACGTAGGCATCGCCGCCCGCATTTGCCTGCTCGGCGACTGAGACCAACGCATCGGCAATCGCCGGGATGACGATCACCCGCGCGTCGGGAACACCGGCATATTTCAGCCGCACCGCCATATCGAGGGCGCGAATGCCGCTGATGTACATCGGCGCGGGATAGTCCGCCAGCATCTCGAAGTCGGTATCCCAGAGCCACGATACGTCGCGCCCGTCGGCGATCAGATCGTTGATGCAGATCAGGAGCGGCGCGGGGGGCGCGGTGGTCACAAGGCGCAAGACTTCATTCGCGCCGGTCGGATTCTTGATCAGCGCGAGGGTCAGTCGTCGTCCGCGCAGCGCGATCCGCTCGATCCGCCCGAACGGCGCGATGAATGTTCGCAGTGCGGCCGCCACAAATTCCGGCGCAACGCCACAGGTCACTGCTGCCGCAGACGCCCCAAGCGCGTTGTAGACATTGTACAGGCCCGGCACATTCGTCTCGACAGCGAATGAGTGGGCGTTTTCGTGCGCGACGGTGAACCCCACCCCCTCCATTCCATGCAAGCAGATATTTGTAGCGGTAAAGGAGAGTGGTGGGCGCGCGTTGTCGCCGGTTGGGCAGAACCAATCACCGAGATGCCCGACGGAGAGTGCGTGGTAGTCCAGCGGCGTCCCACATTTCGTGCAAAGCACGGCATCAGCCGCATGGGTCAGTTCCGGCAGAGTGTAATCGTGCGTGCCGAGACCGAACGGAACGCGCGTTGTGCCGGGCGGCGCGGCATCCGCGAGCGCGCAGAGCGTCGGATCGTCGGCGTCGAAGACGAGGCGCGTGCCGGGGGCAATCGTCGCCAGCGCGATCTTCCACTTGGCGGCGACACTATTCAGTTCGCCATAACGGTCGAGTTGGTCGCGAAAGAGGTTATTGAGGAGAATGACGCGCGGCCGCACCGCCGCGACGACGGCAGGAAACGCGCCCTCATCCGTCTCGATCACCGCGATGTCGGCGTCAGGTCGCCCAAAGAGCGATGACTGGCGCGCGAATGAAGCCGCAATCCCGCGGCTCAGATTACTGCCCGCGCCATTATTCAGCACGGTTTTTCCGCTTGCCGTCAGGATGTCGGCAAGCATGCGCGCTGTCGTCGTCTTGCCGTTCGTCCCCGCGACGACGATTGCGCCTTCCGGCAGCCGCGCGGCGAGTTTGCCGATCAGGCGCGGATCAACGCGCTCGGCGATAAGGCCGGGGATCGCCGTCCCGCCGCTCCGACCGAGCAATTGTGTCGCGCGATACGTCCCCTTCGCCGTGGCGAGCGCGGCGGAGAGCCGGAAATCCGGCAGCCACGCCATTACTGCTTCTTCCCCCGCACGATGCTGACGGTGCGCAACTTATCGAAATTCGCGTACGGGATCAGTTCAATCACCTGCGTGTCGGAGATGTCGTCCTTTTGCACGCTATAGACCGAGCCAACGAGCAGATTCGGTTCCACCCCATTCGTGAGATTCCCGGTGACGATCCGCTGCCCCTTCTCGATCTTCGCGTTCTTGTCCACTTCGCGCATCAGGAGCCGTTTCGATTCCTGCCATGCACCGGCGGCGATGCCCTGCTCGCCACTGTCCTGGACGACCGCACTGACGTGGATGCTGTCGTCAATGATGAAGGTGACGAGCGCCGTATGCGCCGTCACATCGGTGATGATGCCAACCATCAACCCTTCGGGCGACGTGACAGCCATCCCCTTCGCCAGGCCGTCGCCCATCCCCTTATTGATCGTGCATTCCTTCTTCGATGACTCGCGATCATTCTTGACGACATCCGCCGCGACGATGTCATACGTTGGTTGCGCCTGCTGGAAGTCGAGTTGCTGGCGTAATTGCTGCACCTCGCGGTCGAGATCAGCGAGGCGGCTATTGTCAACCAGCAGTTGATCCCGCTGCCTGGTAAGCGTATCAATCTGCGCTTGCAGGTCTTCGGTTTTCTGGACACCACCGCGCGCGACACCGAGACGGTCGCCCACCGCCTTTGCCCGCTCCTGCCACGTTGCCAGGACACTCGACATGCCACCCTTGATCGGGTCAAACGCGTGCTGCGAATCAAGGAGGATAATCAGGAGTGTCAGGCCGATAAAGGTCGCGATATACAGCCAGGGGCGCCGACGCGAGCCGAACGACGTCATCATCGTCGCCTCCACATGCTAATAGGGCCGCCGGAGTGCCTGGCCTCCGGCAAGCGCGCGATGATAGAGGTGGATGGATTCTGCCACCCGCCCGGTTCCTTCGGCAACGCAGGTCAGCGGGTCTTCCGCTTTATGGACGGGCATCCGCAATTCCATTTCCAGCCGCCGTTCGAGGCCGAACAGGAGCGCACCCCCACCCGCGAGCGTGATGCCCTGCTCCATAATGTCCGCGACGAGTTCCGGCGGCGTCTCTTCGATGCTGCTCTTAACGAGGTCCACAATCGTGCTGACGGGACCGGAGATCGCGTCCCGCAACTCAACGGACGAAATCTCGATCTCCTTCGGCAATCCGGTCAGGAGATCGCGTCCCCGGAGCATCACGCGCCGCTCTTGTTCGAGCGGGTAGGCGCTACCAGCGGCGATTTTCGCGTTCTCCGCCATCCGCTCGCCGATCACGAGGTTGTGGTCACGCCGCGCGTACTGAATGATCGCGTCGTCAATCTCGTCTCCCGCGATGCGGATCGAGTTGTTGACGACGATGCCACCGAGGGAGATGACGGCGACTTCCGTCGTGCCCCCGCCGATGTCCACGATCATGCTCCCAACCGGCTCATTGACGGGCAGGCCCGCGCCAATCGCCGCCGCCATCGGTTCCTCGATCGTGTATGCCTCGCGCGCGCCTGCCGAGAGCGCGGCATCCTTCGCGGCCCGCTTCTCCACTTCGGTGACGCCGGACGGAATGCCGACGACGACGCGCGGATGCGGCGCCATAACGCGCTGCGGATGCACTTTCGTGATGAAATAACGCAGCATCAATTCGACGGTGTCGAAGTCCGCGATCACGCCATCCTTGAGCGGGCGGACGGCAATGATGTTGCCGGGCGTTTTACCGAGCATCGCCTTCGCCTCCGCGCCGACAGCGAGCGCGCGCTTCGTACGCGCGTCAATCGCGACAACCGAAGGCTCCGAAACGACAATTCCCCGCCCGCGTACATAGACAAGAGTGTTCGCCGTACCCAGGTCAATGCCAAGATCGCGGCTGAACGCACCAAGAAAATAATCAAAGGGGCGGAACATGTGCCGGGTGGCCTCCCCTGCCCACCGTCCGGTGGACATTGATTGCAAAAATGCGCGTACCCCTGCCGCGTTCGGTACGCCGGGATACCGGGTGAGTATACACGATTACCGGACATAATGTGTGCCCGCCGCTGTATGGTATACTCCGGCCCCGGCAGAGGTTGGTGCGCGCCGAGGGGAGAGTGGGCATGGACGACGACGCACGTAAACGCATCCGGCGCGCGATGCAGGCACGGCAGGCAACCAGCCCGAAACTACGCGGCCAGTACAAACGCGCAATTCGTGCTGCCCGGTTGGAACAAGAAGCGAATGCGCGCCCTGAATCCAGCCCGCGCACCGCGCGCCTCCGGCAGACGGAAGCGATGCCCGCGATTGTGCCGCCTCCGGCGAAGCGCAAAAGCCCCGCGCGGTGGGTGATTGCCCTCGCGGCGCTGCCGATCCTCCTGCTCCTCAGCGTCGGCGCGTACGCGCTCAACATCATCATTCATACCGAACGGGCCGCGAACAGAATTGTTGCCGGCCCCCTCCCGCGGGGTCCGGTCGTTGGTGTGGCAACCGGCACTCCACGGCCAACCAATACGCCCAATCCGCTGGGCACGATTGTGCCGCTCCCGACGGCCTCGGCGACCTCGGCGGCTCCGACAACGGCGATCTCGACTGAAGCGCCACCGATCAACTTCGACCGCAAAGACCCCTTCACGATTCTCATGCTCGGCGTGGACACCCGTGAGGGTGATACCGACCCATCGCGCTCTGACACGATCATTCTTGCCTACGTGGACCCACTGGAGAAGCACGTCAACCTGCTCTCCATCCCACGCGATTTGCTTGTCACACAGGCGGGCGGCTTCGGGCAGGCGAAGATGTCCGATGTCTACGCAAATGGCGAAATAAGCAAGTATCTGGACCCGACGCGCGGCGGCATCACCCTCGTCCGGGATACAATCGAGCAGAATTTCCGCATCCAGATTGACTACTACGCGCAAGTGGACTTCGTCGGCTTCCGGAAAATCGTTGACGCCTTCGGCGGCGTGACCGTGGATAATCCCTATACGCTCAAGGACGATGCCTATCCGACCGAGGATTATCAGTTCACGCGGGTCTTCTTCCCGGCGGGTCTCGTCCATCTCGATGGCGATGAAGCGCTGAAGTTTGCCCGCACCCGGCACGACGATAACGACTTCCAGCGGAACCAGCGACAGCAACAGTTACTCCTCGGCATCCGTCAGCAGGCCCTGCAACTCAATCTGCTCTCGAAAGCGACCGGGCTCGTTGATACACTTGGCGACTCAGTGCGTACCGATTTCCCACGGGGGAATCTCAACAGCAACTGGATTGGGTTCGCGAAATTCGGCACCGATCTGCAAAAGGATGCGATCCAGCAGTTCTCACTCACCGACCTGCTGCGTGACACCTACATCAACGACACTTACTACGCAACGCTCGACTGGAATGTAGCAATCGCCCGCGCCAGGCAATTCTCCCCGAAGGAGAACCGGGACAGCATCGCCGCGCAAGCCAACGCAGGGGTCAATACGAAGGCAAAGGTCGTCGTGGAGAACGGCACGCGCAACGGCGGCTTCGCCAATCGGTGGTCGGCGACGCTACAGAAGCAGGGGTACGCGAATGCGACCTTTATTGACGCGCCACCGACGATCAAGGGCAATGTGCCGAAAACGAAAATTCTCTACTTCTCGCCGGAGAATGAGAAGACCGCTGTAGCGCTCGCCAAAACGCTTGGGCTGAATCCGAGCAGCGTGGATGGAAACGCGAAACGGCCCACTGAGGGCGGCGGCGCCGACGTCCTTGTTTTGCTCGGTGACGACACAAAGGAACCCGGCCCCGCACCGGCATGCTGCTGACGAACAACTGAGGACTGAGTGGGGATTCGCCTCTTTTCAGTCCTCGTTAATGGAATGTCCACGTCACGCTCGTGCCGGTGTGGATGCGTAAAATTGTTTCGCCGAGGATGTCCGCCACGGAGAGTTGCGTGATGATTGCCGGGAGACCGTCCGCCGGGAGCGGGATCGTATCGGTGCAAACCAGTTCCTGTATCGGGCTATTCCGCAGCCGTTCCAGGGCGGGGCCGGAGAAGACGGGGTGCGTGCAGGCAGCATAGACAGCGGACGCGCCATGCTCGACCGCCGCGCTGGCCGCCTGACAAATGCTGCTCGCCGTGTCAATCTCATCATCCACGATCAAGACCGGGCAGCCCGCGACGCTGCCAATGACATTCAGCACCTCGGACTGATCGTCGTTGCCGACACGGCGCTTCTCAATGATTGCGAGCGACGCATCAACGAGGGTCGCGACGTTGCGCGCGCGTTTCGCGCTGCCGAGGTCGGGCGCGAGGACGACGAGGTTCTTCAGCCGCTTCTCGCGGAAGTAGTCGCCGATCAGGAACGATGCGGTCAACTCGTCCACCGGGATATTGAAGAAGCCCTGAATCTGCCCGGCGTGAAGATCGAGCGCCAGCACCCGGTTCGCCCCAGCGACTGAGATCAGGTCCGCGAGCAGCCGCGCGGTGATCGGCACGCGCGGTTGGTCCTTTTTGTCCGTGCGACCGTAGCCAAAGAAGGGCAGCACTGCGGTAATCCGCCCCGCCGATGCCCGCTTCAGGGCGTCAATCATGATGAGCAATTCCATGATCGAACGGTTGATCGGGCGGCAGAGCGGTTGGACGACGAAGACATCGTTCTCGCGCACGCTCTCAAGGATGCGGACGAAGATATTCTCGTTCGAGAACTCGAAGACCTCGGCGCGGCCCAGCGGGATGTCAATAGAGTCGCAGATACGCTGCGCAAGTACGGGATTTGCATTCCCCGTGAAGATGCGCAATTCACCGTAGACACTGCCCATTGCGTGACACCCCTCAATTATCTTCGTCTTCACCGTCCGCTGCGGCGCGCTCCTGCGCGATATACACCGCGAGGCCCGCTTCCGCTGCCGCCTGCTCGGCGATTTGCTTGCTCTTGCCCTGCCCGGTCGCCAGCATGTGATCATCGAGCATCACCGCAACGGTAAAGCGACGCTCCTGATCCGCTTCAGGCGTGTCGAGCGTCTGATACGTCGGCGTGATGCGTTCCCGCTCCTGCACGATCTCCTGCAGCCGCCCCTTGAAGTTCCCGGCCATCGTCCGCGCGACCAGTTCGTCCGCCTCGGCATCGAGGATCGGCACAAGAAAAGCCTCGACCGCCGCGCTTCCCCGATCGAGCAGAATCGCCGCGAGGAGCGCCTCGAACGCGCCGCCGAGCACGCGATCCGGGAGTTCAATGCCGCGTTCGCCCTTGGAAATGAGCAGCATGCGGTCAAGCCCGATCCGCCGCGCCCACCGCGCGAGCGTTTGGTTGCTGACGAGCGCCATGCGGCGGCGCGTCAACTGGCCCTCCGGTGCGTCCTTGAAGCGATCGAACAGATACCGCGCGACGATGAAGCCAAGTGCAGCGTCGCCAAGGAATTCGAGCCGTTCGTTCGATTCGGTCGCACTCGCGTCCTCATTGAGATAGGAGCGGTGACTCAGCGCCTCGCGCAGCAAATCCCACCGCGCGAATTGCATATCGAGCACGGCCGCCGCCTGCGCGACTTCCGGCTCCATCTGCCTGAGCGACGGTTTCTGCTTCGCGCTCCTGCCACGCGTATGTATCCGCTGTGAAATGGCGATCATCCTCCCGCTGCATGCTCGCGCTCGCATCATGCAGGAATGAGTATACCAGTGGGCAGTGGACAGCGAGCAGCTATCAGTTGAGAATGGAGACGAGGCGCGCGTTTCGTTCCGTCTGCTGCCCACTGCTCACTGCCCACTATTTCCTGAAAGGAGCGCGCAACCGTGAAAGTCGTCGTCACCGGCGGGAGCGGCGGGATCGGTCATCTCGTCTGCATGGACCTCGCGCAGCACGAGCATGAAGTGATCAACGCGACCCGCTCCGCGCCGAAACAACCGCAACCGGGCGTGAAGTTCGTTCAGGCGAACACGTCCGACATGGGCGAACTGGTCAGCACCTTCGCGGGGGCGGATGCCGTGATGCACATCGCGGCGATCCCGAACCCGATGCGCAACCCGGGGCAGGTCGTCTTCAACGAGAACACCGAAGGGACGTATAACGTCTGCGAGGCGTGCGCCGCGCTCGGTATTGGCAGCGTTATCTACGCATCGAGCATCAATCATCTCGGTCTTGATTTCCGCTATCGCGACTTCACACCCGACTACTTCCCGGTAGACGAAGCGCATCGCACCCTCGCGCAGGACCCTTATGCACTGTCGAAAGTCGCGTCTGAAGAGATTCTGCACGGCTTTCACCGTCGTTGCGGCATGCGGACGATCGCGATCCGCCCGCCTGCCGTCATCCTGCCCGATCAGTATCAACGACGCTTCGACGCCAACCGCGCCACCCCGCTCGTTGCCGGCGGCTTCCTCTGGACCTACGTGGACGCGCGCGATCTCGCGACGCTCTTCCGTCTCGCTCTTGAACATACCGAACTCGAAGACGAAGTGATCTACGGCACTGCCGAAGACGCCTGGGCTGAGCGCCCCCTTGCCGAACTCGTGCCGCAATACTTCGCGCAGGCAGGCAATAAAGCCGCACACATGACGAGCAACGAGGCAGGCGTCACAAACGAAAAGGCCAAACGTCTCCTCGGCTTCCAACAGCAGTATTACTGGCGCGATCTCGTCAAATGAGTTCGGGGTTCGAAGTTCGAAGTCGGAATCCGGTCATCGAACTTCGAATCCACGACCTAAGGGAGTATTCATGCGTATCGTCGTCACCGGAGGCAGCGGTATTGTCGGTGGATTCGTCGTCCGCAACCTGATTGCGGCGGGGCACGAGGTCATCATTGTGACACGCCGCCCGCCGCGCGATGCCGTGCCGGGCGCGGGATTCGTGCAGGTGGATACGACGGACATGGGGCAGGTTATCGGCGCGCTGAAGTGGCGTGGCACGGTCGCGGACGCCGTCATCCATCTCGCCGCGCTGCCGAACGTCTGGCCCGTCGCGTCATCGCTGCCGACCGAAGTCTGGCGGATTAACGCCCTCTCGGTCTACAACGTCGCGGAGGCGTGCGCGCAGCTCGGCATTGCAAAATTCGTCGAGACGAGCAGCGTCAATGTCCACCAATACATGCGCTCCGGCGGCACGATCGCGCCGCCCCGCTGGCCGATGGACGAGACGACACCGAACTGGGTCGTTAACGCCTACGGCCTCTCCAAGATCGCGGGCGAAGCGACCGCGCAGATGCTCCATGCCCGCACCGGCGCGCAGGCGATCTCAATCCGTCCGGCGCTCGTCATCGCGCCGGATGAGTACCCGATGCGCATCGGCCAGATGCGCGGCAACAGACCGGCGACATGGCTGTCATGGTCTTACTCCGACGCTGAAGACCTCGCGGAGGCATACCGCCTGAGCGTCGAGAAGGAGAATCTCGGCTGCGAAGCCCTCTACATCGTCAATGATGACGCATTCACCGACGAGCCAATTGAGACGAGTATCCAACAGGCATATCGAGACGCCGGTCCGCTCGACATCGGTGTTCGCGGCCACGAGGCGGATGTCGCCAACACGAAAGCGAAACACCTGCTGGGTTGGAAGCCGCAGCACTCGTGGCATGACTACGACAGGTAAGTTCGATGTTCGATGAATCGCTCTGAACTCCGAACATCGAACCCGCGACCGAGGGGAGTGCATATGCGTATCGTCGTCACTGGTTCCAGCGGCCGCATCGGGCAACAGGTCGTCAAGGAACTTGCCGCACACGGCTATGAAGTCGTCGCGACCGATCGTGCCCGCGCTCCGTCAGACCTCCCGGCAGGCGTCCAGTTCGTGCAGGCGGACATGACGCAACCCGCCGATGCTGCTGGTGTGCTCGCCTTCCGAGGCAGGAAACCGGACGCGGTGATCCATCTTGCGGCGATTCCGAGCCCGACGAAGAACCCGCCGGAGGTCGTCTACGCGACGAACGTTTTGAGCGTCTACAACGTCGTGGAGATGGTCGGGACGCTCGGCATCCCGAAACTGATCGAGACGAGCAGCATCAACTGGCTCGGCATGGACTTCCGCACCCACGAATGGTGGCCCTCGTACCTGCCCGTGGACGAGTTCCACCCGCACCAGGCGCAGGACCCCTACGCGCTCTCCAAGTTCGTTGGCGAGCAAGCGGCGGCGATGATCCACAACCGCTGCGGCACCGAGGTGATCTCTATCCGCCCGCCATACGTCGTCTTCGATGGCTGGTGGCCTGATGTCGTCACGCGCGTCCACGAGCAACCGCTCTCGTTCGCCGCCGGCCTCTGGGCGTACATTGATGTGCGCGATCTCGCCGTCGCCTACCGCAAGGCGCTCGAAACGCATGTGGCGCTGCATGAATCCTTCTACATCGTCGCGGACGACGCCCTCGCCGAACGGCCCGTCGCCGCACTCGCCCCGCAGGTCTCCACAGCGCTTGGCGAGCAGGCGAAATCTCTCACCGGTACCCAGTCCGGCGTGAACAACGGCAAAGCGAAGCGGCTGCTCGGCTGGCGTCCGCAGTTCTCGTGGCGGGATTTTGCTTAATCCCCCAGAGTATGGACGAGAGCGCATGGTGACGCGACCCCGTGGCATTCCGGTTGCGTTCGCATATCTATGGCAACGCACGCGCGATGCGAATATCTGAGCGAAGGAGCATCCGATGGATCGCCGACACAACGATCAGGAGCAACACGACGCGACAATCGCGGCAGGGCAGGGCGCCGTCACGGAGGAACGCACCGACGACGAAGCGGGCGGCGCGCACCGTAAAGTGGGTACGACCGCCGTCCATGATGCGAGCGGACATGAGGAGGAGGTTGGCCGCGAAGGTGGACTGACGGATCGCATTATTCTCGACAAGGGCGAGTCCGTCCCGCGCCACCCACAAGGATAACGAACGGTAGCGTCGGCTGGAATCTGCTCGAATGGCGCCCAGATACCGAAAGGCGCGTCACGAGCGTGGCGATGGCACGGGTTCCGAAACCGCATCCTGAAGCGCCTGCAATCGCTCGCCAATCTCCGCAGTCCGCACCGTTACGGCGTCCGCCATCTGATGGTGGTGGGCCGCTGATGCGGGGAGGGTGGTCGCCAATTCCTCGGCGCGTTGACTGAGTGAGGCGACATGCGCGATCCGCGCATCCAACGCCGCGAGTTGCTCAGTCATCGCGCGGAGCGCTTCGTTGTACGCATCAATCGTTGTGTCGAGTTCCTCCGTCACCATCGCAATCCGCATCTCCTCCGCGTCCGCCGCGAGCGCCGCCATCTGGGCTTCGTCCGCCGTGACGCGATATGCCATCTCCTCCGTACGGTCGGCGAAATACGCGGCCACGCTGTCGTCCTGCTCGACATCCGCCTCATGCATCTGCGCGTGCTTGCGCGACTGGGTTAGGCGATCCGACAGCATCCGGCTCCTCGCCTGCCGCCACGCCGCCAATCGCTCCTCATACTGTTCGCGTAACGTCACATTGCACCTCCGAAAAGGCGAACCGGTTTCTTCCATCGTCGCCCCGCGCATTGACGGGGGCACGCGCTCACCGCTATCCTACACCCACGCGGCGTGTACGGACGCAGCGCCGAATCCGTGGGAGGCCCCGGTGCGCCTGACCCTTCCCCTGCCACCCGGCATCAACAATCAGTACGTGACGGTCGGCCACAAGCGCGTCCTCTCGAAGGAGGCATCCGCGTTCAAGAAACAGGTGATGGCGGCGGTCGAGAATGCGGTTTCGCACGACGCTGTGCTGCTCGAAGAATTGGAAGCGATGCGTGGTATCCCGCTCGGTATAGACTTCGGCTTCCATTTCTTGTCGCCCCGCCGCCGCGATCTCGATGGTGGTCTAAAGATCGCGCTCGACAGCCTCTGTGGCGCGCTCGGCCTTGATGATCGTGACGTGGTGGACATCCACCTCGCGAAATTCCTCGATCCGCTCGCCCCTCGCCTCGACGCGGACATCGCGGCGATCCACGATTGGCAGTACGACACCCGCTACGTCTATCTTGGCAAGGAGAGCAATGAGTAATGAGCAACGAGTTCGAAGTTCGGGGTTCGGGGTTCGGGAAGATTTCCTCGAACCCCGAGCCCCGAACTCCGAACTTCCTGATACCGTTGTCGTTGTGGATTTCGGCTCGCAGACGGCGCAGTTAATTGTCCGCCGGGTGCGAGAATTGCATGTCTACAGCGAACTCGTCCCGCATGATGCGCCGTGGGAACGGGTCGCCGCGCTTCATCCGAAGGGCATTATCCTCTCCGGTGGGCCGAAAAGCGTCTACGAACCCGGCGCACCGCAGTTGCCGGACTGGTTGCTGACACACGATATACCGATCCTCGGCATCTGCTATGGTATGCAGGCGCTCTTCCATGCCCTCGGCGGCGACGTGCGCCGGGAAGGCCATCCGGAGTATGGCCCGGCCTCCGTGGATGTCGCCGCCGATGGCCGCATTTTCACCGGCCTGCCGCGCCATCTCGATGTCTGGATGAGCCACGGCGACTCGATTGCCGCGCCTCCTCCTGGCTGGCAAGCGCTCGCATCGTCACAAACCGCCCCGGTTGCAGCCGCGACGAATGGGCGCATCTCCGCCGTGCTCTTCCACCCCGAAGTCGTGCACACGCGTGAAGGGACGCCCCTGCTGCGAAACTTCCTTTATGATGTCTGTGGCTGCACCGGCAACTGGACAAGCGCGAACTTCGTGGATCAAGCGGTGTCGGACATCCGCGCGCAGGTCGGCGAACAGGGGCGGGTGCTCTGCGCGCTCTCCGGCGGCGTGGATTCATCGGTCGCTGCTGTCCTCGTCCACCGGGCGATTGGCGAGCGGCTGACCTGCGTCTTCGTGGACAACGGCCTCTTGCGCGCGGGCGAGGCGGAGCAGGTCGTCCACACCTTCCGCGACGCCTTCCAGATCGCCCTCATCCATGTGGACGCCACCGACCGATTCCTCGAAAAACTGAGCGGCGTAACCGACCCGGAGAAGAAGCGTACGATCATCGGCGAGACATTCATCCGCGTCTTCGAGGCGGAGGCAAAGACGCATGGCCCGTTTGCGTTCCTCGCACAAGGGACGCTCTACCCGGATGTAATCGAAAGCACGACCTCGGACACCAAAGCGGCGATGAAGATCAAGACGCATCATAACGTTGGTGGCCTGCCGAAGGACTTGCCATTCACGCTCGTCGAACCGCTGCGCCACCTGTTCAAAGACGAGGTGCGGGCAGCCGGTCGCGCGCTCGGTCTACCGGACGCGATCATCGCCCGCCAGCCCTTCCCCGGCCCCGGCCTCGCGATCCGCTGCCTCGGCGCGATCACCGACGAGCGGCTGGAAACGCTGCGCGCCGCGGATGTCATCGTGCGCGCCGAAATCGAGGCGGCGGGATTAGATCGCGAGATTTGGCAGTATTTCGCTGTGTTGCTCCCCGTCGAGAGTACCGGCGTGATGGGCGACGGACGCACCTATGCGGAAGCGATTGCCATCCGCGCCGTGACGAGCGAGGACGCAATGACCGCTGATTGGGCGCGCATCCCTTACGACGTGCTGGCGCGGATGAGCAACCGCATCGTCAACGAAGTGCCGGGCGTCAACCGCGTGACGTACGACATTACTTCCAAGCCACCCGCGACGATTGAGTGGGAGTGAAGGGAACTTCACCCCCGGCCCCCTCTCCTTTGCCTCTGGGCAAAGGAGAGGGGAGACGGGATAACTGGATATTGAACGACGACCACGGCGTTTCTCTGCGTTCTCCTCCCCTCTCCATCGCCAGACGGGCCTCATCCATTCGCCAATCTGGGGCGATGGAGAGGGGCCGGGGGTGAGCTTCGTATGAGTAGCCGCGTCTTGGTTGTCGGGAACGGAGCGCGGGAGCACGCGCTCGCGTGGAAGCTCGCGCGGTCCCCCAACTGCGCGGCACTGATCGTCGCGCCCGGTAACGCGGGAACAGCAGATGGATTCCGAAACATCGTCATCCCGGCAGTAGACGTTGAGGGCATCATCGCGCTGGCGGTAAGCGAGCGGATTGATCTCGTTGTCGTCGGGCCGGAAGAGCCGCTGGCGCGCGGCCTCGCGGACGCCCTGCGTGCGCACGACATCGCCTGCTTCGGACCAAACCGAGATGGCGCACGGATCGAGAGCAGCAAGGCGTGGGCGAAAGCCCTCTTCCGTCGTGCTGGTATCCCGACCGCCCGTGCGGAGACATTTTCCGACCTACAATGTGCACTGCCCGCGTTGGAAGAAATTTCGTATCCTATCGTTGTCAAGGCGGATGGCCTCGCGGCCGGCAAGGGCGTAACGATCTGCGGGACCCGTCACGAAGCCGAATCTGCAGTACGCGAGTCGTTGGAAGACGGCGCATTCGGCGCGGCCGGGCAGACGGTACTGATCGAGGAATTTCTGACTGGCGACGAAGTCTCGATACTGGCGCTCGTAGACGGTGAGACAGTCGTGCCGCTCCTCCCCGCGCGCGATCACAAACGGATTGGCGAGGGCGACACCGGCCCAAACACCGGCGGCATGGGCGCCTTCGCGCCGACGACGCTTGTGGACGACGCACTGCTCGCTCATATCATGGCGACCATTCTCCGGCCAACGGCCCGTGCGCTCGTGGAAGAGGACATCGTCTACCGTGGCGTCCTCTACGCGGGGCTGATCCTCACGGCGGATGGTCCGAAGGTGATCGAGTACAACTGCCGCTTCGGCGATCCCGAGACGCAGGTCATCCTGCCGCTGCTCGAAGCTGATCTGCTCGCGCTCTGCGAGGCTACGGCGACCGGGCGATTGGCAGGCGTCATAGACACGGTTCGGTGGCATCCCGGCGCGTGCGTCGGCGTCGTCCTTGCGTCGGGTGGCTATCCCGGCACGTATCCGACCGGCCTGCCGATCACCGGCCTCGATAGCCTCGATACCGATACGCTGGTCTTCCATGCCGGGACGAAAAAGGGTAAAGATGGGAGCATCGTGACGAGCGGCGGGCGCATTCTGACCGTCGCGGCGGTTGCCCCAACCCTCCGCGAGGCCCGCGACCGCGCCTACGCGAACGCCGAACGCATCTATTTTGACGGCGTCGCGTACCGACGCGACATCGCCGCGCGCGAACTGCCGGATGACATCGTATACCCGGTAGCGTAGGCGTCAGCCTGCGTCCCTCTCCCATGATGATCTCGCTCATAGGATTACGCCGGGCTGATGCCTACGCTACAAATCAATGCGACGCAGCATACTCGTTATCGCTTCTTCCCGCGGCGGCGAGACGCAGCCTCCGGGCGACGCGTCCGTGGGGTGTTTGGAGCGGGTTTGGATCGTGACGACGTGACGAGTTGCGGTGGCAGATCGGCAGCGAGCGTGATCCGAGCCGTCGGTGGCACAGGCCCGACGACGAACCGCCCCGCACCGTGGAGCGTTCCTTTCCCAACACCAAGCGCCGCGCCCCAGCGCAGAACATGCACGATCTGTGCGAGATCGTCGGTCGCTCCGGCGAGCATCGCGCTACCGACGAAACCGCCGCGCGCGTCATCGCCGATCCACTGAGTGGCATCATCGCGCATTTCCAGTCGCCCGATTAGCGCCGTGAAGGTCGCGTCATCCAGCAGGTGTGGCGCGTCGGCGCCAACTGCCGCCGCCACCGCATCGAGCCGTTCGGCGATCCGGTGGAGCAGCACAACAGGTTCGGGCCGTTGTAGCGTGTTCCCGCCCGCCACTAACCGCGTCGGGGTCAGGAAGGTAAGGGAAAGCGATTGCCCATCCGCGCTCGGCGGCAGATCATCGGTAGGCGCGTAGGTCGCGGAGAGTGGCGGCATTGGTGCGATCGCTTTTGCGGTGAAGGGTTCGCTTTCGCCGGTGATTGGATGCACCCATCGGACGCGACCAACCGAGATCGCACCCCGCCGCGCTGCCTGCTCCCCCTCGCGAACGGCGAGACCAAACCCCCATTCCGCAAGTTGAATCGCGGCTTGCACAAAAGCAAGCGCGAATGCCTCCCACAGCGCGGGGAAGGTCTGGTCCTGCACGAGCGTCACGCCATAGGTCAGGCGCGCGCCAACGGGCAACCCACCGGCCTTCATTTCGGGCACCCGCACCACAAACGGCCGCACATACGCGCCGCGTTGCCGCCGCGTCGGGTCCGCAGGCGCGACGATTGGCCAGACAGCGCACTGCGGAAGCAGGGCGCAGTTCATGCACTGCCCCTTGTGCGCGCGATCCCGTAGACAGCCGCGCTTGAGCATCGCCTCCCGCAGTGCGGCAGACAGCGCCTCGCCGGGCGACCCACCAAACCGGAGTGGGCGCGTGACCGTGCCGTCTATCTCGACTGCGGCAATCGTCAGCGGTGCGGTCATGGCGCGTGAACCGGTATGGATACGTCGGCATGGGGTACGATGCGCGCGGGTTCGCGGATCGGGCGTCGCTCCGGCACGGGCGGCATGCGGCGATCAATTGCATAGGCGATGCGGGCGCTGATCAGGACGCAGACCATCGCCGCGAGAATCTCAATCACATAATGCTCCGCGAGATAGACGAGCGAGAGACTCATCAACAGGAAGTACAGCAGACCGAGTAATCCGAGTTTGCGCGATACGGGCCAAAACATCACGCAGGCGAGAAATGGGTACGACGCATGCAGGGAGGGCATCGCCGCGACATCATTGCTCGCGCCGATTGTCGCATAGACACTGCCGAACAGGCTGCGGTTCGCCTGCACCGCGACATCCACCATTGGCCGAGCGAGGTGCGGCAGATACCCCTCCCGCGCGGCCATCCACGGCGGCGCGGCCGGGAAGAGGAAGTAGATATCGAGGATGAGCGTCGTCAGCACAACGAAGGCGATCAGATACCGGCGAAAAAAGGCGGGGCGCTTCAACCAGAGAATGAAGAGAATCGTGATTGGCATGACGAAATGGCTCCAATGAAACCCCGTCGCTGCGTAATCATACCACCGGAAGTGATTGGGAATCGTCAGGCGGTTCTGGAGCCAGACCGTTGGCGCCGTCCCGAAAAAAAGAAAGCGGTCCACTTCCAGCGCCGCTGTGTGATGGATCGGGATGCCCGTTTTATTCGCGAGGCCGCGCAGCCGCGCGAAGGCGTCGAGGAAGACGGCCAGCGGCACCCAGGTGACCGCGAACGACCGCAACCGACCGAGCGAGGCGGCAACGACGAAGATCGGCACGAAAATCAGCAGCGA
>JAABUU010001780.1_pt1 | contig 33825 bp, 34 predicted proteins | sample 5559301 | NCBI WGS metagenome assembly JAABUU01 (sample SAMN10711884, study PRJNA513360) | rock metagenome | isolation source: Antarctica rocks | place: Antarctica: Victoria Land, Richard Nunatak white
GGCACGACCAGCCGCGGTGACCGCGGCGGCAAGGACGCGATGCTGCGCGCCGGCCTGGCCTCGGCGATGCTCGTCGGCGTCATCACCAGCAGGCGGGTCATCGGTGTGCCCGTGCTGGTTGCCGCGGACACGAAACGCATCGTGGCGACCCTGGCTCCAGCCATCCAGCAGGTCCTCCTGGGCCCGGTGGCCAGCCGCACTGACCAGGGACACGGTTGACAAGGTGTTGATCCGCTGACGATGAGGACCCCCGGGTGCGGTGGAGGTGTCGAAGCCATCAGCGGGAGCCGCAGGTCCTCGTGGATCACCTGAGTCCCGCTCGTCCCCGTACTCGCGCCTGCTGCTGTGTCAGCGCGGCGGCGACTCGTCGGCGGTTTCCCATCCCCGCCAGTGCCGGCGCGTGGACCTTCGAGGTCTTCGCGCCGGGCATGGCCTCCGCGCTCGGTCCGGGTGTGCGAGTGGTTCGGCCGAGAGGACAGCGCGCTGACTCGGCGGTGGCGCCGTGCGGTGGTTCACTGAGCTCGGCGTGGGACGCGCGTCCCCGCACCACGCCCGGCAGTGACTGCTCCACGCGAAGACCACGGGTCGGCTCAGCTGGACGCCCACGACCCCGGGTGGTCCGCCCCGCCGGGTGAGGGACGTGCCGTGTCGTCGTCGACCTACGGGACCTTGCTGCGCACACCGGGTGCCGCGGCCTTCTTCTTCACCGCCACCGTCGGGCGGGTCGGCATCGCGATGACCGGTCTCGGCCTGGTCTGGCTGGTGCACGGCCGGACCGGCTCCTACACCGCGGCCGGGCTGGTCACCGGCAGCTTCGCGGTCGCCGAAGCGGTCGTGGGCCCGCAGGTCGCCCGGCTGGTCGACCGTCTCGGCCAGACCCGGGTCCTGCCACCGTTGCTGCTGGCCCACGCCGCTGCGGTCGCAGTGCTGCTGGCACTGGTCAACGAGGGCCGGCCGGGCTGGGCGATGGCCGCCGGTGGGGTACTGGCCGGCGCGACCATCCCCCAGCTCGGGGCGCTCTCGGCGGCACGGTGGTCAACGCTGCTGCTCCACGACCACGCCACGGCCCTGCCCACGGCCTTCTCCCTGGAATCGCTGAGCAACGGCTTCGCGTTCCTGCTCGGCCCGGTCCTGGTCAGCGCGGTCGCGGCGAACGGGCATCCGGCGCTGGGCACCGTGCTGGCGGCCACCCTGATCGTGGTCGGCGGCCTGACCCTCGCCGGCCAGCGCCGCACAACCCCGCCGCCGGCGAGTGGCCGAGCCCACCAGGACCGGCCCGACCGGTCGCTGCTCAGGCCCGCCTTCGTGGTGGTGTCCGCTGTCAGCCTCGGCATCGGTGCGTACTTCGGAGCCATGCAGGTCTCGGTGACCGCCTTCGCGGTCAACAGCGGCCAGGCGGGTACGGCCGCCCCCCTGTACGCGGTGTCCAGCTGCACCGGGCTACTCGCCGGCTGGTGGTATGGGCGGCACCAGTGGCGGGCATCACCGGACGTGCAATTGGCCGTCGCCACGTCCGGACTGGCGACCGGATGCCTGCTGCTCCTCACCGCCGACTCCCCGCTGACCCTGGGGATCGCACTCGCAGCCACCGGGCTCGCGGTCCCGCCGATCCTCACCCTCTGCTCCGTGCTCGCCGAGAGGGCCGTCCACCGGACCGTCATCACCCAGGCCTTCACCTGGCTCAACTCCGCCAGCGCCGCAGGCGCAGCCGGTGCCGCTGCCATCTCCGGCCGGATCGTCGACACCCACGGGAGCCACGGCGGCTTCGCAATCGCAATCACAGCGGCCACCACCATGACCGTCCTGGCAGCTGGGCTCGTGCGCACCCGACGTCGGGTCGGGGTCGCTCCTTGAGACGAGATCAGACTCGCTCGAGGGCCTGGTGGGGACCCGCGGGCAGGCGAATTTCGATGGTGTCGCGTGACTTGACGCGTCCACCGTGCACGACGATGCCCATGATCCCGGCCTTGCGAACAACTGTGCCGTTTTGGTCGCGCCCGAGGACGGCTTTGAGGAGGCCCGACTGGAAAGCGTCGATCTGCGCGCAAGGGTTCCGCAATCCGGTGACCTCGACGACTGCCTCCTTACCGAGGTGCAGGAGCCTGCCGCGTGGCAGCCCGAGCAGGTCGACGCCAACGGTCAAGACGTTCTCTCCCAGCTGTCCAGGGAGAACGTTGAAGCCTTGCTTGCGCAACTCGGCGTGCAGCTCGGCGTGGATCAGGTGTACCTGGCGCTGGTTGGGCTGGGTGGGATCAGCAGCCAGGCGGGGTGTTCCCGAACTCGGCTGACACGTTCACTCTCAGAAGATCGGCTTCGGTCGCGGGACCGGTGCAGGCTGGAGCACATGCCACCGTCATGGTCCTTGCGTCCGGCCACAGCCGACGATGCGCAGTGGATGGCCGACCTGAAGGCCGTCGCGATGCGGCCCGATCTCGAGCGGTTGGGCCACTGGCATCGGGACCGGGCCCGCCAGCGGTTCCTCGACACCTACATACCGCGAAACACCCGTGTCATCGTCATCGACCGGTGGGCCGCGGGGCTGATCGCCGTTCGACCCGAGCCTGACGCGTTATGGATCGAGCACTTTTATCTCGACGAGGCCTTTCAGGGCCGCGGGATCGGTGGTCAGGTCCTCGATCACGTCATGGCAACCGGCGATACCCGACCTTTCAACCTCTCGGTCATTCGGGGTAGCGGGGCGCGTCGGCTGTATGAGCGACATGGCTTCTTCTACCAATACGACGACGAGAACGGAGTCGATCAGATTCTAGGAACCACCGTGGGGCGCCAGGACCCAGCCTCCCATTAGTCGAGTCCCTATTGGCGCACGATGCCAGCGTGCCAGACATCGTTGCGGGCGGCGTACTCCAAGCTGTCGGCGACGTCGTGGGCCAGATCGGCGCTGACTTCGCGCTGGATGAGCCACAGTCCGAGGTCCAGGCCGGCGCTGAGCCCGCCGGCGGTCACTACCGGTCCATCGTCGACCACCCGGTGGGTGACGACGTTCGCGCCGGTGGCGGCCAGCTCGACCAAGGCGTTGCGGTTGGTGGTCGCGGGACGCCCGTTCAGCAGGCCGGCGGAGGCCAGCAGCAACGCGCCGGTGCACACCGAGGCGGTCCAGCGCAGCGAGGGTGCCAGCGCAGCCAACCGGGCGGGCAGCTCCCCGCGCTGGGCTTCGGCCCAGGCCCCGGCTGGAGCGCGGTTGAGCCACCCACCCCCGGGCACGATGACCGCGTCGGGCTGGCCCAGTCCTGCCGAGACGACCACATGGGTGCCGTGATGAGCCCGCACCCGGCCGGGTCCAGTGACGCCCACCAAGGCGAGCTCGAACGGCGCCCCGCGCCCGGCGGCGCTGGACAGCACCTCCAGCGGCCCGAAAGCGTCCAGCTCGTCGAAGCCGTCGAACACCACGATCTCGATCCGCATGACCACCACGGTGGCACGGCTTGCCGCCGTGGGCCAAGATCCGGCCGGCGGCCGGCCGACCGACCATCGCTTGCGCCACGCGGTGGTCCGGGCCTGACGCAGGGAGGACGGATCGACACCCTGATCGCCTGCGCCCCGAGCCGACCGGCGTTGCCCTCGGCCACTTCGATCCGCTCAGGAGCGGCGGGGGGCTGTCAGTCGCCTGCTCGAGGAGGTCCCCGTTCAGCCAGCTGAGGTAGCGGCTGAAGGAGTCGGCGACGATCCGGCGGCCGTCGGTGTCGATGTGGTCGAACCCGCCGTATATCCGGTCGTAGCGGTACGGGGCCAGCGCCGCGGTGATCGCGTGGATGGCCCGCCCGTCCCGGATCCAGCGACGCCCGGTGTCCCCCTCGCGTCGGACCGTGGCGTCGACGAACGCGGGCGGAACCGTCAGCACGGGCGAGACGCTAGGTCACGCGCGCACCGGCGGCTGGGCCGACGCACGTGCCCTCCGGCCCGGTAACCCAGGTTGCCGATCCGCCGTCCCCGGGAGACTGGGGGGATGCCGTCCGACGGGGAACACCTCCTGGCCGGGGGGAACGTGGCAGCCGGTGTGGTGCGGGTCGGGCGGACGGTGCGGAAGCCGGCGACAGCGGCGACCCCGGCGGTCGGCGCACTGCTGCGGCACCTCACGGCCGCCGGCTTCGACGCCTCCCCCCGGCACCTGGGCATGGATGAGGCGGGCCGTCAGGTCCTCGAGTTCGTCCCGGGCGTGAACGCGCATCTTCGACCGCCGTTGGACATGTCCGAACTCGTGCGGCTGGGCGGCGTCATCCGTCGGCTGCACGACGCGACGCAGACTTTCGATCCGCCCGCCGACGCCACCTGGGACGTGGTGATCAAAGCCGACCGCGACGACCTGATCTGCCACCACGACCTGGCGCCGTGGAACCTGATCCGCGACGGGGACCGGTGGGTCCTCATCGACTTCGACGGCGCCGGCCCCGGGTCCCGGCTGTGGGACCTCGGGTACGCCGCTCACGGCTTCGTCCCCCTGCACGCCGGCGGCGACCCCGACGTGGACGGTCCCCGGCTACGGGCGCTGGCCGACGGCTACGGCCTCGACGATCACCAGCGCCGCGAGCTGCCCGCGCTGACCGAGGCGCACACCCGCGGGATGTACGACCTGCTCCGGGCCGGCCACCGAACCGGCACCCAACCCTGGGCCCGGCTGTGGACCGAAGGACACGGCGACCACTGGGGCCCCGCAGCCGACTACATCCACCAGAACCTGCATCGATGGACCACCACCCTGCTCGACTGACCGCGTACATCGGCCAGCGCTCACGCTCCGGTCTCACCGTCGGCAGGACCGCCCGTAGTGGACTGGACCGCCCGGGACCCTGTTCCATCGACCGGTCCCCGGACCGAGGCGTCGCCTACAGGCCGAGCAGGTCCGAGTAGGAGCGGCCCTCCAGGTCCGACTCGGTGATGCCGAGCAGCCCGACGTACCGGTCGCACTCCGCCTGCAGCCGTTCCTCCCCGAGGTCCCCGGTGCGGTCCAGCGCCTCGATCTCCACGAACGACCCCAACCCCTGCACCCGGTCGACATGGAACTTCACATCGCCGATCCACAGGATGTGCCGCTGCTTGCCCACGACCACCAGCTCCCCCAGGGCACTGGTGAGGACCTCACCGAGCGCGGACGCATCCGCCGGCCGGGTCGGGTGCAGCGTCACCACCGACGGCTTCGGCCCGGCACTGTCCGGGCGCTCGTAATGGATCAGGTAGTTCTCGATGTTCCCGGTCCGTAACTTGAGCCGCCCACTCCGCGCCCGGAAGTACGTGTCGACCTGGTGGTCCACCCCCTGCCCGACCGCCCCGAGCTCCCGCAGCCGAGCGAGCACCGCTTCCGGACTCAGGCAACGCGCCTTGACTTCCACGTTCAGATGACGGCTCACCCCAGCCATGATGAGCCCGTCGGTGCAGGGCCCTGCACCCACTCCCGCACCGCGGCGTCGTCCTCGTTTCCCAACGGGCTACTCGGTTCGCGTCGGTGACGCACTCGATCGTGGCCCGGTCCGCGGTGGTGGCCGCCCGTACTGGATTGGAGCGCGACCGACCCCGCGGAGGTAGCAGGTGGCCTGGACATCGTGTCCTCGACGGACAGCCGCGCCTACGGCATCGGGCTGCTCCGCCTACGGCATCGGGCTGGGCAGCCCGGCCAGGTCAGCGATGCCGTGGTCGCCGGACCGGTCCTGCGGTGCGGCGGTGCCGGCCACCCGGGCGTCGGCCAGCGCGGCCTCGCGGACCGCCGTGGCGACCGTCGCGGAAAGCTCCGGGTGGAACACGCTGGGCACGATGTAGTCGGCGTTGCACTCCTCGTCGGTGACCACGGCCGCCAGCGCCCGGGCGGCGGCGATGAGGATCGCGTCGGTGATGGCGTGGCTGCGCGCGTCGAGCAGTCCCCGGAACACACCCGGGAACGCCAGCACGTTGTTGATCTGGTTCGGGTGGTCGCTGCGGCCGGTGGCCACCACGGCGGCGTGCTCGCGGGCCACCACGGGATCGATCTCCGGGGTGGGGTTCGCCAGGGCGAACACGATCGCGCCGGCGGCCATCGACGCGACGTCGGCCTCGGTGAGCACGTTCCCGGTGGACACCCCGATGAACACGTCGGCGCCGGCGACCGCCCCGTGGACGTCCCCGCGGTAGTCGCGGCCGTTCGTGTGCCCGGCGACCCAGGCCAGCTCCGGCGACGCGTGCGCGCGGCCACGGTGCACAGCACCGTCGACGTCGCAGACGACGACGTCGCGCAGCCCGGCCCCCATCAGCAGGCGAAGGATCGCGAACCCGGCCGCTCCGGCGCCGGCGAGCACGACCCGGACGGCGCCGAGGTCCTTCCCGACGACCCGCAGCGCGTTGGTCAGCGCGGCCAGCACGACGATCGCGGTGCCGTGCTGGTCGTCGTGGAACACCGGGATGTCCAGCGCCTCGCGCAGCCGGCGCTCCACCTCGAAGCAGCGGGGGGCGGCGATGTCCTCCAGGTTGATCCCGGCGAAGCCGGGGGCGATCGCGCGGACAGTCGCGACGATCTGGTCGGTGTCCTGGGTGTCCAGGCAGATCGGCCACGCATCGATGCCGGCGAAACGTTTGAACAGCGCGGCCTTGCCCTCCATCACCGGCAGGGCGGCCGCCGGCCCGAGGTTGCCCAGGCCGAGTACCGCCGACCCGTCGGTGACCACGGCGATCGCGTTGCGCTTGCTGGTCAGCCGGCGGGCGTCCTCCGGGTCGGCCGCGATCGCCAGGCAGATCCGCGCGACGCCGGGGGTGTAGACCATCGACAGGTCGTCGCGGTTGCGGATCGGCACCCGGGACGACATCTCGATCTTGCCGCCGAGGTGGACCAGGAACGTGCGATCCGACACCCGGCCCACCCGCACCCCGTCGAGCCGCCGCAGTGCCTCGACGATCCGGTCGGCCTGGCCGGTGTCGGCCGCTGCGCAGGTCAGGTCCACCTGCACCCGGTCCGCGCCGGAGGCCGAGACGTCCAGGGCGGTGACGATGCCGCCGGCCTGCTCGACGGCCCCGGCGAGGTGGCTCGTCGCGCGGCTGCCCGCCGGGACGTCGAGCCGGACGACGACCGAGTAGGACGCGTTCGGTGCGGCTGACATGGGGCTCCTGCTCCTGCGTTCGCCGCTCGCAGGCCCCGGTGGTCCGGGCGGCAGGCAGCGATGATGGCACGCGGCCCCACCCCGGGCCACGGGTGCCGCGACCAGGCCGGCGCACAGGTCGTATCGGGCGTGCGCGTCCGGCAAGATTCCGCGGGTGCGCGCGCCTGGCCCGGTCGAGGTTCGGCAGACCGGACACCGACGATGCCGAATCGGGACGGGTCGCCCATTGTGTCGGCACCTCCCCGTGTCCGCAGGCGCACGGAGCGCACAGGGTCAACGACAGACCTCATGCCGGAAGGTCATGACATCGCGGACCACGCGAGTCGCGTAGATCCCGACCAGTGGAGCGTCAGCGCCCCCACGGAGGTACAGCAATGACACGTTCGCCAAGACACCGCAAGAGCTCGGGTACGCGAGCCGTACGGATACCGGCGATCCCGGCCGCCGTCGCCGCTGCCGTCGCCTGCCTTCCGTTCGTGGTCGTGTCGGCGAACGACTCCGCGGCCGCATCCCCGATCCTGGCGCCGGCGTCCGTCGCCGGATCCGCCGACGGTGCGGCGCCCGGCTCTGCCGCCGGCCTCGGCTCCAGCGACGCGGTGCCCGGCGACGCCCTCTATGTCGCCCCGGACGGCTCCGACAGCGCGTCCGGCTCCAGGTCCGATCCGTTGCGGACCATCCCGGTCGCCCTGTCGCGGGCGTCCGCCGGGCGCACCGTCGTGATCCGGGCCGGGGACTACCGCGGCTACGCCGGCTCGATCACCCGCCGGGTGACCCTGCGTTCCTATCCCGGTGAGACGGCCACGCTGAAGGGCAGCGTCGTCGTCGACGGCTGGGTCAAGGACGGCAGCCGCTGGCGTCACGACGGCTGGACCACGCAGTTCTGCCGTACGTGCTTCCCCAACGGCGCGATCGACCCCGCCCACCCCCTGGCCGGCTGGCCGGACCAGGTGTTCCGCAACGGCACGGCACTGCAGCAGGCCCGGACCGCCGACGACGTGGGGCCTGGCGAGTTCGCCGTGGACTACGGCCGCGATGCCATCTACATCGGCACCGACCCGGACGGCGCGACGATCGAGTCCTCGGACCAGTGGCGCGCGCTGCAGCTGCAGGGCTCCGGTGCCGCGGGCTCGGTTGTCGACGGCATCCGGTTCGCGCAGTACTCGCCCTACTGGAACGAGGACCAGCCCGGCGCGCTGATCGTCAACTCTCCGGACGTGACCGTGCAGAACACCACGTTCACCCAGATCGCCGGCACGCCCTTCTTCCTCAGTCAGCCGCGGGCGCGGTTCGTGAACAACGTGTCCACCCAGAACGGCTACCGCGGCGGCAACGTCAACCGCGCGCACGGACTGGTGCTGGACGGCAACATCTTCAGCGACAACAACACCGAGGGTTTCGCCAGCTCGAACTGCGGTGGGTACTGCACGGTCGCCGGGATCAAGGTCGCGCACACCGACGGGCTGACCGTGACGGACAACGTCTTCCGCGGCAACCGGGGAGCCGGGTTCTGGTGTGACCTCGGCTGCATCGACGGGGTCATCGTGCGCAATCTCGCCGAGGACAACACCGGCAACGGGATCTTCTACGAGGTTTCGACGCGGGGCACGATCGCCAGCAACGTCATGGCGGGCAACGGACTGGGCCTGAAGATCGCCGGTTCGGACCGGGTGAACGTGTGGAACAACACCTTCACCGGCAACCGCCTCAACGTCGGTGTATACGACGACCCCCGCCCGCCGAGCCAGGACACGTGGTCAGCGCAGAACGGGCTGAGCTGGGACACGACCAGCCTGGTCATGCGAAACAACCTCATCGTCGACAACAACGGGTCGCAGACGGTGCTGGTGGAGACCAACGCCACCAACCAGGTCGACGCGCCCCGGATGTTCGCGACGCTGGACGACAACGTCTACCTGCGTAGCTCACCGGACGTGCCGGGCTCGCTGATGAAGTGGGCGACCAGCTCCGGGACCAGGTACCTGGACACCATCGACGAGATCCGGTCGACCACCGGCTTCGAGCAGCACGGCACGGGAGAAGACAGGGTCGGCAGCGTCTTCGTCAACGCCGGCGGTGGCGACTACCGGGTTCGCGGCGGGAGCGCGGCCGACCGTGCAGGCACCTCACTGCCGTCCGATGTGGCGCGCGCGATCGGGGTCGAGGCCGGCCCCACCCGCGTCGGCGGCCTCGTGTGGCCCGGCAACGGGTCGGTCACCACACCGTCACCCACGCCAACCCCGACGCCTACGCCCACGCCGACTCCGACGGCCACCCCCACCGCGACGCCCACCCCGACCCCGACCCCCACCGCGACGCCCACCCCCACCGCGACGCCGACGCCGAGCCCGACGTCCACCCCCACGCCCCCGAGTGCCGGGACGGTCCGGGTCACCAGCCCCGGCGCCGGCGATGTGGACGGCACGGTGGAGATGTCGGCCGTGGCCGCCGACGCCGACGGCATCGCCTCGGTGGACTTCTACGCGAACGGGTACCTGATCGGTCGGGACACCACCGCGCCGTACAGCATCGGCTGGGACACCAAGCGGGCACCGGACAGCGACGTGCCGGTCGCGGCCGTGCTGACCGACGGGCGGGGCGCGACCGCCACCTCCTCCCCGGTCGCGGTGAAGATCCGCAACCACTGAGCCGCGGCTCGTCGCGCACGCCGGCCGACTGGCGCGGCCCACCGACGTGAGCGACGGCACACGACCGCGACTGCCAGGAAGGTAGGGAATCAGTCATCCTTCAGGCACGCCCACCGACGGGTCCCCGCCACGACACCGAGGAGGTCCGTCATGCCCGTTGCCCAACACCGCACTCCTGAGGGGCCGGCGAGCACGCAACGTCCCCTGTGCGACCCGGCGACGCCCCGCGCCCTGGCGAATCCGCGACGCAAGCGTCTGGCGCACGTGACCAGCTACGAGGAACTTCGGGCGGCGGCAGTCGTTCCCGACTGACCTCCTGACATGACGAGGGCCCGGCCGCATCAGCGGCCGGGCCCTTGTGGTCGTACAGGCCTTCGTCGTACATGTTCGTCGTCGTACAGGCCTTCGTCGTACAGGGTGTGGAGGTGGCGGGAATCGAACCCGCGTCCTCCGGCGATTCTCCAGGACTTCTCCGGGCGCAGCCTGCTGGACCCCTACTCGGCTCTCACGCTTGCACAGGCACTTCGTGACGGTGAGCCCAGCCACTGTTCATTTCCGCCGCCATCCCCGTGGCCGGGATGGGACGTAAGCCCTCTAGATGATGCCGGCACCGGAGCGAGGGCGCCCCCGGGTCGACAGATCAAGCTACTCGCTCAGGCGGCGAGTGCGAGATCAGTGCGCTTGTAGTTGGCACTTGTGGTTTTGCCGGCATGGTTCTCGAGATCATCCGGCATCCTCGGCCCGCTTCCCCTGGTTCGGCGACCGGAGTCGAAACCGATCACCCCCTGGAAGCACCCGCTGCGCGGGCGACATTCAGTTCAGACGTGCTGTCGTGCCCACCCAGTGTAGGCACCGACCGTCAGACCTGCAGGACGACCTTGCCGCGCACGTGTCCCCCGGCGACGGTGTCCTGGGCTCGTGCCGCCTGGGCGAGCGGGAACACCATGGCCAGTTGCACATGCACAGCGCCATCGTCGACCCACCGCGCCAGCTGGTCCAGGTCCGCGCGCGACGGGGCGGTCGCGATGTGCTTGCCCCCCTGCTGGACGGCCCGGCGCTCGACGGTACTGACGACGCGCGACGGGTCGGCCGCCAGCGCGAACCCCGCGTCCAGCGCCGGTCCCCCGTGCAGGTCGAGCACCGCATCCACCCCAGCCGGCGCGAGGGTACGGACGACCTGCTCCAGGCTGCCCCGGTGGTCGACGGCTTCGGCACCGAGACCCCGGACGAAGTCGCGGTTCTCCTCCGACGCGGTCCCGATCACCCGCCGGGCCCCGAGCGCGCGGGCGATCTGCACCGCGACGTGGCCGACGCCGCCGGCCGCCGCGTTGACCAGCACGATGTCGCCGGATCCGACCCGCGCGGCCCGAAGGCCCTGCAGCGCGGTGAGGCCGGCGAGCGGCAGGGCCCCGGCGGTGGGCGCGTCGACCGACATCGGCCGGCGGCCGACGGACTGGACCTGGACGGCGGCGAACCCCGCGTACGTCCCCTGGCGGACGACATCCCGGCGGGCGAAGCCCCACACCTCGTCCCCGGGGAGCAGGTCCGACACCTGCGGACCCACCGCCTCCACCACCCCGGCGAAGTCCCAACCGGGGACCGCGGGGAACTCGGCCGGGGTGACCGCGTCGAGCGCCCCCTGCCGGACCTCGATGTCGACCGGGTTGACCCCGGCGGCGCGGATGCGGACCAGAACCTCGGCCGGACCGGCCACCGGGAGCGGGACGTCGGAGACTGTCAGCACCTCGGAGCCGCCGTACCGCGAGAACGTGATCGCCTTCATCGGCTCATGATGTCCGGCCGGCGGTCCGCCGGCACGCGCAGCGCGTCGCGCACGCCGGGACCACCGTTGGCGACAGGTCAGCCCTGCCGGCGGCGGGCCGCGGAGACGGCCCGCTCGACGTCCCGGCGGTCCTGCCGGTCGCGCAGTGTCTGCCGCTTGTCGTAGGTCCGCTTGCCTCGTGCGACCCCGATCTCGACCTTCGCCCGGCCGTCGGAGAAGTACATCGACAGCGGGACGAGGGTCAGGCCCTGCTCGGCGATCCGCCGGTCCAGCTTTGCGATCTCCTCGCGGTGCAGCAGCAGCTTGCGGGTGCGCCGTGGCGTGTGGTTGGTCCAGGTGCCCTCGGTGTACTCCGGGATGTGCACCTGCTGCAGGAAGACCTCGCCGTCGATGATCACCGCGTAGCCGTCGACCAGGCTGGCCCGGCCCGCCCGCAGCGACTTCACCTCGGTGCCGGACAGCATCATCCCGGCCTCGAGGGTGTCCTCGATCGTGTAGTCGTGTCGCGCCTTGCGGTTGGCCGCGATCAGCTTGCGGCCGCCGGACTTCCCGGCCCGCGCCGTCGACTTCGCCGCCATGCGCCCAGTGTCGCGTACTGCGCCGGTGAGCTGCCCCGGCGGCGTCGGCGGCGGTCGGCTGGCCCTCGCCTCGGCGGGGGTCTGCTGGCCCTCGCCTCGGCGGGGGTCGGCGGGGGTCGGCGGCGGTCAGGCGTCGACCGAGCTCAGCTGAGCCAGCCCATCGGGTCGACCACCGACCCGTTGTCCAGGACCTCGAAGTGCAGGTGGCACCCGGTGGACAGGCCGGTGGTGCCGCTGATGCCGACGACCTGCCCGCGGCGCACCACCGACCCGACCTGGACCAGCCGGCGGGTCAGGTGGTTGTAGGTCGTGGCGAGTGGGATGCCGTCGATGTCGCCGTGGTCGACGACGACCCGGTTGCCGTAGCCGGTGGAGAACGCCGAGGACACGACCCGCCCGTCGGCCGCGGCGCTCACCGGGGTCCCGCAGCCGACGCCGAAGTCGATGCCGTTGTGCAGGCGCCAGCGCCTGAGGATCGGGTGGAAACGCATCCCGAACGGTGAGGTGATCGGGGCGGTCGCGGGCCGGGAGAGCCGACCGCCGCCGATCGCCGGGGTGGGCGCCGGCTCAGGGACAGCCGCCCGCTCGGGGCCGGGCCTCGGTGCGGGGTCGAGCCTCGATCCGGGGCCGGGCCTCGGTGCGACCGTCCGCGCGAGCGCCGGTCGCCTCCGCGCGGCGCGCCGGCCCGATGCCGCGCTTCGGGTCCGGTCGGCCTGCTCGGCGCGGGCCTGTTCCGCGGCCTGGGCACGGGCTTGCTCCGCCGCGTGCGCGCGCGCCTGTTCCGCCGCCCGGGCACGGGCCTGTTCCGCCGCCCGGGCACGCGCGACGGCGGCTGCCCGGGCCGCGCGTGCCCGAGTGAGCGCGGTGTCCTCCCGACGCGACAGCGACCGCAACAGCTGTGCCGTCCGCGCCTGCTCCAGGTCGATCGCGTCCTGCTCGCGCAGGTCCGCGTCCCGGGTACGGCGCGCGGTGTCGGTGGCGGTGCGCTGGGCTGCGAGCAGGGTGCGGGTCCGCGCGCTGCGCTGCGCCGCCTGCTCGCGCAGCATGGCGACCTGCCCGACCGCCCGGGCCGCCTCGGCGCGGTCGGTCGCCAGCTGCTGGCCGAGTGCGGTGAGCCGGGCCTGCTGCCGGGCCTGCTCCGCGCGCAGCGCGGAGAGCCGGGCCAGCTCGCGGTCCTGCGACCGCGACGCCGAGCCCAGCGCCTGTCTGGCAGTGAGGACCGCGGATTCGTCCGGTCCGCCGACGACCACCTCGGCGAGCACCGGCAGGTTCCCGCTCCGGTAGGCCGCGCGGGCGAGGCCGCCGAGGGCGCGCTCGCCGCGCCCGATCTCGGCCGACGTCGCCGTCACGGCCGCCTGCGCGGCAGCCGTGGCCTGCCCGGTGCGCTCCATCGCCGCCCGGACCGAGGCTTCCCGGGCGCGGGCACCGACCAGCTGCTCGACAGTCGCCGCCTCCTGCTCGCGCGCCGAGGTCAGCTCGGCCTCGACTGCGGCCAGCCGGCGCGCGGCGGACTGCAGCGCGGCCGAGGACTCGGCCAGCCCCGCGGCTGCCTGCTGATCGACGCCGGCCAGCCGCGTCGCTGAGGCGCGCGCGGCAGCCTGCTGACGACGGATGTCCGTCAGGTCGTCGGCCGGGGCCGGCGCGACCGACCCTGCCGACCCGGGGATGGAATCCGGCGGGGCGGCGACGGCGCGCGAGGGGGCGGTACCGCCGAGACGTGCGACGGCGGCCAGCCCGAGTACAGACGCTCCGGCGAGGATGCGGCGACGGCCGGGCGTCGACGCCGCGGCCGGGGAAGCCGGATCCATCACTCCGGCGACGCTAGGTGAGCGTGATCAAGCTCTGAGGTATTTGCGCAGCGACACCAGCGCCGGGATCGCCGAGATCAGGACGGCGAGCGCGAACAGGGCCGGGATGATCCACCCCACCTCGTCCCAGCCCACCCACGCGGTGATGCGGATGTTCGGCCGGATGGCGTCCAGCACCACCAGCTGCTGCCAGGCGACGAAGGCCGCGGCTGCCAGCGCCGCGCCGACGACCCCGGCGACCACGGCCTCGACCACGAACGGGAAGCGGATCGAGGCGTTGCTCGCGCCCACCAGACGCATGATCTGGGTCTCCCGGCGCCGGCTGAAGGCGGCCAGGCGGACGGTGTTGGTGATCAGCAGGACTGCCACCACGATCAGCAGGATTGCCAGGCTGACCGCGCCGACCTGGAAGGCGCGCAACGCGGTGAACAGCGGATCGAGGACGGTCCGCAGGTCCTGCACCGACTGGACGCCGGGCAGCGGGCGCGCCGCGTCGATGACCCGCTGGGTGCCGGCCGGGTCGCGCAGCTCGATCCGCAGCGACTCCTGCAGCTGATCCGGGCGGACGTCGGCGAACTCGGTGGAGTCGGCGAACTCGGCGCGGAAGTTGGCATAGGCCTGCTGCTGGGACTCGTACACCACGTCGCGGACCTGTGGGCCGGCGACGGCGGCGGCCACGGCGGCGCGCTGGGCGGGGGTGACGGCGCCGGCCCGGCAGGGCAGGCTCGGGTCCTGCGCCATGTCGGCGTTGCAGAAGAAGACGGCGACCTGGGCCTTGCCGTAGAAGAAGTCCTGGCTGCGCTGGGCCTGGGTCTGGGTCCACAGCCCGAGGCTGACCAGGAACAGGGAGATCGCCACCGTCACCACCAGCGACACCGTCATCGACAGGTTGCGCCGCAGCCCACCGAGCAGGTCCGCCAGCACGTAGCGGGCACGCATCAGCGCTGGTACCCGCCGCCGGCCTGGTCCCGGACCACGCGGCCGGCGTCGATCTCGATCACCCGCTTGCGCATCTGGTCCACCACCGACGCGTCGTGGGTCGCCATCACCACGGTCGTCCCGGTCCGGTTGATCCGGTCCAGCAGCCGCATGATTCCCACGCTGGTGTTCGGGTCCAGGTTGCCGGTCGGCTCGTCGGCGATCAGGATCATCGGCCGGTTGACGAACGCCCGGGCGACGGCCACCCGCTGCTGCTCCCCGCCGGACAGGGCGTCGGGCAGCCGGTCCTCCTTGCCCGCCAGCCCGACCAGGTCCAGCACCTCCGGGACCATCGCCCGGATCTCGGCCGGCCTGCGGCCGATCACCTGCAGCGCGAAGGCCACGTTGCCGAAGACGGTGCGGTCCGGGAGCAGCCGGAAGTCCTGGAACACGGTGCCGATGTTGCGACGCAGCCGTGGCACCTTCCAGCTGGCCAGCCGGTCGATCTCGCGGCCGGCCACCACGATCCGCCCGGCGGTCGGCCGGTGCTCACGCAGCACCAGGCGCAGCAGCGTGGACTTCCCCGACCCGGACGCCCCGACGACGAACACGAACTCGCCCTTGTCGACCTGCAGGTCGACCTCGGCCAGGGCGGCGCGGTGCTGGCCGGGGAAGGTCTTGCTCACGTTCGAGAACGTGATCACACCCGTCCCGGCCGTCCGCTCACGCCGCGGCCCCGCCCGCCTCGCCGGAGCGCCGCCAGCGGATGCCCGCCTCGACGAACCCGTCGATGTCGCCGTCGAAGACCGCCTGGGTGTTCCCGACCTCGTGGCCGGTCCGCAGGTCCTTGACCATCTGGTAAGGGTGCAGCACATAGGAGCGGATCTGGTTGCCCCAGCTGCCGCCCGAGCTGTCCTTCATCGCGTCGAGGGTGGCCTGCTCCTCCTGGCGGCGCCGCTCCAGCAGCTTCGCCGCGAGCACCGCCATCGCGCTGGCCCGGTTCTGGATCTGGCTGCGCTCGTTCTGGCAGGACACGACGATCCCGGTCGGCAGGTGCGTGATCCGGACCGCGGAGTCGGTGGTGTTGACCCCCTGACCGCCCGGGCCGGAGGAGCGGTAGACGTCGACGCGCAGGTCGTCCTCGTCGATGTCCACGGAGTCGCTCTGCTCGACGACCGGGGCGACCTCCACCCCGGCGAACGAGGTCTGCCGGCGCCCCTGGTTGTCGAAGGGGCTGATCCGCACCAGGCGGTGGGTGCCCTGCTCGACGGAGAGGGTGCCGTAGGCGTAGGGCGCCTGGACGGAGAAGGTGGCCGTCTTGATGCCGGCCTCCTCCGCGTAGGAGGTGTCGAAGACGTCGGTGGACCAGCCGTGGCGCTCGGCGTAGCGCAGGTACATCCGCAGCAGCATCTCGGCGAAGTCCGCGGCGTCCACCCCGCCGGCCTCGGCACGGACGGTGATCAGGGCCTCCCGTGCGTCGTACTCACCGGAGAGCAGTGTCCGCACCTCCAGTTCGTCGATCTGCGTGCGCAGCGCGGCGAGCTCGGTGTCGGCCTCGGCCCGCGTGGCCTCGGCGGTACCCGCGTCGTCCTCCTCGGCGGCCAGTTCGGCCAGCACGTGCAGGTCGTCGACGCGGGTGCGAAGCGAGGCCAGCTGGGTGAGGTCGGCCTGGGTGTGCGACAGCTCACTGGTGACCCGCTGCGCGTTGTCCTGGTCGTCCCAGAGGCCGGGAGCGCCGACCTGCTGCTCCAGCTCGCCGATCCGGGCCCGCATCGCGACGACGTCGGACACCTGCTCGATGCGGGTCAGCGTGCCGTCGAGCGCGGACAGCGCGGTGTCGAAGTCGTCGGCGGGCACGGTGGTCGAGGTTACGACAGCGGTGCCGGGCCGACCGGGACGCGCGCTCTGCGGCCGGTACCCGCACCCGGCCGCACCCGGCCTCATCCGGCGGGGACGGCCCGGGCCAGGCGGTCGACCGCCTCGCCGATGTGATCGACGGGGATGCCGCCGAAGCACAGGCGCAGCTGCGGGGACTCCGCCGTGGCGACCCAGTAGGGCGCTCCCGGCCCCACGGCGACTCCATTGCGGGCGGCGGCCTCGGTGACTGTCAGTTCGTCGGCGCCGCGCGGCAGCGCCAGCCACAGCGACACCGACCCACGCGGCGGGACAAAACTGCACTGCGGCAGGCGCGCCGCGAGCTCGCGGCCCATCACCGACGCACGCTCGCCCAGGGCCGCGGACAGCGCCCGCAGGTGCGGCTTCCAGCCGGGACCGGTGACCAGCTCCACGGCCGCCGCCTGCAGCACGGGCGTCACATAGAGGTCGTCGACGAGCCGGAGTGCGGCGATCCGGCGCAGCACCGGCCCGCGGGCGATGACCGCGCCGACCCGCAGGCCCTGGGCGACCGCCTTGGTCAGCGAGGTGAGGTTGATGACGCGCCCGTCGCGGTCGTCGGCGAACAGCGCGGGCGGGGTCGGGCCGCCGTGCCCGAGCAGGCGGGCGTAGTCGTCCTCGATGACGAACGCCCCCGCGTCGGCAGCCGCGCGGAGCACCTGCTCGCGGCGCTCCGGTGCCAGCACCGAGCCGTCCGGGTTGCCCCACGTCGGCTGCAGGTACACAGCGCGGGCGCCGGTAGCGGTGAACGCCCGCGCCAGCTGGTCGGCGCGGACGCCGTCCTGGTCGGCCGGGACGGCGACGGGCACGATGCCGGCCGCGCGGGCCAGGGCCAGCGCACCGGGATAGGTCGGCACCGCGAACAGCACCTGCTCACCGGGGCGGGCGACCGAGCGGATGGTGGCCGACAGCGCCGACTGCCCACCGGAGGTGATCAGCACGTCGTCGGGTGCGGCGCCGACCTGCTGGCCGAACCAGGCCCGCAGCTCCGGCAGGCCCATCTGCGGGGCCGCCGACCAGATGTCCGGGCGCCGGGAGGCTCGGCTCATCGCCGCGGCCAGCCGTCCCACCGGCTGCAGGCTGGTGTCGGTGTAGGCGCTGGCCAGCGGCAGGACACCCGGGTCCCCGACGCGGAAGATCCGCTCCATCGCCAGCGCGTCGACCCGGTCCACGCCGAGGGTCACGTGCTGCCAGGCGGTGTCCGGGCCCGCGCTCGGCCTGGCGGCCGGCCGGGCCACGAACGTGCCGGCGCCGGGCCGGGTCGTGACGACGCCTTCACCGACGAGCACGCCCAGCGCCTTCTGGACGGTGACCGGCCCGACGTCGAGGTCGCGGACCAGCTCGCGCGTCGACGGCAGGCGCGCGCCGACCGGCAGGGTCACCGCACGGCGGCGCAGTGCGTCGGCGGTGCGGTCCACCGCCGACCCGGACCGGGCAGATCCGGAAGTGCTATCCTGAGTCATGACACACAACGATAGCGCTATCATCCGCGTCAGCCAACTGCTACTCGGTCGCCCGCTCCGCTGAGCACCGCGTCCGCCGACCGCGGCCGGTCGGCAGTGCCGCGCTGCACCGCGGTCGACTGCCGGCTGGCCGGTGCAACCGACCCGACAACCCCCTGACCGGCGGACCCATCAGCCGGTAGCCTCCGCGCAGGAGGTCGCCATGGCTCATGCAACGTTGCGCGATGTCGCCGCCAGGTCGGGCGTGTCCGTCCGCACGGTCTCGAACGTGGTGACCGGCTCGAAGGCCGTTGCCGAGCACACCCGGGCCCGGGTCGAACGGGCCGTGGAGGAACTGGGGTACCGGCCGAACATGGTGGCGCGTTCCCTGCGCAGCGGCCGGAGCCACATCATCGCGTTCTCGGTTCCCGACCTGAACGTTCCCTACTTCTCCGAGCTGGTCAGCGAGGTCACCGCGCGTGCCCGCGAGCTGGGCTACACCGTGATGATCGACCAGACCGACGGGCTGCCCGAACGCGAGCGAGCACTGATCACCGCCCGCTCCCCCGCCCAGATGTTCGACGGGCTCATCGTCAACGCGCTGTCCCTGACCGCGGCCGAGATCCGCGACCGCGACCACCGACTGCCGCTGGTCCTGCTCGGTGAGCACCTGTCCGACGGCAGCTTCGACCACGTGGGCGTGGACAACGTGGCGGCCGCGCGGGCGGCGACCAGCCACCTGATCGGCCTCGGCTGCCGGCGCGTCGCCGCGATCGGCTCGCTGTCCCCGGTGACCGAGACCGCCCAGCTCCGCCTGCTCGGTTACGCCCAGGCGCACCGGCTGGACGGGCGGGAGGTCGACCACCGGCTCGCGGTGCCCACCGGAGGCTTCACCCGCCGGGACGGTGCGACGGCGATGGCCCGGTTACTGGAGCTGCCAGAGCCGCCCGATTCCGTCTTCTGCTTCAGTGACCTGCTGGCGCTCGGGGCGATGAAGACGCTGCACGACCGCGGGGTGAAGATCCCGGAGGACGTCGCCGTCGTCGGGTTCGACGACGCCGAGGACGGCCGGTACGCGACCCCGTCGCTGACGACGGTGTCGCCGGACAAGGCCGCCATCGCCGCACAGGCGGTGGACCTGTTGGTCCGTCGGATCTCCGGCGTGGCCGGGCCGGCGCCGCAGGACCTGTGGGCCGGCTGGAGCCTCGTCGTGCGCGAGAGCACCGTTCGCGGGAGCACCTCTCTCGGCTGACCGGATCGCAGTGGTGGTCAAGACGTCCGAGCAGCCGGTGACACGCCCCGCTGCCGCTAACGCCAGGGCGGCCGGACGCCCAGCCAGCGAGGTCGCCGAACCCGTCGCGTGCGCAGCTGTCCCGTACAGAACAGCGGACCGGTGTTCCCGCAATACCTGGTGCGAGCGTTGATCTTGCGGGCCGTCACGGTTGCACCGCGATGGTCGAGCTCCGGGTGGTCGACCGAGGTGACGAGGTCCAGACGGTTGTGCGGTGGGTGCCGCGACCGACAGCGGTCAGAGTCCGCCGGCGACGCGGATGCTGGCACCGGTGACGTAGCCGCTGCCCGGCCCGAGAAGCCAGTCGATGGCCGACGCGACCTCGCCCGGTTCCCCCACGCGTCCCATCGGGATCCTGCCGACGACCCGCTCGAGCCGCTCCGGATCGCCGGCCGCAGCGTGGATCCCAGTGCGGATCATCCCGGGCGCCACCGCGTTCACCCTGACCCCTTCGCCGGCGAGTTCCTTCGCCAGGCCGACCGTCAGCGCCTCGACGCCGGCCTTGGCCGCGGCGTACTGCACGTACTCGTGGGGGGAGCCGAGCGTCGCCGCAGCCGAGGAGACGTTGACGATCGCCCCGCCCGAGCCACCTCGCCGGGTGGACATCAGCTGGGTCGATCGACGAGCGCACAACAGTGTTCCGAGCAGATTCACCTCCACGACGCGGCGCACGACGGCCGCGGGAGTGTCGGCGAGGTCACCGATGTGCGCGGTGACGCCTGCGTTGTTGACCAGGCCGGTCACCACCCCGAGGTCGGTGGCAGCGGCGAACAGTGCATCGACGTCGGACTCGTCCGCGACATCGCCGGCCACCGCGATCGCCCGGGCGCCGGCGGCTGTCGCGGCCTCGACCACCTGCTCCGCGGCCATCTGATCGCCGAGATAACCCAGCACCAGGTCATGGCCGCGGCGCGCGAGATGGATCGCGGTAGCGGCCCCGATCCCGCGACCGCCGCCGGTCACCACCGTCAGGGGTCGGGCTACAGACGACACGGCGCCACACTGCCCCACAGATTCGTGACCCGACCAGCAACGTGCTGTTTTACGAGGGCTTGCCACCGCTGGTGATCGACCCGTCCCCGTACTGGCGACCACCCGCTTTCGCGTCGGCGATCGTCGTCGCCGACGCGCTGGTGTTCCACGGCGCCGGCGAGGAGATGGTCGAGCCCCTGCTACTCGAGGTCGACTTTCCCCAGTAGCTGCTGCGGGCGCTGATCTTCCGGGCCGTCACCAGCTCGCACGTCCGGACTCCAGCCGGGGCGACACCGTCGCCCCGTTCCGCCCGGCCGTCGAGTCGGCGACCCGCCTTGCCGCAGGCGGCTGACCCGGCCGGTGACAGGCGGAGCGATGCTCATGTCTTGGACCGCGCAGCCCCGGCCGGCGCAGCGTCCTCGGCGCAGTACCAGCCGCTCCGTTCGTAGCTCGACATCGTCGAATACGCGGTCCGGCACCCGGCGACCCAAGAAGCGCGGGGACAGCAGGGTCCGCGCGGCATCCTGGGCGGTCAACGTCGAGCACCGGACCGGAAGGCATGCGATGAGCCCAGACCCGACCGCTGTCGGCCGCCGTCTCGCCGAACCGGTGGGGCAGCGGTGACCCCCGAGGGCGCCGCCCGGACCGGCGCGCGGTTCGCCCCCGGTCGGGTGATCGAGCGTCGCGAGGTGCTGCACGGAATGCGCTGGCTGACCCACCCGGTGACCGTCGTCGACGACACCGACGACGTGCTGGCGGTCCTGCTTCAACCAGGGGCGCCGTTCACGTTCTCCGAGCACCCGTTCGGTCCCCACCCGTGGGGCCATCAGACCGCGTGGTCGGCCACGACCGTGTTGCAGCTGTACCGGGACGGCGACCCCTACAGCGTGGGAAGTTCTTCATCGACGGCGTGTTCACGCACTGGTACGTCAACTTCGAAGCCCCGATGGTCCGCCGTCCCGACGGCGCCGGTGGCGGTGGCTATGACACCGACGACCACGGCCTCGACATCGTCGTTCCGGCCGACGGAACACCGTGGCAGTGGAAGGACTTCGACGACCCGGCGGCGATGGCTGGCACCGGACGGATCACCTCGGCGGAGGCCCAGCAGATCCATGCCGACGCCCGTGCGGTCGCGGAGCTGCTCGACGCCGACGACAGGTGGTGGGCCGGCTGGGATGACTGGACACCTGGTGACCGGGACGGCGAGCTGTGACTGCTGACAACGAGCCGGACACCACCGTCGAGGTGGTCGAGGCCGACCCGTCGTGGGCAGGGGCATTCGAGGTCGAGCGACGACGCCTGACGGGTGCGTGCCCGGCCGCGGTCCGGGTCGAGCACATCGGCTCGACGAGCGTCCCCGGCCTGGCCGCCAAACCGACGATCGACGTGCTGCTCGTTCTGCCGGCTCGTCGGGACCTCACCGCGGCGATCCCCACCCTGGAAGGCCTGGCCTACCAGTACGTCCCGGAATCGTTCGCCGCAGACCCCGACCACCTGTTCCTGCACCGGATCCACGGTGGCAAGCGGAGCCACCACCTGCACGTGGTGGCGGCGTCCTCACCCCTGACCGACCGCTACCTGCTGTTCCGCGACTACCTGCGGGCCCAACCCGAGGCGGCCGCGCGCTACGAGGCGGTCAAACGCGACCTGGCCGTCCGCTATCCGACACAGCGCGACCGTTACGTCGACGAGAAGCCCGCCGCGGTTGAGCGGCTGCTGGCCGAAGCAGACCGGTGGAAAGCGTCCGCATCCGGTCGTCGGTCGGCGTGAGATCGCCGCTGCGGTACGACCCGAGTGCGTCGAACGACGGCCTCCCGGACACGCACTGGCCGTGCGGGGAGCAACTCAGTCTCGCCATGCGCCTCGTGCCGCGGCGGCCGCCGCGTAATCGGCGAACCGGGTGGGTGTCCGACCGGTCACCCGGTGGACCACATCCGTTGGGGCGTCGTCGCCGCGCGCCTGGATCGCGGCGAACATGTCGATCTCCGCGATCACTCTGTCCCGCGGGACGCCTGCCGCGAGCTGTGTCTGGAGGTATCGGTCAGGGGTGCCGGCGAACCGCACGCGCCGACCGCTGAGCTGGCTGATGACCGCGACCGCCTCGGCGAAGGTGAGCGCCTCCGGGCCGGTGAGCTCATACGTCTGATCGGCGTGCCCCGGTCCGGTCAGCGCCGCCACGGCGACGGCGGCGATGTCCTCCGCGTCGACGAACCCCTGCCGCAGGTCACCGATCGGCGTGACGAGCTCGCCACTCATTACCGGACCCCGGAAGAAGCCCTCGTCGAAGTTCTGGTCGAACCATGTCGGGTGCAGGATGGTCCACTCCGCGCCCGACTCCTGGACGGTCTGCTCCGCCGCCAGCAGGCGCTCGTCACCCATCTCCGTGAGGTTGGTGCTCGACAGGAGCACGACCCGCTCGACGCCGTGCCCGACCGCGTAGGTGACGAAGGCGGGGTCGACCGCGGTCCCGTCCGGGGCCATCAGGTAGAGCGCCGCGGCGCCGTTCACCGCCGCCACCCAGGTGGACGGTTGCGACCAGTCGAACGGCACCGGCGTCGCGCGGGACACCGGACGGACCGGAAGCCCCGCCTCGCGCAGCCGTCGCGTCACCCGCCGGCCAGTGGACCCGGTCGCTCCGACCACCAGGACGGGACGCTCGACCATGGTCATCACTGAACCCTGACCGTCAAGCCGTCCGTGACTGCTCGGTCGACCCTCGGGTGGGCTGGACGACGGCACGCGAACCCGGGCTCAACTGCTCTTCGGCGACGTCGAGCAGGGCGAGGTCCGCGCGCAGGTGCATCTCCGCGGCCGCAGCGACCAGCACCGCGACGGCGTCGGTCGCTGGGTCGTGGCGGTCCTGCGTGACGGCTCGAAGCTGCCGCAACAGGTAGGCGCGCTGTCGACCGATCACGGCGGCGACCACCCCCCCGTCGTCGAGATGAGTTGCGGCGAGAAGTTTGAGGAAGAAGTCGTCGCGGTGGCCCCGGGTGCGCTCGGCTGGCTCAGCGAGCCATCGCTGCAGCTCGGCCCGGCCGGCGGCCGTGAGCTCGTACACCAGCCGGTCGGGCTTGGTCGACTGTTCACGACGCTCGTGAACGACCAGCCCGTCTCGGCCGAGCCGGTCCAGGACCTGGTACAGGTGCCCGATGTTCAGCCCGCCCCACTGGGGTCCGACGGCCTGCTCGAAGCTGCCCCGCAGCTGGTAGCCGTGGCTCGGGCCGTCAGCCAGCAGCGCAAGGACGGCGTGCTGCAGCGGCATCCGGGCCTCCGTCGTGGTTCGGTCTCGGTTCGGCAACCTCCGAGCCTGGTCCTTGCATTGCCACTAGGTAAGGGGCGAGGGTGGCCCGATTCGGGAGGTGGCCGATCCGGGAGGGTGGCACGGGTGCGACGGTTCGTGTGGTCCCAACTGCGACACCGGTTCGGGCGTACTGCCGCCCTGCTCATGGGGATCCTGGTGGCGACAACATCGTTCACCGTGCTGACGGCCACCTCCAAGACCGCGCAGCTGCGGACCACCTCGACGGTCGGCCAGCACTTCCGGACGGCGTACGACATCCTCGTCCGGCCCCCGGGCGCCCAGAGCCCGCTCGAAAAGCAGAAGGCGACGGTGGGGCCAAATTTCCTGTCCGGCATCTACGGCGGGATCACCACGGACCAGTGGCGGGCGGTACAGAGAATCCCGGGAGTCCAGGTCGCCGCGCCGATCGCGATGGTGGGCACGGCACTGCCGGCGACCTATCTGCCGGTTCCGGTCACGCCCTACCTGACCGGCAGTACCCGGCAGCTATTCCGGATCAAGGCAACCTGGATCAGTGACCGCGGTCTGACCAGGGTCGCGCAGCCGGACGCATTCGTCTACGTGACGGCCAACCGGCTCGTCGGCATCGATGAACTGCAGCCCGACGGGGCGCTCGCTTTCGAGGTCCTGCCCGACGGAGCCCGGGTGCGCAGCTGCGCCGGGGAGAGTGCGAACGGCGGCGCGCGGAACCCGTTCGGGCCCGGGGCACGGTCCGGCCTGGAGTGCTGGTCCCGGCTGACCGGCCTCGACGGCAGCGGCAACTTCGTGGCGTCGCTGACCGTGCGCAACCCCGGTTACCCGCTGGGCTGGTCGGTGCCGTTGCTCGTCGCCGGGGTCGACCCGGTGTCGGAGGCCAGGCTCGGCGGGTTGAACCGTGCTGTCGTGTCCGGCCGTTACCTGCGCGACGCAGACGAGCCAACCGACCGCGGCACACCGCTGCTGGTCTCGAAGGACAGTGGCGTCGACGACACCGTCAGCGTCGCGATCGAGCGGATGCCGGACCCGACAGCCCCACTGCCGCTGATTCCGGTCGGTCAACTGCCGACCCGGCTCAGTGAACCCGGGACGGTCGTCGACACCAAGACGTTCACCGGCCAGCAGGCGTACGAGCAGTTGCTGGCCCAGATCGCCGGCACGACCAACGCCAACCTGGTCCAGAGCCTGGACGGTTACTGGCAGTCCGGGCCGACCGACTACACCGCATCCGGCGACGGACCGCTGCGACCGGTGACGCGGACGAATCCGGCGCAGACCTGGGCGTCCAGCTGGCAGTACAGCGGTGCCGTCCGGGTTCCGATGGACAACGCCGACCGCGGTTTCCGCACGTTGAGCCCACACCTGTGGGACCCCAGCAGGACCGCGGCCGTCCCCCGCTCGGTCGGGGTGTTCGACCCGGCCCGGCTTCCCCCGTTCGACCCGCTCGCCGACGTCGACCTCGGCCTGTACGCACCGGTGAGCGCTGCTCCCGCCGACCAGGTCAGCCGGGATGCCCTGCACGGACAGGGCCTGCTGCCGAGCAGCAACCTCGCCGGGCACCTCCGCCAACCCCCACAGCTGATCACCACCCTGGACGGGATCGCGCCGTTCTACGGCAGCGCCTACACCGGCGAGGCGCACCGGTCAGACCCGATCAGCGTCATCCGGGTCCGGGTCGCCGGCGTCACCGGCCCCGACCCGGTGTCCCGGGAGCGGATCAATCAGGTGGCCCAGCAGATCACGGTGCAGACGGGCCTGCAGGTGGACATCGTGGTGGGCTCCTCGGGCAGTCCCACGCTCGTCCAGCTCCCCGCCGGCAACTTCGGCCGGCCGTCGCTGCTGCTGTCGGAGAACTGGATCAAGAAGAACGTCGCGGTCACCATCCTCGACGCGGTCAACCGCAAGAGCGTCGTGCTGTTCGCGCTCATCCTGGCCGTCTGCGCGTTGTTCGTCGCCAACGGCGCCAGCGCCGCGGTCCGGACCCGACGTACCGAGCTAGGCGTGTTGGCCTGCCTCGGTTGGTCACGGGCCCGCCTCTACACCGCTGTGCTCTCCGAGGTGTTTGCGGTGGGCGCGGTCGCCGGGGCCGCGGGAAGCGCCCTCGCTTCGCCCATCGGCCGGGCCCTCCACCTGCAGGTGTCCAGCGAGCGAGCGCTGCTCGCGATACCGGCCGCGATCCTGCTGGCCGTGGCGGCCGGAGCCGTCCCCGCCTGGCGGGCCTCCCGGGCAGACCCCGGAGCCGCCGTCCGCCCGGCGGTGGCAACGGTGCGCCGCGCCCGCAGCCCCCGCGGGATCACCGGGCTCGCCGTGACCAACGTTCTCCGGACCCCGGGCCGGTCGGCCCTTGCCGCGATCAGTCTGGCCGTTGGCGCCGCCGCCCTGACCCTGCTCGTCGGGATCACCCTGGCGTTCCGAGGCGTCCTCGTCGGATCGCTGCTCGGTGACGCCGTGGCGGTGCAGGTCCGAGGGGTCGACTACATCGCGGTCGTCGCGACCATGGCACTCGGGGTGCTCGCTGTGGCCGACGTGCTGTTCCTCAACCTGCGTGAGCGTGCGGCGGAACTGGCGACCCTGCGAGCCACCGGGTGGACCGAACAAGCCCTGTCCCGGTTGGTCGTCGTCGAAGGCGCGGTGGTGGGTGCCACTGGCGCGCTCGCCGGCAGCGTGGTCGGGTTGGTCGGCGCGGCCGTGTTCGCCGGTGCGCTACCCCTGGGGTTGCTGCTCGTCACCGGCGGCGTTCTCCTCGGTGGGACCGCGGTGACAGCGCTCGCCGCGGTAGTCCCCGCCCAGTTGCTGCGAGCGTTGCCCACCGCGGCCCTGCTCGCCGAGGACTGACCGCCGATGCCCCGGACACACCTGCACCGGGTTCCGCCGGCCGCCACGCCGCCCGGGGAGCACGAGAGCGCCGCGACGATCGGGGCCGCCGTCACGGTCACCGATCTCGGGAAGGTCTACGGACTCGATACCGGGCAACGGATCACCGCCGCGAACGAGCTGAACCTCACCGTGCAACCCGGCAGCGTCGTCGCGGTCACCGGGCCCTCGGGCTCGGGGAAGTCCACCCTGCTGCACCTGATCGGCGCGATCGACACCCCCGACGCCGGCACCATCACCGTCGACGACACCTGCGTCACGGACCTGACAGCCCGCCGCCTGGCGCGGTACCGGCGCACCGTCGGCTTCGTCTTCCAGCGCTACAACCTGCTGCCGGCACTGACCGCGCTCGACAACGTCCTGGCACCGGTGCTGCCGTACCGCACCACCTACGACAAACGGGCGCGGGGAGTCGACCTGCTCGCCGCCGTCGACCTTGCCGGCCGCGAGAACAGCCTGCCGTCCCGGTTGTCCGGCGGCCAGCAACAACGTGTCGCCATCGCCCGGGCGCTGGTCAACACCCCGCGGCTTCTGCTCGCCGACGAACCCACCGGGAATCTCGACAGCGTCACGGGCAACGGGATCCTGCAGCTGCTCCTCGGCCTCCGAGCCCGGCACGGGATGACCGTCATCCTCGCCACCCACGACCCCGCCATCGCGGCCCACGCCGATCGGCTCCTTCGCATGCGCGACGGCACGATCGTCGACGACATCGACCTCACCGCGGGTGAAACCGCTGACATCACCCGACTCAGCGGACCGGGCTGACGAGCTGACACGACGGCCGGACTTCGCGTGTGAAGCCGTTTCGCCACAGGGCAGCCCTGACCGCCACCGGTCCGTCGAGATACAGCACGACGAGGTTGTCCGCGGTCGGTGACGGACGGAGCCTGCCCGGTCCTGACCGCGAGGCGCCAGTGGTCAGTCCGGTCTAATCCCCTCGGGGTCGCGGGAACGCCTCGCGGTCAGGACACCGGCGGTCAGGACGCTGCCGACCACCGCGAGGACCATCGGAACCAGCAGCGTCAGACCGGTCTGAGTGAACTCCAGGACGAGGACGACCGCGGTCACCGGAGCACGCTGGGTCGCGGCAAGCACGGCGGCCGCCCCGATGAGGACGAACGCCGTGCGGGCGTCCGCCGGCCACACCCGGGTCCACGCGATGCCGGTGACCGCCCCGAGCGCGGCCCCGGTGGACAGCGACGGCGTCAACAACCCGCCGACGGCGCCACTGCCCAGACACGCAGCGGTCACGACCGGCTTCAACACGGTGACAGCCACGAGCACCCCGACCCCCACGGCACCGTCGAGAACGAGCTGGGTCGGGCCCTGCCCGTTGCCGAGCAGCTCCGGGAACGGCCAGGCGAGCAGCCCGAGCGCGGCGAAGACGCCGGTCATGGCCACGGGCACCCGCCAGCCGGTGGCGGCGTGTGCCCGCGCGAACGTGGTCAGCCGCAGGAACGCGGCGCCCACCGCGCCGGCGACCGGGCCGAGGAGCACCGCGAACACCAGCAACGACCCACCGACGACGACGCCGCCGCTCGCCCCACCGGCGGTCGGTACCGCGACCAGGTAGGTCTGATGCGCACCGATGCCCACCCAGGCGACGGCGGTCGCGATCGCGGAGGTCGCAGCCGCGGCGAGAACGTCAGCCAGGGCGGTGGAGGCCAGCAGCACCTCCAGGGCGAACACCGCGCCGCCGAGAGGGACGTCGTAGACGGCGGCGAGGCCGGCTCCGGCGCCGCAGGCCAGCAGGGTTCGGCGTCGGGTGTCATCCAGACCGGTGCGCTCGGCGAACCATCCGCCGAGCGCCGCCCCGGCCTGCCGCGGCGCTCCCTCACGGCCGAGCGAGCCGCCGGCCGCGACCGCAGCGACCTGCAGGCACGCGTCGAGCGCCGTCCGGAGCGGTGGCAGTCGCCGACGCGGATCCGCGACCGCCTCGTCAACACTGACCAGCGGGGCTGGTGGACGCCGCAGCAACCACCATCCGATGCCGGTGACCGCCCCACCGACGGCGAGCGCCGCCACCCGCCGGATCGGCGACGCACTCTCGACCTGGGCCACGAACGACCCGCCGCCCGCGCCGAAGGCGAGGTCCTGGATGAGCTCCAGCAGCCAGGTCACCAGGATGCCGATCACACCTGCGGCGACGCCGGTGGCCACGACCGCCAGGATCATCCGGACCGTGGTCGTGCGAGCTGCGGGCACCGCTTCGTTCCCCTCCGTTGCGGCCACCTCATCACCCCGGCGTCCGGATGCGGCACGCGCTCGGGCGGCGAGAGTTGGCCCGGGGCTGCCGCTCGCCGTCGTCCCGAGGTCTCGGGGTTCGTGGCGTTCCCTGCGCCCGCTCACCTGCCGGCGGTCACGGCTCGCAACTCGACGAGCGACTCCTGGACGAGCTGCTGGAAGTCTCGGTGATTGGCCTGGTCGACCCACCGCTCGAACGCGACCTTGAAAACGGCGACGCCTGCCTCGGCGGCCAGACCCGCGGCCCGGTCTGCGGCACCGCGTCGCCGCAGCACCTCGGCGAGCGCCGCGGACAAGGTTGCCAGCTTGATCAGCTCGCGCTCCCGGAGCTCTGCGTTCGCCGCAATGATCCGCTGCCGCTGCCGGGAGTGTTCACGTCGCTCCGCGAACAGTCCGCCGGCGGCCTGAAGGGCTGCGGCGACCGCGTCGAGAGGGCCTAGGGAACCAGGCGCATCGGCGACCTCGCGCACCAGAAACTGCTGCAGTTGGCCCGCGCCCCCGAACAGAACCTCCCGCTTGTCGACGAAGTGCCGGAAGAACGTCCGCTCCGTGAGCCCTGCCCGCTGGGCGATCTCCACCACCGTCGTCTGCTCGAACCCGCGTTCGTCATAGAGCTCCAGGGCCGCCCGCTCCAGCCGCTCGCGCGCGCCCGGCTCCCATCGACTCATGCCGCGACCCTACTGATGACAAGCACTGACATGGATCGCCATGCGTGCGGCAGCGGCTGGCATCCCTGCGTCCTCCTGCCGCCCGGCACCTCGACCTTCCCGTCGTCGCCATCCCCCCGAGGACGGCCCCCAGCACTTCACCTGGGTCGCCGGCTTCCCCGCAGCCGACAGCCCGGCTTCCAGCACGCTGACCCGCGAGCTGGTGATGGCAGCCGACCCACGCCGGACTCATCGACGACCTCGACCCGGGCCACTACGTCGACAACCCATCCGCCTGATCTGCGGCGGCGGGGGGCGGGCATCACCGGCGTCGGGATCACGCCCGGCCGGTGGCCCGGGCGCTGACGGTCACCCGGACGCCGCGGCCGAACAGCGAGGTCATCAGCGGGACGTCCGCGACCGCCGAGGCGGTGACGACCGCGGCCCGGCCGGCGTCGTCCAGTCGCGCGGACCACGCGAACTCGGCGAGGCTGCCCGGTGCACCGGACTGGTCGATCGCGGCGCCCGCAGCAGCCTCGGCCGCCGAGCCGTCGAGCCTCCGGTCCTCCGGCGCAGCCCCGCCGAGGATGTCGGACTCCCGGACCGCATCGGCCGCGGCGACCGCAGCCCCGTCCGCAACCGAGCTCAGCGACCGCCGGGTCACGTAGACCGACGAGGCCGCCGCGACACCGGCCAGCGCGGTGAGCAGGACCAGGCAGAAGCCGAGCATGAACAGCGTGACCTGACCGGACTCCGGCTGTGCCCGACCTCGTCGGTGGCCCGAGTCCACGCCGCGCACCGGCCGCGCGCGGTCCACGCCGCGCACCGGCCGCGGCGCCGTCACGGGGCGTCCCGAAACTCGCCGTAGGCGGCGACGTGAACGCCGCTGACCCCGATGGACACGTCGTCGTCGGCCCAGCCGGGAACCAGCGGCAGCGCGACCCGGTCCGCGACGGTGACGCGGACCGCACCGCCCGGGCCCGTGCAGGCGCCGTCGGCACCGACACAGACAGTGGTGACGGTGACGTCGGCCAGCCGCAGGCCCTGGTCCCGCAGAGCCACGTCCGCCGCGGCGGCCGCCTGGTCTGCACCCGCGACCTGGAACGCCCGGCCGTAGGCACGCGCGGCCGCGCTGACCCCGTACGCCTCCCGCTGGACGTCGAGCACGGCGATCAACGCGTAGACGATCGGCAGCAGCAGGACGGCCGCGAGCCCGATGAACTCGATCAGCGCAGAACCGCGCTCCGCGGCCGTCCCTGCCGGTGGCGCCGGGTCCGGCGTCACGGGACCTCACGCAGCGCGTGGCCGGCCAGCTCCATCGTCACCGAGTGCAGGGTCAGGACGCCGAGGACCGGAACCGGTACGGACGCGGCCACCTCGACCGTGCCGCCCGGCCCCTCCCCCGCGGACACCGCGCCCGCATAGGCCGGCGACAGGGATCGCCCGATCAGGTCGCTGGCGTACGCGGCGCCGTCGGCCGGCGAGCGGTCGGCCGACGCACCGACCCGGGCGCCCTCGGACAGCGCGTCGACCACGGTCGTCCGCACGAAGACGACCATCGCGACCTGAAGGATCGCCACGACGAGGATCGTCAGCGGGATCAGTACCAGAACCACGTCCACGACTGCGGCTCCCGACTCACCTCCGCCCCCGGTGACCCGAGGCCTCCCCCGGTGGCTGCCCCGCGCGGCCCATGGCCGGGTCCGGCCGCCGGTCAGGGCGTGCTGACCGAGTCCAGTGCCCGGCTGAACGCATTGCCCAGCTGCGCCTGCAGGGTCGCGATCAGTCCGACGACGATCAGCGCCGACATCAGCGTGACGAGAACCCAGCCCGGGACGTCGCCGCGCTCGGGGTCGGCTGAGCGCGGCGCGCGCACCTGGAGCGCCGCGCTCAGCCGGGCGGGCAGGTCGGACATCGGGGTGACGATCACGGGTCGTGCCATGGTTCTCTCCTTCTGCTGGTTGGAGCGCTGCTCTCACGAGGCGATGGCCTGGAGAGTGACGAAGCCCGGGAACAGGGCGAACAGGATGGTCACCGGAAGGACCAGGAAGACGACGGGCACCATCATCAGGATGTCCTTGCGCCCACCGGTCTCGATGAGGCGGCGGCGGTCGGCCTCGCGGACGTCGGCCGCCTGCGCGCGTAGCACGTCGGCGAGCGGAGTTCCCCGCTCGATGGCGACGGCGATGCCGTCGACGAACCGTTGCAGCGGGGGCAGCGCCGTCCGCTCGGCGATGCCGCCGAGAGCAGTGCTCAGGGAGGCCCCGGTCCGGGCGTCGGCGAGTGCGGTACCGAGCTCGCCGGAAAGCTCACCGCGGGTGATCCGGACGATCCGCTCGAGCGCGGAGACCGTCCCCTCTCCGGCGGCCAACGACAGCGCGAGCATGTCCGCGACAGCCGGGAACTCCGCGAGCAGCCGCTTTTCCCGCCGGGACACCCCGGTGGTCAGCGCCTGGTCGCGAGCCAGGACGCCGCCCAGCGCGCCGGCGCCGACGAGGGAGACCACGATGGCCGGCCGGGCACCGGAGGCCAGCGCCAGCAGGCCGGCGACCAGGCCGACGCCGACACCGGCGGCGCCCCACAACAGCTGCTCGGCCCGGAACACCTCGGTCGTCATCCGGGAGCCGGACCGCGACAGCCGCCGCCGGATGCTGGCGTCGCCGCCGAGCACCCGTTCCAGTAGCCGGCCACCGCGCGTCAGGTACGGCGCGAGCAGGCGGTGGACGAGCGGCGGGACGGTTCCGGTCGGTGCGGCGAGGAAGACACGCTCGGGCACGAGAATGTCCCGCAGGTAGGGCTGCAGGCGGCCGACGAGATTCGGGCGCCGGGCCCGGGTGAGCGTCGCACCGACCATCGCCAGACCGACGGCCAGCGCGGCGCCGAGCAGCGCGCCCGTCAGCGGCGGGCTCACCGCAGGACCCGGACGTCTTCGGGCAGCCGGCCGATTCGCAGCATTAGCCGGTACGCCAGCACCGAGGAGCCGAGGCCGATGGCGAGGACGACGACGCCGGCCTGCGAGTTGTACTGCCGGGTCACGTTCGACTGCAGCGAGAGCAGCGCGAGCACGATCCACGGGGCGGCGACGGCCAATCGGGCCGCGTTGACCGTCCAGCTCTGCCGCGCGACGAGCTCGGACCGCGTGTGCGCGTCCTCGCGCAGGAAGGCCGACAGGGTCCGCAACAGTCGTCCGAGGTCGGTTCCGCCGACCTCGCGGGCGAGCCGCAGCGCCTCGATGATGCGGTCCGCCACCGGGTCGGCCAGCCGGGCCTTCAGGGCGTCGAGGCAGTCGGTGAACCGGCCCGTCGCCCGGTAGTCCGCGCCGAAGGACAGGAACGCCGGACGCAGCGGCGCCGGACCGCGGATCCCCAGCTGGGACAGCGCTTCCGGTAACGACAGGCCGGCCCGGATGCTGGAGGCCAGGTTGTCCACGGCGTCCGGCCACAGCCCGCGCAGCTCCTCGCGGCGACCCGCCGCCCGGCGGTGGACCAGGACGAACGGCGTCCACGCCGCGAAGCCCGCGAACACCGCCGCGATCGGGTAGGTCCCGGTGACGGCGAGCACCACCAGCCCGACGAACGCGCCGAGCGCGACCGCGGTCCACACGACCGCCGACGGCTTGACGCCGTGCAGGTCCGCGGCCGCCAACTGGTCGCGCAGCCGCTCGGACACGCCCGGTCGGCGGGTCGGGGCGCCCACCCGGGCAGCCCGGTCCGCGCGCCACCCCGGCGACACGGACATGGCGATCAGCAGGCAGCCGACCGCGAGCACGAGACCGAGCAGAGCGCCCATCAGCGCGCCGTCGCCCGGTCTGCGGTTGGCCCCGGACGTCCGCCCCCGAGCAGGGCCGTCACGTCGACGCCGGCGCGTTCGAACCGGTCCCGGTGCGGCGGGTAGCCGTCGGCCCGCACCAGCCGGTCGTCGCGGGTGACGAAGATGTGTTCGACCTCGACGACCCCGTTCTCCGCCCGGCCGGGGACGGCAGCGATCTCCCGTACCTTGCGCGCACCGCTCGCGTCGGTGCCCAGGTGCACGACCAGGTCGACGGCGCCGGCGACGGTTGGAACCACGAAACGCGACCCGATGTTCTCCCCGGCCAGCAACGGCAGCGTGCACATCTTCGTCACCGCCTCACGCGCGGAGTTCGCGTGGATGCTGCACATGCCGGGCAGTCCGGAGTTGAGGGCGATGAGCAGGTCCAGGCACTCCTGCTGGCGGACCTCGCCGACGATGACGCGCGACGGGGGTTACTTAAGGATCAGGGTCAAAATGCACGAGAGCAACGCTCTCTCGTTATGATTCTGTGACTTCCGACGCCGATCCCGTGGAGCACTGCTCACACTTCGACCGCTGCGTCGGACCCGTCACTGT